>ERZ833608.1715-NODE-1715-length-13324-cov-2.805486_pt1 | contig 13324 bp, 8 predicted proteins | sample MGYA00519694_ERZ833608 | MGnify/ENA primary metagenome ERZ833608 (study PRJEB31850, sample SAMEA3708742) | human gut metagenome | biome: human gut; feature: human-associated habitat; material: faeces | place: China | collected 2014 ... | reverse complement strand
ATGCAATGGATAATGCCTGATGGTATTGCAGCTATGCAATTTTTCTATCCAACTTAATCTTACATACAGATTCGGTATGGGACATCTTACGTTCAATGGTAGATATTTCCGAATCACGGAGAGTATGAGTAAATATCCTCTTTATAAAAGTAGCGGTCTGTAGGCGTGGTTTTCCGAATGCTTTGCCGATATTCCAGCCAAAGTGCATGATGTCAATGGTCTTTAGCTGAGAATCAATCTTTATCGGTTCGATTTTAGGTAAGGCATCTGACAGGTAATATTCTGTTACATATCCACACAAGCGATTAAGCGCAGTTTCATCAAGATAGGAAACTAAAGTTTGTTTCGTGTATGCGATAACTTTATTGAGTTTTTCTTGTGAGGCGCGTTCTTTCTCAGCCATAGCATGGGCACGGAGTATCTCATATTCTGATGGTTGGTTGGATTCTTCTATAAAAGTATTGTTGATAGTAGAAGGTGTGGCTTCTTCATTTGGAAGTTCTGCCACATCTTCGTTGAGTTCGGAACATAATGGAGTAGAAACTTCTTCTGTTATGTCAGATGTAGTTTCGATTTCAATTTCGGGTTCAGGCTCAGAAATGATAGGTTCTGAATTTATAGCACTTTCAGCAAGTTCCGAGTTTACTGCTGGAACTTCTACGACTACAGCCTTGTTGCGATAGCACTCAAATCTCATAAAGCACTTTTCTATTGTCGGTGAAAGAATTTGACTGAATACCATTTGCAGATTGAGATAGATAGCTCCTATGACAAAGGAGCATACCACAAAAATGAGGTAGCTACTGAACTCGCCCCAACCATAGTGTAGTGCGGTCTGACGGGCTAAAACACCAATGATGACGATTGTTCCGAAAACAATCAGATTCAAAGTTATATGTTCTATCTTTTTCTGATCAGTATGTTTATTTTTGTACACAAGGCTCATAGTCTTCCTTTTTGTATTGGATCATAGTAGAACTGGGGAGGCTGTCCGAAAAACTTATAGGCCGACAAGTCTGCAGTAGTAAGTATGAAGATTTCCCATTTTTATAGCATGGTTTAACACTATATTCTATGTAGTCTCACTACTTTTTGTACCTTGAAAGCAAATAAAGGCCATGCTTATGACATACAAAAAAGCGAAGACCGCAGACAAGAAGTATTTTTCCCGACTGCATAGATGAATATGTGGAGGTGATGCCTCTGTGCGTTTGTTTGATGTATTTGTAGATAGTCTGGACATGCCCCCCCTTGACTTTGTCCAAAGTATCCCCAAAGGTACAGGTATACCCGGTTATGATCCTCGCGATCTTTTGAAACTGTATATCTATGGTTACTTTTATCAAATCCGTTCATCAAGAAAATTAGCACGTGAATGCAAGTGTAACCTGGAGGTCATGTGGCTACTTGGTAAACTGTATCCGGATTTTCGTACCATATTCGACTGTCGTAAAGATAACAAAGACAGCATAACAAAGGTATTCAAGAAGTTCAACAAGCTCTGTATGGGACTAAAGCTTTTCTTAAAGTCTTATATCTCTATAGATGGTAGCAAGCTCAAGGCAGTCAATGCTAAGGACAACAATTTTACGCTTAACAAATTGGATGACCGCATCAGACGTTTAGACGAACATATCAACTTGTACATGGAGGAACTTGACGCGTTCGACTGGGAAGAAGAGCGAAGTTGTCTAAAGATGAACTCCAACATAAGCTTGAGGTATAATTCATGCAAAGGTCTTTTTTCAAAGATTATTATGACTTTATATAAATAAGTGTTTTATCTCATATTAATAATGAATGGAGAGATCAGAGCTTGATTGGTTAATGAATTAAAGAAGAAACAATTTGTTCAATAGAAGAAAGAATAATCCATAATAGTTAACTTGTTGGGTATCTATGTTGGATTCATTTATATAGCCCAAATAGGCATTAGAGCTTATCCTAAAGGATCTTTTTAATTCTTAAATTAGTTTGGGACTAATTTTCCATTAATTGGTTTGTTTGTAGTATTATAATTTGGTCGATTTTTCTACTTTTGTCTCATCCAAAAGGATAAATATAAGGTTTTCAACAGGACAGAACTCAATTAATAGAAGATAATAATCTTCATGACATGAATGAAAAATGTAAAGATAGAGATTGTGATAATAAGAATTTTTATTGGGGTATAGTTGAATTAAAAGGATTGTTTGAAGGATAAATGAAAAAAGTATTTTGGATTTCTCTTTATATATTTTAGAGATAATAATCTTGTTTTTTGACATAATGTTAAACTTAATTTAATACGCCTATGGTATAATAAAATGATTTTTTTCATTCTACTTCTTTTGCATTTTGCAAAACTATGAGTTATTTATATGGGATAAAATCCTCTGTAAACTTTTAATCTAATAAAATGTTAAACATGGTCAAAAAAGTTTTATTTTTATTTTGTTGTATGTTCGCACATGTTATATATGCCCAGAATATGATGATAAAAGGGACTGTCATAGATGCGAACAATGATCCTCTATTGGGGGTGACTATTATGGTAAAAGGAACTACTACAGGAACCATAACCGATGTTGATGGGAATTTTTCTATAAAAGGTAAAACGGGGGAAACATTGATTGTTTCTTATATTGGAATGCAGACGCAGGAAGTGGTATTTAGAGGACAACCACTTAAAATTATGTTAAAAGACGATGCCCAAGCCTTGGAAGAGGTTGTGGTAGTTGGTTATGGTACCATGCGTAAGAAAGACCTTACCGGATCTGTAATACAGGTGCGTCCGGATAAAATAGCTAATGAAAATCCCAAAACTGTACAAGATATTCTTCGTGGTACACCAGGTTTGGCCATAGGTTACAATGCTGATGCCAAGGGTGGTGGTTCCATGAATATCCGCGGTCAACGTTCTGTTTATACGGATGGTAATCACAACTCACCCTTGTTAATATTAGATGGTATGATGTTCTATGGCGAACTTTCTGAAATCAATCCTGACGATATTGGTCAGATTGATGTATTGAAGGATGCTTCTGCGGCAGCTGTGTATGGTGCCAAAGCAGCCAATGGTGTTATTATCATTACGACTAAAAAAGGAAAGAGAGGTAAACCGGTAGTAAACGTCAGCACAAATATTGGTCTGACACAACGAAGCGCTTACCGTGAACGATTTAGTCCTTCTGCATATTTGCAGCATTATGCAGACTGGAAAGCTAAAAGTACTTACGGAGCTAATGCAGAAGGTAATTGGGACGACTACCAAATTGGTGTATATAAAGGTATGGATGACTATTATACGAATCCCGATAAGTTGACGAATATTGATTTGGATATTTGGAGAGGTTATACTAGCAACGAATCTGGAGAAAGCGATTTGAGCATTTGGGCAAAGCGTTTGGGATTCACAGGTAATGTGCTTGAAAATATTCTGTCAGGCAAGACTGTGGATTGGGAGGACAAAGCCTTTCGTTTGGGTTTCAATCAGGACTACAATGCCAGTGTCAGCGGTGCTTCTGAGAAAGTGGATTATTACTTCTCTTTGGGCTATCTGCGTAACGAAGGCGCCTTGATTGATGATACCTATCGTGCTGTTCGTGCCAATATGAAATTGAATGCCAAAGTAACTAATTGGTTCGAGATAGGAGCCAATGTCAATTTCCAAGATCGTACTGATGGCAGTATTGACATGGACGAAGGTCAATTCATGCGTAATAGTCCTTACGCGGATTATGCCGATGAAGATGGGAATCCTATTCAATATCCGAATGACGAAACTTATTCACAGCGCGGTTATAATTATGATTTCCAAAAACAATATTTAGATCTGGAAAAAGGATATACGGTGCTGAATTCTATCTTTAACGCTAAAGTAAAACTGCCTTTTGGCATCACCTATCAGTTCAATGTTGCACCGCGTTATCAATTTTTCTATGAGCGCTATTTCATGTCAGCAGACCTGCCAGGTAGCAATCCTAACAATCGTGGTGCCGATCGTGAACATGCCAAACGTTTTGATTGGTCATTGAACAACACTATCACTTGGGACAAAATTTTTGATAAAAAGCATCACTTTATTGTAACTTTAGCTCAAGAAGCAGAGGAACGCCAACGTTGGTCCGACCGCATTGAGGCACGCAACATTCAGCCTTCAGATGCATTGGGATTCCATAATACACAGAATGGTTCTAAAGAGAGCAGTTCCTATTCAACCACTGACTCGCATGAGACTGCTGACGGTTTATTAGGCCGTCTGTTCTATTCCTATGATGACCGTTATATGCTGACCACATCTATCCGCCGCGATGGTTATTCTGCATTCGGTTCTACCAATCCTTATGCTTGGTTCCCTTCTGTAGCTGTTGCATGGACTTTCTCTAACGAAAAGTTTTTCCAAAAAATCAAGAATGTGATGAGCAGTGGTAAGTTACGTGCTTCCTATGGTAGTAACGGTAATCGTTCATTGGCGGATCCTTACACGGCATTGGCAAATCTTAGTGCAGGTAGTGGCGATTATATGGGTTATCTTACATCTACTGGTGAAGTAGAATTAATGCGCTATCTAATGGCAAGCCGTATGGCAAATCCTACCTTGCAATGGGAGAAGACAAAATCGTGGAATTTTGCCTTGGATTTTGGTTTCCTAAATGATCGTATTACCGGTACAATGGAATTTTATACGATGAATACCAACGACATGATTATGTCACAACCATTGCCAGTTTTTACCGGTTTCAACAATATTACTACCAATTTGGGGCAAGTTAACAATACTGGTTTTGAATTCTCCTTGAATACGGTAAACATCAAGCAAAAGAATTTTGAATGGAATACAACGTTCAACTTCTCCTATAATAAGAATAAAATCAAGCACCTGTTTTATGAATACGAAAACGTATTGGATGCTAATAGTAATGTAATCGGGCAAAAGGAATCTGACTATACTGCTAACGGTTGGTTCATCGGAAAACCCATCAACCAAATATGGGACTATAAAGTGATCGGCATTTGGCAGAACGATGAATGGAAAGAGGCAGCCAAATACAAGCAGCAGCCGGGCGACCCGAAGGTATGGAACAATCCGGAGAACGATATCTATAACGCTGATGGCAGTGTGCAAACTATCGTCTATAACGATGACGACAAGCAGTTTCTGGGAACAACCACACCTCCCATTAACTGGTCATTGCGTAACGAATTCGTACTTTGGAAAGATTTAACCGTTTCCATCAATATCTACTCCCGTATGGGTCATAAGGCTCTTTCTACCAACTACTTAAATAATGACGATGATGGTGGTCGCATGTCATACGCTGCTGCCTGTTTGCAAGCTAAAGAGTATTGGACCATCGACAATCCGACTAATAAGTACGGAAGAATCGATGCCAATGGTCCTGATGGTGCCAAGAAACCCGGTATGCTGTATAATCGCTCCTTCATCCGTTTGGAAAATATTGCTGTAGGATATACACTGCCTAGAAAACTGACACAGAAATGGGGCATTGAGCGTGTGAAAATATCCGGTACTGTACGCAATGTTGCTACATGGGCCAAAGACTGGGAATATGGTGATCCCGAAACCGGTGGTCTGGGTACCCGTCTTTACTCGCTGGGACTTAACTTATCATTTTAAACCTAAAAACAAACAGATATGAAAAGTTTCATTAAGAAAAATATATTCAATAGTTTGGTGCTGTTATCCGGTACATTGTTGATATTTACTGGCTGTGAAAAAAGTTTTCTGAAGGCTGATCCATTGTCATTCTATGAACCGGAACAGACATACTCTACCGAATCCGGTTTGAAGTCCGTATTGGCTATTGCTGACCGTCAGTTGAAGCGTTATTATACGACAGGTGGCGATGATTTATTTCCTCTTGTATCGGAATACACATTCTCCGATTTAATGGTCCCATCTCTTACTGATAAGACGGACTTATTGGATAATGTAGCTCAAAAACTGACACCTAATAGTGATCAAAGTACACAGCAGGACCTAAGTCGTGTAAGTACCCTTTGGTTCTTTTGGGATCAAACAACCAAGGGTATTCGCAATGCCAATTCAATCTTGACCTACATAGACAATATAGATTTAAGTGAGGAAATCAAGAATAAGTATATTGGTCAGGCCTATTTCCATCGTGCATTCCGTTACTATCTGTTGGTATTCCAGTATGGGGATGTACCTTTCATGACTAAACTTCTTGAAGTACCCAAATTGAACTTCCGCTCTACCAAACGTGATGCTATTTTGGATCGTCTGATTCTGGATATGGAATTTGCCATAAAATGGGTGCCCGAGCAAAAGGATATGGACTTGATTGGTGGAGTGAATAAAGGTGCTTGTCGCATGCTGCTCTCCAAACTTTATTTGGCTAGAGGTGAATACCAGAAGGCGAAGGACCAATTGGACATCATCATAAACAAATCTGGTTATTCACTGATGACCGAGAGCTTCGGTACATTTTGGGAAGGAGGAGAACCAGAGACATGGCCCATTACCCGTAATGTTATCTGGGATCTGCATCGTCCGGAAAACAAATTACTTACCAGCAATAAAGAGGTAATCATGGGATTGCCGAACCGTGGTTTCGCTAAAGAATCATTTTTGGCTAATCCAACTATGCGGAATTTTTATCCATTCTATTTCAATAACAGTTTAAAAACTCCCGATGGTAAACAAGGTTTGATAAATATCAAGCGCAACAACAAAGATTATAATCCTCAATATGACTATATGCGAGCTATGGGTCGCGGTGTAGCCAGAGCTCGCCCTACATGGTTCTATCAAAAAGGAGTATGGGTCGTAAATGGTAAAATGGATCAGACTGACTTGCGCCACAGTGTAGAGTATGGTAACTGGGTAACTATGGAATCACTCAAATACAATAATAAGGCTTCCAAATATTTTGGCCAGCCGTTGAGACTGTTTGATGAACAAGGGAAGTTGTTATGTTCGGATACTATCCGACGTTGGTACGATGTTCCCCATTACATTTGGAAATTGGATGATCCTGTTCGAGAGGCCAATATTAACGGTTCTGATGGTCACCACGGAGCTTCTGATGGTGGTTATGGTGATTGGTATCTGTATCGTCTTGCTGAAGCCTATCTGTTGCGTGCTGAGGCTAAATTTTACCTTAATCCGAGCGATGCCACTATCAAGGATGATATTAACATTATCCGTGAGCGTGCTCATTGTACTCAACTCTATGGGGGAAATATTACGATTGGTGACATCATGAATGAACGTGCCCGTGAATTATTTTGGGAAGAGTTCCGTAACGTAGAGCTTACCCGTGTGTCACTCTGCTTGGCCCGTAGTGGTCGTCCTGACGAATGGGGTAACACCTACGATTTGGCGACCTTTGACAAACAGGAAGGCACTGATCTAATTGGCGGTAGCTATTGGTACCAGCGTTGTATCCGCTATGGCATGTACAATAAGGGTGTAACAATTGTAATCGATGCTGCCAAATCTCAGCTTAACTATATTATAGATAAGAAAAATATTTACTGGCCTATCCCTGAAAGAGAAATCAAAGCTAACAACAAGGGAAGGTTGTGGCAAAATTATGGCTATGACGGCTATGATCCCTCCATTCCTGTATGGGAAACTTGGGAAGAAGCCGAAGCTGATATGGATAAAGTTGATTAGTTGATTTTTGTATCATCAACTAGTACAACAGAATGAGAATGGAGGTATATTAAAGTGACGGTATCAATAGTATAGTTGTTGTGAAAATATTCCTCTATTCCCTATTTTGAAAAGAAAGGTAGTTTATGGACTCAATATAAATAAAACTGGTGATGAGTATGTCCGCTATTACATGTTTGTTTTTTATGTGGTAATTATTGTCGTTTGAAGACCACATGTGCGGCATTGCCAAAGTCGGCTATTGTTCGGAAGTGGAGCAATATATTTGTTGGAACTATTTTTATGGTAGTAAATTGTTATCACGAACTCTTCGCGCCGGGCTAAATATGACCTCACAGTAGTAGTTTTCACTTAGTCGTACGAAGCAATTTTTACAGAAGAAATAAACATATAGACACTTTAATTGATATGAACAGAATAATGATTTTAATAGCAGGTTTTATGCTACTGGTAGCAGCCTGTACCGATAAGCAGACCGATGGTAACACGGTTTCCGGACTGAATCCAGCAGACTTTCGCATGGAAGTGGATGGTAAACAGACGTATTTGTTTGTGTTGAAGAATACAAATGGCATGGAGGTTTGCATCACCAACTTTGGTGGACGCATTGTTTCGATAATGGTACCGGACAAAGAGGGTATTATGCGCGATGTCGTCTTGGGCTTCGACTCTATTCAGGATTATGTTAATCATCCTAACAACTTTGGTGCTACCATCGGTCGATATGGCAACCGTATCAACCAAGGTAGAATCACCGTTGAGGGAGTGGAATACCAATTACCTCAAAATAATTATGGTCACTGCTTGCACGGTGGTTTGAAGGGATTCAATTCTCGAATGTTCGATGCTAAACAAGTGGATGGGCAGACGCTGGAACTAGGCTATTTGGCAAAAGATGGCGAAGAGGGATTCCCCGGCAATCTTGCCTGCAAGGTTACATTCACACTGACAGATGACAACGCCATCGACATTTGCTACAACGCCGAGACAGACCACACCTCCGTGGTTAATCTGACCAATCATTCCTACTTTAACCTTAATGGCAATCCCGCTACAGGCAACTCTGACCATCTGCTGACCATCTATGCTGATGCCTACACTCCCGTGGACAGCACCTTTATGACTACCGGTGAAATTGCTTCAGTAGGGAATACAGACATGGATTTTCGTCAGCCCACACCCATTGGAGCGCGTATCGACAATGAGTTCATTCAATTGAAGTACGGCAAGGGCTACGACCATAACTGGGTGCTTAATACGAAAGGTGATGTTTCCCAAGTGTGTGCCACACTTGAATCACCTCAGACCGGCATTGTACTTGATATTTATACCAACGAGCCAGGTCTTCAATTCTATGCCGGCAACTTCTTGGACGGAACGGTAAAAGGTAAGAAAGGTATCGTATATAACCGTCGTGCCTCTGTCTGTCTGGAAACACAGAAATATCCCGATTCTCCTAACAAGCCGGAATGGCCCTCCGCATTGCTGAAGCCGGGAGAGAAGTATGAGAGCCGTTGTATCTATAAATTTTCCGTGAGAAAATAATTTGTTATTACTTTTGTGAGAAACGACAATGAATAATTCAAATCTAATTAAAATAGTTGCTCCCATGTTGACGAGTATTTTATCGTGCAGCAAACCGAGTGAAGAGATAGTCATCAATCATCCCAAGGAGGTGAGAAGTACTCCAAATATATTGTTTGTCATTGCTGACGATCAATCTTTCCCTCATTGCTCGGCTTATGGCAATTCTTTTGTTAAGACTCCGGCATTTGATTATATAGCTAGCCAGGGATGCTTGTTTCAGAATGCTTATGTGACATCTCCGGGTAGTAGTCCTTCCAGAGCATCTATTTTATCAGGAATGTATCCTTGGCAAATAAAGGAGGCAGGAACTCATTGTTCATATTTTCCAAAAGATATAGTTTGCTATACAGATATTCTGACTGCTAATGGTTATAACGTAGGTTATACTGGTAAGGGGTGGGCACCAGGCGATTGTAAGGAAAGAGGGGTAAATCCCGCAGGAAAAGCTTTTAATAAGAAAAAACTGACCCCTCCCTATAGTGGCATATCCAATATAGACTATGTTGAAAACTTTAAATTGTTTTATCAAGATAGCGATAAAAAACAACCATTCTGTTTTTGGGTAGGCTTTAATGAACCACATAGAGGTTTTGAACGTGATTCATGGCAGAAAGAGAATAAATCACTCTCAATCGTTAGTGTACCGGGTTTCTTGCCTAATCATGATGTTGTTAAAGGTGATTTATTGGACTATTCGGTAGAAATAGAATATCAGGATGCACAATTACAAAAGATAATTGATTTTCTGAAGGAAAAAGGTTTGTTTGATAATACATTGATTATAGTGACTGCTGATAACGGTATGGCTTTTCCAAATGCAAAAGCTACCTGTTACGATGCCGGGGTACATGTTCCATTAGCCATCTGTTGGGGAGACAAGATAAAAAGAAAGAATACTAGCGAAATTGTTAGTTCTGTAGATTTTGCTCCAACGATGTTGGACGCAGCAGGTATAAATCGTTCTTCCTATGGGCACATGTCAGGCAAAAGTATGTTGCCTTTCTTAATGGAAAACAAAGAACAGAAAAGAGAAGCTGTCTATTTTGGAAGAGAAAGACATAGCTCTTCACGGTATGCAAACTTAGGTTATCCAATAAGAAGCCTTAGAAAAGGAAATTATTTGTATATAAGGAACTTTCATCCGGAAAGATGGCCAGCAGGTGATCCGACACCTTTGGATAAAAACAACAATTTGGCAAAGGCCCATTCTGGTTATTTCGATATAGACGGTTCACCTACTAAGCAGTTTTTTATTAATAACAGGGAGAATGGCGATGGTGTACAATATTTCATCCGTACTGTCGGTTTCAGACCTTATGAGGAGTTATATAACATTGAGAATGATCCCTGTTGTCTTGATAATTGTATTGAAAAACCAGAATATAAGGGTGTATTGTCAGAGTTAAGAGGCAGATTGGATCAGTTACTATATCAGACGAATGATGTAAGAGTAACTTCCGAAAAGGGGGACAGTATTTGGGAATCATATCCACGAATAGATAGTATAAGGAATTTTCCTCCCTATGAGTAGTATTTTAGTGTTATTTTTTTAGATGGAGACTATGAATAAAAGAGTATATTTATTGTTTATATGTTTGAGTGTTTTGTTTGTTCAAAATATATTTGCTCAAAAGAATTTATTGACAAATTTTCCCAATGGATTTACTCCGGAGGAAGTCGGAAGTCGCTTGGCCTACAGGTTCGTGAATAGTAAGCATGCACTTTATGTAGGTAAGTGGATAGGGTATTATGAAACATTCACGCATAGTGCAGCTTTTGAATATGCTGTAATGACGAAAAAAGACAGATTGGCAAAGCTTGTTCAGGATAAATTTGACTGTTTATTGACAAAAGAGAAACAGTATTTGCCTCCTAAGAACCATGTTGATTTAAATACGTTTGGCAGTTTACCTTTGAAACTGTATAAAGTGACAAAGAAGAAATGCTATTTTGATCTTGGTATGTCTTATGCGGACAGCCAGTGGGAGGTTCCGGCTGATGCCAAGCCCAAGCAAAAAGAGTGGGCGGATAAAGGGTATACGTGGCAGACACGATTGTGGATTGATGATATGTACATGATTCCCATTTTACAAATAGAGGCGTATAAAGCTACTAAAGACTCGAAATATATAGACAGAGCAGCTAAGGAGATGGTATTATACTTGAATGAATTGCAGCGGCCTAATGGTTTGTTCTATCACGCTCCTGATGTGCCTTTCTATTGGGGACGCGGAAACGGTTGGATTGCTGCAGGTATGGCCGAGTTGTTACAATATCTGCCGAAGAAGCATAAGGACCGTCCGCGCATCTTGCAGGGATATCTGACGATGATGAACAGTTTGAAAGATTTCCAAAACAGCAGGGGGATTTGGAATCAATTGATTGACCAACCCGATTGTTGGGCCGAAACTTCCGGTTCTGCGATGTTTACTTTTGCGTTCATCAAGGGAGTGAAAAACGGTTGGCTGAATGCCAAAGAATATGCACCATTAGCCCGCAAGGCATGGCTCACCTTGGTGCCGTATGTAAACGAGGATGGAGATGTGACTGAAATCTGCATTGGAACGGACCGAAAGAATGACAAACAGTATTACTATGATCGCAAGCGTTGTATTGGTGATTATCATGGGCAGTTAGCATTTCTTTGGTGTGTAGTAGCATTGCTAGAATGATATCATAATTAAAGAAGAGTAAAGCATAAACGTATGATATTTATTGGTTGAATAGTAATGGAATGTTTCCAGTTATCTGAAAAAGACTCTACTGGAAAACTTAAGGTGAGGAAATCTGTTTTGCAGATCCAACCATAATCAGTGCGGTAAATACTACTTGATTGGTACTGGAGACAATGTTTCGGAAGCAAAGGCTTTTACCGCTTTAATGGTTCAAGGAGAATGACTGTTATTATTTGACTTAATAGACTATCATAGTTCTCTTTTGCTGCCAAAGATATCTCTTATTATAATGGAAGAATTTTTATAGATAATAACAAATGTGAAAACAATATCTGACTATTAATCATGTCGGAATTATGTGCTGCAAAACATAATCAAGAAAGAACTATTTGTTCTAGAGCAACAATACTACTGCTGAAACACGGCTATAATCAGTTCTCTACGGGACTCATGTAAAGAATGTGATGTTAACCCGAGAAAATGACTGAATAATCGGCAAGCATTCTTATTATCTTGCTTCGAAATCAAACAGAGACTTAAATGGACTGTTACTAGATGTATGAAAAAGTGGGATGGCTTTGGGAAAAAAGGGACTGTCGCTCCCCAAATATACTAATGACAAAATAAGGGTGTCTTTATAATGGAATTCTACTTGAAAAAATGAATGCATAAGGTGTATTTTGTGAACCGCTAACTTTTAATCTTGACAAGAAGGTTGATGTGGTATGAAAATTTGAAGACTAGAATGAGAAAAGTCAGAATACCGATTTTATGAAAAAATGCACTAAAATATTTTATTCGTTAGTTGTAGGAAAACGCCGTGTGAGTGATTTGTGCGCCCGTAGTGGATGTGTAGTAAATATGTCGATAGCAAGGCATTAGGTAACTTTCCCAAAACCTATCATCACCCGACTTATCTGTTCAACGAAAGACGGCAGGGAGTGTAGCATGTTGGGGAAGTCATAAGTCAGATAGTTCTTAAATTTGTGACCGAATGATGAGATGGAAGATATAGATACGAGGATAAAATCCTGATTGATTGAATGGCAACCTAAGTGGTCGTTGCAGAGACTTTGACATGAGAATAGCTAAACTCGTCATATTAAGATACTTCTGATACAGAAGATCAGTAGCAAAAGCTGGAAATTATCGTAACGCAACCATTGGCAATGGTAAAGGGTGGAAACCATATCCGACAATCTATCATGCTGTTGTTAGTACACAGCTAAACGGGGATTACCTGACTCGGAATGCTGCAAGGCTATGAGGTTTAGCCTCTGAATATCCGACACAACGGAGTTTCTGTAGTAATTTGAGTAAGGGAAAGTCTTGTAAATGGCAAAAGGGAGCAGTTAAAGGTTTAATACAATTTTAGAAAAAATGTGCGAGACATTATGAGAAATTCAGAGAAAGTATT
>ERZ833608.1712-NODE-1712-length-13344-cov-3.986530_pt1 | contig 13344 bp, 12 predicted proteins | sample MGYA00519694_ERZ833608 | MGnify/ENA primary metagenome ERZ833608 (study PRJEB31850, sample SAMEA3708742) | human gut metagenome | biome: human gut; feature: human-associated habitat; material: faeces | place: China | collected 2014 ... | reverse complement strand
AATTTTATTGTTTTCCAAATGTGAGAGAAAATTGAAAGGTTTTCTCTCACATTTTTTATGGGGTTACGGATTCGTGAGCATCAGCTTTTTAGTAATTTTAATATAGTCAAACAAGATAAAACTAAGATATCGTGTTTATTCATCTTACTTTGTAGGTTGTAATAAAACTAGTGATGTAAATAATGAATAAAAATGGATTTAGTCGATGTGCCGATATCTATATCGGCCGTTTGCGCGAGGAGGGCCGCTACTCTACGGCGCATGTCTATCAGAACGCCCTTCTTTCTTTTAGCAAGTTTTGTGGTGTCCATAGTGTGTCTTTCCGTCAAGTCACCCGTGAGCGTCTTCGCCGTTACGAACAGCACCTTTACGAATGTGGTCTGAAGCCCAATACGATTTCCACGTATATGCGTATGCTTCGGAGTATCTATAATCGGGGTGTGGAAGCCGGCAGTGCTCCTTATGTCCACCGCCTGTTTCATGAGGTCTATACGGGGGTGGACGTGCGTCAGAAAAGGGCGCTTCCCGTCGTCGCTCTTCGCAGGCTTCTTTATGAAGATCCCCAGTCTGACCGTCTCCGCCGTACCCAGGCTATCGCCGCTCTGATGTTCCAGTTCTGCGGGATGTCTTTCGCCGATCTGAGCCATTTGGAGAAATCCGCTCTTGATAGCAACGTGCTGCGCTACAATCGTGTCAAGACGAAGACTCCCATGAGCGTTGAGGTTCTGGACAGCGCACAGGAGATGCTCGACCAACTCCGGAACCGGCAGTCTCCCCGTCCCGGCTGTCCCGACTACCTTTTCGGCATTCTTCACGGTGATAAGAAGAGGAAGGATGAGAGAGCCTACCGTGAATACCAGTCCGCTCTCCGGAGATTCAACTACTGCCTGAAATCCCTGGCAAAGCGGCTGCGTCTCAACTTCCCCGTGACTTCCTACACGCTGCGCCATTCTTGGGCTACCACTGCCAAGTACCGTGGTGTCCCTATCGAGATGATCAGCGAGTCGCTTGGGCATAAGTCGATCAAGACCACGCAGATTTATCTGAAAGGCTTTGAACTGAAAGAGCGTACGGAGGTGAACCGGATGAATTTGTCTTACGTTAAGAGGTGCGGTTCTGGCCTGTATGTGTGATTTAGAATCCTGATATACAGTGTTTATGGGTGTGTGTTACTTCTTAGGTAACGGAATGATTCATGGCGCAAAGATGGACATATTTATGAAAATACGCAAACAAAAATGAAATTAATTTCTTAAAATGAATCAAAAGTCGGCATAACAGACGGAAAATGACAATATCCGTGTTATGTCTTTTTTTTATTCCAATTTATGAAAGACACCTTCACTTCTGCCTTATTTCCTGAATACCAGTCCTCTTCCGATGTTTTCGTTGAAAAAAGTTCCCTGTTTCGCTTGTCCTTTGTTTGTGAGTTACCTAAGAAGTAACGGATAAACATGGGGTAAAAAAACATGATTTTAAGAAAAAAGAAATCACTCAATGCTGGGCCTATTAATGGGACAGGGGAAGGCGTAGCACACTCAAAACGCTGGTATGTTGCTTTGGTTCGGATGCACCATGAAAAGAAGGTTTCCGAGCATCTGGACAAGATGGGTATCGAGAATTTCGTTCCCGTTCAACAGGAATTCCACCAATGGAGCGACCGTCGCAAGCTGGTCACCTCCGTCTTGCTTCCTATGATGGTCTTCGTACACGTTGACCCTAGGGAACGCATGGAAGTCCTGAGTTTTTCTACTGTGAGCCGTTACATGGTGATGCGCGGCGAGAGTAGTCCTGCCGTAATTCCTGACGAGCAGATGGCCCGTTTCCGTTTCATGCTTGATTATTCTGAAGAATCGATCAGCATGAACAGTGCCCCTTTGGCCCGTGGCGAAAAGGTCCGCGTGATTAAAGGCCCCCTGACGGGTCTTGTTGGCGAACTGGTTAATGTGGATGGCAAGAGTAAGATCGCCGTTCGCCTGAATATGCTGGGATGTGCCTGTGTGGATATGCCTGTCGGTTATGTAGAGCCTATTATGGCGGCTGTTTAAGGTGAGGGATATGGATGCTGTTATTTTACAGGAAAACATAGAGGGTTTATTAAATTTGGTACGCATGCTGCTTCCTGGTGGGGGGAGTGCAGGCTGCGTGTATCTGGATGACCTTTCCGCCTTACAACGATCCATCCACAAACAGATAAACGATTTATATTCACAACGGGGGAAGACACCGGAGCAGGATGCTACCCTGTGTTTGGCCATCCTTCAGGGATATAATGTGTCGATGTACGCCAATCCGGAAGACGAGGATAGAAAACGGTCTGTCTTGCAGCGTTCTCTGACCCTCCTTGATGTTCTTCCCCCTTCTCTTCTTAAACAACAGTTGTCTGCGGTCTGTCACGGTATGCAGGAACTGTGTGAAACCAACTAACTTTTTTATTTGTCAATGAAAATACAACGACTTTTTAGCATTCTACTTTTTTGTTCTATGCTGGGAAGTGGCTCGCTTATGGCCCAGTCCATGAGTGACTCACAGGTACTGGAATATGTAAAGGACGGCATCCGGCAAGGCAAGGAACAGAAACAGCTTGCTTCCGAGCTTGCGCGTAAAGGTGTGACCAAGGAACAGGCTATGCGTGTGAAGCAGCTCTATGAGCAGCAGAACAATGTAAACACCTCCCAATCCACGGGTACGGATATCAACGAGTCCCGCCTTCGTGAAGAGACTAAGGAGAATACTTCCGACATGCTGGAGGATCATCCGACTACGGAAGATTTGGCCCGTGAGGATCAGGTTTTCGGGCGCAACATCTTCAATACCCGCAACCTGACGTTCGAGCCTAGTGTCAACCTTGCCACTCCTGCCAATTACCGTCTGGGTCCCGGTGATGAAGTCATCATCGATATCTGGGGTGCCAGCCAGAACACGATCCGCCAGCAGATCTCTCCTGAAGGCACCATCAATATTCAGAAGATCGGGCCTGTCAACCTTAGCGGTATGACAGTCTCCGCCGCCAACGACTATCTGAAGGGCGCCCTGAATAAGATCTATAACGGTCTGAACAATACTACCGACCCTACTTCCGACATCCGTCTGACTTTGGGTAATATCCGTACTATCCAGATCAACGTGATGGGAGAGGTCGTGCAGCCGGGTACCTACGCCCTTTCTTCCTTCTCTACCGTCTTCCACGCGCTTTACCGTGCAGGCGGCGTGAGTGATATCGGCAGCCTCCGAAACGTTCAGTTGGTACGCAACGGAAAGAATATCGCCACCATCGACGTCTACGAATTTATCATGAAAGGCAACACGCAGGATGACATCCGCCTTCAGGAAGGTGACGTGGTTATCGTCCCCGCCTACGATGTCTTGGTAAAGATCAGCGGCAAGGTAAAACGCCCTATGCGTTTCGAAATGAAGAAAGACGAGAACCTTGCCACTTTAATCAAATATGCCGGCGGCTTTGAAGCCGATGCCTACACCCGTTCATTGCGTGTTGTCCGTCAGAATGGTGAGGAATATGAGGTCAACACGGTCAAGGATATGGACTACAGCATCTACACAATGCGTAACGGTGACGTTGTAACAGCCGAAGCCATCCTTAACCGCTTCACAAACAAACTGGAAATCCGTGGCGCTGTCTATCGTCCCGGTATCTACCAGCTCAGCGGTAAACTGAATACGATCCGCGAACTTGTCCATGAAGCCCAGGGCCTGACCGGTGACGCTTTCCTGAATCGTGCCGTCCTTTATCGCCAGCGTGAGGATTTGACCAGTGAAGTTGTTCAGATAGATATCAAGTCTATCATGAACGGTACTTCCCCGAACCTTGCCCTGATGAAGAATGACATTCTCTACATCCCGAGCATTCACGATCTGGAAGATCGTGGCAATGTCACAGTTCACGGTGAAGTCGCTCATCCTGACTCCTATCCCTATGCTGATAACATGACACTTGAGGATCTGATCATCCAGGCCGGTGGCTTGAAAGAAGCCGCCTCTACTGTCCGCATTGATGTGTCGAGACGAATCAAGAATCCCCGTAGTACCGCGGATAATGATACTATCGGTCAGATGTATACCTTCTCTTTAAAGGATGGTTTTGTCATCGACGGTCAGCCCGGTTTTATCCTTCAGCCTTATGACGAAGTTTATGTCCGTCGCAGTCCCGGTTATCAGGCGCAACAGAATGTAGTCATTGATGGTGAAATATTGTTTGGAGGAAATTATGCCATGACCAACCGTGAGGAACGTCTTTCCGATCTGGTGAATAAAGCGGGTGGTCCTACCAGTCTTGCCTATCTTCGTGGTGCGAAATTGACCCGTGTGGCAAGTGCCGGTGAGAAGAAACGTATGGGTGATGTGATTCGCCTGATGAGCAGGCAATTGGGTGAAGCCATGATTGACTCTTTGGGTATTGGTGTTGAGGATACCTTTACGGTAGGCATTGATCTGGAGAAGGCTTTGACTAATCCTAAGGGTAGTGCCGACCTTGTCCTACGTGAAGGTGATGTGGTCTTTATACCTAAGAATACTAATACTGTAACTATCAATGGTGCTGTCATGGTTCCGAATACGGTTTCTTATATGAAGGGAAAGAATGTGGATTATTACCTGAATCAGGCCGGTGGCTATTCTGATAATGCAAGGAAGAGTAAGAAGTTCATTGTTTACATGAATGGTCAGGTGACGAAGGTTAAGGGAAGTGGTAAGAAACAGATTGAGCCGGGGTGTGAGATTATTGTGCCTAGTAAGGCTAAGAAGAAAGGGAACATAGCTAATATTTTAGGTTATGCTACTTCCTTCAGTTCTTTGGGTATGATGATTGCTTCTATTGCTAATCTAATCAAAAAATAACAGATATCTATCATGACAGAACAGAAACTTGCAAAAGATCTCCTATCCGTATCCAACGAACCGAAGGCTGATGAGATGGAAATTGACCTGATGGATATTCTAAGAAAAATCATCGCTATTCGTAAGATCTTATATAAGGCTGCTGGCATAGGGTTAGTCATTGGCATTATTGTGGCTTTGAGTATTCCAAAGAAATATACGGTTGAGGTAACTTTGTCTCCTGAAATGGGCAATTCCAAAGGCAATAGCGCTCTTGCATCGATGGCCGCCTCTTTCTTAGGAGCTGGGGCAGGTATGAGTGATGATGGAGTGGATGCCTTAAATGCCTCCCTTTCACCTGATATCGTCTCTTCCACTCCTTTTCTGCTGGAGCTTTTGTCCATGAGTGTACCTGGCGGAAGGACGCCAGGTTTACATTGTCTATCCGCTTATAAAAGAAAGTGAAAAGATTGATTTGGGATGTTATTTGGACAATCAGTCTTCTCCTTGGTGGAATTACGTTATGGGACTTCCGGGTATGGCAATAAGCTGGTTAAGATCGTTGTTTGTAGATGAAGATGAATCCGACGGTTTGAGAAACAATAAGTCCGGTACTATTGAACTTACTAAAGAAGAGAATGAAAAAATCACTTCTTTAAAGAAGAATATAGCAGCTGTCATGGATAAGAAGACTGCCATAACCAATGTTTCCGTCACTTTACAAGACCCTAAAGTTGCCGCTGTCGTAGCCGATTCCGTAGTCCATAAGTTACAGGAATACATCACAGACTATCGTACTTTTAAGGCAAAGGAGGATTGCGCTTATTTGGAGAAGCTGTTCAAGGAACGTCGGGAAGAATATTATGCAGTTCAGAAGAAGTATGCCGAATATGTGGATACTCATGACAACTTGATTCTCCAGAGTATTCGTGCTGAGCAGGAACGTTTGCAGAACGACATGAGTCTAGCCTATCAGGTTTACAGTCAGGTTGCCAATCAGCTTCAGGTAGCCCGGGCGAAAGTTCAGGAAGAGAAACCTGTATTTGCGGTGGTAGAACCTGCGGTTGTACCTCAACAGCCTTCTGGTACGAGTAGAAAGACATATGTGATTGCCTTTGTCTTTCTGTTTGTGGCGACAGCTATTGGTTGGAAGTTCTTTGGAGAAGATTTTTGGGACAGACTGAAGCGTGAATTTGTGTAATACGTCGTATAGAAGTTTTAAAAAAGGGGGAATATAGAATACGATCATGAAGAAATCATTGGAAAGATTTTTGCAATACACCAGCCGCAATTTTTTTAATTGTTGGCTTATCCTTGGGGTAGATACGTTGATCTCCGGTTTGTGCACTTTGTTTGTCTTTATTGGCATTTATTACATTGTGGGTATTGGTTGGAATGTTTTTCAGTTATTACAGGTTACCGCTGTATCTTTGTTGTCAAGCATAATTGGTGACTTGCTTTTCAACACTTATCGCAACACCATCCGTTATTCCGAGATCAAGGACCTTTGGCGGATCACCTGCAGTGTACTGTTCAAAACGTGCTGTCTTGCTGTCTATGTGTTTTTTATATTAAACGGAGACCGCTTATTCGGCAGTCAGAATTTGGTATTTGTCATCTCCGATGGTATGTTCACACTGATTGCTTTGATTGGTTTTAGAGTCATAGTCATCGTTACTTATGATTCTCTGATCGGTATGGTTCGTAAGACGGGCACTCGTGTGTTGATCTATGGTACCGATGACAAGAGCGTTGCTTTGAAGACGCGTCTGCGCAATAGTTCGCATTACAAGATAGTCGGGTTTTGTATATACAGTCCTGATCATAGTCGACGTATTCTTGCCGATTCTCGTGTTTATTCATTTTCGGACAAGTCCGATTTTGAGATGTTGATTCAGAAGCACCGTATACAAGCTATTCTTTTTTCTCGCTACGAGTCTATAAAAGAAGAGGAGAACCGTCTTCTTGAATATTGTAAGAGCATTGGTGTGAAGACTCTGATCGCTCCCTTAATCAGCGAGGCGGACGTTGATGGTCTTTTTCATCAGTTTGTTCGTCCTATCCGTATTGAGGACCTTTTGGGACGTGAGGAAATCAAGATCAACATGGCTGAAATCGCAACGGAATATTGTAATAAGACTATTCTTGTTACTGGAGCTGCCGGTAGTATTGGCAGTGAACTTTGCCGGCAACTAGCCCAAATTGGGGTCCGTAAACTAATATTATTTGATTCTGCGGAGAGTCCCCTTCATAACGTCCGTTTGGAGTTTGAGAAGAAATATCCCGGGATAGACTTTGTACCGGTTATTGGTGACGTTCGTGTTATTCAGCGTCTCCGTATGGTCTTTGAACTGTATCATCCTCAAATTGTATTTCATGCTGCTGCTTATAAACATGTCCCTTTGATGGAAGAAAATCCTTGTGAAGCGGTCTATGTCAATGTAATAGGTTCCCGTCAGGTAGCCGATATGGCAGTGGAATATGAAGCAGAGAAGATGATTATGATCTCTACAGATAAAGCGGTTAATCCCACGAATGTGATGGGTGCCTCTAAGCGTCTGGCTGAGATTTATGTTCAGAGTTTGGGTACGGCCATTAAAGAAGGAAAGGTAAAGGGTAAGACGAAATTTATAACCACCCGTTTTGGTAACGTTTTAGGCAGTAACGGTTCTGTTATTCCTCGCTTTAAAGAGCAGATTGAGAACGGTGGGCCTGTCACTGTTACCCATCCTGATATTATCCGCTATTTTATGACTATTCCTGAGGCTTGTCGTTTGGTGATGGAGGCTGGCATGATGGGAAAGGGGAACGAGATTTTTGTTTTTGAGATGGGTGAACCCGTTAGGATCGTGGATTTGGCTATCCGTATGATTGAGCTGGCAGGTTACCGTCTGGATGAGGATATTAAGATAGAGTTTACTGGTCTTCGTCCTGGGGAGAAACTTTATGAGGAGCTTTTGAGTACTGAGGAGAATACTCTTCCTACTTCTAATAAGAAGATTAAGATTGCTAAGGTCCGTCGTTATGAGTATGATGACGTGTTGGATTCTTACTCTGATTTTGAGACCTTGGTCCGAAATGTCAGGATCATGGATACTGTCGCTCTGATGAAAAAAATAGTTCCAGAGTTCATTTCCAAGAACTCCCGGTTTGAGGTGTTGGACAAGAAAGAAGGTTAAAAATAAAGAAACATGAAAATAACAATAGCAGGAATCCGTTATTTAGGGAGCCTCGAAAAATACGTAACTGCGCTTCTTGGAGATGATGATAGACATTTGTGGGCACGTAAAGCAACAGAGCCTAAGTTACCAAAGTCTGAAAAGTTTGGTTGGAGAAACTGGAGGGTTTATGCTGAGCATTACAGGCATTAATCGCTTCTATTACTAGAGAACTTCCACGACCTTCGTTGCAAGTTAGGTGCTCTTCATCTAAAAGAATATTGGCTTATCATTGGACCTATAAGGATGTGGTATATAAAAACATTGTAGTCAGTATGTGATTCAATAAGCATTATACGTGTTTTTTAATATTGTACAGCTCTTTTAGGTTTGAATATGCTTGTGCTTTATATGCTTGATTTAAAGACGTTCTTTTGTCTATATGATAATATGTTAAATGCGCATGAAGAATACGAAAACAGCAATAATCGGAGCCAATGGTTACATTGGTAAACATCTTGAGTTCTATCTAAAAAGGATGGGATTAGATCCTGCGTGTTACGATATACAAGATGATAGTCGTGAAAATTATAAGCAGGTTGATATAACAGACAAAGAGTCTGTTAAAAATATTGATATCAATGTAGATTATATTTATATGTTTGCAGGTCTTACCGGTACTTATGCTGGATTTGATAAGTATGAAACTTACGTTAGCATTAATGAGATTGGATTGCTTAATCTTCTTGATGCTATACGAAATTCTGAGAAAAAACCTAAGATCGTGTTTCCCTCAACTCGATTAATATATAAAGGAGTTGATAAACCGCTTAAAGAAGAGGATGAGAAAGAGACAAAGACTCTATATGCTATCAATAAGCTAGCTTGCGAGAGTATTCTCTATGCTTACAACAAGAGTTTTGATATTCCATACACAATATTTCGTATCTGTATTCCATATGGCAATATGCTTTCAACAGACTATAGTTTTGGGACAATTGGTTTCTTTATCAAACAGGCTAAAGCTGGTAAAGATATAACTCTTTATGGAGGTGGAGATACTAAACGTACTTTTACTCATATGGAAGATCTTTGCTACCAAATAGTACAGGGATCAATGAATAAAGATAGTAATGGCGAAATTTATAATATTGGTGGTCAGACTCTTTCTTTGAGAGAAGCTGCCGAATTTGTTGCCAAGAAGTTTAAGACCAATGTAGTTGCAGTGGAATGGCCGGAAAAAGATTTTCGTATAGAGAGCAATCATACATACTTTGATGATACAAAAATCCGCTCATTGTTATGCATTGGTGAGTACAAACAATTACAAGAATTTTCAAAAGACTTATAAACTCTATGAAAACAAGAAATATAGAGGACGTGCAATTAGATTTCCTTATTTCAGCGCTTAGCCATGGTAATTTCATCAGTACTACTGATATTCTTATGTGGATGAAGCAACAGAATGAAGATGTTGTTAGTAATATCAAGCAGATTCCAATCGAACAACTTAAAGGGTGGAACTATCGTGATGATCGTATTTGCCATGATAGCGGTAAATTCTTTAGTATTGATGGTATTCACATCATGACTAATTATCGTAATGTACCAGAATGGGATCAACCTATTATCAATCAACCTGAAATTGGGTTTCTTGGCTTTATAGTAAAGAAGTTCAATGGGGTAATGCATTTTTTAATGCAGGCTAAAATTGAACCTGGAAACTTGAATATTGTTCAACTTTCCCCAACTCTTCAGGCTACAAGAAGTAATTATACACGTGTCCATGGAGGTAAATCTCCTAATTATTTGGAGTATTTTAACGGTGAGAAAGAAGTATATGTATTGGTTGACCAATTGCAGTCAGAGCAAGGCGCTCGCTTCCTTCATAAGCGTAATAGAAATATTATTGTAGAGATTAATGAGGATGAAGAAATATCTGTAAAGGATGGTTTCATATGGGTATCTCTTGGTCAGATAAAAGAGTTACTACGTTATCCTAATGTTGTAAATATGGATAGCCGTACTGTTATCTCTTGCATTAAGTTTGGTAACTATTCAGAACAATCGCTTAAATTACTTTCTTCTGTGAAGAACATGTATGGAATTGAGAACGATAAACCTGATTCATTTCTGTATTCAGTTTTGAGTAGTGATAACCATCTTCACGAATTGCAAGATATTATCCAATGGATGACATCACTTAAATTTAAATACGAACTTGGTGTGAATTCTATCGGTATTTCGAAAATGAAGTATTGGGTTTATGACGGAAATGTTTTGCGTCATGAAGATAATAAGTATTTTGATGTGATTGGAGTACGAGTTGAAATTGGTAATCGTGAGGTCATATCTTGGGATCAGCCTATGGTACGATCTGCTCAGGAAGGACTCATGGGCTTTATCGTGAAGAAGATAAATGGTATTTATCACTTTTTGGTTCAGGCAAAATTAGAAGCGGGTAATTTTGATATAGTGGAAATGGCTCCAACAGTACAGTGTTTGACTGGAAACTACAGAAAAGGTAAGAACGAATATACTATACCTTATTTGGAACAGGTACTAAATGCGCCCAATGAGAATATTTGGTATAGCAGTTACCAGAGTGAAGAAGGTGGACGTTTCTTTCAAGAACAGAACTTCAACATAATTGTAGAGGTTGGTGACGAATTCCCTATAGAAGTAGAGGAAAACTACTGTTGGATGACGCTCAACCAGATGCTTTCATTTGTTACATATAATAATTACTTAAATATTGCAGCTCGCAGTCTCTTGTCTGCTGTCAGTTTCTATTAAAGATTAATATATGATTAAAATAGGCATTATTTGCCCCTCAGAAATAGCTTTACGTAGATTTATGCCAGCTCTCCAAAAAGTGCAGGGTGTGTTGTTTTCCGCTATAGGCATTGCCTCTCCTAAAGAATGGTTTGGGGATTGTCACAGCTGAACAAATTGAAGAACAACAATTTCGAGAGTTTACTAAAGCTGGTGCTTTTGTTGATCAATATGGTGGTGAGATTATTGTGGGTTATGAAACGTTGGTATCATCTGATAAGATTGATGCGATTTATATTCCGCTCCCCCCAGCGTTACACTATAAATGGGCTAAATTAGCTCTTCAGAATGGTAAACATGTGTTTGTGGAGAAGCCTTCTACTACAACTTTGGCAGATACAAATGATTTGATTTCAATAGCTTCAAAAAAAGAACTTGTTTTGCATGAGAATTATATGTTTATTTATCACTCTCAGTTAGAAGAAATCCAGTCAGTAGTGAAGAAAGGTGAGATAGGAGAAGTGCGTTTGTACCGCATTACATTTGGCTTTCCCCAACGCGCAGCTAATGATTTTCGTTACAATAAAACATTGGGAGGTGGAGCGTTATTAGATGCAGGTGGTTACTGTTTGAAGTATGCTAATTGGCTTCTTGGAGGTGATGCCCATGTGATTTCAGCTCAAGCTAACTATTTAGAAGGTTTTGAGGTTGACATGTATGGTTCTGCTATTATGGCTGATTCTGATGGTCATATTGCACAACTTGCTTTCGGTATGGATAACGACTATCGTTGCGATATTGAGATTTGGGGGAGCAATGGAACCATCACCAGTGGTCGTATTTTGACTGCACCAGCGGGCTTTGTACCTACATACAGTATAAAGAAGAATCAAGATATTGAAATTCGTCAGCTTTCTGCAGACGATACATTCTTCAAATCAATTCAGCGATTTGTAGCTTGTATGGAGAATGCTAGTGTTCGTATAGAAGAGTACAATCTTTTAAAAAAGCAAGAAGAGTTAGTTGAAGAATTTAAATATTTGTGTAAATAAGGAAGGAGCATGTCCGATAGCAAACAGTCTACATATAGAAGTATTTTTAAAGCTACATCTTTATTTGGCGGGTTGCAATTATATCTGATTTTTATTAGTATAATTAAATCCAAGTTTATCGCTATTTTACTTGGTCCTTTAGGTGTTGGAATACAGGGACTTTTTCAGTCGGGTACTGAGGTCATTCGTACTTTAACTAATTTTGGATTATCTCAAAGTGCTGTCAGAGAAGTTTCTGAAGCTAATGGGAATAAAGATGAAGTGCGCATAAAGCTAGTTACTTCAGTCATCAATAAACTGGTTTGGATCACTGGATTCTTAGGCGCAATTTTGGTTTGTATACTGTCACCATATTTAAGCCAATCTTTATTTGGGAATTACGATTATACCGTTCCCTTTATACTTCTGTCTGTTACTCTGTTGTTAGAACAACTCTCAGCAGGTCAAAAAGTTATTCTTCAGGGGCTGAGAAAAATAAAAGAACTTGCAAAAGCATCAGCATGGGGTTCTACAGTAGGATTGTTGGTGTCAATTCCAATTTACTATTCATTTGGAGTGAAAGGTATTGTACCGACGTTAATATTAAGTTCTGTTACTACGTTTTTGCTTTCTTGGTTCTATGCAAGGCATTATATAAAAGCTTATCCTAAAGTCACAATAAAGCAAACTGTTACTGAAGGTTGTTCAATGCTGACTATGGGCATAGCAATGAGTGTTAGTAATATTCTGATAACTGTTTGTGCTTTTGTATTAAGAGCTTTTATCAGTAATAACGGAGGAACAGAAATAGTAGGTTATTATACAGCTGGTTTTACTATAGTTACCACCTATTTTTCCATGATATTTAATGCCCTTGCTACAGATTATTATCCAAGACTTGCGGCCGTTAATTCTGATAATGTGAAATGCCGAAATTTATCTAACGAACAAGGGGAGATTGCTTCACTTATTATGGCTCCCTTATTATTAATATGTTTGGTATTTATGTCACTTATATTACAAATTTTGTATTCAGATAAGTTCTTAGAGGCTAATAATTTCGTAATTTGGGCAGTTGTAGGTATGCTTTTTAAACTTGCTTCTTGGCTTATCGCATTTCAGTTTATAGCAAAGAGTGAAACAAGAATTTATATAGTCAATGAAACACTTTTAAATTCGTATACTCTTGTTTTATCTCTATTAGGTTATAAATACTTTGGATTGGCAGGTTTGGGAGCAGCATATTCTTTGAGTAATTTATTATACTTTTTCCAAGTTTTTTGTATTGCAAAGGTCCGATATGGTTATTGCTTTAGCGTGAGTTTTAGAAAATTATTCACGGTGCAAAATCTAATGGTTCTAATGTGTTTTCTTTTTGTGTTGTGTAGTAATAAATTGTTGTCATATATACTCGGTTCTGTTTGTATATTGTGCTCAGGTATTTATTCATTTGTAGGTCTAGATAGAAGAATGGGAATTCGCAATTTATTAAAGAAGAAATAAAAGCGATGAAAAAGAAGGTTTTAATATATAGCGATTGTAATTTA
>ERZ833608.1709-NODE-1709-length-13350-cov-3.640842_pt1 | contig 13350 bp, 9 predicted proteins | sample MGYA00519694_ERZ833608 | MGnify/ENA primary metagenome ERZ833608 (study PRJEB31850, sample SAMEA3708742) | human gut metagenome | biome: human gut; feature: human-associated habitat; material: faeces | place: China | collected 2014 ... | reverse complement strand
TGATTTTCAGAATTTTGACCATTTCCATTGTTGTTGTTTTTATTATTTTTATTATTTTTATTATTTTCATTGTTTTCACTATTACCATCGTTTGAACCTTTAACTTTAATTGTCCATGTGTATTCTTCATTATTTTTTGTTGCAATTCCAGTCATTTTAGTTTCACCTGCTGCTTTTGCAGTTACAATTCCATTTTCTATAGTTGCAATATCAGTATTTTCTATTTTTAAATTTGTTGCATTTTTACTAAAATCTATTTTGCTTCCTATTTCTAATGTTAATGGTACAGCAACTTTTGCAGACTCTGTTGAACCATCTTCATAATTTAGAGATATTGCAGCAATTGCACCTTGCTTCATAGTTCTTGTAGCTGTATCTCCTGAACAGTTCCAGTCTTTTAATTTTTCCTTTGCCTCTGCTGTATCTGGTATATTTTGTGAAAATTTAATTGTAACCAATATTCCAGCATCTGTTGGTTCTCCATATGTTACTGTAGCAGTTTTGTTGGTTGGATTTGCTGGCTCATTTCCATCATTTGATATTGTAACATCCCAATTTAATTTAAATGTCTTTGTTTTTGTTTCATTATGAATATTTATATACGTCATTGTCGCTATTGCTGAGTATGTCGTTTTTCCTTCTTTAATAAATTTAATTGTTTTTCCATTAACAGTTCCAAGTGATGAATCAGTAATTTTCAAATCACTTAATTTTGTACTACTTAAATCATTTAATGTTAAAGTTTCATTGACTTTAACTTTATTAGGTACAGCAACTACACCACTTTCTGCATCTTCTTCATCACCAGTATATATGTACCATTCTCCTGGATTCATGTTCTTTGTAGCTGTTTTTCCACTTAATGTCCAACCAGCATTAGCTAACTTCTTAATTTTTTCAACTTCTTCGGAAAATGTCATTGTTACTTTTACTGTTCCATCTGTATTTTCAGCATATTTAACATCAGCCAACTTTCCTTCAGCAGCATTAACTTTTTTTGACATTGCCATTGCTATAAATACAATTACAGCACACAATGTTAATTTAAAAACTCTCTTCATTTTTTATCCTCCTCGTGTTTAAATCTATTTTTATAATAACATTATTTCATTTTTTATTCAACAATTTATTTATATTTTTTTCTATAAATTTAATAATAAAAAAAGCCATAAACATAATGTTTACAGCATTTTTAATTTTTCTATTTTACAGATTTCATTTGTTTTACCATTAAGTCACCAAATATAGCATATCCAGTAGTCGGGTCTGATACTAATACATTTGTTATTGCTCCTACAAACTTGCCATTTTGTATAATTGGAGATCCACTCATTCCTTGTATTATTCCCCCCGTTTTTTGTAATAATCTTTCATCTGTTATTTTTATCATCATACTTTTATTGTCATAGTTATTGCTTGTATAAATTTTTGATATTTCGATTTTATATTGCACTTTTTTTCCATTTTCAAGTTCACAAATTATTTCTGCTTCTCCTGCTTGTATTTCACTTCTTAAAGCAACTTCATATTCTTTAGTTCCATTCAAATTTAAATTATTTTTATTTGATACTAATCCAAATACACCAAAATTTGTATTTTTTGAAATATTACCTATTGTTACTCCTGAATCTATAGAACCTTTTATTTCACCTGGAGCTCCTTTTTCTCCTTTTTGAATTGCAATTAAACTACTAGTTACAAGCTCTCCATTAGCAATATTTATTATATCTCCAGTATCAACATCTACTATTCCATGTCCAAGTGCAGCAAACTTTCCTGTAGATGGCTCATAAAAAGTTAAAGTACCAACTCCAGCTGCTGCATCTCTTACCCATAAACCTAATTTATATTCGTTATCTTCACTTTTCACTGGTTGTATACTTGTTGTTATTGTTTCATCATTTCGTACATATTTAATTTGTATTTCTTCGCCATTTGAATTATTTACAGTTTCTACTAATTCATCTGTATTAGAAATTTTTTTGCTATTCATTTCAACAATCATATCGCCTTCTTCAATTCCTGAATCAGCATATGGTTTATGTTTTTGAAAGTCTTTTCCTTGTATTTCAGACATACCAACAACTAATACACCAGAAGTATATAATTTTGCACCAATTAAATTTCCCATTGGAATTACTTTCGTTTTTGGAATTACATTTACATCAATTTCTTTTACAGGTATAGTACCAAATAAATTAAGATTAAGTTCAAATGTTCCCGCAGTTTCATATTTACTACTTTGTTCAGAATCAGCTAAACTTGATGCTTGTATTACTGGTACATTGGCATTATTTGCTCTTCTAATTTTCAATCCTGCAACAGTTTTTAAATTAAGCTCTTCACCTTCAAATATTATTATACTACTTGGCAATAAAGTTATATTGCACACATATACATATATTACTATTAAAATAGCTACACAAAAAAATTGTTTTAATTTATTCATATTCTTCACCTGAGTATATAATATCCAGATTTTTCTTTTTTAAACTTTTATTTAGCAATATATTAAAATTAGATTGTGTATTATATAGTGTGTTATAAATTTATGCCCCTCTAATGCTAGTATGTGTGCAACCCTGCCCGCCCACAAGGGTTCGGGCTGGACCCATATTTTGCTCTACTGTTTTTGTTTATGCTTTTTTTACTATTTTACATTGTAAGTTCCATCTGCTGCCTTTTCTAGGAGCTGTGAGCTTAGAGAAACTACCGGAAAGACCGCACGACTAATACTGTTCACTCCTGCACCAGAGTAGAACAAGCTGCTCGCGCCGAGAAAGCCCGAATACACATGGCGCACGCTGAAGATGCAATTGCTCGAGCTCAGAAGGACGCAGCGCGAAGCCACCCAGTAAATTGTAGAACTTCCCTTTGGTAATAGTATATTTGAGTATCCTTCAAGTAAACTTGCTGTTGTTGTATAATCTGTTGTATTATAATATGTTTGATATGGCTGTATACTTGTTGAAGCTTTTAAATATCCATTTGTTGAACTTTCATCTGTTTTTGCTATTAGGCTTGTTTGCTCACTTTGTTTTAATCCACTTTCATTTTTTGTTCCATCTATTACATGATTTGCTTCATTTTTATATATTGTTGGATAATAATTATATGTTATATATGGTGTTCCATATTGATTTCCATATTTTGCATTATTTACATATGATGCCCTATTATTTGTCCATTTTGTTCCTCCAACTTTTACAAAGTCTTCTTCTGTTATACTTCTTGCTGTTATTCCTTTGCTAGAATTTCCATATAAACTGCTACACGCATCATTTAATAATTTTACTGCATTGTTATATCCTTGTGCTCCTTGTAATGTTACTGTTCCACTTGGTGTTGTTGCTGGTACCATTTCTATTTTGCCTGTTGATTTATCTATGCTTAGTACCTTCCATTTACTTATATTAAAACTTTGCCCTGCGCTACTACTTAATGTATCTGTTGCTGTTGAATTTGATGTTGCATAGTTTCTATCCCAGCTGTATGTTCCGCTTGGACTATAATTTATTACATCTCCTACTTGTAACTCATCTATTGCTGTTACTTCCCCTTGGCTTGGATTTCTTTGTGTTCCTGTTACTGTTATTGTCATTGTTACGCTTTTTTTACTATCTGCTGTATCTATTTTATCATTTGCTACTATGTCGTTTGTTGCTGTTCCTGTTTGATATGCCCATTTCCAGTAAATTGTTTTGGTTTGAATTGTTTTTATTTCTTCTAATGACATTACTCCTGACACATTCATTACTCCGTCTGTTGAAGCTATTTCTTTTGTATAGCTACTGTCTGTGTAAAATCTTAGGTTTGATGGCTTTTCTGTTACTGCTAATTTTATATTGTAGTCTATTGCTACTTCACTTCCTGTTGCATCTAAGTTTAAGTCAAATGAACCTTCTGTTCCTGGTGCTAGCTTACCTTCGACAACATTGTTATTTTCTTTCATTGTTGTTGCTAAATCTATGTCTGGTATTGTTTGTGTTTGTCCATTTACTTTAAAACTCCATTTTGCTACTGTTGCTGTTCCATTTCCTGTTAGTGTTGTTTTGTATTTTGCGTATGCGTACATTGAAAATACTATTGCTGTTATTAGTAATAATGCTAGTAATATTATTACTGGTTTGTTTCTTGTTTTTGTTGCTGTTTGCTTTGTTGTACTTTTTTGTTTTTCTTTCTTGTCCATTGTTTTCCTCCTTCTTTTTTTATAATCATTTGTGATTATTTTTTGTTTTGTATTATAATTTTTATAATTATTTTGAGGGTTTTGTTTTTTAGCACGAAAAATAGAGCAGATTAAAATGCACCATTAGGTACATTTTTCTGCTCTATTTGTTTATTCATTATGTTATTATATATAAAATCGTGGCAGTTAAATACTTCTCTTTACAGCCATAAGGGTTACGACGTTTGCTGTTTTAGTTTGTGCATTTTTTGTTTTCATTTGTATTTCTCCCATATTTTTAATAATTGCAAATTATAATTTATATACTCTTATTATAATAATTCTATTATTCATAGTCAACAGATTTTTCGACATTTTTACAGCTTGCTAAAGTAATTTTTTCCACTAATTTTTTATAATACTAATTAACTAAAAATTAATCATATAGATAATATCATTAAATAGAATAATATTATTTTTTATTGCAATACTAAACTCGAAAGGAGTTTATGATTTTTATCATAAAAGTAAGATTATGTTAATTTTAAAAATAATAGCTTTATCTACTGGCTCTATTGTAGTTTTATTTATTTTAACTAAAATAATGGGACAAAGAGAAATGTCTCAACTTAGTATTTTTGACTATATTATTAGTATAACTATTGGTTCTATTGCTGCCGAAATGGCAACTTCCTTGGAGGATAATTTTGTAGAGCCTTTGGTCGCTATGATTGTTTATGCTGTTGTTACATTAATTATTGGAGTTCTTAACACTAGATTTGTTAAACTACGTCCTATATTTTCTGGAAGAACTCTTATTTTATATGATAATGGAACTTTATTTAAAGAAAATTTTAAAAAGTCTAAAATTGATTTAAATGAATTTTTAGTTCAATGCAGAACAAGTGGATATTTTAATTTAAGTGATATAAAAACAGCATTGCTTGAAGAAAATGGGAAAATAAGTTTTCTTCCAATGTCCGAAAAAAGGCCAGCTAATCCTAGTGATTTTAATATTCATCCAGCTGATGAAAATATTATTACTAATATTATTTTAGATGGCAAAATAATGGAAAAAAATTTATCTGAACTTGGGCGTGATAAATTGTGGCTTATGGAAGCTTTACAAAAACAGGGAATTACTAAGATTGACAATATCTTCCTAGCAACATTTAACAGTAGTGACCAATCTTTATCTGCATATTTAACAAATAAAAATATTTAACTAGAATTTTAAATAGATTTAAACTGTAATAGCTGGAGTACACAAAAATACGGTTTACTCAAGAAAAAGTGCACTTTTTATAATATCCTTGCAATGGCTCCAAAAAAGCAATTAACTGCATCAAACACGTCTTTTTATTTTATGTTAACTATTGACTTTGCTTCCATATTGTGGTAGAATAAATATTGTGATTACACATGAAGGAGGAATTAAAATGGAATTAAATCAAACACTTATTTTTGGACACAAAAATCCAGATACAGACTCAATAATGTCATCTATGGTTATGGCAAATTTAGAAAATCAATTAGGAAACACTTCTAAGGCCGTTCGTCTTGGAAATATAAATAAAGAAACAGAATATGCAATTAATTATTTAGGTATTGAAGCACCTGAATTAATTTCAGATGTAACTGACGGTCAAAATGTTATATTAGTAGACCATAATGAATCAACACAAAGTGCTGGTAACATTTCTAATGCTATTATAAAAAAAGTTGTTGACCATCATACAATGAACTTTGTTGCTCCATACCAATTATATTATAGAACAGAGCCAGTTGGATGTACTTCTACTGTTTTATATAAAATGTATAAAGAATATGATGTTCCTATTACAAAAACAATCGCTACAATGATGCTTAGCGCTATAATTTCAGATACTTTATTATTCAAATCACCAACATGTACAGCTGAAGATAAAGCAATTGCTGAAAAATTAGGAAAAATAGCTGAAGTTGATGTTAATGTTTATGGAACAAATTTATTAAAAGCTGGTACTGATTTAAGTGATTATACACCAGAGCAAGTAATTAATATTGATAGTAAATTATTTGAAAAAGGTGGAAAGAAATTCAAAATTGCTCAAATAAACACAGCCGATATAGATAGCGTTTTCAAAAATAAAGTATATTTCGAAGCAGCTATAAATAACGAAATAAAAAAAGATAACTTAGACTTGTATGTTTTTGCTGCTACTGATATATTAAATTCAAATTCAAAAATTATTTCATTAGGAAATGATTCTGGAATAGTTGAAAAAGCTTATGGTGTAACATTAGACGACCATACAGCAATGCTTGAAAATGTTGTTTCAAGAAAAAAACAAATGTTACCAAGAATATTAGAAAATTTAGATTAAAATATTTAATCCCACGACAAACTCAATTGTCGTGGGATATATTTATTATAATTATCTTTCAATTTGATCTTCATTATTTTTATTTTCAATATCATAAAGTTTCTTTAAATAAGCTATTCTTTCTTGATGTATTCGTTCTTTTAATCTTTCATTTGATGGTATATTATATTTTTTCATTACAGTTTCGCCATTGACTTTTGTTAATACTTGTTTACCTAAATTAGCAAATCGTACTTTGTCTATTCTTGTTCCTCTGCAATTTCGGTCTGACTCTACTATAATTTCTAAACCTTTTAGTCCTAGTTGTGTTTTATCTATACGTTCAAAAAATTCTACTTGTTTGTTTGGTGTCATTTGATTAAAAATTCCTGCTTTCATATGCTCTTTTGCAGATACCATTCCGCATTTTATCCATGATGTTGGCATTTTTAATCTTTTACATAATTTTTTAATCTCTGCTACACCATTTTTATCATGATTTATATGATGTGGATATTCACTTTTTGGTGTTACCCCCTTTCCTAAATCATGAACTAATGCTGAAAACCTTATTTTTTCATCTTTTGTTAGCTCTGTTGCTTTTTTTAATGCTAACATTGAATGATTATATGCATCGCCTTCTGGATGATATTTTTCTGGTTGAAGTGCGTCTATTAATTTATATATTTCAATAAAATGTACATCTAATACATCTGCCCTTCTTAAATTATTAAAAAAGTTCTCTGGATAATCTGTATTAAGAGCTTTTCTTAGCTCTTCAAATACTCTTTCAGCAGATAATAAATTTAGCTCTGGTTTTAATTCATTCATTAATTTTAATGTTTCTGGCTCTATTTCAAAATTGAATTTACTTGAAAATCTTGCTGCCCTGTACACTCGTAATGGGTCTTCTTTAAAACTGCTTGTTGTTGCTTTTATAATATGATTTTGCAAATCTTTTCTTCCACCATATGGGTCAATTATTTCTCCAGTTATTACATCTTGAGCCATTGAGTTTATCGTAATATCTCTTCTACTTAAGTCTTCTTCTATTGTTATATTTGAATTACAGGTTACTTCAAAATTTTTATGACCTGTTCCTGTTTTCTTTTCCGTTCTTGCTAATGCAAACTCTTTTCCATCTAAGTCAAATACTTCAAATACTTTTCCTCTTTTAAAAGACTCTGGAAATAATTTTTCGAATTTCTCTGATGATATACCTGTTACACAATAATCTTCATCATGAGGAGGTTTGTTCATTAATTTATCTCTTACTGCACCTCCTACTAAATATAATCTGCCACCATTTTTTTCAATTATATTTGCTATATCTATTATATTTCTCATATTTATAAAACCTTTCTAAATTATAATAATACCTACAATTTCTATTTAATTTTATATTTCTTTTATTAATTTCTAATTAATTTCTTCAGAGTCTAATATTATTGTTACTGGACCATCATTTAATAGCTCTACCTTCATGTCTGCGCCAAATACTCCAGATTGTATATTTCTTTCTAGCTCTTTGCTACACATCTTTTTAAAATATTCATATAATTCATTTGCTTTTTGAGGTTCACATGCCTCTGTAAAGCTTGGTCTATTACCACTTTTGCAATTTGCATATAAAGTAAATTGAGATATTATTAATATATCACCGTTTATGTCTTTTACTGATTTGTTCATTTTTTTATTTTCATCTTCGAATATTCGTAAATTACATATTTTTTTTACAAATTTATCTGTAATTTTTTCGTCATCATTTTTTCCTATTCCTAAAAATATTAATAAACCTTTTTCTATCTTTCCCACAGATTTTTCATCTACTTTTACTTGTGCATTTTTTACTCTTTGTAAAACAATTTTCATTTGTTACCTCCTTTTATTTTATATTACATACATAATACATTTTATAAAAAATGAGAAATCAAAAATCATTGAATTTACTAATGTATTTTCAATGATTTTTACCATGCAATATTATTCAAAATAATATTAATTTTGTAACCTTTTTTATTAATTCATCACCTATATATTAATTGTTTGGTGGACTTTGTGAAGTGATTTTGTCATCTTTTATTTTAAAAATTGAATATGTAGTATCTTTTTCTGGAGTAATTCCATAATATGAATTTACAATATTTTTTGTAATAATTGCTGTTGAAGCTATTATTAATATTGCCACTCCTATAAATCCTATAACACTTGCAACTGATAAAAAACAAAATCTTGTGAATTTTGCTAATGTAAGTACAACTGTTTTTGCAAATTTTAATAATGCTGTTGCTGTTTTATGCTCTTTTAATTTTTGATATTCTTGTTTTATTTCAATTAGTGCTAATTCCTTTTTTTCTATAATAACAGGTAATAATAAATTTTTATCATGTCTAATTACTGGTAATAAATTTTCTTTTTTATTTTCAATAATATTTTTGTTAGGTAATATTTCTAAACAATTTTTTTGTGTAATATTACTTTCCATATTGGCAAACTCACCCCCGTTACTATTTTTTTCTTCTTTATAAATATTATCTTTAGTTTCTTTTTGGTTATCCTCCTCTTTATCTTTTGTGTACATTTTATTATTTGTTGAATCACTATTTTCTATATATTCATAATTTATTTTTTTGCCACAATTACCGCAAAAATTACTTTTATATGATATTTTATTTCCACAATTACTGCAAAAATGCTTTTCTCGTACTAATTTACTACCACATTTTTTACAAAATTTGGCATTTAGATTTAATGATTCGTAGTTGCATTTTGTACACTTCATATGTTCTCCTTAATCTAAATACTTATAAAATTATTATAACTCATTTTTTGTCAAAAATAAATAGGTTTACGTGTATTTTTTATGTTTTCTAAATTTTAGTCAATATATCACAAAAAGATGACAATTTGTTGTCATCTTCTGTGATACATTTATGATTATTAGTTTTGTATTTTTTGTCTTACCATTTCTGTATTTGGAGTTATCACTTCAAATTTATAGCCATTTGCTAATCCATAGTCTATTATTCCTGGTAATGCTTCTAATGTTTTGTTATTTCCACTGAAATCGTGCATTAATACAATATTGTCTCTTCCTGGTTTTAGACCTTTTGTTACATTAGCATATACTGCTTCTTTTGTTTTTACATCTCCTGAGTCACCAGACATTACGTTCCAATCATAATATTTAAAACCTTCACTCAATACTTTTTCTGTAATTTTTGTCATGATTCCTGGGCAATATTTTCTGCTTACTGTATTCGAACTTCCTCCTGGGAATCTTAAAATCATTGTTTTTATTCCTGTTGTTTTATATATTTTTTCTTGTAATGTTTTTATATTATTATAGCAAACATCTACTGATGCATATATTTTTGAGTAATCATGTGAATATCCGTGAATTCCTATTGCATGACCTTCTTCTGCTTCTCTTTTTACTAAATGTTCTGTTGCTTCGTTATAGTTTATTACAAAAAATGTTGCATGAACACCTTTTTCTTTTAAAACATCTAATATTTTTGGAGTTATTGTTGTGCTTGGTCCATCATCAAATGTTAAATATATTATTCCTGTTGTTGCTTTTTCGCTTACAATTACTTTTCTTTCTTCTGTTGCCGTATTTCCATTTGAATCTGTTACTGTATATTTTACAATATATGTTCCATCTTTTGATGTGTCAACATCTCCAGAAATTTTAATGTCTTTTGATACATCTCCATCTTTATTATCTGTTGCTGTTGCTCCTTGCTCTGTGTATTTATTTCCAGTTATTATACTAACAACTGATGCGCCTTTTAATTTTATTACTGGAGCTGTTGTATCTATAATTTTAACGTATCTAACTGTTTCTGCTTTATTTCCTGATGAATCTGTAACTGTGTAGTGCTCTTCAAAATTATTACTGTCTTTTTCTACTTTGTTTACAGTTACTTTTTCAGTAACATCTCCATCTTTATTATCAATTGCCGTAAATCCTGGCTCTTCAAATTTTTTTCCATATTGTAAATTATATTCTGTGTCACCTTTTAATTGAATTTCTGGTGCTTTTGTATCTATAACTTTTACAGTTCTTGTATAGTTTTTATATTTATTAAAATAAGGAACTTTATATGTTATTGTATAATCACCAATTTGTGTTAAATTTACATTGTTTTCAACTATTACTTTATCACTTATGTTTTTAAACTGTGTATATACTTTAATTCCTTTATCTTCATATGTTTCACCATATTCTACAGTTTCAACTTTTTCTCCTTGATATTTTATAATAGGAACTTTACAAAAATATAATACAGCAATTGCTAGTAATATAATTACTAATAATACTATTAAGAAAATATGACCTTTTTTCACTTTTTTTTCGTTAACGTGTTTTATCAATCTATTTTCACTGTTAAACATTCCTTCATTATCATTTGATTCGTACATTTTTCCCCTCCTAAACACAGACTATTTTACAACTTTTTTTTACAATATACAACATTTTTTTAATTTTTTTATGATATATTTTTTATAGATTTTAATTACTAAATTGAAGTTACTTTTTCTAATTAGAATTTACTTCTTAGTTGACCATATATTTTTTATTTATTATCATAATTCACAGTAAAATATGGTAATTTCAAATAAAAAAATCATTGAAAATACATTAGTACATTCAATGATTTTTTTGATTTTCTAGTTTAATATTATTCCTCTTCAAAAAAAGCTTCAAACTCTTCTGCTGAAATTATTTCTTGTCTCATTAAGGTCGTTGCAACTTGCTCTAGTTTGTCCATGTGCTCTGATAATATTTTTTGTGCTTGGTAGTATGCATTGTCTATTAGTTGTTTTATTTCGGCTCCTATTGAATCTTCGAATCTGTCTCCTAGTAACTCCATTTGATATGGATCTTTTTCTGTATTTATTGATATTGGACCTACTATGTCGCTCATTCCGTATATTGTTACCATGTCTGTTGCTATTTTTGTTGCTACTTCTATATCATTACTTGCTCCTGTTGATATGTCGTCTAGTGCTAATTTTTCTGCTGCCCTTCCTCCTAGTAATGATATTAGTTTTTCTTGCATTTCCTGTTTTGATACATAGAATTTATCTTCATTTGTTTTATACATTGTGTATCCACCTGCAACGCCTCTTGGTATTATTGACACTTCTTTTATTTCTTTTTGTGTTTCTAAATATCTACTAACTATTGCATGTCCTGCTTCATGGAATGCTGTTAATTTTTTATCTTTTTCTGATATCACTCTGCTGTGTTTTTCAATTCCTACAGTAACCTTTTTTACTGCATCTTCAATATCTTTGTTTGTTATTGCTTTATGTCTTTTTATAGTTGCTATTATTGCTGCTTCATTTAATATGTTTGCTAGCTCTGCTCCTGTAAATCCTGCTGTGTCTTCTGCAATACTTCTTAAATTTACTGATTCGTCTATTTTTTTGTCTTTAGCATGTATATTTAAAATTGCTTCACGTCCATTTAAGTCTGGTAATCCAATTGTTATTTGTCTATCAAATCTTCCTGGTCTTAATAATGCTTTATCTAACATTTCTGGTCTGTTTGTCGCTGCTAATACTATTATTGCTTCTTCTGTGTCAAATCCATCCATTTCAACCAATAATTGGTTTAATGTTTGGTTATTTTCACTTTCAGACCCACTTGATGTTGTTCTTCTTGAACCTATCGCATCTATTTCATCTATGAATACTATGCAAGGAGCTATTTTTCTTGCTTTTTCGAATAATTTTCTTACTCTTGATGCTCCAAGTCCTGCGAACATTTCTATAAATTCTGATCCACTCATTGAAATAAATGGTACATCTGCTTCTCCAGCTATTGCTTTTGCTATTAATGTTTTACCTGTACCTGGATTTCCACATAATAGAACACCTCTTGGTATTTTTGCTCCCATTTCTTGGAATTTTCTTGGTTTTTTTAAGAAGTCAACAATTTCAATCATTTCTTGTTTTTCTTCATCTAGTCCTGCAATATCTTTGAATGTTGTTTTTGTTTTTTGAGTTGTAGCATCATATACTTTTCCTTTATCTCCTAAACCTTGCATTTGCATTATCATTACTAATAAAACTATAAGCATTATTGTTGGAAGAAATGATAGTAATTTTTCTCCTACTACTGCTAATAAATTTTCTTCTTTTTGATTTAAATTTATTGTTTTACCTTCTTTTACTTGATCTTGAACAAATTCTATAAAAGCTTCACTTTCCGGAACTTTTACTTCTTTTTCTTCATCTTGATCTTTTAGTTTTACTTTTACTGTAGTACTTTTTTCTTTCATTTCAATTTTTTCTACAGAATCTTCTTTTATTTTAGTAATTAAATCTGTATATGCTAATGTTTTTTCTTCTTTTTCTTTACTGTAGTTCATATATTGAAATATTCCAAAAACTATTCCAGCTATAGCTAAAATAACTATAATTGCAGTAAATAGATATTTCTTTTTATTGCCTTTTTTATTTTCCTTTGGATCCATTATTAAACTCCCTTCGTATATTTGTTAATCATCTTGTATATTATTATTTTCATTATTATCACTTGTTATTAGTAGAATTGATGTCATTATATATATTATTGCGATTGACGTATACATTATTGAAAAATACTTCATATAAAATCCAGTAAGTGAATTTATTATATAATATATACCTCCTAAAAGAACTGAAAGTGTTATTGCATGAATTGCAATATTAAATATATTTGTGAATGTAAATTGTTTATTTATAATTTTTGATATTATATATCCCATAGTTGCAATTACTAGTACATCTGTAATTGTTGATATCGTCATTAAAATAAATATCCAAATTAATACTATTACT
>ERZ833608.1695-NODE-1695-length-13422-cov-3.137204_pt1 | contig 13422 bp, 16 predicted proteins | sample MGYA00519694_ERZ833608 | MGnify/ENA primary metagenome ERZ833608 (study PRJEB31850, sample SAMEA3708742) | human gut metagenome | biome: human gut; feature: human-associated habitat; material: faeces | place: China | collected 2014 ... | reverse complement strand
TCGTCACTGTTGAGATCAAAGAGATGGTCTATGCCGAGCGCGCAGGCCTCCCCCGTCTTGACGAGCAGCGCCGCGTTGCCGATGAGGTCGAACGTCCCCACCACGTCGAGGTCATCGCGTCGCAGCACGCCGCCGCTCCACGCCCCAATGTCTACGGTGCGATTGCTCGTGCGCGAGCTCACGAGCAGGGGCATCCGCGCAAGGACCTCGGGCGTCACGGCGTCAAGCCGGGCCCACTCGGAGCCCGCGCCCACCGCCACCCCAGAGTGGTCGGACTCCGGCATGCGCAGCCACTCGTACTTGTCGACGTTCACTGGCTCAATGACGAGCGCAAAGTCGAGGAGCCCACGCTCAAGACGCTCCTCGACCGTATCCGCGTTACCCGTGAACAGCTCGATGGCAACGCCAGGATGAACGCGATGCATCTCGACAAACGCATCCGTGAGCAGATGCACCGCACGCGTCTCTCCGGCACCGATGCGAATGGTGCCGGAGAGACTGCCTCCGTGGTCCGCAAGCTCGTCTTGGGTCTGGTCCACAAGAGAGAGGATCTCCTCGGCACGCTGACGCAGGCGCATGCCGTCCTCAGTAAGCATGGTCGCGCGGTTCGTACGGTCAAAGAGCGTACAGCCAAGCTCGCGCTCGAGCTCGGCGATCTGCCGCGAGAGCGTGGGCTGCGTCACATGCAGCACGTTCGCGGCCTCGGTCATGCTCTCCTCGCGCGCCACGGCAAGAAAGTAGCGAAGCGTCCTGAGCTCCATGCGTCCACCGCCAAATCATTCGAAAAACGTATAGCGGACTAGTTGCCATAGGTATTGTACATTCCGCCATGCGAGAGATACGTTTGGGAGATAACAAAGGGGCACTCCCGTCAACCGCTTCATCGGCCCAAGAAAGGAAGCCATAATGACCATCAAGCAGACTGCAGGCCACGACGCCCTGGGCGAGTTCGCCCCCGAATTCGCGCACCTCAACGATGAGGTCCTCTTTGGCGAGGTCTGGAACAGGGACGACAAGCTGCCGCTCAAGCTGCGCTCCATCGTGACCGTGAGCGCCCTCATCGGCAAGGGTATCGTTGACTCCTCGCTCAAGTACCACCTGCAGAGCGCGCGCAACAACGGCGTCACCAAGTCCGAGATGGCAGAGATTCTCACGCACATCGCCTTCTACGCAGGCTGGCCCAACGCCTGGGCGGCCTTCCACACGGCCAAGGAGGTCTACGCCGACGAGGCGGCCGAGGCCGAGGGGCACGGCGGCTTCTTTGGCCTGGGCGAGCCCAACGATGCCTTTGCGCCCTACTTCATTGGCCAGAGCTACCTCAAGTCGCTCACCGGCCCCGATGACTACCTCGCCATACACAACGTGACGTTCGAGCCGGGCTGCCGCAACAACTGGCACGTCCACCACGCCACGGCCGGCGGCGGCCAGGTGCTCATCTGCGTCGAGGGCGAGGGCTGGTACCAGGAGGAGGGCAAGCCCGCGCGCAGCCTCAAGCCCGGCGACGTCGTGGAGATCCCGGCCAACGTCAAGCACTGGCACGGTGCCAAGGCCAACTGCTGGTTCAGCCACCTCGCCTTTAGCTTCCCCGGCGAAAACTGCTCCAACGAGTGGCTCGAGCCCGTGGACGACGAACAGTACGCCAAGCTCGACCGCTAGCCAAAATGAGACAAAGGGACAGTCCCTTTGTCTCATTCAGAAAGGATCGCCGAGCAGCTTGCCGATGCCTGCGACGGCGCGACAGTTGGCGAAGGGACTGTCCCTCGTCAGCTCCTGGCGTGGGCGAGGTAGCCGCCAACGCTGTAGTGGTCGGCCTCGTCGTCTGCGGGATAACCCTCGCCACCAACGGCACCAAGGTAGCCGCCCTCGACCTTGTTGCCGTCCTTATCGACCACCAGCGCGTACCAGTGGCCATACTCGTGCGCGGGCTTGCGCAGCTGGCAGGCGAGCGTCAGCTTGGGCTCGCTCTCCTTGCGGAAGAACGCGCCGCCATCGCGGACCTTCGCAAGCAGCTCGCCATCGAGCCAGAAGCAGATGAACGGCGTCTCATAGGCATCCGTAAGCGCATCGGCGCGGCTGTTGTAGACATAGCAGAACAGGGCGCGATCGCGCGAGCGCGCAAGCAGGTCCACCTCGCTGGCCTTGAGCTTGAACTCGACTGTTGCGAAGGCGCCAGGGCGACCGTTTACCTCGCACACGCTCGTGACGGCCGTCTTCACCTGGAAGTAAAACGTCTCGGCGGCGATCTCGGGGTTGGCGAGGCGCTCCTTGAGGTTGAGCGACACCACGTCGATGCCCATGTCCGCCGGCGGGCGCAGGGCGTCCAGGCCGTTGCGATACAGTGAGCTCATGAGCTGGTACTCGCCGGTGTAGCCGGTGTAGAGCAGGTCAAAGAAGTCTTGGGCCATGGTTCCTCCCGTAGGTCTTGGATGAATGTTCAAACCATACCGCAGACGCACGTGGCAAGAGACCCGTCCCCTTGTCACGCCCCGCCACACCTAGTGCTTCCACTCGGCAAAGTAGGGGCCAAGGTTGCCGGCCGCGGTGCGGACGAGTGTGCTCGCGCGCTCGAGCACAACCGCGCGCAGCTCGTCGTCGCCCAGCACCGTCTGGACGATGAGGGCCTTCGCGAGCTCGGCCTCGCTCGCGGTGGGCTCGTCCTCCCACAGGTCGCAGACCCTGTTCGTGTTCTCGAGCGCCCAGTTGTACTCCCGCACGGGGCACTGGTTGAGCATGCCCTGCGGGTTATGCTTGATCTCCCACACAAAGGTGCAGGCGGGGTTCTCGATGCGGGAGCGGGAGGAGGGGCCGGTCGCACCCGTGCCCCAGTCTCCGTTCGTACGCGCCTGATACTCGGCATGGCTCGGTAGCACACGAGCGAGCTCGCCCGTTATGGCGAGAAGCTCGTCCGCGTGGCCACGCAGCAGGGGCGATGCCCCAAACGCCTCGCGGCGGATGCGTTCGCGCTCCTCGCTGGGCAACCCGCGGCGCGCCTCCCGCCCGCCCCTCTCCCTCGCCCGCTCGAGGCGGTCGGCAAGGGAGACGCGCTGCGGGCTCGCAACAGCCTCGCCCGGCTGGTGGCCCATCTCGGCCACGCCCTTACGCAACGTCTGCGGCATGGGCGACCTCCCAGTTCTGCTCGAAGGTGGCCTCGGGGCCCTGGCAGCGGCCGACAAGGTCGCAGTCGGCGCACAGAATGACGTTGCCGAAGCGGTCGTCGCAGAACCGGGCAAAGTCGGGCTCCTCAAACGACCAGAGCTCGTCGGGATTGGCCATCCCCATGCGCTCGCAGGCAAGGCACGCCTCGTAGCTGGGGTGATTCTCGAGCGCGTAGGCCGGCTCGCACACACCGCGCTTGCCGCGCTCGAAGTACCACCAGCTGCCGGCGGGCGTCTCGAGCAGGCTGCTCGGCGTCTTGTTGGCGCGCAGCGAGAAGTAGCGGGCCGTGGCTTCGTCCTGGAATCCCAGCACGAGCTGGCGGTCGCAGTTGCCAATGATAGAGTTGGCCTCGGCCTCGCCGTAGCGGGCCTCGAGCTGGCTCACCGTCTGGCAGATGGCGGTGCAGCTGATCTCGCGGCTGCGCACCACCGACAGGATGCGGTCGAAGCCCGGCAGCGACAGATTCGCGAAGTCGTCGAGCATGAAGCGCACAGGCACGGGGAGGCGGCCGCCCCCGCACTCGGTGTCGGCAAAATCGCACAGGACCGAGAAGGCCTGGCGCACGAACAGGCTCGTGAGCGGGGCGAGGCTGTCGTCGAGGTCGTCCATCTTCACGAAGACGGCGCACTTCGACGCGCCTAGCACGCGGAAGTTGAGCTGGGCGGGGTTGCTAAACGACGCCATGGCGCCCTCGAACGAGAGCGGCAGGAGGTTTGCCGCAATGATGCCCATGATGCTCGCGTGCATCTTCTCGGCACGCGCCGTGATCTTGGCGCGGCGGTAGAGCGAGACGGCGTAGGAGTCGGGATCCTGCAGGCGCAGGTCACGGAAGAGCTCCTCGGCGTCGCCGGCGCAGGCGCACTCGAACACCTTCACGACCGAGGCCATGTTCCACTCGCGGTCGGGCAGGGCCTCGAAGACGTAGGCGATGTAGCTCGCGAGGTAGTTGGCGGCAGCAACGCCCCAGAAGGGGTCGTTGCCCATGTCGTCCTTGGAGCAGATGGTGCTCGCAATGGCGATGATATCCTGCGCGAGGGGCTTGCCGCCCCTCCAGCGCACGGCATTGAGGGGGTCATAGCCGATGGTGCCCTCCATCGTGGTGAAGTCGATGACCTCGACCTCGTAGCCCTGGCTCTGCAGGTAGGGGCCCATCTCGGCCACAAGGCGGCCCTTCGAGTCGAGCACGACGTAGGAGCCGCGCGCCTCGAGCAGGTTGGGCTTGAGGTGGTTGCGGGTCTTGCCGCCGCCCGAGCAGCCCAGGACGAGCACGTTGTTGTTGAGGCCCGTCTCCCAAGAGTCGAGGGGCGAGGTGCGGCTCTCGGTGAGGATGAGCTCGCCGGCATAGGCGGAGCGGTCGGCCTTCTCGGCGGCCGTGGCCTCGGGGGCCGGGTCGAAGAGGCTCTCGGTGTTGGTGTTAATCATGGTGGTTCTCGCTTTCTGCGCAGTGCTTGCGCGATGGTGTGCGGCAAGCCTGCCGCGTGGAATGTTCTTGCTGGTAGAGGCGTTGTCGGTTCGCTAGAGGATGGTGATGATGCGGTCGGCGAGCCCGGCGTCAACGGCAGCCTGGGCCTCGAAGTAGGTGTCGCTCGCCGTGAGCTCGAAGACGCGCTCGAGCGGCATGCCGCTGTGGCGCGAGATGACCTCGGCCGTGATGTCGCGAATGCGCATCAGGTCGTCGGCACGGGCCTTGACCGAAAGCGCGCTGCCGCCGATGCCGCCGCCGATGAGCGGGTCGTGAATCATCACGCGGCCGTGGGGCAGGATCTGGCGCTCGTCTCCGGCAATGAAGATGAGCGCGCCCATGCTCGCTGCCATGCCCAGGCAGACGGTATGGACGGGACAGGACACGGCCTGCATCGTGTCGTAGAGGGCAAGGCCGCTCTGGACCTCGCCACCGGGACTGTTGACGTAGAGCGTGATGGGGGCCTTGGCATCCTGTCGCTGCAGGTAGACGAGACCGCGGATGATCCCGGCACACGACTCGGCGTCGACGGCGCCCGTAAGCTCGAGCTCGCGGTTGGCGAGCATCTCGTCGCGGATGTCGAAGCGGTTGATGCCCTCGGCGCTCTCGCGCAGGATCTGTGGGGTGTAGTAGAACTCGGTAGCCATGACGGTTCCTTTCGTTGGCTGGGACGAATGGGTATGCGGCATGAGGTCGACGGCGCACGATGCCTATGCGGCATCGCGGTATGCGTCATCGGCTCGCGCCATCTATGCGATTGGGTTCCTTAGGTTGTAGGGACGCGCCAACTCCAGATGCCGACTTGCACCGTCGGGGCACGCCCAGCTCCCTCAACTCCATGCGCCGACTTGCGCCCTCGGGAGGGAGATAATGTGACCGCACTGTAGCACGCCACCAGCGCGGTGTGCAACGAAAATTTGCCCACAATCGGACATTAAACCAACCAATGGGACAATACCCCCGTAGGTTATTGTCCCAACTTGGAGGAGACCATAACGGAGTTTAGGCCCCTGCGCAGGAGGAGTCGCGCCATCTCGGACGACGAGGCCCGCGAGCTGCTGCTCAACGAGAAGCGCGGCGTGCTCGCCGTAAACGGCGACAACGTGCCCCTTTGCCATCCCGCTCGATTACCTCTATGAACCGACCGAGAACCGCATCTACTCACGGCGCGAGGCAAGGCCACAAGGTCGATGCGCTCACCAAGAGCGACAAGGTCTGCTTCACCGTCTTTGGCGGTGACTTCCACAAGGATGGCGAGTGGGCGCCCTACGTGCGCAGCACGGTTGTCTTTGGCCGCTGCCGCCTCGAGAGCGACCCCACCCTCACGCTCGAGAAGATCCGCGCCCTCGCGCTGAGGTACTACCCCAGCGCGGAGGAGATCGAGGCCGAGATTGCGCGCGACATCAAGGGCGCGCAGCTCTACGTCATCGAGATCGAGCACCTCACCGGCAAGCAGATCAAGGAGAAGTAGCAAAACGCCGCCTCGTCCAAATTACGCATCCAGAAGCCTTGGAATGCGTAAAACGGACGAGGCGGCGAATCAATCAGGCTACGAGCGCCCGGATGCGATGCAAGCGCACAGGCCTAGTGCCTCATGCGGCTCGAGATGACGCGGCACGGACCGGTCACGGTGTAGGCACCGGCGCTCGCGGGAACAAGACATGACTCCGTGAAGCCCAGGTGAATGCTGCCCTCGGCAGAGGTCACGTCGCACTCGCCCGCGGCGCACGTGAGCACACGGTACTCGTCGCCCGTCACGTCGTCCCAGCTCTCGGGAACGTCCATGATGTCAATGACGAACAGGTCGTCGTCGGCGGTACCGCGAACGGTGCGGGCAGGCGCCGTCGGGTCGAACTTGCCCAGGTGGATGGGGTCGGGCTTAGGCGTCACGTCGAGCACGTCGAAGCCCTTCTCCACGTGGAGCTCGCGGCCACGGCCCCAGTCGCACAGGCGATAGGTCGTAAAGCCGAGCGTGCCGATCTCCACGGCAAAGATTCCGGCGCCGTAGGCGTGCAGCGTGCCCGACGGCACGACGATGAAGTCGCCCTCGGTCACGGCAACGCGGCGACCATACTTGTCGCCAATCGTGTCGTCCGCGGCGGCGGCGCGCAGGGCGTCCACGTCATCTGTGAGCGAGCCGGCGATGAGCGTGGAGCCTGGGTCTGCCTCGAAGACGTACCAGGCCTCGGCCTTCTCGTGGTCATCCTCGTACTCGCGGGCGTAGGCCTCGTTGGGGTGCACCTGGACCGAGACCGTCTCGCGCGCGTCGAGCATGAGCGTCTGCGTCACGCCGTCATCGTCCGAGGTGCCGATGACCTCCTCGTGATGGTCTCGGATAAGCTCGTCGAGCGGGGTGCCGTCGTAGGGACCACCCTTGACCGACGTCACCATGCCGCGATGCGCGGAGACGTCGAAGCCCTCGCCGTAGAGCTCGTTGCCCGCAAGGCCACGCGTCTTGTTGATGCGGTCGCCCGACCAGATGGGTGCAATGTAGTTGGTGTTGAAGAGAAGCGGACCCATGGATGCCTCCTGTGCTTGGGTTTGGCGACGCTCTGCGCGCCTGGTCTCCGTCAGTATAAGTCCATACATACAAGGCAATTATCTCAATGCATATGTAACATATCGATACCTCGGCGAGCGGCACAGGGCATAGAAGAGCGGGGGGTTCGTCCATACGAACCCTGCGACGAGCCGGCCCACGACGAGACTCTTCCAGACGTTTCCCACGTCGACCTTCGCGATCGTCGTGGCGGCATGGGCGCTTGTCGGCAACGCCAGACAGAGCGCCATCGCGGCAGCAACGCAGGCGAACGCGACGCGCGGTCGCCCCGCCCAACTCATCCGATAACCCATGCGAGACTTCCTTCCCAAGAGATGAATCGACATCATCACCTTGGGACACCTCGTGACCCCACGCCAGGTTCGTATGTGCGCACCCATGCCCTGAGCAGCAAAAACGTGCGCGCGGTATAATCGCTGCCCAAACTGCGAGACCAGGAGGCAGCCATGTTCAGACCCATGCGACGCACAAAGAGGGCCCTCAGCGACGAGGACGCCAAGCGCCTGCTCGAGCAGGGCCGTCGCGCGATGCTGGCCGTCAACGGAGACGACGGCTACCCCTTTGCCTTCCCCATCAACTACCGCTTTGACGCAGACGCGAACAAAATCTTCTTCCACGGCGCCAAGGCAGGACAGAAGGTGGACGCCCTGCGCCGCAGCGGCAAGGTCTGCCTCACCGTCATGGGCAACGAGCACTACGAGCAGGGCGAGTGGGCGCCCTACGTGCAGAGCACCGTCGTCTTTGGCCGCTGCCACCTTGTCGATGACGCCGCGGCGACCGAGGCCGAGGTCCGCCGCCTTGCGCTCAAGTACTACCCGAGCGCCGAGGAGGCCGAGGAGGAATTGAACAAGTACCTCGCCGCCGTCCAGCTCTACGAGATAGAGATCGAGCACCTCACGGGCAAGCAGATCCGGGAGAAGTAGCCACCACGGGCACGCGTGAACGGGGAACGGGCACCCGCTCACGCACACCCGCGGTTCGCACGCCGCCGAACATCACGTAGACGATGCCCACCCACTGAAGCGGTCCAGCAATAGCGGTCAGCCCCGAGACGAACATGCCCGTTATCGAGGCGTACCATCGAGACGTTTTGACGAGAGGAGACCGCATGTCCGCAAACGCCAACCACACCGACGTCCCCGAGGGCCTCACGCTTTCGCTTGCGCTCATCGACGCCATCCCCGTGGCGCTCTTCTGCGTGAGCGCCGCCGTGTTCGGCGCGCGCCTGGGCAGCGCGCGCGACAACTGGACCGAGCAGCTCACGAACACCGCCGGCCAGGCATGTCTGCTCGCGGCGTTGCTGCCGGCGTAGGGGCGAGACCCGCATGGAGCTCAATAAGCAGCAGCTCAGACGCGTGCGCGACCGTCACCATCGCCGCCACGGCATCAAGCCGGCGGCCGCTCGCGTCGCACGCGACGCCCGGCGGTTCCTTGCACGCTCGTTCAACGTTCGAGAGGGCCGCGCGCCCTACCACGTCATACGCAAGCGCTTCGTGAGCGGCGCCCAGCTCAACGGCACGCACCTGTGCATCCTCATCGTGGCCATGACCATCGCATGCATCGGCCTCGACACGAACTCCGACATCGCCATCGTGGGAGCCATGCTCATCTGCCCGCTCATGGGCTCGGTGCTGGCCGTGGCATACGGCGTCGCCACGCTCGACCGCCGCCTCACCGAGCAGGCGCTCGCCGGACTGCTCCTCCAGATGGCCTTCTGCCTCGTGACCTCGACGATCTACTTCCGCCTCTCCCCCATCGCCTCCACGACAGCGGCCATCACGGACAACTCCACGCCCACCGTCTGGGATCTCGCAATCGCGCTCGCCGGCGGCTTCGCAGGCGGCCTCGGCAACACGCGCGACCAGGAGCCGGCCACGCTTATCTCGGGCGTCGCGGTGGCAACGGCGCTCATGCCACCGCTGTGCGCCGCGGGCTACGGCACTGCCGCGGCAAGCCCGCCGCTGTTCCTCTCGGCGCTCTATGAGTTTGGCATCAACGTCGTGTTCATCGCGCTCGCCGCAGAGGGCGTGCTGCTTGCGCTGCGCGTGCCGCTCAAGCGCGACCTCAACGACGACGGCATCGTCACGGACGAGGAGAGCCGCCTCGCCGACGAGCTCTCGCGCAAGGTGCGCAGGCGCGTCATTGCGGGGACCATCGTCTTTGCGATTCCCTGCATGCTGTTCACGGCGGGCTCGATTGGCTCCGCCTCGCAAGGCGTGCAGGACGGTTACGGCGTTGTCCAGACGACGCGCGAGCTTGCGGCCGTGCTGCCGGGACTTGAGGACTACTCGGTTGGCTCGGAGGTCTCCGCGAACATGACGGGCGGCGCCACGGATGGCGGCGCGGGGTCTGCCACGCGCGAGGTCGTGGCGCGCGTGGCCACGCAGCGCGAGCTCAGCGACGCCGAGAAGGAGACGGCCCGCAGACTCATTCGCCTCAACGTGCCCGAGCTCACCCGCGTGGAGTTCTCCTCGGCGTCATAGCGCGCCGGAGCCAGGCCCCTCAGGCGCGGCCCCTATGAATCCAACGGCTACAGCCGCTCGACGCCCACCACGCGAAGCGCGTCGCCGTCGACGCAGAACGACACGTCAAGGCCAGCGTAGGCCAGGTGATAGACACGCTCGGGCTCATGCTTGCTGCCGGCGCGGCGCGGGTCCTGCCGCAGTACCTCGACGAGGCCATCTGCCTTCTCGGCGGGCATCAGCGCGAGAAGCGCCTCCGGAAAGTCCACCGCAAGCTCGTGCCAGGGCGCACGCTCGATCCAGCCGCCCGTAGCATCCGCATGGCAGTCCGCGAACGGGATGTAGGGCTTAATGTCGAGGATGGGCGTGCCATCGCGAAGGTCGGCGCCCAGCACGTGGATCACGGGGCCGTCCTCGCGAAGCTCAACGCGCTCGAGGCGCACGCACGTGAGGCCAATCGGGTTTGGCCTGAACGGGCTGCGCGTCGCAAACACGCCCACGCGCTCGGCCCCGCCCAGGCGAGGAGGGCGCACCGTGGGCCGCCAGCCGCGGCTCGCGACACCCGCAGCGGCACCCGCGGAGTCTGCCGCCACGTCTGACGCCGCACCACCGGCCAGGCCGTTCTCGAACTGCCAGATGAGCCACAGGTGCGAGAACTCCTCAAGTCCGGCGACGGCCGCGGCGCTCGCGAACTCGGGCTCAAAGCGAATCTCGCCGTACAGGTGCGGCGCGAGCGACCCGTTGCGCGGGATGCCGAACTTCTGCGGCAGGTCCGTGCGAATGCGCGCGATGGGCTCCATCGGCTACTCGCCGTCCTTCGGCAGCAGGTTGCTGTAGTACTCCGTGCACCCGGCGAGGGCGTCGTCGTAGAGGCCCTGCTTCCAGTCGATGTAGTCGATGCTCGCCTGCACCTCGGCCAGGCGCTCCACGAGCTTCTCGCGCTTCTCGGCCAAGATGGCCTTGCGCGCGGGGATGGAGCTCTCACCCTCGAGACACATGTCCAGGTACTCGCGCATCTCCTCGATGGATAGGCCGCAGCGCTTGAGGCACCCCAAGCCGCGCAGCCACTCCACGTCTCGCTCGTCAAAGACGCGGCGGTTGTTCTTGTCGCGCTTGACGTTGGGGACGAGCCCCTGGTTGCAGTAGAACTTCAGCGTCTGGTAGGTCATGCCCAACTCGCGGCAGGCCTGCATCATCGTGTACGTCATGCGGAGAAGCCCTTCCCTCCCCTTCTTGCGTTTTTACCGATAGCGACTATCGGTTGTTATAACCGCATTGTCAAGCAACCGACAGCGGAAAGGTAAGGCAACCATGGCTTTCAATCCTAATGACATGACGTGCGTCACCCTCTCTAACGGCGTCAAGATGCCGCAGCTTGGCGTGGCGGCAACACGCCCGGCATCATCAAGTACCCGTTCTGGCGGATGTGCGCGAGAAACCCGCATGCCACCTGCGCCCGCGCCTCGCTCACGCGCGCAGCAGCCAGGCAATGCCGCGAGCGGTACGCGCATCTGGCTCGCAGAAGTGGTTGCCAGGGTTGAGCTCGAGCGTCGTCTCCACCCCGCGCTCGCGAAGCAGCGCCTCGAAACCACGCGTTGCGTCAAGCACCCCGCGCATCATGCGGTTGGGCGTCTTATGCTCCCTCTTGCCTAGGGAGAGGTAGGCGACATCAGGACTCGCCGCCAGGGGTCGCCCTGTGCACCAATCGAGAAGCCCGGGGAACCACAGCGAGCCCGAGACGCTCGCCACGCGCGAGAAGGCCGGCGTCTCCCACAGCGACCACAGCGCAAAGAGCCCCGCAAGTGAGTACCCCGCGATGCCGCGCCAGGCCACGGGCCAGGGCAATCCATCCTCTACCTGCGGAATCACCTCGCTAAGGAGCTTCTCGAGATGCTCGCGCGCGCCTCCCGCAAACGGCTCGTCGCTGCGCGTCGTGGCCTCGCACCCCCAGGGGCTGAGGTCGCGGTTCCAGTCCAGGCCGCCCACCGCCACGAGCGCGAACGGCGGGCATCCGGCCTCCTGGCACGCCTCCCACACCGGCGCGCCATCCCCCTGGAACACGTTGAGGTAGACAACCGGGAGCGGACCCTCCGCCCGCTCAGGCTTCCACACGCTCACATCCATGGCCACCCCCCGTTCCGCTCGTCCTTTCGCAGGCCCCAGCCGCCTTCCGTTCGTCTATAAAAGAGTCTACGAGACGTTCCTGCGGGGAGGGGCCCAACCATGACAGTCACACGCAAGGCGTTCATAGCCGGAGCCGCCGGCGGCATCGCAAGCCTGTTCCTCCCCTCGCTGTCGGACGCGCCGGACACCGGCGACGAGGGCCTGCTCGATCGCCTCGCCCGCACCCTAGGCATGTGAGTGGTGGAACAGGGGCAGCCCCCTGTTCCACTCACGCCCCCGCCAGGCGCTCGTCCTCAAAGACGCGGGCGGCGGCGGTCCTGTACTCATCGAGTCTCTTGGCCTTGCGCACGTGACGCCACACCGCCACGGGATTGACGAAGGAGCCCTTGGCGTAGGACCACCACTCCTTCATGCGAAACACCGCGTTGCCGCCCATCTCAGCAGCGTAGGCCTCCAGCAACCCGTCATGGAACGCGCGCAGCTCGTCCAGGGAAAGTGGCGCTCCCGCGCGCAGCTCGCGAGGCAGCGCGGGATTGGTCAGCACGCCACGGCCCAGCATCACGTGGCGCGTCTCGGGCCAGGCCGCAAGGAGCGCGTCATAGTCCGCCGGCGCAAAGACGTCGCCGTTGTATGCCACGGGAAACGGCGCCCGCTCGAGCGTCTTTCCGTAGAGCTTGCGGCGCGGCGAGCCGTCGTACTGGTCTGCCCGCACGCGTGGATGCACAATGAGCTCGGCCAACGGCAGGCCGCAGTAGATGTCGAGCAGGCGCTCGTACTCCTCGTCATGCTCGAGCCCCAGGCGCGTCTTGACCGAGACGGGCAGCGGCGAGCGCTCGCACACGTCTGCGAGGAACGCCTCGAGCTCCTCGGGCCGCGCGAGAAAGCCGGCTCCCTTGCCCTTGGCGACCACGGTGCCAGACGGGCAGCCCAGGTTCAGGTTGACCTCGGCATATCCCATGCCCGCAAGCAGCCCCGCAGCCCACACGAACTCGTCGGCGTCCTTCGTCAACAGCTGCGGGACCACGTCAAGGCCCTCGTTGGCCACGGGGTCGAGCTCGCGGGCGGCCTTGCCCTTGAACGCGCAGCCCACACGCGGCGGAGCGATAAACGGCGTGTAGTAGCGGTCGAGCGCACCAAAGCAGTCCGCGTGGACGCGACGGAACACGTGGCCCGTTATCCCCTCCATCGGGGCAAGGGACAAGATCATCGGCTTTCCTCTCGTTGTGGAATGGGAGACGATCCCCGCTCCACGTTACTCCCGGATGGCCGCCGCGGCGATCAGGGATGTGGCACCAGCAGCAATCAGCGCGAGAAGCGCACCGGGGCCAAACGCGTCGGAGGTCTGGGGGAGCTGCGCGCCTTCCGAGTTCGCTCCGTCCGCCTTGCCGGGCTGTGCGGGCGTCGGCTTTCTCGTGAACTTCCAGGTGCCCGAGAAGTGCACGTTGCCCTCGTTATCGGCGTTGTCCATGCTCGCCTCGGCGGTAGTGCGGTCATAGCCCACGAAGGTCCACGTGCCGTCAGCCGTCTCCACGCTCGTCTGCGACGGGGCAAGCGCGCCGATCTCACTGCCGCGCGGATAGCGGGTGCCATCCGCGGGGAGCAGCGCCAGCACCTCGTCGGGCAGTTGCTGGCCCGGCGTGGCGCTCTGGAACTCATAC
>ERZ833608.1694-NODE-1694-length-13435-cov-5.141405_pt1 | contig 13435 bp, 7 predicted proteins | sample MGYA00519694_ERZ833608 | MGnify/ENA primary metagenome ERZ833608 (study PRJEB31850, sample SAMEA3708742) | human gut metagenome | biome: human gut; feature: human-associated habitat; material: faeces | place: China | collected 2014 ... | reverse complement strand
GAGCCTGTGGTTGTGGCTTAGAAAGTTGAGGCCGAGCCCGAGGTTGTGGCCGAGCCCGAGCCCAAGGCCGAGCCGGTTGTTGAGGCGCCCGCTGCTGCTGAGGAGCCCAAGGCTGAGAAGAAGCCGGCTTCGAAGCCTACGGCAAAGAAGGCCATGACGCGTAAGACGACGACTAAAAAGGCCACTGCGACCAAGGCAGCGGCAACCAAGGCTACCGCTGCCAAGGCAACTACCGCCAAGGCAGCGACCACGCGCAAGCGCACCACCGCCGCAGCCAAGAAAGCCGCCGAGGCCGAGGCCAAGGCTGCTCCCGAGGTAAAGGCTGAGGCCGCCGCCGAGACAAAGCCTGCGGCAAAGGCTCCGGCCAAGACCGCTGCCAAGAAGACGACCGCGTCCAAGACAACGACCGCCAAGAAGACCACGGCTACGAAGTCGACGACCAAGAAGGCCGCCACAACCAAGGCAGCCGCTAAACCGGCCGCCAAAGTCGAGGAGACGCCCGCTGCGCCTAAGGCTGAGGAAGCTGTCGAGGCTAAGCCGGCCGCCAAGACCACCACGCGCAAGCGCACGTCGGCAACCAAGAAGACAACGGCAAAGACCGCAACTCCCAAGGCAGAGACTAAGCCCGCTGCTGCCAAAGAGGAGCCCAAGGCCGAGGTAAAGGCCAAGCCCGAGCCCGCCAAGAAGGCCCCGGTCTCCCCCGCCGCTCCCACTGAGGAAAAGGCTCCGACCAAGAAGACCTCCGTACGCAAGGCAACGGCCACCCGCAAGCGCCGCTAACCCACAGACGATCCAAAACCTCATCAAACCCTAAGCAAGGGGCGCTCCAACCGGGCGCCCCTTCTCTGTGGATAGTTGGTAAAACGATTTTCTAGGACAGCCGTTCGCCGATGGTAAACGGATGTTGTTTATACACCCTGTGTGCAACAGATATACTTATAACCTGTGCGTAAAGCCCATGGCCAGCAGGCCATGATTCTATTGAACTGGACCGTACTATGAGATTGATTCACAACAGCCGTCTGCCGCAGTTTCGCACTCCGTTTGGCGCTGTGACCACTGGAACTTCCGTTTCGCTCTCGGTGATTTTGGAGGATGCCGATCCCAACCAGGCAACGCTTACGCTGCGCACTTGGGTCGATGAGATCGGTGAGTCTCTGTATCCCATGACGCACGAGGGCGACGGCATATTTACCGTAGAGCTTGAGTGCACCGAGCCCTGTCTTATCTGGTACAGCTTTATCTGCAATATCGAGGGCCAGCCCGAGGTTCGCCTGGGCGCGCCGCAGGGCCGCACCGGCGGCGAGGGCGTAACCTACGACTACGCCGAGGTGCCGTCCTTCCAGATTACCGTCTATAAGCACCGCAAGAACCGCCCCGCCTGGTACGAGCGCGGCATGGTGTACCAGATCTTCCCCGACCGCTATGCCCGCGACGAAAACTGGCGCGAGCGCACGCTGGCCGAGGTCGAAAAACCGCGCAACGGAATCCAGCGCCGCATGATCGAGGACTGGAACGAGCCGCCCGTATACGAGCGCGCCGAGGACGGCTCCATCAAGACCTGGGACTTCTACGGCGGCTCGCTCAAGGGTATCCAAAATGACCTGCCCCGCATCGCGGAGCTGGGCTTTACGGCCATCTACCTCAACCCCATCTTTGAAGCCGCGAGCAATCACCGCTACGACACGGCCGACTACACCAAGATCGACCCGATCCTGGGCACTGAGCAGGACTTTACCGAGCTATGCCAGGCAGCCGAGAAGCTGGGCATCTCCATCATCCTGGACGGCGTCTTTAACCATACGGGCGATGACTCGATCTATTTCAACCGCTACGGCAACTACCCCGGCGTGGGCGCGTGGCAGAGTGAGGACTCGCCGTGGCGCGATGCGTTTTATTTCCACGAGGACGGCTCGTACGACTGCTGGTGGGGCGTGGGCAACATGCCCGCCATCAATGAGAGCTCCGAGCTGGTACGCGAGCGGCTCCTGGGCAAGGACGGCGTGATCCGTAAATGGCTACGTGCCGGCGCTCATGGCTGGCGCCTGGACGTCGCCGACGAGCTTTCGGACGATTTCCTAGCCGAGATCAAGAAGGCCGTACTTGCCGAAAAGCCTGATGCGCTGTTGCTCGGCGAAGTCTGGGAAGACGCCTCAAACAAAATTAGCTACGGCCATCTGCGCCGCTATCTGCAGGGATCCGAGCTGGACTCTGCTATGGATTACCCCTTCCGCGACATGGTCATCGGCTTTTTGATGGGATATAAGAACGCCTACCAGGCAGCTGAGGATATCGAAACCCTGCGCGAGAACTACCCGAGCGAGGCATTGTCCTGCGCGCTCAATTTGCTTTCGAGCCACGACCGCCCGCGCATCATCTCGGTGCTCGGCGGCGGCCCCGACGAGTCGCAGCTACCCGAGTGCGAGCGCAGCAAGTGGCGTCTGGACGAGAACTCGATGGGCCTGGCCAAGAGCCGTTTTTGGCTCGCCACGCTCATGCAGATGACCTTCCCCGGCGTGCCTTCGATCTACTACGGCGACGAGTACGGCCTGGAGGGCCTTACCGATCCGGGCAACCGCCGCACCTTGCCCTTGAAGGAAGACCTGCACGACTTCGACACGCTGGCTATTGTCAAGAACGCCTCCGCCGTACGCCGCGCACTGCCGTTTATGATCGACGGCGAGATCAAGGCCTTCGCGCTCAACGACGAGGTGCTGGCCTACAACCGCACGGGCAAGGATGGCGAGTCCGCGACGGTTATCATCAACCGCAGTCTGCGCAATTCGCACCGCGTGACGATTCCGGCGCTCGGCGAATGCGCGAGTGACGTCATCAGCGGTCGCGAGTGCGAGATACACAACGGTACGGTCACGCTCGATCTGTATCCGCTGGGCTCGTCGATCATCTATCACCATGCCGAGCAGCGCCTGCAGGAGCCGCTCGATCACGGCGCGGGCGTTGTGTGCCATATCACCTCGGTGCCCACCGACGATGGCAAGCCCGGCACGATCGGCGCACCCACGCGTCGCTTTATCGACCATCTGGCCGCTATGGGTATGCGCTACTGGCAGGTCCTGCCCGTCAACCCGACGGACTTCTTCCGCTCCCCTTACGCTGGGCCTTCGGCCTTTGCGGGCAATATTGACCTGCTGCCCGAGAGCCAAGAAGAGCTGGCGGCCGACTTTGAGACTTGGAAGGCCCGTGGCGGCGAGGATGCAGACCCGCTCTACACGGCGTTTAAACATCGCAACGCCGATTGGCTCGAGAAGTACTGCGTCTACATGGCCGTTAAGAAGTACTTTGAGGGCGAGTCGCGCCACGATTGGCCGGCCGATGTCGCGCGCTACAACGAGCATCTGATTGACGACAAGCGTTTCCACGACGAGGCAGAGCTGCAGGCGTACATGCAGTACCGCTTTGACCTTGCCTGGTGCGAGCTCATGAACTATGCGCACAAGAAGGGCATCGAGGTCATCGGCGACATTCCCATGTACGTTTCGGACGATTCGGCCGACGCGTGGAGCGAGCCCGAAAACTTCTGGCTTTCCGATACCGGCAAGGCAATCGAGATCTCCGGTGCGCCGCCCGATAACTTTGCGCCCGAGGGCCAGGTGTGGGGCAATCCGACGTTCCGCTGGGACCACATGAAGCAGAACGGCTACCGCTGGTGGATGGACCGCCTGCGTCGCGCGTTCTCGCTCTACGACCGTGTGCGCCTGGACCACTTCCTGGGCTTCCACAGCTACTTTAGCATTCCCGCAGGCAAAGCCTGCGCCGACGGCCGCTGGCTGGCGGGTCCGGGCAAGGACCTGTTCCAAACCGCCTTTGACGAGCTGGGTCCGCTCAACTTTATCGCCGAGGACCTAGGCTACCTGACGCCCGGTGTTCGCGCCATGGCTTCGACCTGCGGCTTCCCCGGCATGGACGTGCTGGAGTTTAGCGATTACGACGTTCGCTGCGGCGTGCATCCAACGCCGGGCAAGATTCTATACACCTCGACGCACGACACGTCGACGCTCGCCGGTTGGTGCACGCGCTCCTTCGCAGGCGGCGACGAGCCGAGCGGTGTTGAGGTGGCGGCCAAGCTGATGAACGACGCGCTGGCAAGCGACGCTCCCCTGGTGATGATGCCGCTGCAGGATGTTCTGGGGCTTAGCGACGACGCGCGCATGAACGTGCCGGGTGTCGCCACGGGCAACTGGACCTGGCAGGCCGATGAGGCCGACGTTGCGGCCGCCGAGGGCAAAACTGCACAGCTCCTGCGCAACACCCATAGATTCTGGGGCGAAGCGTGATAAAACCCCCGATATAGGGTACAGTTACAGCTGTTTGAATTTATGCGGGCAGAGCGATCTGCCCGCTTTGTGCTGAAAAGGAAGTATTATGGCACGCTACGATTACAAGTGCTCGAGCTGCGGCAACGTATTTGAGGTTGAGCATCCCATGTCCGAGACCCCCGAGGTCGTGTGCCCGAGCTGCGGCGCTCCGGCGGCCAAGACGTTCTCGGCCAGCGGCATCAAGTTTGAGGGCAGCGGCTTCTACAACACCGACCAGCGCAGCGGTGGTTCCAGCACCAGCGCCACCAACGGCTGCTGCGCCAACTGCCCACACAACCACTAGCGACAAGCGGTTCCGCTACCCAGATTTCCCTATGAGTTGCGGTGAAATAGTTCCTGAATCAGCCCATTCAACGCCCAAACAGGAACTATTTCACCGCAACTTTTCTATAGATTGGATTTCGGGCTGATGCTAAGTTTGTAACATTTCAAAACCCTACCGGATTACGGGGCTGAATTGACAACCTCTATCCATTCCAGTAATTAGCAAATTTCAACAAGCCATCTACCTGCGGTTTTATTTAGGTCATTTTTGCTATGGTCGGACATCACCAATCTAGCCCCGTAATCCGCCCTGCTTTTGATTACAGCAAGTAAGAGACGGGGCTTTTATTACCACTCTTTACCGCCATTGCGATCTCCACTCGCACGACCTTCTGAGTTGCGGTGAAATAAGGACTGTTTGGCGGGTAGATGCTGCTATTCAATCCCTATATCACCGCAACTTAGTGGTTACTTGTGGATCAGGCGGGCACAGAAGTGGCCGTCGTAGGAGTCGGCGTTTACGGGGACGCTTTGGAAGAGGCCGCGGTCGTTTTGGCGAACGGAGACGAGCTTCTTGGCTTGGGCGAACTCGGGCAGCTGCAGAATCTGGGCTTCGGAGAGCGGTGCCACGGTAAAGCCGGCGCCCTCGGGAGAAGCCAGGAAAGCATCCACGACCCGCGTGTTCTCTTCATCAAAAACCGAGCAGGTGGCATAGATAAGCTCACCGCCGGCAGCCACGCGCGCGGCTGCTTCCTTGAGCATCGTCAGCTGCAGACGGGGCAGCTCGGTCGTAACGTCGTTCTCGGTCAGGCGCCACGGAATCTCGGGATGACGGCGCATGGTGCCGGTGCCAGAGCACGGCGCATCGATAAACACCGTGTCGAACAGGGCGGGCTCGCCAAGCATGGCATCAAACGACGTAAGCACCTCATTGAGCTCGCAGGCATCGCCTGACACCGTACGAACACCCGAGATGCCCGCCTTGTGCAGGCGCGCGAGATTCTGATCACATTTACGATCGTGCAGATCGAGCGCGGTATGCCGACGCTCGTACCCGGCACGCTTGGCCTGGCACATCATCACATAGGTCTTAGTGCCGCGACCGGCGCCAATCTCCAGGCAACGACCGGGACGCGTCGCCGCAGTGGCGATGAGCTGAGCGTTGAGGTCCGAGGCAACCGCGGCGGCACGCTCAAACACGCCCGATGCAACCGTGACCTGCGCATCGACCGGAGCATGGCAGCCCGGAAAGACTGGCGCAACGAGCTGCGAGATATACGGGTCGGCCTTGGTCGCAAACGCATTCTCGTGCAGAGCAAGCGGCGCGGGCGCAAGATTACCGGCAAAGTTGAGCACGCCCTCGGGCGTATCGAACGACGCCATAATGCGAGCGCACAGCCAGCGAGGAAGACCCATCAAACGAGACAGGCGAACCAGACGGCGCTCGGACTCATCCACGTCGGATGCCATGGCAAAGTCCTCAACGTTGTCCGCGACCTTGTGCAGCACCGCGTTAGCCAGGCCCGCGGCAGACTTAGCACCGCTGCGCACCAGCTCAACACCCTGGCTCACGGCAACGCGGCCCGGCGTATGCAGGTAGAGCATCTCGAAGGCCGAGATACGAAGCGCCATACGAACACGCGGCGCGACCTTTTTGGGCTTATCCAAAAACTGATCGAGCAATTCATCCAAAATGCCCTGCGTGGCTGCAACACCGAGCGCCAAACGCGCGGCAAAAGCGGAATCGCGCTGGTCAATGGCCTTGGCGGAAGCGCGGGAGGACAACACGTCGCGTGCGTACATACCGCGGCGATCGGCCTCCATCAACACATCGAGCGCAAGCTTGCGCGCGGGAGACAACTTGCTCATGACAGTACACCCCACCTAAGTTCGGCACCCTGCAGGCCGGCAGCCCAGGCAGAAGCAGCCATGGCACGCTTGCCGTCGGGCTTAACCTTCAGCAGTTCAACCGCGCCATCGGAAAGGCCCAGGTAAACACGCTTGCTCTTGACAGCAACAGCGCCCTCGCCAAGCGACACATCGGCCGGCGCAGCATCGAGCACGCGAACCGTCTTGCCGGCAATCACGCAACGAGCAGGCGCGGTATCGGACGAAGCGAGCACATGACGCACGCAATCGAGCGCCGCCATCTGCGGATCAAGACGCATCTCCTGCTTGGAAATCTTGGCAGCATGCGTGACGAGCGACACATCCTGCTCAGTCCAAACAACCGAGCCATCGGCAAGCGAGGGAAGCGTATCGGCAAGCAACTTACCGCCAAGCTCACCAAGCTCCATCGTGAGCGCCTCGGCATGCTTACCGGCAACCGACGTCGAGGCCTGCGCGCAATAAGCGCCCGTATCCACGCCATGCCCAATGCGCATAATGGAAACGCCGGCAACCTCGTCACCAGCAAGAATGGCACGCTGGATAGGAGCAGCGCCACGCCAACGAGGCAGCAAGGACGCATGAACATTCACAATACCAAGCGGCGCCATATGCAAGACCTCATCAGGCAAAATGCAGCCATAGGCAGCCACGCAGAAAATATCGGCCCGCGCAGCCTGGAGCGTCTCAAAAACCTCGGGCGTCATACGATTGGCCTCAACAACCGGCAGCCCCAGCTCAAGCGCCTTGGCCTTAACAGGAGAAGGCTCAAGCTTCTTACCACGCCCACGAACAGCATCGGGACGAGTAACAACAAGCGCAATCTCATTCCCAGTCTCAACAAGCGAAGTCAGCGAAGGCACAGCAAAATCAGGCGTACCCATAAACACAATACGCATAAAGAACGTCTCCCCTCAACCAAAGCCGAGACGGCTACAAAAAGCGTACCAGGTCGCAAGTGTACCCAGCCGCAATAACAGTTCAACAGAAACAAATATACCCAAAACCAAAGAAAGAGCCGCAATAAAAGCAGCTCTTCCAACAAAGCAATTATCAGCGAAGACGCCCCTCCCTGGCCCGACGGCACCCGGGCGAACCGAGCCAGAACAACGCAGTCCCCGGTGCTGAGCGCCCACATATCGTCCCGCGCGCAGTTTCGCAGCAAAGCGAGAATGTTTGAGCACGGGATGATATGTGGGCGCTCAGCACCGGGGACGATGGGACCTACTCCGTCTCGCCCGGTCGAGCGCCGCGGGCCAGGGCGTCCTGGTACTCCTTGACGGCCTTGATCCTCTGCATGGGCTTGAGTCGCTCGAACATGGTATTGCCGTGCAGGTGATCGATCTCGTGCTGCAGGCACACGCAGAACAGATCGCCCGAGGCCTCATAGCGAATCAGGTTGGCATCCAGGTCATACGCCTCGACGACGACATGGTCGGGACGCTCGATCTCGCAGCTAATGCCAGGGATGGACAGGCAGCCCTCGCTAAACGGCACCAGATGGTCGCTCTGCTCAACAATAACGGGATTGATGAGCACGTACGGGTCGTAGTCGTTCTTGTCGCTGTAGTCGCAGTCGATGGTGACGAGCTGAATAAGCTCGCCGATCTGCGGAGCAGCCAGGCCGCAGCCACCGTTCTCGAACATTATCTTCTTCATCTTCTCGGCAAGCGCCTCGATCGCCGGGGTGATCTCCTCGATGACGGCGCACTCCTGGCGCAGACGAGGGTCGGGCGACAGTACGATTCCGTTGGCTTCCATGGCCATCCTTTCGGGTTGTTACATCAAATCATAGGCGTCGACGTCAACGCTCACGCTCACGCCGCGCAAAGAGCCCACCTCTTTGAGGCAGGCGTCGATATCATCAGAGACATGGTACCCTACCGGCGACTTTACAAGCAGATGGAAACGGTAACGGTCCTTGGCTCTCTCGATTACACACGAAGCCGGACCAAGCACCTGGGGCACGGCGCTGCCCGCCCGCAAAAAGTCGGTCGCGGCGGCATGCCAGCGACGCTTGAGGAGCTTCGCGATGCGGCCGATATAATCCTGCGCATCGTCGCGGCTTGCCGACCACACCAAGATGTTGGCCAGGCGCACGAACGGCGGATACAGTGCGTCGCGGCGCTGGTCCAGGTCGTAGTCGGTAAAGATCGAGCGGTCGTGCTCGGCGACGGCGCGAATGACCGGGTCCTCGGGCAGGTAGGTTTGGATGATGACCTCGCCGGGGCGATCGCCGCGGCCGGCTCGGCCTGCAACCTGCTCCAACAGATCGTAGGCGCGCTCCCCTGCGCGGAAGTCCGGCAGCTTGAGGGCGAAGTCGGCATTGACCACGCCCACGAGCGTGACCTCGGGAAAGTCGAGGCCTTTGGCGATCATCTGGGTACCCAGCAGCACCGCGCAATCGGCGGCATCGAACTGCTCGAGCAACTTTTTGTGTGCATCCTTGCCGCGCGTGGAATCGGCGTCCATGCGAATGATGGCGACGTCGTCGGGCAGCATCTGGTGCAGTGCGTCCTCGATCTGCTGCGTACCCAGGCCCATTTTTGCCAGGTAGCGGCTGCCGCACTTGGGGCAGCGACTCGTGGGCGCGGGATACGGCTGCACGCGCCAGGACGATCCGCAGGTGTGGCACTGCAGCGTGTGCGTGCGCTCGTGGTATGTGAGCGCGGTGGAGCAGTGGTTGCAGGTGGGCACGCAACCGCATTCGCGGCACATCAGAAACGGCGCAAAGCCGCGACGGTTGTGCAGCAACACGGCCTTTTCGCGTCGCTCTACAACGCGCTCCAGACCTTCCATCAGCGGTTTTGAGAACATGGAGCGAGTGCCGTGTGCGAACTCGCGACGCAGGTCGGCAATGCGAACCGTGGGCAACACGGCGTGCCCCGGGCGTTCGGGCATCTCGACGCGCGTCCAGGTGGCACCGTTATACGTGCCGCGGCGGCAACGGTCGAGGGCCTCGGCCGAGGGCGTGGCGGAGCCCAGCACGAGTGGGCAGCGATAGCGGCGCGCCATCTCGGCAGCCACCTCGCGCGCATGGTAACGCGGGCTGGAACCCTGCTTGTAGCTGGTCTCGTGCTCCTCGTCGATAATAATGAGGCCCAAGTCGCTGAGCGGGCAAAAGAGCGCCGAACGGGCGCCCACGACCACGCGCGCGGCACCGCTGGCAACCATATCCCACTGGTCCAGGCGCTCGCCAGCCGAAAGGCGCGAGTGGAAGACCGCAACCGTCTCGCCAAAACGCGAGCGGAAGCGGCCGACGGTTTGGGCCGTCAGCGAGATCTCGGGAACGAGCACGCAGGCCGAACGGCCGGCCGCCAGCACGCGCTCAATCGCCGAGAGGTAGACCTCGGTTTTACCAGATCCGGTGACGCCATCGACAAGGACCGCGTCGCCGTGGGCGTCAAGGCGGGCGCGCTCAATCTCCGCGAGGGCCTGCTGCTGGCCGTTGGTAAGCGAAACCGGCGCTTTGCCGCTCGCGGAGGACAGCGTGGTCTGCTCGCTGCAGCCACGCCAGGCGCGGCGCTCTTCCACCACCACGACGCCACGTTTTTCGAGTGCTTTAATGGTCGCCGACATGCTGTTGTAGAGCAGGTTGAGGTCGCGCGTCGTGACCGGACCACATTGGAGCGCCTCGATGAGCTGACGCTGGCGGACCGCGGTCTTGGGCGGCGTATAGTCGAAGCCCTCGGGCGTGAGCATGACCCAGCGGTTTTGGATGGGTTTGACGGCGGGGCGCTCAACGGTCCACACGCCGTCGTCGCCCTTGACCACGCGCGGGCTTCCACCCGGTGGCAAGAACAGGCGCAGACACTCGGAAAGCGTCGCGACGTACTCGCGGCTCATCCAGCGTGCGATACGGGCTGCCTCGGCGGTAAAGAGCGGTTTGCTGAGGATGGCCTCGATGGGCTTAATGCGCTCGAGGTCGAGGGCGTCGTTACCTTGCAGGTTGGTAAGCTCGGGCGCAATGTCGACGATGTAGCCTGCGGCGGCACGGTTGCCAAAATGGACTAGGACGGTGGAGCCGACCTGGGCATCGTTGGCGAGCGACTGCGGAATGCCGTAGGCGAATGGCTCGGAGAGCGCACGGGTGGGAATGTCCAGGACCACGCTCGCGTAGGCGACGAGGGGCTCGGATACGGGCTCGGGCTGCGCCGGGGCGGCGACGGGGGCCGCGGACTTCGGAGCTTCCTCCGGTTCCGGCGAACCAAACAGTGACAGTTGCTCGGCCATGGTCTCTGTACCTCCCATCCCATACGTCTTTAGAAACAAGAGCCCCGCTCGGGTGAACGGGGCTCGGATACATACGTTTACGCAGCTGCTACTGCGCCATCATGCGGGCGCGGTCGATGCGCGCCAGGCAGTCGTCGCGGCCGACGAGCGCCATGGTCTCGCCCAGCGGGGGGCTCACCATGTTGCCGCAAACGGCGACGCGCACGGCCTGGAACACCACGCGCTTCTTGAGGTCCATCTGCTCGGGCAGCGGCTCAAGCGCGGCGTCGATGTTGGCAGCCGTCCACTCGGAAACACCCTCGAGCGCGGCCTTGGCGGCATCCAGAATGGCGCCCATGCCTTCTTTGGCCAGGCCCTTGTTAACAGACTTCTCGTCATACTCGAGCGTCTCGGCCGTAGCAAAGATGGGAGCGGCGACGGTCACGGCGTCGGCCGGCATCTTGGTGCGCGGCTTGACGATGGCGGCAAGCGCATCGATCCAATCCTCGCCGTACTCGACGTTGCCCTCGATGAGACCCGCCTCGTGCAGCTCGGGGACCATGATCTCGTCGGCAAACTGAGCGTCGGACATGCCGTTGATGTACTCGGCATTGACCCAGTCGAGCTTCTTGGGATCGAAGGTCGCCGGGTTCTTGGAGATGCGGTCGAGCGAGAACTTGCTGGCCAGGACATCGCGCGGGATGATCGTGGCCTCGCCGTCGAGCGACCAGCCGAGCAGCGCCAAGTAGTTGACGAAGGCGTCGGACAGGTAGCCGGCGTCGCGGTACTCCTCCACGGAGGTGGCGCCGTGGCGCTTGGAGAGCTTTTTGCCGTCGGCGCCCAGGATCATGGAGATGTGGGCGAACGTGGGCACGGGCGCGCCGAGGGCCTCGTAGACCATGACCTGGCGCGGGGTGTTGGAAAGATGGTCGTCGCCGCGGATGACGTGGGTAATCTTCATCATGGCATCGTCGACGACGGTCGCAAAGTTATAGGTGGGCGTGCCGTCGGAGCGGAAGATGACAAAGTCGTCGAGTTCCTTGGCATCGAAGGTCACCTCGCCGTGGACGGCGTCGTGGATGACGACGTCGCCGCGGTTCTCGGGCACCTTGATGCGCAGGACGTAGGGTTCGCCGGCCTCGATGCGGCGGCGGGCCTCCTCGGGATCAAGATCGCGGCAGCGGCGCTGATAGCCCTGGAAGGGGTCCTTACGCTCCTGGGCGGCCTTGCGATCGGCGTCGAGCTGCTCCTTGGTGCAGAAGCAGGGATAGGCCTTGCCCTCGTCCCAGAGCTTCTGGGCGGCCTGCTTGTACAGGTCCAGGCGCTCGGTCTGTGCGTAGGGGCCATAGTCGCCGCCCACCTCGGGACCCTCGTCCCAGTCCAAGCCCAGCCAACGCATGGCGCGCAGAATGATCTGCGTGTTCTCGTCGGTGGAACGGGTGGGGTCGGTGTCGTCGATGCGCAGGATGAACGTGCCGCCGTTTGCACGGGCAAAAGCCCAGTTATAGATAGCGGTGCGGGCGCCGCCGATGTGCAGCTTGCCCGTCGGTGAGGGTGCAAAGCGGACGCGAACGTCTGATGCCATGGAAATCTCCTCGATTGCAGGATGGATGTCTAACCGCATCAGTATAAAGCAACAAAGCAACCTCCGCACAAAGGGCACCGACCCACTCATTGGGTACTCATTGGGGACAGACATAAATGACCACCCAATAAGCACCCGACTGGTCATTTAAGTCTGTCCCCTACTCATTTAAGTCTGTCCCCAATGAGTAGGTGCGGAAAGGGTGTGAATGTTGGATTTACGCGATATGATGTGCCCATGCATATAGAGCTCGGCGGAATGGTAACGGTCGCCGGGACACGTATTTTGAAAGGGGCTATCATGCCAGAAGAACTTCGTTCCATCCCACCCCAACACGGGTCCTTTGTTTTTACGTCGGAGTCGGTGACCGAAGGCCATCCCGATAAGATCGCTGATCAGATCAGCGACGCCGTCCTCGACGCAATCCTCGCTAAAGAAATAGAGCTGCAGGAGCAGGGCTACATTGCGCCCAACGGCGTGCCCGCCAACGTGGAGAACGTCCGCTGCGCCTGCGAGACCCTCGTGACCACCGGCACGGTCATCGTTGCCGGCGAGATCCGCACCCAGGCCTACGTCGACGTACAGGAGATTGCCCGCGGCGTTATCCGCCGTATTGGCTACAACCGCGCAAAGTTCGGTTTTGACTGCGATACCTGCGGCGTTATGAGCCTCATCCACGAGCAGTCGCCCGATATCGCCCAGGGCGTCGACGAGTCCTTCGAGACCCAGACCGGCGCCACCACCGACCCGATCGACCTGATCGGCGCCGGCGACCAGGGCATGATGTTTGGCTATGCCTCCAACGAGACCAAGACCCTCATGCCCATGCCGCACTACCTGGCGAGCCGCCTGGCCGAGCGCCTGGCCGCCGTGCGCCACGACGGCACCCTGCCCTACCTGCGCCCCGACGGCAAGACCCAGGTCACGGTGCGCTACGAGGACGGCAAGCCCGTCGAAGTCACGACCATCGTCATCTCCACGCAGCACGCCGCCGAGATCGAGGACATGAGCAAGATCAAGAACGACCTCATCGAGCACGTCATCACCCCCGTCATGGCTGCCGAGAACATGCCGTGGGACAACGCCGACATCTATGTGAACCCCACCGGTCGCTTTGTCGTGGGCGGCCCCATGGGCGACACGGGCCTCA
>ERZ833608.1691-NODE-1691-length-13450-cov-3.391863_pt1 | contig 13450 bp, 10 predicted proteins | sample MGYA00519694_ERZ833608 | MGnify/ENA primary metagenome ERZ833608 (study PRJEB31850, sample SAMEA3708742) | human gut metagenome | biome: human gut; feature: human-associated habitat; material: faeces | place: China | collected 2014 ... | reverse complement strand
CTGCCCAGCATAAGCAATTTTGATTTCGCTGGGAGAAATGGTTCTAGCGGATGTGTTTCGATTTCCATGTTATCGTTCATTTTAATTTCGTACAAAAATAGTGATAATGTTTATTTCCCTCAAAATCAATGAGAAAAAATGCTAGATTTAAAATATTTAGTTATTTTTGCGGTGTGATGAACAAACAGTATCTTATTATATCATTGAAAAAAGAAATTTTAGTAAGTTGTTTCTTAATGAGCTTATTTTTCCTGGGGGGTGGGAATTGTTATGCTTCGGAGCAACAACTGTTAAGAGGGACGATAGAAACTCCTTCTGACAATTATACCGTGAGAGGGCGTGTTATGGATGTCTATGGTGAACCACTAATCGGTGCTACAATACGAGAGAAAGGGGGAGCCAATGGTACTGTGACCGATATTGATGGACGATTCTTTTTATCTGTTCCGGATAGTGCTGTCTTGCAGGTTTCTTTTGTAGGTTACAAAACTTTAGAAGTCAATGTGACAGGTCGGACTATGCTTGAAATACGCCTTCAGGAAGACGCGGTGATGCTTGATCATGTCATCGTAACAGCCTTGGGAATTGAAAAGGATGAAGCTACACTGGCTTATTCTGCGCAGAAAATCAAAGGTGAGGAACTAAATCGTATAAAAGAAATAAATATGATTACTGCCCTGGCGGGAAAAGCAGCCGGTGTACAAATCAATAAAAACTCTTCCGGTATGGGAGGGTCTGCCAAAGTCAGTCTCCGGGGAATCCGTTCGGTGTCCGGTGATAATCAACCGCTGTATGTGATAGACGGAGTGCCGATGTCGAATACCTCTTCCGAGCAGGCTTATTCGGCAATTGGAGGTACGGCGAATGCCGGCAACCGTGATGGAGGAGATGGGATTTCTAACCTGAACCCGGAAGATGTGGAAAGCATCAGTATCTTGAAAGGTGCTCCAGCAGCAGCTTTATATGGTAGCATGGCTGCTAACGGGGTCATTCTTATCACTACTAAAAAAGGAAATTCTGTCGGGCAAAGGAATATTAATTTCTCTACGGGACTAACTTTCGAGAAAGCATTCAGCCTGCCTAAAATGCAGGATCGTTACGGTGTCAGTGATGTGGTAGACAGCTGGGGTGAGAAAGATAATCTGACGGCTCATGATAACCTGAATGATTTTTTCCGTACCGGATTGACCTCAATGACTTCTGTGTCCGTCAGCTATGGAAATGAAACTCTACAAACTTATTTCTCCTATGCCAACACCACCGGAAAGGGGATTATGGATAAAAACAAGCTGAAGAAACATAATATAAACCTACGCGAAACAGCTACCATGTTCAACAAACGTCTGAAACTGGATGGTAATGTGAATGTAATGAAACAGACTGTTGAGAATAAGCCGGTATCGGGAGGCTTTTATATGAATCCGTTGGTAGGGCTTTATCGTTTTCCTCGTGGTGAGAATCTGTCTTATTATAAAGACCATTTTGAAACCTATGACGAAGAACGGAATTTGAATGTGCAAAACTGGCATACATTTACCGAAGACTTCGAACAGAATCCATATTGGATAGTGAACCGTATACAAAGTAAAGAAACGCGTACGCGCATTATCCTTTCCCTTTCGGCAAACTTTAAGATAAATGATTGGTTGACGATTCAAGCTCGTGGCAACATGGATTACTGGGCTGACAAGTTGCGTCAGAAATTCTATGCGTCTACCGCTACTGCCCTGTGTGGAGCGAACGGTCGATATATTGAAATGGATTATCAGGAAACGCAGATGTATGGTGATGTCATGGCGATGTTTAAGAAAACCTGGGGAGATTTTACACTGGATGCGGCTATTGGCGGTAGTATAAATGACCGAATCAGAAACTCGACCCGTTATGATTCCAAGAATGCTTCTTTGAAGTTTGCTAATGTATTTAATATTGCCAATATCATCATGATCAGTTCCGCCAGTATTGACCAGAAAATAGATGAGCATCGTCAGCTTCAATCTATTTTCGGTACAGCACAGATTGGCTACAAGGAAAAATTATTTCTTGATTTGACAGCTCGTAATGACTGGGCATCAACATTGGCTTATACTGAACATGAGAAAGCGGGATTTGCTTATCCTTCCGTCGGTCTTTCCATATTGCTTGATAAATGGGTGAAGCTGCCCGAATGGATTTCTTTTGCGAAACTGCGTGGTGCCTATAGTAAAGTGGGGAACGATATTCCTGTATTTGTCACTAATTCCGCTTCGCATATCGGTGCCGGTGGCGAGATACAGGCAAATGATGCAGCTCCTTTCAAAGATATGGAGCCGGAAATGACTCATGCCGTGGAATTCGGAACGGAATGGAGATTCTTCCAACATCGGCTAGGAATCAATCTGACCTATTATCGTACCAACACTTATAATCAGTTCTTCAAACTTCCTGCTCTTGCAGGTGATAAGTTTGCTTACCGGTATGTGAATGCCGGAAATATCCAAAACCAAGGATGGGAAGTGACACTGAACGGAACTCCAATGCTAACTTCTGATTTCACCTGGAAAACTTCCATCAATTTTTCTGCTAACAAGAATAAGATCGTGAAGCTGCACGACGAATTGAAAGAATTAGTCTACGGGCCTACGAGCTTTTCTTCCAGTTATGCAATGAAACTGGTGAAAGGTGGTTCTATCGGTGATATCTACGGTAAAGCCTTTGTACGTGATGCCGCAGGAAACATTGTTTATGAAACAGAAGGAGATTACAAAGGACTTCCATTGGTGGAAGGTGACGGAAATACGGTGAAAGTAGGAAATGCCAACCCTGTCTTTATGATGGGATGGGATCACACATTCTCTTACAAAGGATTCAGCCTTTATTTCCTGCTTGACTGGCGTTACGGAGGAAAAGTCCTTTCGCAGACACAAGCGGAAATGGATCTCTATGGCGTATCGGAAATTACGGCTGATGCACGCGACAGAGGATATGTGATGCTTGAAGGTCAGCAGATCGATAATGTGAAAGGATTCTATAAAAATGTAGTGGGCGGGCGTGCCGGAGTGACAGAGTATTATATGTATGATGCCACTAATTTACGGTTGCGCGAAGTATCGTTGAGCTACAATTTCTCAAAGAAGTGGATACAGAAAACGAAGGTTCTGAAAGATGTGCAGCTTTCGTTTGTGGCCCGCAATCTATGTTTCTTATATAAGAAAGCTCCTTTTGATCCGGATTTGGTACTTTCCACCGGGAATGATAACCAAGGGATTGAAGTATTCGGAATGCCTACAACCCGTAGTTTGGGCTTTACTCTGAAATGTGAATTTTAAAGGTAGGAGAGAGAAATGAAGAGAAAATATGTATATCTATACTTGCTGGGCTTACTGCTCTTTTCTGTAGCATGTACCGGTAATTTCCGTGATTACAATACCGACTTGTCCGGAATCACGGATGATGACCTGATTATTGACGACAATGGTTATGGAATCCGTTTGGGCATTATTCAGCAGGGTATTTATTTTAATTATGATTTCGGAAAAGGGAAGAACTGGCCTTTCCAACTGATACAGAATCTGAACGCAGATATGTTCGGTGGATATATGCATGACGGTAAACCCTTGAACGGAGGTTCGCATAATTCCGACTATAATATGCAGGACGGTTGGAACAGCGCCATGTGGACGCATATGTATTCTTATATTTTCCCGCAGATATACCAATCGGAGAATGCTACCCGGAATACACATCCTGCTTTGTTCGGGATCACAAAAATATTAAAGGTGGAAGCAATGCATCGTGTGACGGATTATTATGGTCCCATCATTTATAAGAATTTTGCGAATGCGGAAAAGCACTACCGTCCTGATAAACAAAAAGATGTTTATTATGAGTTTTTCAATGAACTCGATTCTGCTGTGGTTGCCCTCACCGGTTATATAGAGGAGAAACCGGAATTCAATGGATTTGCACGTTTTGATATTTTGTTGGATGGTAAATACCCTTCCTGGGTAAAGTTTGCCAATTCGTTGCGTTTGCGTCTAGCTATGCGTATTGCCTCTGTTGCCCCCGATAAGGCACGTGCTGAAATACAGAAAATAAAGGAAAACGATTACGGCTTCTTTGAAGCGGAAACAGGCGGAGCTGTTGTTTCTACCAAATCCGGATACACCAATCCATTGGGAGAACTTAACCGTGTGTGGAATGAAACTTACATGAGTGCGAATATGGAATCAATCTTGGTGGGATATAATGATCCCCGTCTTGGAATTTATTTCGAACTCTGTACGGATGAAACCCTGAAAGGACAATATCGTGGAATTCGTCAGGGGACATGTTTTGCTCATAGTCATTATTCCGGATTGTCGAAGCTGTTTGTCAAGCAAAGCACCGATGCGCCTCTGATGACTGCTTCGGAAGTCTGGTTTCTGCGTGCCGAAGCTGCATTGCGCGGGTGGACGGATGAAGATGAAGAAACCTGTTATCAGAATGGTGTAACTACTTCTTTCCATCAATGGGGAATCTATGGCGTAGAAGATTATCTGCAAAGTGAACGGAAAGCCTCTGACTTTATAGACACGTATGATGAAGAAAATAATATAGAGGCCCGCTGTAAAGTCTCTCCCAAATGGAATCCGCTGGATGATAAGGAAACGAAACTGGAGAAGATCATTACGCAGAAGTGGATTGCTATGTTTCCGGAAGGTTGCGAAGCTTGGGCAGAACAAAGACGAACAGGGTATCCCCGTTTATTTCCCGTACGATTCAACCATAGCAGAAACGGTTCTATCGACACGGAGATTATGGTGCGCCGTCTAAACTTCCCCGGTACCTTGCAGACGGAAGACCCGGAACAATATTCCGCACTTGTGGAAGCTTTAGGAGGAGATGATCATGGAGGTACAAGACTTTGGTGGGACACGGGAAATAATAACCTGGAATAAAAAAAGATAAAAGTAGTGTGTTTATATGTGTAGCTTTAACTATTTTTGCATCTTCATTTAAACACATTTACTTATGAAACAGATTATCTCTGCTCTTTTCCTTTGTATGTTGCTCTCTGCCGTACCGGGATTGCAGGCGCAAAACATCCAGTTACATTATGATTTTGGACGTTCTTTGTATGATAAAGATTTGCAAGGTCGTCCGCTGTTAACTTCCACAGTAGAGAAGTTTCATCCTGATACTTGGGGAAGTACTTATTTCTTTGTCGATATGGATTATACCTCCGAAGGTGTCGCTGCCGCTTATTGGGAAATAGCCCGTGAAGTGAAATTCTGGAAAGGTCCTTTCTCTGCGCATCTTGAATATAACGGTGGATTATCCAAAGGTATGTCTTATAAAAATGCTTATCTGGCAGGAGCCACGTATACCTTTAATAATGCCTCCTTCTCCAAAGGTTTCACACTGACCGCCATGTATAAGTATATTCAAAAACATTCATCACCCAACAACTTCCAGTTGACAGGTACATGGTACGTAAACTTCTGCCGTAACCTGCTCACTTTCTCCGGCTTTGCCGACTGGTGGCGTGAAGAAACGAACTACGGAAAGACTATCTTCCTCTCCGAACCACAATTCTGGGTAAACCTGAATCAAATCAAGGGAGTAAATAAAAATTTCAATCTAAGTGTTGGCTCTGAAGTCGAATTGAGCAACAACTTTGGTGGTCGCGATGGCTTTTATGTGATCCCGACGCTTGCTCTGAAATGGACGCTGAACTAAAAAAACGAACTAAAAAACGGATTAAAAAGCGAATTAAGAGAAATAGACTAAAAAGAAGTCAGGCTAAAAGAATCCGAATTTCAGAGGAATCTCCGTTTATCCCTCTGTCGAACTTACAAAATATATAGAACAACCTATTAAATGAAAACTGATTTAATCTACGGCGTAGAAGACCGTCCCCCTTTTAAAGACGCCCTGTTTGCGGCTTTACAACATCTCTTGGCTATTTTCGTAGCAATTATCACACCGCCGCTTATCATAGCGAGTGCCTTGAAACTGGATGTAGAAAAGACAAGTTTCCTAGTTTCCATGTCCCTTTTTGCTTCGGGAGTATCTACCTTTATACAATGCCGTCGTTTCGGTCCGATAGGAGCAAAGCTGCTCTGCATTCAGGGAACCAGTTTTTCTTTTATCGGTCCTATCATCGCCACAGGAATGGTAGGCGGATTGCCGTTGATTTTCGGTTCCTGTATGGCTGCCGCACCTATCGAAATGATTGTCAGTCGCACATTCAAATATCTGCGTAATATCATCACTCCGCTGGTTTCCGGTATTGTCGTACTGCTTATCGGATTGAGTCTGATAAAAGTAGGTATCGTATCTTGCGGAGGCGGATATGCAGCTATGGATAACGGTACGTTTGCTACCTGGGAAAACCTGTCTATTGCAGCACTGGTACTTCTTAGCGTCTTATTTTTCAACCGTTGCGGGAACAAATACCTGCGCATGAGTTCCATTGTACTCGGACTTTGTCTGGGTTATGGTCTGGCATTTGTTTTGGGAAAAGTGGATATGAGTGCGTTGAATGTGGAAATGCTGATGAGCTTTAATATTCCCCAACCTTTTAAATATGGTGTTGATTTCAATGTGTCTTCTTTCATAGCCATTGGTCTGGTCTACCTGATAACTGCCATCGAAGCAACAGGTGACGTGACTGCCAACTCTATGATTTCCGGACTTCCCATTGAAGGAGATTCCTATTTGAAACGAGTTTCCGGTGGAGTAATGGCAGATGGATTCAACTCCTTCCTCGCCGGTATATTCAACTCTTTCCCCAACTCCATCTTTGCACAGAATAACGGTATTATCCAACTGACCGGAGTAGCCAGCCGCTATGTCGGTTATTATATCGCAGCAATGCTCGTTCTTTTGGGATTATTCCCAATCGTAGGTGCCGTATTCTCCTTAATGCCCGATCCTGTATTGGGTGGTGCAACCTTACTAATGTTCGGTACAGTAGCAGCGGCAGGAATCCGTATTATCTCCTCACAAGAAATAGGCCGTAAAGAAACTCTGGTATTAGCAGTCAGCCTTTCCTTAGGCCTAGGAGTAGAACTAATGCCGGACGTATTACAACAAGCCCCGGAAGCAATTCGAAGTATCTTCTCTTCAGGGATCACCACCGGAGGCCTAACTGCAATTATTGCAAATATAGTAATACGTGTAAAAGAATGATGAATAAGTATTAACCGACAAGTATCAATCAACAAGTATTAAGTATTAATCGACAAGTATCAAATAGCAGGTATTATCCAGCAGCTTCGGTAATACTTATTACTTAATACTTATTTCTAAATTACTCATTTTATCAGTTGTGCGGAAGGGGAAATCAGGATACTCGTAAAGACTAAAGCGAGGTTCGGTTTCTCCTTTCGTATAATTCCAGATAGAAGCATAATCTTCCGGATCTTCTCCCATCTTGGCTAATTGGCGCAGATAAGCAGCCAGTGATTTATTTTCTACGATGTAAATCTGTCCCATCTGGTCGATAATCGGGCTATGATGACGAGTGCCGTCATGTTCGAAGCGTAGAATCCGTTTTCCTTCTTCCGTCAGTCCCACCAATTGGAAGGTCATACTCTTACCGATAGCCGGCAAATTCAATACACTGCGATCCGTAGCAAGGAAAGGCAAATGATGTTTTCTCATGAAACGTCTTAATTGCTTGGCAACATCTTCTTTCGTCTCCTCTTCCGTTCCGACTTTCGTCTCTAATATTTTGTATAATTCCTCCGCCTGTTCCGGTGTCATCCGACCATAAATCTTTTCCTCCTGTTGTTCCTGCATCGAACGGCTGTTGGGAGCAAATACTGCATAATTCTCATTGAATCCCTTCACCGAGAAAGTATAATAACATACCACCCCCAATGAATTGAGCACCTGGCGAAGCCGTGTCGTATGTCCCCGACGCGAAGCAGCCACTGTATATACCAACTGATTCGTGATAATCCATCCGGCAGAAAGAATCTTCCGAATCGCCTCTTTAGCTTCAGGCGTAACCTCCAGCGGTGTTTGAAAATGAGTCTGGATAATAAACTGTTTCACCCCTATAGCCGAAGCCTTTTCTTTGAATTCCCGCAGAATATCCACCAATCCGTCATTGATACGCATCGGCAAATAAGCCAATAACCGTGACCCCAGCCGTACTCGTTGCAATTCCGCATATTTCTCTCCTTCCGGTCGTTCGAGATTTGCCTTCTGTTTGCGTACTGCCATCCGATACACCGCATCCAAAATATTCTGAAGCGTCTTATTCTGACTCATCAGCGCATCGCCCCCTGTAATCAGAATATCCCGCAACTGTGTATCCTCTTCAAAATAAGTCATCAACCGGCGCAACTTACGATCCCATGACTCCTTCGGGCGTAAAGACTCAAACTCGAAATTCAACCGTTCGCTTTGGAAATCATACATCCGCTGGCAAGAAGCACAAAGTCCCCCGCAAGCCCTTCCCATCGTGTCAGGAATGAGAATAGCCACCTCCGGATACCGGCGATGAATATTATGCCCGTCCGGCAGAAGCCATCCCGCAGCATTAGGTTTACCAACCTCTACAATATCCTCCTTTTCCCACGCACGAATATTTCCATACGTCTCCACCAACCGTGGCGAATACAGAATATAACTCCGGATAGCCTCGTCATTATACCCATATCCCGTGATATTGAGTAACGATAAATAATAAGGAGTTGCAAAAAACGGCATCCCCTTCTTTCGTGCCCGATAAAGCAAATACATCGTCTCCGAAGAAAGAGAATTCCCCAAGAACCGATTCAGTTCTCCCGGACTCTTCACAGCCATCGCCAAATGAAAGCGGAAATCATTCCACCACTCACTCACCAACCTGTATTTCTCCTCATAACTCATTCCCTCCTCAAAGTGGAAACGAACCGAAGGCTTCGACTTCCTGTTCTCAATCTTCTGAATCAGCAAGTGCAACATCCGCTCCTTATTTTCATCCCGTATCTCCCGTACCTCTTCATCCAGCCCGGTTTCCCACCGGTCATTCCGACTTTTGATACGCTGCGGTGACGGCAAAGGCATAACTTCTCCCTTCAACCGTTTAAACATCTGAAAAATTTCAATAAACAAATCCGTCGGCATCTCCATATTCTCCAACGTTCCCGTCAGAAACTCATAAAGCAGCCGAATAGTCTGTACTGACATATCCTGTCCCGTAGACAGTTCATGAACATTCTGCCCATCATAATCAAGTAAGAGTCGAATTTGCTCCCTCGCCTCCTCCGCAGCTTCGTTTTCTATCCTGCAAGTCTCCAGCAACCGCAGTATTCCAGTCTTGAAATCCTCAACAGTAGAGCTCTTATCCGCTATCTCCACTATCTCCGGAATCTCCTGACCATAGATTTGTTTCAACTGTGAAAAAGTAAGTGTAAGCATTTTCTTTTGTTTCATAAGCAATCTATCAATTTTTAAATTATATAATAAGCATTTTAAGTTTGAACGACCTCCCTTCCCCCCCGAACTATATGTCTCAAATCCCGAACAGCATTTCATCCCCTAAGTATCCTCCATCCATAACCTACCAACATAATCATCAAAGCGCAACATAATACACAATCACACCGCATAGCACTCTACACTGCATTGCACTCCACGCCGCATGGCCTCCCGGCCTCGTCTGCACGGCGTCAAGCGGAGGTTTCATTCCCGGCGTTAAGAAGGGCAGACTGTTTGAGCGAAGCGAGTTTCTGCCCTTTAGCCGGGGATGAGACCGGAGTAGCCGGGCAGACGCAGCCTTGATTTTTTCTTTTTGGTACTTTTTCTTTTGTATCAAGACAAAAGAAAAAAGTACATAAAGATAACAAAAAAAGCGGAAGTACAAAACCCCCGCTTTCTCTATCATATTAATCTTTACGCTTTTCTAACATTTAACGCGACTTATTTTTTTGTTTCCGTGTCGTCATCCTTCCGTTTCGGTTCCTTCTTGGCAAGTAGAACGATATTATACACATAATCCGTCATCCACTGCTCCGAGTATCCCAGACGCTCTTTGTATTGGCGGATAGCCGCAGCCGTCTTATGCACATCATCCGCTTTCCATACCATTTTGGTGCAAACATCATGCACCGTCTTCTGCGTCATGCCATACAGAGCCTTTTTAAAGATCGACGGCATACGGAACTTCCACTGCATCAGATTTCCCATCAACATCATCAGATCATTAGAAAATCCCTGATACATGAACAAATAAGATTGAATATCATTTTGAGTGCGGCAGTTACGTTTTACGGAAGCGTCGATTTCCTTGAAGAAATTCTCATTCAGGCCATAATCCTGCATTAGCATTTTGCGTGACGCAGACTTTTCGGCCAATCCCAGTTTACCGTTTTGAGTAGGCACTTTAAACAAACGTTTGAAGTTAGCTACGTCCGGCAAGAATCGGATATTGGTGATACCTAAGTTTGTGGCGATCACTGACTGGAAATACACCCGGGTCAGTGAAATGAAATCTTCTACATTGCCGACTTTCGTTTCATCGGATTTTTTCTTGAATAAACCAAATAAGCCCATTGTTATATTTACAATTTTACAATTTACAATTTACTATTTGAGTGCGTGGAAGGTATATAATATAACTACCATCTGTCAATTTCCGTGCAAAGGTACAAAAACAGTTGGTTTTCACCAACATTCCAAGTCCTTTTCGATGTCCGGCATAGACTCTTTCTTAAAAACAGGACTTTGGATGCCGGCTTTCTTTTGCGCCCGGTAATCATTTAACAGGCGGATCGCATATTTTCCAAGGAAGAGGATAGCGATCAGATTGCAGATAGCCATTAATGCCATAGTGACATCTGCCAAGCTCCATACCATATCCAATGTGGCAAGTGAACCGAAGAGCACCATACCGCCCACTAATATCCTGTAACCATGAAGCACCCACTTCCGGTGAGTGATAAAGCGGATATTGGCCTCCCCGTAATAATAATTTCCCAGAATACTGCTGAAAGCGAAAAAGAAAAGAGCCACAGCAACGAAGACGCTGCCCGAAGAACCGATCTCGTTCGTCAATGCCTGTTGAGTCAACTGCACCCCATTGGTCGATCCATCCAGCGGAGCACCACTAAACAGAATGATAAAAGCCGTACAAGTACAAATCAATAATGTATCCGTAAATACTGCCAAAGTCTGTATCAATCCTTGTTTCGCGGGATGACTGACATGAGCCGTGGCAGCCGCATTCGGAGCCGATCCCATACCGGCCTCATTGCTGAAGAGCCCTCTCTTGATACCTTGCATCAATGCCATGCCGACTCCTCCTGCCAGTGCCTGTTCCCAACCGAAAGCATGACTGACAATCAGCGCGATGACGCCCGGTAAATGAGTAATATTGAGTATAACAATCACCAACGCCAGCCCCACATATCCCAATGCCATAACCGGCACGATAATGCTGTTGACACGGGCAATGCGTTGAATACCTCCGAAGATGATAACCAACGTCAACAATGTCAGTACCCCTCCCAATAGAATATGATTGAACCCGAAAGCATGCTCCGCAGCAGCACAGATGGTATTGCTCTGTACAGAATTGAAAGCAAAACCGAAAGTGATGCTTATTAATATGGCAAAAAGCATTCCCATCCACGGTTGTTTCAATCCCTTCTTCATATAATAAGCAGGACCTCCGATGAATGAATCCTTTCCGCGTATTTTGTATAATTGCCCTAAGGTAGACTCGATGAAAGCACTCGAAGCCCCTAACAGTGCGATGACCCACATCCAGAAAATAGCTCCGGGACCGCCGATAGCGATGGCGGTAGCCACTCCCGCAAGATTTCCCGTACCCACACGGCTGGCGATAGAGATAGCGAATGCCTGAAAAGAAGATACATGTTTCTCTCCCTGCTTCCCTTTGCCCGCAGATTCGCTTAACAGTACGATCATTTCGCGAATCATGCGGAATTGTACGAAGCGTGTCCGTATACTGAACCAGACAGCACATCCCAATAACATGATAATCAGAATATAGGTCCAGAGTATGTCGTTAATCTCGTTGATAAAGGTCATAGTTAAGTATTAAGTATTGTTTGTGGTTATTCGTTTTTTATTCGGAAGTAGAATTTATGATTTTCGAATACGGGTTCCACAATATCATAACGAACAAATTTGGCGAGCAGATGTTCAGCGGCACGTCGTGAAAGTCCGGTTTGGCGACAGTAGCGGTTGAGTGAAAGTAAAGTGCCATGCTCCAGTTGTTCGAGCAGGAGCTGTTCACGTTCGGTGTAACGGATCAGTTCGCCACGGGGGCTGTCGCTCTGTTGCCATACACGGAGATGTATAGGTGTTGCCAGAATATTTTCATCCTTGATGCGGAGATAGGCTAGAGGTTTCCCGGTTTCGTCTTTGGCGTAAACCGGTTTATGCATAGTTTCTTCGATGGTCGCTACCAACACTTGCCGTCCCTCCACTATATATGTTTGCAATGTGTATTCCACTTCCGGCACGCAATAAAGTTGTGCGGCGGCTTCAATCATATATTTTTCTTCTTCGGAGCGTACTCCCGCGATTTTTCCATTGTCTTTTACGCCAATAAGTAATCTTCCTCCGTCCGTGTTGGCAAAAGCCGAGAGTGTTTTGGCAATTTTGCGTGCGTCGGAAATTTCGAATTTAAAGTCCTGTTGCTGGTGCTCCCCTTCAGCAATCAATGCATGTATATAATCGGTATCTGTAAGCAGTTTCATGGCTACAAAGGTAGGTAAAAATGGTGAAAAGCCCCTTTTTTAGATATTTTTCGAAGAATATTTCAAAAAAAATATTGATTTTATGCTTTTATTTCGGGAAACAGTGTATTTTTGCGACACATTATTAACGAAAAAAATAAAAGGATTATGAAAGAATTGGTAGAAAAAGTAGCAGCTCTGTATGCTGACTTCTCAAAAGATGCTAACGCACAGATCGAAAACGGTAACAAAGCAGCAGGAACTCGTGCTCGTAAAGCTTCTTTGGAAATCGAAAAAGCAATGAAAGAATTCCGTAAAGCATCTTTGGAAGCTTCTAAAAACTAAGAAATAGAAGTCTACTAAGATATCAGGAAAAAAGAAGAGGATGTGTCGTGAGATGCATCCTCTTCTTCTATTTATACCTCCTTCTCTTTTCTGAAACCCGAAATATCGGACGAATGTGCTATTTTTAAGATTACATTGAAAAACGGTCACTCTAAAAATAACGAACTAGAGAAAAATCTGCATAAATAAATGCAATAATATACGAAAAAAAAACATTCTTTGCATGAAACTACATGAAATATACACCTTTTCAAAACAAAAAAGTATCTTTTGGTTTTAAACCAAGGGGGTGTTTCTTTAAAACCAACGCCTCCTTCCTCACCGACCAACCTGTTTTCCGTCGGTAAGGAAGACCTGAAAAAGCTGTTTTTGCTTAATTTTCTTCTAATTGATCCATAAATACCGGGAAAATAAAAGTGTCATTCGGAACTGTTTTTCTT
>ERZ833608.1688-NODE-1688-length-13471-cov-3.315668_pt1 | contig 13471 bp, 9 predicted proteins | sample MGYA00519694_ERZ833608 | MGnify/ENA primary metagenome ERZ833608 (study PRJEB31850, sample SAMEA3708742) | human gut metagenome | biome: human gut; feature: human-associated habitat; material: faeces | place: China | collected 2014 ... | reverse complement strand
ATAGGATAGTCCATATCCAAAAGGATAAAGCGGAGAATTGGGACAGTCAATATAAGAAGACTTGTAATCCATCTTCGGATTGTCCGGAGGAAGCGGTCGTCCGGTGTTCTTGTGGTTATAGTAAAGCGGGAGCTGCCCCACCGAACGTGGAAAACTCATTGTCAGCTTTCCGGCAGGATTATAGTCGCCTGCGATGACATCGGCAATGGCATGACCACCCATCGTGCCCGGATACCAGGCTTCGAGAATAGCATCCATATTCTCGTCCTCCCAAGTAAGTTCCAGCGGACGACCGTTCATCAATACCAATCCGATGGGCTTACCCGTTTTCTTAAGTTCCTTCAGCAAGTCGCGCTGCGAAGCAGGCAGGGTGATGTCCGTGCGGCAAGCAGCCTCGGCACTCCAGTTCTGGTCTTCACCGGCAGCAACCAGAATGACATCTGCCTGACGAGCCACGGACACAGCTTGTGCAAATCCTGCAGTTCCAGGCTTACGAAGATCGCAGCCTTCGGCATAAAGAAAACGTACGTTCGAGTTTCCGTACTTTTTTTCCAACCCTTCAAAAAGAGTGACACTCCGTTGACGGTCTCCCCGTCCACCCCAACCACCGTTCACACTGTTACGTTCTTTCACCATAGGGCCTATCAAAGCTACAGTCTTACGTTCAGAGGGTTGTATCGGGAAAAAGTCATTCTCATTCTTCAACAATACTACCGACTTACGAGCAGCATCGCGCGCTGCTTCCAAGAACTCGGGTTTCATGATAGTAGCCTTCTCACGCTCCTCATTCAGATAGCGGTAAGGATCGTCCATAATGCCTAAAAGGAATTTCATCTCCAGAATGCGGCGTACGGCATTATCAATGGTTTCTTCGTTCACCTTGCCCTCTTTCACGGCTTGCAGCAGATGTGCATGAAACACACCTCCGGTCATATCCATCTCGATGCCCGCATTGGCAGCCAACTCGGCGGCATGAGCCTCGTCGCGTGCCACGCCGTGGGGAACAAGCTCATTGATAGCCGTATAATCCGTCACTACAAAACCGTTGAACCTCCACTCATCGCGAAGCACATCCTGATAAAGGAACTTACTGGAAGTGCAAGGCACACCGGAAATCTCATTGAAGGCAGTCATGAAAGTAGCCACACCCGCATCTTTGGCAGCCTTGAAAGGTGGGAAATAAATATCGCGCAAAGAGCGCTCGGACACATCAGTCGTATTATAATCACGACCAGCTTCAGCAGCACCATATGCACAGAAGTGTTTGGCGCAAGCCAGCATCTTGTCCAGCCGCATCAAGTCTTCGGGCTTCTCACCCTGGAAACCGCGTACACGTGCGGCAGAGAGCAATGAACCCAGATAAGGATCCTCACCAGAGCCTTCCATTACCCGTCCCCAACGTGCATCACGTGAAATGTCCACCATGGGGGCAAAAGTCCAGTTAACACCCACTGCCGAAGCTTCGGCAGCGGCAATGGACGCACTTCTTTCTGCCAGTTCAGCGTCCCAGGCACACGACTCGGCCAAAGGAATAGGGAATATCGTTTTAAAACCGTGTATCACATCGAAAGCAAAAAGCACTGGAATCTTCAACCGGGATTCCGCTAGTGCCGTCTCTTGTGTCTTACGGATGGCGGCAGAAGAAGTGGCATGGAAAAGACTGCCTATGTATCCTTTCTTCAATAGAGGTTCAATGTCCGTATTTACTTGCGGACCGGTCACAATATCGCTCTTGGCAGAATATTGGGTCATCTGACCTATTTTCTCTTCAAGTGTCATCAAGGCAAGTACAGAATCGACACGCTCTTCTATCCGTTTGTCACCGCTGTAACTCTGCCAATCACCGGCTCCTGAAGTACATGCCGTACTCACAGAAAGTATTAGGGCAGCTCCAATCAATAATTTCTTTTTCATAGTAAATGCTTTTATAGTTTTAAGATAGCCATTACGGGAGCATGATCGGAGAGATAGCCGTTGTCCGGCTTATCATCAATGGTTCGGTAACGCTCCACCTCTACAGCACCTTTTATAAAAATAAAATCTATCAACCTACGTTTCTCTACCGGGATGCGCCCGAAGTCATGGAAACTCCATGTCGGTCCGTAAGCGACTTTCGCCGTAACGCAAGCATTCTTCATTCCACCTTCCGTCAATACAGTGACCGGCTCGGAATCTACCGTTCCATTAAAGTCTCCGGTAACAATTACCGGAAGGTCACCCGCTATTTGTTTTATCTTCTCAAGTATCAGCACGGCACTTTCGCGACGTGCCACTTTACCTACATGATCGAAATGAGTATTGAAAGCAGCTATTTCCCTACCACTCACCTTGTCTTTCAGTACCGCCCAAGTCACAATACGCTCGCAAGCCGCATCCCAGCCTTTCTTTCCGATGGAATCAGGAGTTTCACTCAGTCCGAAGTCTCCGTTCTTCAAAAGTTCAAAACGATCTGTCTTATAGAAAACGCCACATGGTCCAAACGGATGTTGAACGACATCACCTCTACCTCGGCTTCCGGTTGCTTGCCGCACGAAGCGACAAGCAATGCGAAAGCAACCAATACACTATTGAAAAACACGTTTTCTATAGTCATAATCCTTTTTAATATATGTAAAACCTAATCAACTAACGTTCCTCAAAACTATTCATCTTTCGGTTCAAGCAACAAATCCGGGATTTGAGTGTATTGGTTAAAAGGAACTGGAAAGTATTGATTCTCTTCCGTCCAATTCAACTCCTTCAATTCCGTTGCTGCTAAACCGGTACGAAGAAGATCAGTATAACGTTCACCCCACTCAAAGAATAACTCCATACGACGTTCGTCAAGCACTTGATTAACAGTTACATTTGTAAGTTCCGGCATTTCAGCACGCCTTCTTACTTCATTGAATGGAGCATCACCGTTTTTCCCATTTCTGATTTTAGCCTCTGCATTCATAAGAAGGACATCAGCATATCGGAAAATACGGATATTATTATTTGTACCATACTTCGTACGTCCAGGAGTAAGCTGGCTCGCTGGAGTATAAGCCTTACCGTTCCAACAATCTGCATTCGCCGGATTTTTCCGCGGATTAATATAGTCACCACTCGGAGTCGTTTCACCCGCCAGCAAAAATGAGGTAGTGGCACGTACAGTTTCTCCACGCTCATAAGCCCAATCCCGGAAAGATTCATAAACACCACAGTGTCCCCAACCGGAAATGTTCCCGGAGTTGACTGGTCCTTGACAAATAAACCACTCACCCGGTTCTACCAAATCACCGGAACCATTACCGAAATCAGTACACTGGCACTCGAAGATAGACTCGTCACATAACTTCCCGGGAATCTTAAACAACTGATAATAATCAGAATAAAGAGAAAAATTACCGTTTGAAATAATATCATCTGTGAGTTCCTCTACTTTATCATAATTCCCCATATTCAGATAAATCTTAGCAGCCAAAGTAGCAGCAGAAAAAGCCGTTACAGCACCAATATGAGAACTTTGATTAGGGCGTATACGAGGCATGTTATCAATGCCATACTGCAAGTCTTTCAATGCATATTTATAAACGGCATCAACCGTAGAGCGCTGCAAATCTGTCTGATTATTATCACGAAGGATAGTAACCGGACCAAAAGCCTGAACCATACGGAAATAAGCGTATGCTCGCATGAACATGACTTCACCCCGATATGCCTTATAGTTTTTCATATCGCCGTCATTTTTTATGTTCTCTGCATACAAATCCAAGGTTTCAATGGCAGAATTGGCGACTTTGATGATATTATAATACTGTTTCCATATTTCATCAATCCCCCAAAAAGAATCATCATATTTATAGAAACCTACATTTTTAAAAATGTCATTCTGAACTCCATATATATCCTGCTCACGAATCGTAGTAAGCTCCCAAATGACCCAGTGCATACCGCTGGTACGGATTTTGGCATATACACCGGAAACGGGCTGGTACATATTTTCAAGATTTGTGTAATCCACCTTTTCCTCCGGCACTTTGCCCTCAGGCTCTTTATCCAGAAAATCATCACACGATGTGATTGAAAACATCATCAGAGCAGACGTTATATATATCAATGGTTTCACTAAAGCTTTCATCATAGCTAATATCTTTTAATGTGTTATTTCTAAAAATCTATTCTCAAGCCGAAAGTATAGGTCGATGTCAAAGGATATACCTCTGTATCCCAGCCCTCGCTATCCGACAATTCAGGAGTAAATGTATTGGCCTTGAAGGTGGTGAATGGACGGTCGGCCGTCACACTCAAACGCAATCCAGGCAGTATGTAATTACCCATCTTGATTTTACGGAATGTGTAACCAAGCGTAATATTCTGAATACGGAAATAATCTGCACTCTCAACAAAATATGAACTGTAACGCTGATCACTCACATTCCAAGTCTTCAGCAGAGCAGCTGCCGACGGGTCAGAGTTTGTCGAACCCGGACCAGTCCAGCGATTTTCATACTGGGCAAGATCAAAGTTATAGTTCTGAGATGCATAACGTAACGCACGTTTACGATTGAACATCTGAGCGCCAGTTTGCCCATAAGTGGTCAATTCAAAATCAAGGTTTTTGTAATTGAAACCGAGATTAATGCCATACGTAAAATTAGGAATATATGAACCTAAACAAGTACGGTCGTTTCCATCAAGAACACCATTATCATTAAGATCGGCATATTTCAAGTCACCCGGCACACAACCATTGGCTACTGCAATAGGATCGGCAGCACATTCTTCTTCCGTCTGATAAACGCCTACCATCTTGAAGCCATAGAATGAGTTCATTTCTTTCCCCACTATGTTTACGGTTCGGCCTCCCTTGATAATGCTGTTGCCACTCAAATCTTTGACACGGTTCCTCAAAGTGGAGATGTTTACTCCTATATTATAAGTAAAATCCTTTCCAATCCGGTCACTCCAATGAGCACTGACATCAATACCAGAATTGAGAATCTTGCCATAGTTGCCGGCAAGTGTTGTGGTACTGAATGGAAGAAGCGGAGAAATTACAGCATTTTTAGTCATCCGATGATAGTAATCGACATCTATATTCAGACGGTTACTAAGAGTAATAAAGTTCAAGCCGGCATTCCACTCCTCAACAACTTCCCACTTCAACCAGCTAAAATACGTACTGTTCTGAAAGCCTGCAAATGTACTGTTCCCAAACACGCCTGATGCCGCATTACCAGTGGTAATGGAGGCAAAACCATCGCTTGCCTTCACTTGGTCGTTACCAAGTTTTCCCCAACTTGCACGTAATTTCAAGAAATCGACCCATTTTTGATTCTTTAAGAACGACTCCTCCGAAAGAACCCAAGCAGCACCTACGGAAGGAAAGTACCCCCAGTTTTCCTGATACTTGCTGGAACCGTCAGCACGCATAGTGAACATCAACAGATACTTATCATTATAATTGTAGTTCAGACGGGCAAAATAGGAAAGACCTCTGTAACAAAAACCGTCATCGGTTACAGTGGCACCCGTTGCATCACCATTCTTGATATACCAGTATTCATCCGCACCATCAGGCACATTACTGGCTTTGCCCTCGAAATAGCGCCATTGCTCCTGACGCATGGAATAGCCAAGCATAGCACCAAATCGGTGTTTACCCCATTGTTCATTGTAAGTCAAGGTATTATCCCAAATGTAATTATAATATTTATTTTCGGTTTTCTTCAACTGGGTAGCAGCCGACTGCTGCCAACTGCTCACATAATAAGCGGGAGTAAACTCACGACCTTGAGTAGACAGAAAACTATAAGAATAGTTTGTCTTGAAATTCAATTTGTCAGGAATCAAATTAAACTGGGCATAAAAATTACTCAATACCTGATAATTTTCATTCCGGGAATCAAAATACTTGGCTGCAGCAATAGGATTGTGGAAATTCGAACTATAGCCGATAGCATCCGGAGAACCAAACTTATCAGGAAACCCCTTGTCATTATTCTCATCGTAAAGAGCCACAATCGGAGGACAATTGAAAGCTTTCTGCCATGCTGTATTATTGGGTACTTGCTGGGTAGAGTTACTGAACACTCCACTAAAACCAACTTTCAACCAGTTCGCTACATCAAAGTCTAGAGAACTGCGGAGGTTCAAACGCTTATAGTTATTTTCAACATCCATAATGCCATCCTGATATAGGTAGCTTACACCAACAGAATAAATTGCTTTATCTGAACCTCCATTTATATTCATGCTGTGATTTGTTATCAAGGCAGTACGTAAAAGCTGGTCATACCAATCATTGTCTGCCCCAAAAGTCCAGTTGTGAAAATCAGGGTCTGAGTAACTTCCACCATATTTATCAATTGACTGCTTAAAGTGTGACTGATAGGCATCATAGTCTCCTTCAAGCAACATTGTCGCATATTGATGCGCATTGCAAAGTTCAAGTACGTTAGAAGCTTTCTGAACCCCTATATAACCATCGTAAGTAACGGTAGGTTTTTGGTTACGGGTTCCCTTTTTGGTAGTAATTATAACAACACCATTTGCAGCACGTACGCCATAAATAGCTGCTGCCGAGGCATCCTTCAAAATGGTCATATCCTGAATATCCGCATTATTCAAGAAATTAATATTATCATAAAACATACCATCAACCACAAACAACGGTTTGCTGTTGGAAAATGAACCGACACCACGGATTTGTACTGTGGGACCTTCACCCGGAGCACCACTGTTCACGACATTGACACCGGGCACTTTTCCTTGGAGAGCAGCCATTGGGGTCGCTAAAGGGCTTGACATTAAAGCTTCTCCCTTAACCACAGTGATAGGTGCAGTCAAATCTTTAGCTTTCGCAGCTCCGTAGCCAATCACAACCACTTCTTCCAACTGTTGGGAATCTTCTTTCAGCATTACATTAATAACCGTCCTTCCGTTTACTTTCACATCTTGTGACAGCATACCTATATAACTGAAAATAAGTATCCCGTTTTCCGGTACATCCTTTAATGTATATTTCCCATCTAAATCAGTAATTACGCCGTTATTGGTACCTCGCACAAGGATAGAAACTCCAATCAAAGGCTCACCTGATAAATCCGTTACAGTACCGTTCACTATTTTTGTCTGAGAAAACATCGGCGTCATCACTAATAGCAGACACGCCATCAAAAATATTTTTTTTGCCACAAAACACTTCAAGGAATGTGTATTATCTTTCATCGTATCACTTTTTTAAAATTAATAGAATATAAATCACTGGTTAACAACTTTAAAATTCTAACATAATACGGTAGTTCTCTTAACCTGCACGGATATCAACTCTGTTCATAATTTATCGATTTAAAATTTCTCTGCAAACATACAAGAGTTCTTGATATACGTCAAAAACGGAGCTACCACAAGAATACCACAAGCTGCTATCATGGTACATCATCCCTACTACACCATTTTGTAACAAACTAATTATCAAGAATATAAATTTAAATATAATCATTTTATAATGCAGCCCTATCCAAATAGAAATATGCAGTCGACGTTACATGATCCTGACGGTAGAAATTGACAAAACCTTGCGGAAAGTCTTTATCCATGATATGAAGATCGGAATCTTCGTTCAGCAAACGATAAAACTTCAGTTCATCACCTTTATCAATGGTTATCGGAATCAAGGGGATCTTCGCCTTGTACAGTTCGAGTACTTTTTGATATGGAGCACCGCCAATCTGTTGCAGTGTAACTCTTATATCACGATGAAAATAAATTGGGTCCTGCACATGGAAACGATACATGCTCCACCAGCAACTGTCCGCATTCGCAATCGGACAACCCTGATAACGGTGGAAATACTCGCCTTGCCCCCAAGCCGTACCGATATAGTCTTCAATTCCCGTACCACTCAACGTAGGAAACTCCTTGTCTCCGTCAATGTAGAATTTGATTTCACCTTCTCCCCACCAAGTGGTCTGGTATGCCTTATTGGCAAAGATACCCACGCTAACTCCCAAAAAACGCCCTTTACCCGACAGTTGGGGTAGAACGGTATAATCCACTCCCAACTCGGTGGATTTATCTTCGCGCCAGACAGCATGAAAATAGCTCATTTCCGAATCCCATTCCGGCAGTCTGGTAAAGTTGATATCATAGAAAAGATGTGTCAGATTCTCATCCGAGGTATTCACAAATACCACTTTAGCACCGGTACGGTAAGGCATCGGAATGCAACAGTTGAAGGAACGCCTCTCCGGATTGGAAAAGAAGCAGTTCTCAAAACGAGACGTACGTGACAGCGGATTTCCGAAGAAATCGCCCAAAGGAACATCCACAGCCGGAATCACAGAGTTATCCCAATAAAACTTGATACGCAACGCACGAAGCATTTTCGGATTACGTTTGCTGACTGTCAACCAGATACGGTTAATGATTCCGGGGCCTTGCTGAGACAACAACACACAGCTGTCTCCCGCTATAATTCTACCGAAGGCACTCCCTTTTGCACCTTTATTAGCCTGAGCTGCCGCACCTTTGCCACCAGTAGGATTTTCAAAACTTGTCCATCGCGTTTCATGCCCTTCAGGCACTTTCCATATCTGAGCATGAATTCCAATTGTAAAAGACAATAAAATAAGGAACAGTAATTCTTTCTTCATATACTAACATTTTAGTCATTATTTTCTTGTAGCATCCGATTGCTTTATCTTCTCCTCCAGTATCCGCGCCAGCCTGCGTGCCACCTTGGGATGCTGTTCATACACATTTGTCGTCTGGTATGGGTCTTCCTCCAGATTATAAAGCTGCACAGAGGGTGCATCCGGCTTTATCCGGGCATTTTCTATATCGCTGTTCACCTGATGGGTGAGCTGGAAAGCAGATGCCCCGCCCAAGTCATGGTCACCGACATTCTTTCCGGTAAATCCGCCGCTGTTTTGCGCCGGAATATAGACCCACTTCCCTTTGCGAATGGAAAGATGGCTCTTTTGGGAAGGACAGATAATAATATGGTCCCGAATCATTTTCCCGGGATTTCCGATAAGGGCAGGAAGCATATTGAAACTGTCCGGCCCGTCCTCATCGAGGGTACGCATAATCTCGCCTACCACCCAGTCCAATTCATGGATTGAATCACCGTAAGGTCCTGCCTCACTGGTACCTACAAAGCGTTCGGCCGGTGTAAAAGGATGATGGATGTTGGTGGTAGCATAATACAAGAAGAAAGGTGAATCCTTATGTTCCTTTATCCACTGCACGGCCCGGTCTTTCAAAGTAGTGGCTACAGCCCTGTCTTTGTACAAACGGTGCGCAGCCGTGGCTCCACCAATAGAGTTGATACCGAATTTTTCATCGAACTCCTCCGTTTCTGCCCTCTTGCCTCTTACAAACGGGTCGTTGGAATCATAACCCACCACATGATGGTTCTCCACATAAACAAAAGGTGGATGACTGTTGAGAATAGGCACACCGAAGTAATAATCGAATCCCAATTCAAGTGGTCCGGGAGCCAGTTCCTTGTTCCAGTCCATCTTCTCGTCCGTACGGAATCCAAGATGCCACTTCCCCACGATGGCAGTGGAATAGCCGGAACGTTTCATCACATCCGCAATTGTGGTGCGTGCCGTATCAATTTGCAGAGTCTGATTCAGGAAGATTGCCCCCCAAATATCCTCACGGCAAGGATATTGACCAGTCATCAGTCCATAACGTGAAGGCGTGGAAACAGCCGAGGATGAATGAGCGTCCGTAAAGCTACGGCCTTGCGATGCCAGACGGTCTATATTGGGAGTCTTGACCTTGGTGGCACCGTAACAACCAATGTCGCCATAGCCCAAATCATCAACGTTGATAATGATTACATTAGGCTTGACCTCAGTGGAAGCCGGAGATTGCTGCGCGACGGCAGGCAAAGCGCTGAATCCCATCCCTACTGTGAAGGAGAGAGACCCGGTAAGTAATTTGTGTTTCATATTTCACTCAATTTATCGGTTAATACAACATTATTAAGAATAGAACATCAATGAATCCTGAATATCTTTATCCCATTCAAGAACGTCATCCCTTTCACCGCCTCAAAGTTCACCGTAAGGTTTCCACCGGTTACGGCAACATGCAGTTTCTTGGATATGCAACGGTTCCCGCCTACTTCTATCGCCGGAGAGAAATGATTCAGCCAAGGTCGGTTGTTGACAGAAACATTGAAGACACTGCCGCGGAAATCGGCATTGTCTAGGGTAGCGACAGCTCCCAAATCGTAAGTCACCCGCTCGGAACGTGCGTTCAGGTCAGCAAAAAGAAGTTCCACTTCATAGTCGCCGTCGGGCAAGTCGAAGCGATAGGCCTTGATGTCCTTGCGTTTGGTCTGGAGCAAAGGAACATTACGGGTGTCTTTCACCTCGGCAGTGGTTCCGATACGTCCCGGAGAACGGCGGAAAATCTCTCCACCTATGTAGCCCCAACTTCCAGGAGTATAAGCTTGGTCGGGAAGCCAACAAAGATCACTCTTGTCATCCGTAAAGAAACAGTTGCTGCCCACGTTCACTGCAAGTTCCAGCTGTCCGGAGCCGACTGCCGCGATATGGCGAGGCTGCATCTTCACAAAAATGTCCGAAACCTGCTCCACCTTCTTCCCATGGCAGATACCTGAAGCCACAAGCGTGTTTCGCCCCGCAACGAGAGGCACTTGCCACACTGCATGGCAATTCTCGATGCCTTGCACGGAGAGCTTCGTGCCGTTGACAGACAACTCCACCTTATCCAGATTGGAATACACTTTCACCGGATGTTCCACCGCTTCACCGTCCGAAACCACAGTCCGATGCTTCCAGTCATCCACAGCAATGTGCAGCACCGGAATATCCTTGCGCAGGAATGCCTGGAAATAATAGAACACATCTTTAGGACGGCGGTCATTGTACATCAGTCCTTTATTATTGATATGCGGCGTAGCCTCCTGGCGACTGGCAGAACTGAAATCAATGAAGTTCCACTCCGTGGCGCCCACTATGAACGGTCGCTTCATGATAGCGGGCAGATAGTATTCGAGGTACAACTGCTGCCATTGCATGGAGAAATCGAATATCTGCGGATCGAGCGACTGCAAGCGCGGGTCGGAACCGGCACCGAACTCACTGATTATTAACGGACGGTGCGGGTATTTACGATACTCTTCGTCCACAAAGCGGTCGAAAGACTTGAAGTCGTTCTCATACCAGCCCTGATAAAGGTTCCAACCGGAAATGTCGGTGATATTGCTGAGACCGATTTTATTGTAAATCTGATTGCCGTGGTAGGCCATCGTACTCAGACGGTAGGGGTCTTCCCTCTTCAGAGTTTCCTCCAGATGCCGGGCAAGCGCCAAGGTATTCTCGTAGAAACCGTTGAGCCGTTGTTTCTTCACCCGATACTGCAGCTGGATAACAGCCTCGTTCATATACCCCCACATAATGACGGACGGATGGTTGTAATGCTGGCGAATCATTTCGCGCAAGGCGCTTGTGGCATTCGCGCGGAACTCGTCACCCAAAGCTATCAAATCTACTACCGGAATCTCCTCCCATACCAGCATGCCGAGTTCGTCGCAAGCACGCAACACGGCATCGTCCTGTGGGTAATGTGCCAGACGGACAAAGTTCACACCCATGTCTTTCAGCAACTGCATATCCCTGCGGTGCATCTCATCCGAAAGCGCTATGCCCATCGGCATCTGGTCCTGATGACGGCAAGCTCCCATAAGTTTCAGGGGTTCCCCATTCAACTTGAAGCCTTCCTGCGCATCCACGCTGAACCAGCGGACCCCCAAAGGGACACGTGTCTCATCTTTCAACACCTTGCCACGCACATCTTTCAAAGAAACTTTCACGCTGTACAGATAAGGGGAATCGGGCGACCACAACTGTGGCTTTTCCAACTGTAACCGTTCCTCGAAGGCGAACGCCCCGTCGGCATCTATCCGGACGCTGCGCAAAGATTGGGCTACGGTCTTCCCATCTGTATCCAGCACCTCGACGTCCAACTTCAACACCGCACGCCGCACATCACGGTTCACCAAAGTCCCACGCACACTGATTTCTGCCCTATCCTCACTCACGGAAGGCAAATCGACATAAATGCCCGTAGAGGCATAGTCGGTAAGGCTGATGTGCTGCTTTGCAGCACTGATGAGCCACACATTGCGGTAGATGCCGCCAAAGATGGTGAAGTCGCCGGACAAAGGAGGTATCCGGTCGTTCTGATTATTGACGTGCACCATCAGCAGATTCGGGGCATCGGTCCTTACTTTATCCGTAATGTCTACGGTAAAGGCAGAGTAACCTCCTTTGTGGGTAGTGAGCAGCTCGCCGTTGAGGTACACATCTGCCAGAGAATTGACACCATCAAATTTCAGGTAAAGCTGTTTATCCCGCATCTGCGCGGCATCCGTACGGAACTCTTTCTTATACCAGGAAGAAGCCCTGCGGTAGTTACGGGTAGAATAGGCATCCGCATTCCAGGTATGCGGCAGATGTACCTGCTGCCAACCTTCTTCATGGCGTTGCACTTCCTGCAACCGATTGTCATCACATGCGGCATAATACCAGCCGTCATTAAAACTCTGAACCACCCGCCCAGCATTGACAACCGGGTACATGGTGGACAGACACAATATTAATAAAAATATTTTCTTCATGTTTTTCAATAGATCATATTATCTTACACAAGTCAAGCAAATACTGCAAGAATACTGCATATAGTTTGCAGTGGCACTGCATCACTTTTGCAATGACGCTGCAACACCTTTGCAGTAGCGCTGCAAAACGTTTGCAGTGAAAATGCAGACAATATGCAGCAACAATGCCATCTCAACGCAGTGGCTCGAATGCTGCATATTGCCGCCTGAAGAATGCTCAGATAGGTTATACTCTGCCTAAAACATGGACTCGAAAAGCGGCAATGGAATCGGTGCGTGTTTATGTGTCCGGAGACAATCTGGTTACCTTTTCGGGAATCAGCGGAGTATTTGATCCGGAATTATTGGGTAGCGACTGGGGAGACGGTAAGCTCTATCCCTTGCAAAGAACGATTTCTATCGGCTTAAATGTTAACTTCTAATTTTACCAGACAAATTATGAAAATAAAACTGAAACATATTTATTTCTGCTCATTAATCGGAATGGGCGGATTGGCACTGACTTCGTGTAATGATTTTCTGGATCGTTCGCCTATCAGTGACATCACTCCGGAAGATTACTTCAACACTGTAGATCAAGTGGGAAGCTATGTTATCAATTATTACGATGACTACCTTGAAAACTCAAATGTATCACCAAAGAGCATGGAACTCCGGAGTGGTACGAAATGATGCGAACACTGACAATTTATTGAGTGATGACGGAAACCTGGATTATTTTGCGGGAAATAAGCAAGTACCCGAAGGGAAGAATATTCAGGAACCTCTGAATCGTATTCGGGTATGGAATTATCTTTTTGAGAAAGTATTACCTAAAGAAAAAGAAGGTACAATCCC
>ERZ833608.1682-NODE-1682-length-13510-cov-4.039168_pt1 | contig 13510 bp, 7 predicted proteins | sample MGYA00519694_ERZ833608 | MGnify/ENA primary metagenome ERZ833608 (study PRJEB31850, sample SAMEA3708742) | human gut metagenome | biome: human gut; feature: human-associated habitat; material: faeces | place: China | collected 2014 ... | reverse complement strand
TCTCCCTATGGAGTAACCTAGCGGAAGTCGGAAACGACCCCCGCCTATCCTCCAGCTGGCGAATCCCTTCCTTGCTTTTCAATGGGGTTGATTTTAGCGGATTATAAATACGAGAAACAACATACGGAAGAACAAGAAACAAAGAAGCCGGAACCGCCAAACACAGTTCCGGCTTCTTTGTTTTTCCTTACACCAAATTATAGATCGCTATAAAATGGCAAACCGTTCCCCCGAGAACGAATAAATGCCATGCGGAATGCATATATTTATATTTATCCAGAAAGAAGAAAATCGTTCCTAAGGAATAGAACAAGCCTCCTCCGATCAGCCAATATAAGACATACATCGAATCCGTACGCTGGAAAACATCGATCAAAGGTTTGAAAGCGATAATCACCACCCAGCTCATCAGCAGATAACAAACCGTTTTCAGATTATCCTTTTTCTTCATCCGACGGAAACTAAACCATACGCCGATAACCGCGGCCAGCCAAACCGTAATAAATAATCCCCAGCCCCAGAAACCCTCGTCGCGGAGAGCCACCAAGGTAAATGGCGTATAAGTACCCGCGATATGCAAATAAATAGCGCTATGATCCCAACGGCGCAACTGGCATTTTCGCTTGGGATCGGAAGCGGCGTGGTAAAAGGTAGAGGTCACATACGAGGAAGTCATGCACAACGCATAAACGGCGAAACTACCGATCACCCACGGATCACCTATACGAATCACCAGAGAATAGACATCACTCTCTTTATCAAAGACACTATTGTAATATTTCACCAGTAAGGTATATTCGCCGGGAGCCATATTCGTAAAAGAGACTCCGCTTTCCGAACCATTGTTTACCCATTGGTCACTCAATCCTTTTAGTTTATAGAAATAGGTACAGTTATTACCATTCAGATAATCCACAGAGGCAAATGAAACAGAAAAGAAATTCTGGTCATACTGCAAATTCAAGACTTCAGTTTCTTTTTTCCGGGTGAGAAATTCGCCCAGATTGTATTGTTCACCGAAGATAGACAGCTTATCAAAATAAACAGGAGGCATATAAAGCTGCTCCGGACGGCCATCCGCCCGGATAGCTACGACTCCATTGATTCCGCCAAAGAACAGAGTACCAGTCTGGGAATCCCGAAAAGCGGCTCCGTCACTAAACTCTACCACCTTTAAACCATCTCCAAAACCGTATGAACGAAAGACATTCCTTTTCGTATCGAAATTGATTAATCCAAGATTGGTGCTCAACCAGAAGTCGTCGGACGAGTTTCTAAGAATTGCATGAATGGTATTATTCAGGAAACCATTCTTGGCATTGAAGAGCTGATAAGAGGTTTCCGATGTGTACTTTATCAATCCGTAGCTCGTTCCGAAAAGATAGTTATTGCTGCTGTCTTTACTGATAGCGAGAATATTATTCAGGGTCATGTTTTCGTATTTGTGAGTAGACACCGGTTCCAGGCCATTCGTCGTTTCGTTATAGCGGAATACCCCATATCCTTTATTGCCAAACAACAGGTTGGCTTCATTCTCCGCATAAATAGTAAAGAAATAGTTCGATCCCAGTTCGCCGTCATTGATGATGTAACGTTGCGCATCCACAATCACCGGATTGTCCGGTGTTCCGGCAATACGAGCTTTCACCACTCCCATGCCGACACTCACCAGCCACAGTTCGGAATCTGCTGTTTCGTAAATGTCATGGATGTATTTGAAATCTTCGTTACCGATCCGTATTGGTATACTCTTGATACGTTTTTCCCGATATGAATAATAAGTTAATCCTTCTTCGTCTCCTATCCAAAGCAAATTCCGGTGGCTCTTGGCAAAACAATAAACGGCATTACTACTCAAAGCACTATTAGAGGTAGTCAACACCTCCGCCCGACAGTCGGAGATGTTTTTATCGAATTCGTAATCATAGATTTTAAGAATTCCGTTTCCTTTGGTTCCCACCCAGAAAGTACGTTCATCATCAAGATAGATGGCACGCACGGGGCGTTCTATTTTCTCGGTATAATTGCTAAGCACCATTGATTTGATAGAATAAAGCGGGTTCGAATAAAGATAAACACCCTGCCCGTCGGTACCAATCCAAACAACATCCTGAAAACGGTCTTTCTTGAGACAGAATACACCGCTGTTGATAGGTAACGACTGAATTTGATAATGATTCGTCTCCTTCTGTTTCTCCAACAGCAGAATACCATCCATCAAAAAGCCCACAAAATAGCTGTTATGATAATGAACGATGGACGAAATTTTGCCACGTTCCTGTATTTCCTTACCCAGATTGGCAATAAACTCATTCTTCTGGGTCGGAATATGGAAAGCATAGAAATTAAATTCCTTGTCTATGTAATAAAGAGATTGCTCGTCATTGAAACAATAAATCAAGGAAGTCTGATAAATCAGGTTCGTTTTCTGGGGTAACAGGGTGATATCTCCCGATGCGGCTTCCTGCTGTATATCATAACAGCGGTTATATCCTTTCATGACTACCCACATCCGGTTGTTACCGTCGATAAAGAAGTTTACGATATCGGAAATCGGGATTCCCGTGATATTGATTTTCTTGAAGACTCCTTCTTTTTTATGATAATAATAAATGCAGTTACTATCCTGGATAATGAACAGATTACCATGACTATCCTTATTCATAAAGAAGAGTTTCTGAAATTCATTATAGTGAGTGATTGTATTGGTTTTCCGGTTCAAACGGTTCAGCCCATAGTAGGTTTGAATCCAGTAAATATCTTCGCCCGTATACACAATATTGTCAATCAGATTACCAGATAAGTAATCCTCCTTGTCACGAGTCTTAAATTCCTCAATCTCCTGTCCATCATAAATATTCAGCCCGTCGCAGGTCCCGATCCACATCAATCCACGCTCATCCTGGCACAGAGATGTAATCGAACTATTAGACATATACTCTTTATCTGCAACTTGCTTCAAATTATAAGCATAAGCGTTATGTATCAACAGATTAAGAAAAAAGAATAGAATAAAAACCAACTGTTTTCCCATAGTGTATTATTCTTAGATTTGCTATATGACAAAGGTAAACAAAAAAACATTTCGAGCTTTTTTTTGGCCGGAATATAAGTTAAGTTCCGTGCCAGAGTAGTTAATTTTAGCGACAAGAGGCGATTTAACCACTCTATTACTAGAAGCACATTCCTTTTCTCCCTATTTTCGTCGTAGAAATTATTTTCAAATCTATAAATTCATTTGTTCATGAAAACACATTTTTCATTTAAACACTTGCTATTTCTTGGAGGTGCCGTGTTGTACAGCCTGCAATCTTCTGCCGTTAAGAATCCGGTAGACTATGTCAGCACACTGGTAGGCACTCAATCCAAGTTTGAACTGTCTACCGGAAACACGTATCCGGCTACGGCATTGCCGTGGGGAATGAATTTCTGGACACCGCAGACCGGTAAAATGGGAGACGGTTGGGCGTACACGTATGATGCCGACAAAATCCGGGGATTCAAACAAACACATCAGCCCAGTCCCTGGATGAACGACTACGGGCAGTTTGCCATCATGCCTATCACCGGCGGACTGGTATTCGATCAAGACCGACGCGCCAGTTGGTTCTCTCACAAAGCGGAAGTTGCCAAACCTTATTATTATAAGGTGTACCTTGCCGACCATGATGTAACAACCGAGCTTGCTCCTACGGAGCGTGCCGTCATGTTCCGTTTCACGTATCCGGAGACAAAGAATGCCTACGTGATTGTAGACGCTTTCGACAAAGGTTCTTATGTGAAAGTGATTCCGGAAGAAAACAAGATTATCGGCTATTCAACCAAGAATAGCGGCGGTGTGCCGGAAAACTTCAAAAACTATTTCGTGATTCAATTCGACAAACCGTTCACATTCGTTTCCACAGTTTCCGAAAACAACATTCTTCCGAATGAAACAGAAGCGAAAGGAAACCACACAGGTGCGGTAATCGGATTCGCCACGAAAAAGGGAGAAATCGTACACGCACGTGTTGCTTCCTCCTTTATCAGCCCCGAACAGGCGGAGTTGAATCTCAAAGAGCTTGGCAAAAACAGTTTCGACCAACTGGTAGCGAACGGAAGAGAGATCTGGAACCGTGAAATGAGTAAGATAGAGGTGGAAGACGATAACATTGATAACCTGCGCACCTTCTATTCTTGTCTATACCGTTCCATGCTTTTTCCACGCAGTTTCTACGAGATAGACGCTAAGGGAGAAATCATGCATTACAGCCCCTATAACGGTGAAGTGCGTCCCGGCTATATGTTTACCGACACCGGTTTTTGGGACACGTTCCGTTGTCTGTTTCCTTTCCTCAACCTGATGTATCCGTCAATGAATCAAAAGATGCAGGAGGGGCTGGTAAACGCTTACAAAGAGAGCGGTTTCCTGCCGGAATGGGCCAGCCCGGGACATCGGGATTGTATGGTAGGCAACAACTCGGCTTCCGTAGTGGCCGACGCTTACATCAAAGGGTTGCGCGGGTATGATATCGAAACTCTTTGGGAAGCATTGAAACATGGAGCAAATGCACATCTTCGCGGGACTGCTTCGGGGCGTCTCGGTTACGAGTCTTACAACCAACTGGGATATGTTGCCAACAATATCGGCATAGGACAAAACGTTGCACGTACACTGGAGTATGCATATAACGACTGGGCAATTTATACATTAGGCAAGAAACTCGGTAAACCGGAGAGCGAAATCGACATTTATAAGAAACACGCGCTGAACTACCAAAATGTCTATCATCCGGAACGCAAACTGATGGTTGGCAAAGACAACAAAGGCGTATTCAATCCGAATTTCGATGCAGTGGACTGGAGCGGTGAATTTTGCGAAGGGAATAGCTGGCACTGGAGCTTCTGCGTATTCCACGACCCGCAAGGACTTATCAACCTGATGGGAGGCAAGAAAGAATTCAACGCGATGATGGATTCCGTCTTTGTCATCCCAGGTAAACTGGGAATGGAAAGCCGCGGCATGATTCACGAAATGCGTGAAATGCAAGTAATGAACATGGGGCAATATGCGCACGGCAATCAGCCTATTCAGCACATGGTATATCTCTACAACTATTCGAGCGAGCCCTGGAAAGCTCAATACTGGATACGTGAGATTATGAACAAACTATATACCGCCGGTCCCGACGGTTATTGCGGTGACGAAGACAACGGACAGACTTCCGCCTGGTATGTATTCTCCGCACTCGGTTTCTATCCGGTTTGCCCGGGAACGGATGAATATATCATAGGAACCCCGCTTTTCAAATCAGCGAAGTTACATTTGGAGAACGGAAAGACCATCACTATCAAGGCAGATAACAACCAGCTTGACAACCGCTACATCAAGGAAATGAAAGTAAACGGGAAATCACAAACCCGTAATTTCCTTACACATGACCAGCTGATTAAAGGTGCTAATATTCAATTTCAAATGAGCCCCGTGCCCAATAAACAACGGGGAACCACAGAAAAAGATGTACCTTACTCTCTTTCGTTTGAATAAAATATTGTACTTTTGGAGATCAATGAATTATCTACCAAACAAACTATAAAAACATGAAACTGAAAAACCTTTTACTAATTGCCCTTGTTGCGATCGTCTTTTGCGGTTGCCAAAGTAACTATCAGCCTACTTCTATCACCGTTGCCTCCTACAATTTGAGAAACGCCAACGGTGGCGATTCAATCAACGGAAACGGTTGGGGACAACGTTACCCGGTCATTGCCCAAATAGTGCAATACCATGATTTCGATATTTTCGGCACGCAGGAGTGCTTTATTCATCAACTGAAAGATATGAAAGAAGCATTACCCGGTTATGATTATATCGGTGTAGGCCGCGACGACGGCAAAGAGAAAGGTGAACATTCTGCTATTTTCTATCGCACAGACAAGTTTGACGTGATAGAGAAAGGTGATTTCTGGTTGTCGGAAACTCCCGACGTGCCGAGCAAAGGATGGGATGCCGTATTGCCGCGTATTTGCAGTTGGGGACACTTCAAATGCAAGGATACCGGCTTCGAATTCCTTTTCTTCAACCTGCACATGGACCATATCGGCAAGAAAGCACGTGTGGAAAGTGCATTCCTCGTACAGGACAAGATGAAAGAACTTGGCAAAGGCAAAGAGCTTCCGGCCATCCTGACGGGAGACTTCAATGTCGACCAGACCCACCAGTCTTATGATGCTTTTGTGAGCAAAGGGGTGTTGTGCGACTCTTACGAGAAGGCCGGCTTCCGCTATGCTATCAACGGCACGTTCAACGACTTCGACCCGAACAGCTTTACGGAAAGCCGTATCGACCATATATTCGTTTCTCCGTCTTTCCATGTGAAAAGATATGGTGTGCTGACGGATACTTACCGCAGCATCGTAGGCAAGGGAGAAAAGAAGCAGGCGAACGATTGCCCGGAAGAAATCGACATCAAGACTTATCAGGCGCGCACTCCTTCAGACCATTTCCCCGTAAAGGTGGAACTGGAGTTCGACCAGCGTCAGCAGAAATAATCTTTGTATCTAGTTATAACCTGAAAGTTTCACCACACAACCCGATATTCCTATGAGAAATATATGTTTTGTAGCCTGTATGTTATTTTGCCTTACCTCCGCAGTGGGAAAGACACCGGGAAATACCCGTTATCTTTCTATTGCCGACTCAATTCTATCTAATGTATTGAATCTCTATCAGACGAATGACGGACTACTAACAGAAACGTATCCTGTCAATCCCGACCAAAAAATTACTTATCTGGCGGACGGAACGCAGCAGAACGGAACGCTGAAGGCTTCTTTTCTATGGCCGTATTCCGGGATGATGTCGGGTTGTGTGGCTTTATACAAAGCGACCGGAAACAAGAAGTACAAAAAGATTCTCGAGAAAAGAATTCTACCGGGAATGGAGCAGTATTGGGATAACAGTCGCTTGCCGGCCTGTTATCAGTCATACCCCACCAAGTACGGGCAGCACGGACGTTATTATGACGATAACATCTGGATTGCACTGGACTATTGCGATTATTACCAACTGACTCACAAGCCTGCATCTTTGGAAAAAACCGTTGCATTGTATCAATATATCTACAGTGGATGGAGCGATGAGATAGGCGGTGGCATCTTTTGGTGTGAACAGCAGAAGGAAGCGAAGCATACTTGTTCCAATGCACCGTCTACTGTGCTCGGTGTCAAGTTGTACCGGCTGACGAAGGATGCCAAATACCTCGAAAAAGCAAAAGAGACGTATGCCTGGACGAAAAAGCATCTGTGCGACCCTACCGACCATCTTTACTGGGATAACATCAACCTGAAAGGGAAAGTTTCCAAAGAGAAGTACGCCTACAACAGTGGACAGATGATTCAGGCGGGCGTATTGCTCTATGAAGAAACAGGAGATGAACAGTATTTGCGCGATGCACAGCAGACAGCCGCAGGAACTGATGCCTTTTTCCGCACAAAAGCCGACAAGAAAGACCCGACTGTCAAAGTGCATAAAGACATGGCCTGGTTTAACGTGATCTTATTCAGAGGACTGAAAGCTCTGTATAAGATTGACAAGAATCCGGCGTATGTCAATGCGATGGTGGAAAATGCGCTTCACGCCTGGGAAAACTACCGGGATGAAAACGGATTATTAGGCAGGGATTGGTCGGGACACAACAAGGAACAGTATAAATGGCTGCTCGACAATGCCTGTCTTATTGAATTCTTTGCAGAGATTTAACACTTCTTCTCCGCAACACTTTCATAATCAATACTAATCAACAAAAAAAGACTATTACCATGAATATAACTAAAGCCTTTTGTTTGTCCATAGCACTCTTTGGTGCTAGCAATATGCAGGCTATAACGAACAGTGATTTTGTCATCCAACAAGATAATACCCAAATCAACAACTATCAGACGAACCGCCCGGAAGCATCGAAACGTCTGTTTGTCTCGCAAGCTGTGGAACAACAGATTGCGCATATCAAGCAACTGCTGACGAATGCCCGCTTGGCATGGATGTTCGAAAACTGTTTCCCGAACACATTGGACACTACTGTTCATTTTGACGGTAAAGACGATACGTTTGTTTATACAGGTGACATCCACGCCATGTGGTTGCGCGATTCGGGTGCACAAGTATGGCCTTACGTGCAACTCGCCAACAAAGACGCGGAACTGAAAAAGATGCTGGCCGGCGTTATCAAACGTCAGTTCAAGTGTATCAATATCGACCCGTATGCCAATGCTTTCAACATGAATTCCGAAGGCGGCGAATGGATGAGCGACCTTACGGACATGAAGCCCGAACTGCACGAACGCAAATGGGAAATCGACTCGCTTTGTTATCCCTTGCGGTTGGCTTATCACTATTGGCAGGTGACGGGTGACACTTCGGTTTTCGGTGCTGAATGGCTGGAAGCTATCCGCAATATTTATACTACTTTTTGTCAACAGCAGCGCAAAGAGGGTGTCGGTCCCTACAAATTTCAACGCAAGACGGAGCGTGCGCTCGATACGCTGAACAATGACGGTCTGGGTGCTCCTGTCCGTCCGGTGGGACTCATCGTGTCCTGCTTCCGCCCGTCGGACGATGCCACAACGCTTCAGTTCCTTGTGCCTTCCAACTTCTTTGCCGTCACTTCCTTGCGCAAGGCTGCCGAGATTCTGGAAACAGTGAACAAGGAGACTGCCCTGGCTGCCGACTGCCGTGCCTTGGCCGATGAGGTGGAGATGGCTTTGAAACGCTATGCAACCTACAACCATCCTGAATTCGGTACCATTTATGCTTTCGAGGTTGATGGTTTCGGCAATCATCTGCTGATGGACGATGCCAATGTGCCCAGCTTGCTTGCCATGCCCTATTTGGGAGATGTAGATGTCAATGACCCCATTTATCAGAATACCCGCCGTTTTGTGTGGAGCGACAGCAATCCCTATTTCTTCAGCGGCAAAGCCGGCGAGGGTATCGGCGGACCGCATATCGGCTATGACATGGTGTGGCCCATGAGCATTATGATGAAAGCCTTCACAAGCCGGGATGATGCCGAAATCAAAACTTGCATCAAGATGCTGATGGATACGGATGCCGGTACTGGCTTTATGCACGAATCGTTCCATAAGGATGATGCAGCCAACTTCACCCGCCCTTGGTTTGCCTGGCAGAACACCCTTTTCGGTGAGTTGATATTGAAGTTGGTTAATGAGGGGAAGGTGGATTTATTGAATAACATTGATTAAGATATAATATGAAGAACTTATATACATGGGTGGCTGCCCTCCTTTTCGTGGCATTGACAGTTTCGGTTACGGCTTGTACTTCTGCCTCTTCTGCCGGTACGGTGACGGTGGTGGACCGGCCGGATACACATGCTGTCAATGTCAATTATATGGGTTACCGTGCCCCGCTTCGTCCGTTGAACTTTATAAAATTGCCGGTAGGCAGCATCCGCCCCGAGGGTTGGGTAAGGAAATTTTTGGAGTTGCAGCGCGATGGCCTAACCGGACATTTAGGGGAAATCAGCGCTTGGTTGGAAAAGGATAACAATGCCTGGCTTACGACCGGTGGGGATCATGGTTGGGAGGAAGTTCCCTATTGGCTCAAAGGGTATAGCAGTTTGGCATATATTCTGAATGATCCGAAGATGATAGAAGAAACCAAATACTGGATTGAAGGCGTATTTGCCAGTCGCCAGCCGGACGGTTATTTCGGCCCGGTCAACGAACGCAATGGGAAACGCGAACTTTGGGCACAGATGATTATGCTTTGGTGCCTGCAATCTTATTACGAGTATTCTCAAGACCAGCGTGTCATAGACCTGATGACAAACTACTTTAAATGGCAGATGACGGTTCCCGACGACCGACTTCTGGAAGACTATTGGGAGAACAGTCGTGGAGGTGATAACATCATCAGCATCTACTGGCTTTACAGTCATACGGGAGATGCTTTTTTGCTCGAATTGGCCGAAAAGATTCATCGCAACACTGCCGACTGGACTCAGTCGACCTCTTTGCCCAACTGGCACAACGTAAACATTGCCCAATGTTTCCGTGAGCCTGCCACTTATTATATGCAGACCGGTGATTCTGCTATGCTGAACGCCTCTTATAATGTCCATAGGCTGATTCGTCGTACTTTCGGGCAGGTGCCCGGCGGCATGTTCGGGGCAGATGAGAATGCCCGTTTGGGATATATCGACCCCCGCCAGGGGGTGGAAACTTGTGGGCTGGTTGAACAGATGGCTTCCGATGAAATTATGCTTCGCATGACGGGCGACCCCTTGTGGGCTGAGCATTGCGAAGAAGTGGCATTTAACTCTTATCCGGTTGCCGTGATGCCGGACTTTAAAGCGCTGCGTTATATCACTTGCCCGAACCATGTCGTCAGTGATTCCAAGAATCATCATCCGGGTATCGACAACCGCGGACCGTTTCTTTCGATGAATCCTTTCAGCAGTCGTTGCTGCCAGCACAATCATGCACAAGGCTGGCCCTACTTTGCCGAACATCTGGTTTTGGCAACTCCCGACAATGGAGTGGCAACGGCTCTTTATGCAGCTTGCAAGGCTGTGGTGAAAGTAGCTGATGGAAAGGAAATCACTTTGTACGAAGAGACGAATTATCCTTTTGAGGAAGACATCCGTTTTTCTGTCTCTACCGAGGGAAAAGTCACCTTCCCGTTCTATTTCCGGATTCCTTCGTGGACTCAAAAGGCGAAAGTGCGCGTGAATGGTGAGGAAGTGGATGTGGTTCCCGTGGCAGGAAAGTATCTCTGCATCCATCGCGAGTGGTCGGATGGGGACTGTGTGGAATTGACGTTTCCGATGTCTTTGTCCATGCGCACCTGGCAGGTCAATAAGAATAGCGTAAGTGTGGATTACGGCCCTCTCACCCTATCTCTTAAGATTGCAGAGAAATATGTAGAGAAAGACAGCCGCGAAACGGCTATCGGTGATTCTAAATGGCAGAAAGATGCTGACCCTCAAAAATGGCCCACTACTGAGATATATCCCGGCAGCCCGTGGAATTATTCGCTGGTGTTGGACAAGACAGAACCTTTGAAGCACTTCGAGGTAATCCGTAAATCATGGCCAGCCGACGACTACCCTTTTACAGTGGCCAATGTACCTTTGGAGGTGAAGGCTGTCGGCCGGTTGGTTCCCGAATGGAAAATAGATGAAACCGGGTTGTGTGGCGTGTTGCCCGAAGAGGATGCAGCGAGAGGCGATAAAGAAGAAATCACACTCATCCCTATGGGAGCTGCGCGGTTAAGGATATCTGCGTTCCCGAATACAAGAGAATAAATTGATGAATGATGCGAATAGGAGTGAAGCACTGACACTTTTAACTCTTGATTTGCATAAATAGAAAACTTAAAATAAAATGAAACGTATTGCTTTTTTGGATTATGTGCGCGTGTTTGCGTGCTTCTTGGTCATGTTGGTCCATGCCAGCGAGAATTTTTATGGAGCCGCCGGCTCTACGGACATGGCAGGACCGCAGTCTTTCCTTCAGAATGAGGCCGATAGGTTGTGGGTATCAGTTTACGATGGCTTCTCCCGTATGTCTGTGCCTCTGTTCATGATTGTTTCGGCTTACCTGCTTGCACCGATGAAGAAAGGGCAGAGCTGTTGGCAGTTTTATCGCAAACGTTTCCTGCGCATCATGCCGCCGTTCGTCTTTTTCATGGTGTTGTATAGCACGTTGCCCATGTTGTGGGGACAGATGGACGGCGAACAATCTCTGAACGACCTTTCACGTATCTGGCTGAACTTTCCTGCGCTTGCCGGGCACTTCTGGTTCATGTATCCGTTGATAGGTCTTTATCTGTTCATCCCGGTCATCTCACCGTGGCTGGAGAAGGTTTCGGCCAAAGAAGAACGTTTCTTCATCGGACTGTTTCTGATTTCTACTTGTATACCTTTCCTCAACCGTTGGTTTGGTGAGGTATGGGGACAGTGTTTCTGGAACGAATATCACATGTTATGGTATTTTTCGGGTTATTTGGGCTACCTTGTGCTGGCACATTATATCCGCGTGCATCTTACTTGGGGGCGCTCCTTGCGTCTGCGGGTCGGTTTCCTGCTTATGCTGGTCGGCGCGGCGGCTACCATGTGGTCGTTCTATGTCCAGGCTGTTCCGGGAGTGGTTCATTCTACGCCGGTCATTGAGGTGGGATGGGCTTTCTGCACCCTTAATAGCGTGGCGTTGACGGCAGGCACATTTTTGTTGTTCGGCTGTATCAGCATTCCGCAGCCTCCGCGCATCATTGCCGAAATGTCTAAACTCAGCTACGGCATGTTCCTTATGCACATTTTCTGGCTTGGCTTGTGGGTATCGGTGTTTAAGTCTACATTGGGATTACCCACTGTGGCTGCCATTCCGGTAATAGCGGTATGTACATTTATCAGTTGTTTCGTGGTAACCAAACTCATCTCGTTGATACCGGGCAGTAAGTGGATTATCGGGTAAGCTCCTTGCGTTCGCTTTCCCGTTGAAGGCTCGGGAGCTGTCAATTGCCTGCTACTAACCTCACTGTAGTAGGGGTGTAACATCAGTGCAAAATGGCTACATTTTTTTGCACTGATTATCTGTTGATTCATAAATGGTTATGCTAAGAGGAAAGGAGGTATAATCAAAGACAGATGCGTAATTGATAAGAAAATACCGGAACACCTATGAGGTGCGGTAGTGCGAAGGAAAGAGGTCTTACCGGAAAAGCCGATGAATAGAAAGATTGAGGAAGAAGGTGAAGGCGGTGGAGGATGAAAATACTCTCTCTTTAGCTGAAAAGCTGTGTATTCTGCTTGAAAACGTGTACTTTTGCAGATTATATGAATGAATGGCAGAATATGAACAAATCCGAAAAGCGAGTATTAGTGGGAATGAGCGGAGGTATAGACAGTACCGCCACTTGCCTGATGTTGAGGGAACAGGGCTATGAGATAGTCGGCCTCACCATGTGGGTGTGGGGAGACGAACCGGTGGAAGCCCGCAACCTTGCCGACAGTATGGGAATCGAGCACCATGTGGCAGATGAGCGTGAGGCTTTCCGGCAGATTATCGTTCAAAACTTTATCGATGAATATCGTCGGGGGCGTACTCCCAATCCTTGTGTGATGTGCAACCCGTTATTCAAGTTCCGTATCCTGACGGAGTGGGCCGACAGGCTGGGATGTGCATTCATTGCTACCGGACACTACACCCGTCTGGAGGAACGGAACGGGAAGGTTTACATTGTTGCCGGGGATGATGATAAGAAAGACCAGTCCTATTTCCTTTGGCGACTGGGGCAGGAGGTGTTGAAGCGATGTATCTTCCCGTTGGGAGCCTTCACCAAGATGCAGGTTCGCGAGTATCTTCGTGATAAAGGATATACGCTTAAGGCGGAAGAAGGGGAAAGCATGGAAGTCTGCTTCATCAAGGGCGACTACCGCGACTTCTTGCGCGAGCACTCCCCGGAGATAGACAGCGAGGTGGGGCCGGGATGGTTTGTCAATTCGGA
>ERZ833608.1669-NODE-1669-length-13585-cov-6.593496_pt1 | contig 13585 bp, 10 predicted proteins | sample MGYA00519694_ERZ833608 | MGnify/ENA primary metagenome ERZ833608 (study PRJEB31850, sample SAMEA3708742) | human gut metagenome | biome: human gut; feature: human-associated habitat; material: faeces | place: China | collected 2014 ... | reverse complement strand
CTACGGGCTTTTGCAGCCCAGGTTGAGCGCGTGCAGCCTGACAACCTAAGCGAAATTAAGCTCAGCAAAGATGTACCCACCGAGCTACAACGATGCAGCGCCTCTTTCAACGACATGATCGCCCGTCTTGGCGAAGGGTTCTCTGCACAGCGTCAGTTTACCGGCAACGCCGCACACGAGCTGCGCACCCCGCTCGCCCTTATGCAAGCACAGATTGAACTATTCATCTCCGAGCGCTCCGGTTTGCAACCCGAAACAGCCGTGCTGCTCGGCCTGCTACAAGAACAAACTGAGCGGATGTCGCGGATGACCAAGGTGTTGCTCGAGATGAGCGAGCTCCGCAGTGTTCCTTGCGAGGACGATGTTGAACTTGGTCCCTTGTCCGAAGAGGTCCTCACCGACCTTGCGCCACTTGCCGAAAATAAGGGCATAGCCCTCAATTGTGCTGGAGACGCTTTAGTAATCGGGAGCGACACGCTCCTCTATCGGCTGGTGTTTAACCTGGTCGAAAACGCTATCCGTTACAGCCGCTCCGGCTCGACTGTCAACGTCTCCATCAGCGACAGCGACAGCCACGTGCTCCTGCGAGTCAAAGATGAGGGCACGGGAATACCCAAGCAGTACCGAGAGAGCATCTTCCAGCCGTTCTTTCGTCTAGACAAATCCCGCAGCAGGGCATACGGCGGCGCAGGACTCGGACTAGCGCTCGTTTGGGAGATTGCAGCGCTTCACGGTGGCGCTGTAGAGGTCGAAGCAAGTTCCGAGAACGGGACCACTATGCTCGCAAGCCTTCCAAAACGATCCGCAGCATTAACCGAACAGTGAAACGAAAGGGGTCCCGCACACGTTTGCGCGGGACCCCTCTCCGTCAATGCAATTCGCCCAAAAGAGCAGAAGCTTACTCCCACTCAATAGTAAAAAGCTCTCTCCAGTTTGTTCCAGTTTGCCGCAGTTTGTTTTGGTTTGTCTTATTTACACCCAGTCTCAAAAAATGCCGCGAATCCATGGGGTCAAATCTGGGTCACGGATTATCAGGCCACCTGTAGCAATTTTGCGGATCACAGTGGGTCACGGCAAGCTGCGAGCAGTACCGAATAGTCGCACGGGCACTATATGTCAAGGGAGGGCAAGGTAGAGAAGCTCTACAAACCCTTAAAAGATCCTCCCTTCCTGCATGAACTCGAGGATGTTGGCACGGATGGATGCCGCCAAAACTTCTGTACATCCGTTATCCAGCAGTTGTCTCTTCTGAAAACTAAGATCAGCCGTTGTAATGACCAAGATTGAAAAACATCTCAAACGCTTTAATACAGTCGGTTTTGGCGAGGAATCCACCACGAGCCTACCCTTGTTCCTTAGCTATGAATGTTTCAACCCTGGTTTCAAGGATCTGACCGGGGCGCAGGTCGTGCTGGTCGATTAGCGTCTCGCATTCCGCCAATCGACCTCTCTCATTAAGCGTTCCATGACTTAGGATCGCAATCAATTGACCAATCGATTTTACAAGTCCGTTAAGCTTATTAAGCGTAAGCACTAATGCTGATTCTGCACTCGCATTCTTGTATGCCAAATTATTTGGATGAACAGATATTGCAAAACATTTCATTTTTGGATACTGAGCTCGTAACCACTCTTTTGCGACCTGAAGCTGTCCATGTTCTTGTTTCGTGAGCGGATTATCCGAAAGTTTTTCGTTTTTTGCTTCAAAGGCAAAAGCAATATCCTCTTCTTCAAAAACCCAGGCAACGTCGGGTCCGTCACCGTTATCGTCGTAACGTTTCGAGCTGGCACCAAGGTATTTCCCCAGCAGCTCAAGTTTTGATTCGAATTCTTTTGAATCGCATTGCTTCGATAAGGATTTCAAGTCTGAGTCGAATTTCGTCGACACATCGCTGCTTTTTCGAGTTTGGTACGAAATGAATTCAATTATCTTTCTTGCTTGCAAGCTAACGTCAGAGTCTGAGCTAGAGAACATGGGCTTAGCAAGTGAACGGTTGAGCCCGTTTGCGCGAGTTTGTAGCTCTCTGGAAGTCTCTACATCGTCATCCGAATAGGCAATTTGAGCTGCCAGGCGGAGGACAAGTCCCTTTACTGAATTGTCTATTTTTTCACTATTCGTAAATTGTTTTAGGAGCTCGACAGCTCGACCACTCCTGCCTTTGCGCCATTCGTTTAGCGCTTTTCTTTCACAGAGAGCAAAATCTTCGAGCATGCTGTCGTCAACAAATTCAAAATCGTTGACCTTATCTGCCACATAGCTTGACAAATAGGCTGCAAAATCGGGGTCGTCATTGACTCCCTGATCGATAACCTCAACGAAGTCTTTTGCTGACTTTACTTCGTTCATAATGCCTTGCCCGCATTCGATTTGGGCTCTTGTTGTAGGGGTCAAGAACACAGCATGGCGGTTGTCATTAACCCACTCGCAAAGATCGAATCCAATCAAAGCAACGACACAGTAATCACCCGAACCCCTTGTACCTCTGCCCATTGCTTGCTCAATGTTTTGGGCGATTGAGCGGGCATAGACTTTGCTATGGACTAGGATTTTCGACATCAATTTATGGTGATCGGACATCCCCTTGGGGATGCCTGAGACGACAAGCATACGGCATGCATCGCCTGGCAAGTCAATACCGTTGTATCGATTTGCAAATACAATTGGTGTGTCCAGCTTGCTTACCTTCAGGGCGTTTACAGCCTGAACAACCTCGCTTCCTTTTACAGTGGGGATTCCCAATTGTTCCCATTGCTCTGCGGTTGCAAAGCTCGGTTCGAGGACTACGACGCCCTTTTTGTCTTTCGCAAGGGCAATCATTTTCTCGACGAGCGCGGTTCGAAGATCTTCTTTTGCCCCAATCTCGAGAACCATCCTCCGCCCTACACCAGCAAGTGTTTTGGGGGAGATGACGTTGATGTCATCTTTCTTGCATCCAAACGATCTAACGATTGCACTTTCGTCAGCAAACGTTGCAGACATGTACACTCTTCTAGGCGCTTCTTCGAATGTCGGAAACTTCTCCACAAGGGGAAGAATTGGAGTAATTGAGAATCTGTCACGACTCAGCGTTGCAAGACAGTACTTGAGATCGTCTTTGATGAGATCCCAGCCAAAGCTTATAGAGTTTGCCGTAAGCGTGCCTTTTTTATTTGACGCTGCGAAATCAGAAATGCTTCGGGCGACCTTCTGTCGATGCTTTTCCCACGCCCAGAATGGGACCTCCAGCACCTCTTCGCCAGCTGTGCGAGTCCCAGAAACGAAATCGTCGAAAGTTGACACTTTATCGATATCATCAAAGCTTGAGCGAAAGAGCGTCGCAACTTCTTGATATAAGCCAGGCGCATCCGATGCATTTATCTCCACCGTGAATGCGCTTCGAACCGAGTCAAAGGAAGAGTGCGCATCATCTATGATGATTACTGAAACTTCCTCGGCTTCGGGTCCTCCTTCCAAGCCGAAGGAGGACTTGCCGTTAAAGAGGGCTTGATAATGGGCAACGAGAATCGTTGAGCCATTTCTGAAATCCGCAGTAAGCGATCCCCTTCCGTTATATTCAGAAGCGGGTATTCCAAGTGTCCTTGCTTGTTCGCACACTTGATGGACAAGCTGTTTGTTGTCGACAAGGTACAATGCTCCACGTTTTAGCTCTCGTGCACTAGAGAGGGCAATCAGCAGGCCTATAAGGGTTTTGCCGCCTCCCGTATTAAGTTTGATAACGGTGTCTTTCGTTTTTCTGTTAGCAAACCATGCATCAAGTACCTCAGCCTGGCTGCTATGTAAATCATCAAAGGATTGGGGTTTCGGCAGCCTATCGAAAATCTCATCAGGCTTTATGCGCAGCGTAGGGTTCTGCGATGCTGCCATCTTTTTAAAATCAACCATTTGATAGTCCTTAGCTATGCTGTTCGACGTTGCAAATCAGATGTTGCCTGTTTTGACCATTTCATCGCTTCGAAGCTGCAGTTCGATTCTGCCTTGAGGTTTTCAGTTTGTTCCAGGACCTTCTTAGATACCTCTTCGTCCCGCTCCTGCGGATAACCGTTCTTATAAAGCAGAACGGTAAGGTCCATGTTGAGCTGGTTTTTTAATGTTATCACGCGTTGACCAGTCAGCGTATTGAGCCTTGTCGTCGACGGGTTCCTTGATAGCCTTGGCGAGAACAAGGTACTTCTCCTCCTCGTAGGGGAAGCCATGCTCGTAGCGCACCTTCACGAGGATGTCGCAGAAGGCCTTCTCCTCGAATGTAATGCCGAGCTTCTCGAACGACTTCTCGTCTTCGTCCAGCTCCTTCATATTGTAGCGCGCCTTGCCGCCTCGGTCGCCGCTCTCGTCCACGAATATGCTGAGCTCTCTCGCCATGGGCTCCTTATCGGGGCAGATAATCAAAACCAACCCTAAAAGGGGTGGTTTGCTCTTAGGGTATAACCCTTGGATTGCCGGCACGCGTCTAAAGGCGCCGGCCCTCACGGGGTTCGGGCCGCATGCAGGTTGACCCGTGATGGGCCGGTCGAACCGGCGCTATTTCCGCTTCGGCCCCCTATCGAAGGGGTCCTCGTACTCCTTGACGCTCAGCCGGTCAAGCGCGATGTCGGCCTTCTCCTACTCCCGGATGTGCTTCGCGATCGTCGCCTCGTTCAGGCCGACGGTGGACACGTAGTAGCCCTCGGCCCAGAACTTCCTGTTGCCGAACTTGTACCTCATGTTCGCGTGCCTGTCGAATATCATCAGCGAGCTCTCCCCTTCAGGCGGCCCATCACGCTGGACACGCTGTACTTCGGCGGTATCGCCAGCAGCATATGGACGTGGTCGGGCATCAGGTGCCCCTCGATGATCTCCATCCCCTTGTACCGGCAGAGCTTCCTGAAGATCTCCCCAAGGTCGGCCCTCACTCGGCTGTAGGCGACTTTGCGCCTACACTTCGGCGTGAACACGACGTGGTGCCTGCACATCCACTTCGCGTGCGACAGGCTGTAGGCCTTCTGGGCCATACGCCGTCACCGCCCTCCCCACTCGGATTCCCTGCGGCCTGAACAATCGCAAGTGTCCGGCGAGGTGGCAGCTTTGTAAAGCCGGTTGGCGCCACCCGCATAGCGGGTGGTTTCTGGTGCGCCGCGCTGCGCGCGGCGCACAGGCTAAAGCCTTTAACTAGAGCGAGGCCCAGTGGGTCCCGCCCTTACAAAACCCGAAGGCTTTCCATGTGTCTGTACTATGAGCCGTTGGGGAGCCAGATGTCAACCAGCATGCCGAGCTCAGTCACCTCATCCTAGGGGAAGGAGCAAAGGGGCGTCACTGCTTTTGACGGTGCTCTTAGCTACAGTAAACCTTCCACGAAAGGTTTGAGCTTGACGAGCATCGCGTCGCTTCTGATGACTGTACCTAAATCGAGGTGCTCACTCTTCTCCTTCGTAATCGTCTGAGTGATTACGCCCATGAACAGCAGCCTGGAGCCGATGGCAATTCCGTCGGTCGTGGGATAGCTGCCCTGGTTGAGGATGAAGGCGGGACTGCCGCTGGAGCCCTCGAATACAGATGCGTCAACGAGGAACTCGCGCTTACCCTTGTAGTCGTTCCAAGCGGGCGTGGAAGTCCAGCCTTGCCTGATGAGGGGGGTCTTGTTGTAGTCGTCATAGAGCCCGCTGGGGTATCCGATAAAGGTGATTTGCTCGAGCGCCGCCAAATTGTTCAGCACACTCTTCTTCGGGATGAGTCCAGAGTCGATGGATCGGTAGAAGGGCCTCTTCCCGTTTTCTTCAAGCATGCTGAGAACAGGGGCCACCGGCATCGCAACCAAGTCGAGCTCTCCGAGCTTCTTCCCCTCGATGAATGACTTGTCGAAGTTCACGCTGATGGTCTCGCGTGACGGGGCGTCACCTTCGGCTAGATTGATGACGAAGCGACCCTGAATCACATCCTTGAGGACATGGTGGTTGGTAATGAGCAGGGGCACTTTTCGCCCGTCTTCAAGGTCATAGGAAAAGAAGAATCCTGTACCCGAGACGCCCGTGCCTTCGGTAGTAATGCCCACGATGGGGACCGTGGTAAAGAGCAGCTGCGTGCTCGCATCATTAATGTTCATCGGTCTTGGCCTCCTTGTCATCGGGATCCGCCAGGTGTTCTAGGACGCGCTCGGCCAGATCAGATTTGCCCTGCTTCTCTTCTTTTCGGATAAAGATAAAAGCGACAAAGAGTCCTACTGCGCCACACGGTGCTACGCAGAGCATCAAGATACCGGGCAAAGATGCGAGATTGACAGATGACGACAAACCCCCGAGAAACCAGCCCAGGAACGTTGTCGCAAGACCTAAAAGGATGTCAGGTTTGTAGGAAGGGCGCTCCTGCTTGGCCTGAAGGAGCATCTCCCTTGCTTTTCTCAGGTCGCTGTCGCGCTGTCCGACGTATGATTCCTGCAGGTATTCATTGGGGATGCGAACCTCGTGGTCCTGGCGCACGGCGACGTGCTCCCGGTCATTTATGAGGTGGATGCCGTTACTTGCCTCTCCAACGCTAGTACTGTCGCCCATGTGCTCGAATACGCTGTCGAGGTCAGCCCACCTGACTCTATGGGCAAGCGCCTGGTCTTGTGGTGGGTTCTCTTGACCTTTCTCCACCAGATCTCCTTAGAACAAGGTCCTAGCGTCTTGCGGAGGTTTATGGTCACAGCAGAGACACCATGGTTCAACCAATATATCGATGGATAGATTATACCGTGCGGCTGATATGGCGACCAAGGGATGCTGCCGGCACGGCTGTGGGGTGCTAGTGACTTGCAGATTGCTGGCGACAGGCTACTAATAGCGGCATGGCTTTGCTGTTGGCTCACTCCGCCGCCCGCCTCACGGCGCCGGGGGTTTCTCGGCGCAGTGAGGCGGCATCGGTTGTTCTAGCTGTTCTGTGCCAATAGGTTCTTTACACCCGGGTAGTGACAAATAGGGAGGGCTCCCACATGCTGTGAGTTGTCTAGACGAACAGCAGAGGAGCCCTCCCATGGAGCAACATCCTAACGCAAGGCTCACCCCGAGGGGCGCGAGACGCTCGTCTCGCGCATAGAGTCCGGCCTCGGCGTCGCCGAGACCGCGCGTCAGATGGGCGTCAGCCGCCAGACAGCGAGCAAGTGGCTGCGCCGCAGCAGGTCCGGAGAGCCCATGTCCGACCGCAGTAGCCGCCCGCGCAGGCTCGCGAGGTCCACGCCGCGCGAGATCGAGGACCGGGTCCGCGAGGCGCGCTCGTCACTGCCGCTCGCCCCGCCCGGGCTGGCGCCGGGCGCGCTATGCTTAGGGAGCGGTGGGCGCCTCCGGGGCAGCAGGGGACTCGGACGCGGTGATGCCGGAGGTGTCGACCTCGCCGATTCCGGCGAGCTGCTCGATGAGGGGGAGGCCCGTCGGGTCGTCCACATCGACGCCGCCGAGCACGATGGTGCTGTCGCGCGTGTCGATTTGGGTTGTGAACACGGCCGGGTCGAAACCCGAAGCGATAAAGCCAATGCCCGCGAGGGCAACGCCCACGGCAACGAGCCCGCCCGCCACGGCGAGGTAGATCTTCTTCGCGCTGGTCATGGTACTCACTCCTTTCTACGCCGCAAGATGCGCGGCAGCGCCGCCCTTCTCGCCCTTACCCTTCCAGAAGGGCGAGGCGGCCTTCCTCGCCCAGAGCGCCGAGAGGCGCGCAATTTGTTTTGAGGCGGCCCAAGCGCCAGCACCAACGAAGAGCGCCACGCCGACGAGGCCGAGCCCCACGCCCGCCGAGACGAGGGCGTACGGGAAGTGGCCGATGGTGACGCCGCTTACGGCAAGCAGGAGCTCAACTACGCCCACGCCCCCGAGTGCCGCCGCGACGATCCACACGCAGAGCGCCAGCACCCAGATGCAGATATAGACCGTGACGGCCACGGCGGCGAAGGCGGCGAGCAGCGGCACCCACACCGGGGAGCCCACGATGGTCAGCACCCACAGCAGCGCGGTGCTGCGCCGGCGCGTCCTCGCGATCGCGCGCGGCACGGCGGGCAGGTCGTCGAGCGTGGCCTCCGCCACCTCGCCGGGCGTGCCCATGGCGGCCACGGCCTCCTCCTCGCTCATACCGTCCTCCATGCGGTCGGCGATGGCCTCCGCATAGAACGCCTTGGTCTCCTCCACCTGCTCGGCCGGCAGGCAGGCGAGCAGCTCGCCCAACCGGCCCAGAAACTCATCGCGCGTCATGGTGCGCCCCCTCAACGTATGCGTAAATCTCCCGTACGGACGGCCACTCGGCCAGGAACTCCTCGATGCGCGCTCGCCCGTCGTCCGTGATGCGGTAGTACCGGCGCAGCCGCCCGTTGTGCTCGGCGGAGCGCGCCGTGATGCACCCGGCCTTCTCCAGGCGCTTGAGTAGCGGGTAGAGCGTCGACTCCGTGAGCCCCATGCTCGCCGGTACGTCCTTCACGATCTGGTAGCCGTAGGACTCCTCGCCGGAGATGGCCGCGAGCACGCAGGCCTCCAGGAAGCCGCGCTTCATCTGTGCCTCCATCCGCACACCTCCTCTCGTCATATACTATGCTATATACACTATACGATGCAAGGTATTAGACGTCAACTCTCATAGCGAAGATTCTCCGGCCCCTGCGCGCTGCGAACGTGATGTCGCGGGGCGGTTGGCATTATGCATGAAACGTCAAGTAACGCTCTTTTGATCCACTTCCACTCGTCCCCATATGCCTTGTACAACGCCCCCCTTCGACCTCGGGTTCAAGAGAGCCGCTAGGCTGGACGTGCCGGACGGTAAGGTCCTGGACGCCATGGTGGACTTCTCCGATGCCATGCGGGTCATGGGTCTACGCCGATGGAGGCCCACGCACGCGGCAGGGCTCGCCCGTCACCGCTGGTCGCCGGACGGTCCCCACGCCCCACTCGCCAACGCGCAGGCGACAGCAGCAGTCCAGCGCTGGCTGGAGACGACGGAATGCCCAGAAGATGTGTTTCCCATCGCTGCATCAGAGCTTTTTGCAGGGGTGGCAATTTTTCCTAATGTCGAGGTCAGCCAGGCTTCGACAACCACTTCGGGAGCATCACCAACAGACTCTTCCTTTACACGTTCGGCATCATCGTAGGCGATGCCCACAAATTCCAGTCCCGAGTAACAGGAGTACAATTGCTGCTAGTGTTGCCAGCTGTTGGGAGATGGAAAATGGACTGCGATGGCTACCCATGCGTTCCCATGCCGTTGATGTGCACCGCCTTTGTGCCGGGGCAGATTGACGCTGCGGTTGCAAGCATTTCCGACCCCGATTCACGCACCATCGCCACGGCAGAAGCGCTGTACTTTCGCGGACAGGCCACCCTCGCCGCCGAGACAGCGCACCCCTATCTTGACGCCACCGACCCCGCACTGCGCTATTCCGCATGCTTTATCTGCGGATATGCCAGCCTGTCGCTCAACCGTATCGCCGGTGCCCGCCGTTGCCTTGCGGGCATCCTCGATACGCCAACTGACGAGGAATCGCCCGCCGTCCACGCCATGCATATCCTGTTCGCCTCCGCCGCGAGCGTCCTGCTGCACTTGCCTTCCCCGTATTCCGCCGAAGAGTTTTATCCGCTTGCGGCGCATCTGCCCGAAGGCCTGCGCCTGTTCGCCAGCTACGTGATGGCGCACGCCTTGTATCTGCGCGGAGAATACGGCCGCAGTCTGGGCATGGCGGAAAATGCCCTGATCATGAAACAGGGAAGTTATCCCATCTCGGAGCTGTTCCTGCACCTGGCAGCTTCCATGGCCTGCATGAGCCTCAAGGACGTCGACGCCGCAAGGACGCATTTCGGAACCGCTTGGAACATTGCGCGTCCCGACGGCCTTATCGAGCTCATTGGCGAGCACCACGGCCTTTTACAGGGGCTCATCGAGGCGTGCCTAAAAACGCAATACCCTGACGACTTCGCGCGCATCATCGAGATCACGTACCGCTTCAGCTACGGCTGGCGGCGCATCCACAACCCCGATTCGGGCGAGGACGTGGCCGACGATCTAACGACCACGGAATTCACCATGGCCATGCTCGCCTGCCGCGGATGGACCAACGCCGAAATCGCACGCCATATGGGAGTATCGCCGGGCACCGTCAAAAACCGTCTATCCGGCGTATACGCAAAGCTTGGCATCGGCACACGCGCCGAGCTGGTCGCGCACATGTTGCGTTAGCGACCGGGCTGCCAAGCGCATCGAACGCGTTCCGGAACCCGGCGCTTCGCTCGATCAATTTGGACATTTTGACCCTTGAACGGCACTACCGCCACGAAGCGTCTTCTCGCAAAATTGGATTATTTCCACCGATATTTGCGGGATGGGAGCCCAAGATGCTTGATCGCCGTTCGTTACTTGTTGCTGGAGCGTCCTCGCTAGCGAGCATTATGTTGCCTCGCGTGCCGGGAAGCGAAAATGCCTTCCTGCTGCCGTTCGCGCCCACCGCGGCCTATGCCGACGAAGAAGACCCCTTCAAGGTGCTCGTTCTCTCGCGCACCATGTTTGGTGTGGTCGTGGTCGACGTCGCCAACAAGAATACGCCCATCGCAGGTGCCCAGGTCACGCTCGCGTCGCGTTATGCCGCGGGCAAGCAGCTCTCCGCCACGACCGACGACGAGGGCACGGCCATCTTTGAGGTCGCCCCTCTTTCGGAAGGCTACGTGGACGAGGCAACGCTTCTCGACGCGTACGACTTTAACGGCGGCATCTCCATTAGCATGGCGGGCTACCGTGATGTCGAGATTCCCCTTGCGCGTATCCAGGGCGGCACCGCCATAACCGCGCCCACACGTCCGCTTTCCGACGGCGAGCCGTACTTCCGCCAGCTCACATTCGACGAATGGGACATCCAGTACGCTGAAGCCACGTTCATGGCATTGCCAAAGGACGACACGGCAAACGAGCAGCCCGATACGCATGCTTTTACCGTGCAGGCACATCTGCCACAGGGCGGACAGGCAACGCTGCGCATCAACAAAGTGACGCCTGCCGCGGGCAGCTCACCCGAAACCGTCACGCAGATCGGTCAGATCAAGGCCAGCGCATCGGGCGCGGATAATCTGGCGACGTTCACACTCGAAGACAAGTTTCTCGACGCGGCATCAGGCCTTCTGGAAGAAGGATGCAAGCTGCGCTTTGTGCTCGACTACCAGGGCAAAACCTACACGCTCTCATCCCCCATGGCCGTTGTCACCGCGCCGGCCGCAAAGGCAGAATCGGGCTCGACCACTATCGTCCCCACTACCATGGACCAAGAGATCACTCCGTTTGATTTTCCGGCGGCGTTTCCCGGCATCGGCGGCAATAAGTTCACGTGCTGGATGCCCTCGTTCCCCATTTTGTTCGATTTCTCTTTTGCCGGGTACGTGCTGTTTGGCGGAGGATACAAACCAGCCAGCTACATGAACGATTCGGGCAACCCTGATCCGGAGTACTGGAAGAAATCGCCGCGTGAGTCGGGCGCCAAGCAGGCAAACCGCTACCTCGACGAGATGGAGGGGAAGTGGAATCAGTACAAGAGGATGAGCGCCGGTTCGGGCACCGATCCAAGAAACACCAAGCTCCTTCGCCACCATTGCACGCCGCTGTTCACGATGGATATCGCCACACAGCTGTACGGCTCACTCGCCTACGATTGGGTGGGCAAAACCTGGGGTGACAACAACGACCCCGCATACGGCAATATTAAGGCCCTCTTCCAGGTAAGAACCGACCTCAACTGGACCGAGCAGTTTACCCTAGGACCGGTGCCCTTTTTCCTAAACGTCAACCCCTGGGTGCTGGCGAAGCTGGCGCTCGCCGTGGGTGCCCACACGCACGGCAGCGGCGCAGCGTTTTTCAAAAACATATCGCTCGACTATTCAAACACCTCGGGCTCATTCACCATCCAAATCGGACTCGCCGTCACCTTTGGCGCCGGCGTTGCAGGCGTCGCCTCGTCTGCCGTGCGCGGTGCCGCATCCCTCACGCTGTTCATTGGGTACGAGAAGGCAGATGGACACCAGCTTCCGCGACTGCGCGTAGGTGCAGACGTCGATGTCGATGTGATACTCCAGTTCGTAATGTTCAAGTGGACCACCAAGGCTTGGTCGGGGTCGTGGCCCACACTCATCGATTCGTGGAATATGTCGGTGAACAATGGCGACCAGTATGTGCTCCAGCGCTCTGAGCTCGCATTGGGTGGAGATACGCCTTATACGCTGAACGCCTGCTTCGGCTCGGCCGGCAACGCCGAGGCAGGTGGTGTGCCGCAATTTATCGCATCTGCCACCATCGTCACCAACGCCGAGCTACTCGCACGCGCCGAGGTTGCAGCCACCGCGATAAACGTCGCGCCTGTCGGACGCGATTGGGACCGGGCGGTCACGCGCATTGAGCTCGAGGCAGACGCGGAGAGCGACGACACGGGACAGGTTGAGCATTTCGTCCACGCACTGATGGAAAACGACGAAAACGCCGCGTCGATGTACGAGTACACCTACATCGGTCAGGCAACGAACGCCGTTGCGGACCCCAACGCCAATTCTGCCGGCGTGTCGGAAGACGAGCGTGGCGGTATCAAGCCCTCGAACGACAACGTGCTGTTTACTGGCGTGCTCAGCGAAGCTCACATGAAGCTGGCAATGATTGCCGGCGTAGAATGCCTGTTCCGTATCGCCTCGGTGCGCTACGGCGACAATGGCCGCTCGCGCCTGGTGGTGCACACAAAGGCAAACGGCACGTGGTCCGCTCCCGCGCCCGTGGACTTTCCCCTTGGGTTTGGCGAGGGCGACGTGGAGCGCGACGGCATATACGATTACGACTTCGACGTGGTGGAATATGCGGACGGAAGAGGAAACCGGGACGCCTACGCGTTGCTGGTCTCGGGCGAGCGACGCGACGGCGATAGTACCCTTTTCGATACGGCAAGCACATCCGGCATACTGTCCGTCGTGCGCCTGCGCATAAGCAACGACGGAGTTCGCGTGGTGTCGCATACGTCATGGCGCAGCATCTCGCGCGGCCGCTTGCAAGAGGATGGCTACCATTGCCTGCAGTGCCCGCGTATCACGGTGGGCAAGACGCTGGTCGACGGGCGCCTGTCGGGTGCCTACCTCCACCGCCGCGGAACCACCGCAGAAAAGGCGCTCGGCAGCGAGGCTGAGGTTGCGCTGGAGTGCTTCACCCTGTGGTCGGATGATTTGGGCGACAGCCTGACGTTCCGCCAAGTTCTCCGCTTTCCGCAGGCACCGTCGAGTATCGAGCTGGGCGAGCCCGAGAATATCAACGGTAAAATGGTGGTGCCCGTTGCGTACGAGACCGCAGACGGTTGCGGCTGCGCATCGTACGCCGTGATTGGCCAGTCCATTGCGGGCTGGGGCGTTATGCCGCCGGACGCCACGGTACCCCATGCGGTGCCGTGGCCACAACATTCGGGCTTTTTGGCAACCGTCAACGAGCAACTGCAGCATATTACTTGGACGCGAGGCGCATCGGCATTTGCAACGAAGCCCGTGGGCGCGGCAGGCTGTGGCCCGGCATCGTTTAGCGTAAGCAACAACGGCAGATGCGTGCTCTATGTAGAGAACACCGATGGCAAGGTGGGACAAACCTACGACGAAG
>ERZ833608.1668-NODE-1668-length-13602-cov-13.474422_pt1 | contig 13602 bp, 10 predicted proteins | sample MGYA00519694_ERZ833608 | MGnify/ENA primary metagenome ERZ833608 (study PRJEB31850, sample SAMEA3708742) | human gut metagenome | biome: human gut; feature: human-associated habitat; material: faeces | place: China | collected 2014 ... | reverse complement strand
TATTAGGCAATGAAAATTCATTTGAAGAATATCTTGGGTTATTGAAGGAAGAATTAAAAGATTTACAGATGCGTGCAAAAAATAAAATACAACATGCAGGACGCAATGATAAAAAGCGAATTCATGCTGAATACGATGAAATGATTGCTGATAGAAATGAAAAAATTACTATTGCAAAGGTAGCCAACTGGTTGTATGAAAAATTTGGTGACGGTGAATATAAAGATATCCTCGGACTTTGTAAAGTAGCTTACAAAACAGAAGAAGCAAAAGACGAAGATAAAGACGGAATCAGTATTGAAGAAAAAGGCTGGTCATTGACACCGGGAGCTTATGTTGGTGTTGCACCAGTAGAAGATGATGGCGTAGATTTTAAAGAACGTATGATTGAAATTCATTGTGAACTTTTATCTCTACAGGCAGAATCAAATGATTTGACGGATACGATCTCTAAAAGTTTGGAGAAGATGGGATTATGAGTTGGGAAAATGTAAAATTAGGTGATATCGCAGACTTTAGTAATGGGATTAATTTTGGAAAAGAGGCTTATGGTAAAGGTGTTAAACTTATAGGTGTATCAAATTTTGGAAACAGATTTTCACCAGATTATGATACTCTTGAAGAAGTAAAAGAGGAGGTGGTAAGAGAGAATGATTATCTTTCCGCAGGTGATATTGTTTTTGTTCGTTCAAATGGTAATAAAGAACTTGTTGGAAGATGTATGCTAGTGGATTCACCGAAAGATAAAATTACATACTCTGGATTTTGTATTAGAGCTAGAATTAAAGATATAACAAAGCATCATCCTGTTTTTTGGACATATCATTTCAAAGGCAAATCATTTAGAAAATCTATGTCAGGAACTGCAATAGGTGCAAATATTCAAAATCTTAGTCAAGGTCGTCTTGCCTCTTATGAGACAAGTGTTCCAGATCATGAGACACAAGTGCGTATAGCTGATATTTTATTTGCTTACGATAGCCTCATTGAAAACAATCAAAAACAAATCAAACTTCTTGAAGAAGCGGCACAGCGTCTTTATAAAGAATGGTTTGTGGATTTACGTTTTCCGGGATATGAAGATGTGGAGGTTGTTGATGGTGTGCCGGAGGGGTGGCGAGTGGCTAGTATTGCAGATATATGCGATACAGTTGGTGGAGGTACACCTTCTACCAAAATTCAAAGCTATTATGAAAAGGGTGATATTTTGTGGGTGACCCCCACAGATATTACGCGAAATTTCTCGCTGGCGTTATTGGACACGGAAAAGAAGATAACACCAGAAGGGTTAAAAAATAGTTCTGCAAAGATGTTGCCGGCAGAAACTATCTTAATGACAAGTAGAGCGAGTGTTGGGTTCTTTGGAATGTGCAAATATGAAGTGTGTACAAACCAAGGATTTATTTCGTGCATTCCCAAAAGGGAAAACTTGCAAATGTATCTGCTGTTTAATTTGAAAAGCCGAGTAGAGGAGATTCGACAAAAGGCAGGCGGTTCAACATATCTGGAAATTAGTAAAACGGTGTTTCGTGAATTGAAAATCATATTACCTAAAGATGAGGTGCTTGCAGAATATCAGAAAAATGTCCATGATATTTTTGATGAAATATATTGTAGGACGGAAATGATAAAAAGCCTTGTAGATATGAGAAATCGATTACTGCCCAAATTGATGAGCGGGGAAGTGGAGGTGTAAGTATATGGTAAGACGAAATTTTTTGCAGGTATTACAGGAAAAGAATGTTGATCTGAAACGTGAATATCAACGGCTATATGAATTATTCTATATTCAAAAAGCTCCAGATATGCAGGGGATTTGTTACACACTGAAAGATTTTTGTGAAGGCAACTTTTTGAATGTCCCTTTTAGAAGGACTTGTTTATCATTAGAGGATTTTGATGATACATATAACTATCACTTTGAGAAAATCCCACATGATTTTGATTTGAATTATTTGCTATCTTTTTGCGAGTATACATTTAATTTGTCAATTTGGATAACCCCTGGAAATCCGTTGTGTGTGTTTGGAAATGCTCAACAAAGCCAATTCTATCTGCAACAGGTACAAAATGTGATGGAAATGATTGGATATACGAGAGCAATTCAAGAGGGAATATCAATCTTTGTTCCTAAAGACAGAGGAGCGATTTCTGTATCAGAAATTGTAGCACCTGAAATTTCCTATAAGGTACTTGAATATAATCACTATACGATGAATGGTGATATTGCGCGAAAAAGAGAAACTCTTCGTATATTGGCTGACCAGTTAGAACCAAGGCGTATAGAACTAGCGTCGATAAATAAAGAACTGGCAAATAATGTGTTCTTTATGTTTAACAATATGAATATCCGTCATAACAACTGCACAGAAGGCGATAAAAACTATAAAGAAGTAGTTGCAAAAATGACGCAGGACGAACTGGAAAGTTGGTATGATGAAACATATCAATTATGTCTGCTGGCATTTTTGGAATTGGACAATGTGGAAAGAACAAAGAAAGTGGCCGAACTGAAGGCGAGCTTTGGAAAATAAAAGGTATCTAGGAGAAAAAACAAGGGCGTGATTTTATGGGAGAAAATACAGAAGAATTAGTGGTCTCGCTTGAAAGTTCGCTCTCAAGCGATATTTGCGATACTGTGGGAGATTTAGCGGAAGTCGGACTTGATGCAGTAATGGATGATGGAGTACTAAAGGATATTCCAATTCTTTCAACTGTAGTTGGACTTTATAGGATTGGTCACACGATTCGAGAGAGACATGAAATCAAACAACTTGCATTGTTTGTGGCAGAACTGAATAGAGGCTGCACAGACGAAAGCAAAAGAAAGCAACTGCTTGAAAAACTGAATAGTGATACACGGAAGAGTAAACAGGAAATTGAATATATTCTGGTTGTGCTGGATAACTATCTCGAATATGAAAAATCACAAATGCTGGCAAAATTGTATATTGCTTACCTAGAAGGGACAATTACATGGGCAGAGTTCGCCGAGTACGCATCAATGGTAAAGCAACTTATTCCAGGAGATTTGAAATTGCTGGAAGAACGTCATATGGTGCGGAAACAATCGCAATGTGCAGAACTGCTTCGATTATCGTCGTTAGGTTTAATGTATCAACAGGATAGTCCGTTGTTTCCTGATGGCGATTATACTGTTATAAAGAATGAATTGGCATCATTTACAATAACAGAATTTGGGGATAAATTTATAGAAATTGTAGCAGATAAAGTATGGGGGTGATCCTATGAGCCGCGAATACTCCGAAAATGTCCTTGTCCAGAACAGCGCAGGCAACTTGCTGCAAAATGTTCTGGGCTGGGAGGTGGTGCTGGCTTACAACTCCGAAAAGCTGGGGCCGGACGGGACGTTGGGCCGCACCAGCTATGGGGAAGTGCTGCTGATCCGGTATTTTCGGCAGGCGCTTTTGCGGCTGAACCCGTGGCTCACCCCGAACCAGCTGGACGAGGTGCAGAAGAAATTCACGGCGCACGTTTCCACCGCATCCCTGATGCAGATCAATGAGGAAAAGTGTTTTCTGCTGCGGGATGGCATCCCGGTGACGGTCAAGCGACCGGATGGACGCACCGAAATCCGAAGCGCGGCGGTGATCGACTTCAAAAACCCGGAAAACAATCATTTCCTCGCCGTAAAAGAAATGAAGATCCACTCGCAGCTGTACCGCCGCCGGACAGACATTGTGGGCTTTGTCAATGGCATTCCGCTGCTGTTTATCGAGCTGAAAAAGCCCACCGTGGATGTGCAGAACGCCTACATAGACAACTATCGGGATTACCTCGATACCATTCCGCAATTGTTCTATTACAACGCCTTTCTCATGCTGTCCAATGGATTGGAAGCCAAGGTGGGTACGCTTGGCAGCAAGTACGAGTTTTTCCACGAGTGGAAGCGTCTAAAGGAAAGCGATGCGGGCAGCGTGGAACTGGAAACCATGCTGCGGGGCATCTGCGAGAAAAAGACCTTCCTCGATCTGCTGGAAAACTTCATCCTTTACGACCATTCCGGTGGGCGCACCACCAAGATTCTGGCCCGCAACCACCAGTATCTCGGCGTCAACGAGGCCGTCAGTGCTTACGAGAACCGCAAGCTGAAAGACGGCAGGCTGGGTGTGTTCTGGCACACGCAGGGGTCAGGAAAAAGCTACTCCATGGTCTTTCTGGCGCAGAAGATCCGGCGCAAGTTTGCAGGCTCGCCCACCATTGTGGTGCTGACCGACCGTGACGAGCTGAACCGGCAGATCAGCGATACCTTTGAAAACTGCGGTCTGCTGGGCAAGACAAAGGCTTCACAGTTCATTGCATCCAGCGGTACAGACCTTGTAAAAAAGCTGCAGGGCAACCCCAGCTTTGTGTTTACCCTGATCCAGAAGTTCAACCTGCCCAAGGAACCGCCCATCTACCCGGATCACGACATTCTGATTTTGTCGGATGAAGCCCACCGTAGCCAGTACGGCATTTTTGCAGACAACATGATGCACCTGCTGCCCACGGCGTCCCGCATCGGCTTTACCGGTACGCCGCTTCTGGCAGATGACCATATCACGGAACGCACCTTTGGCGGGTATCTGTCGGTGTATGATTTCAAGCGGGCAGTGGAGGACGGCGCAACGGTGCCGCTGTACTATGAGAACCGTGCGGATAAGATCGCCCAGTTGGACAAGCCGGAGATCACCGGGCGGATCCTGGATGCCATTGAAGCAGCCGATCTTGATCCTTCGCAGGAGGAAAAGCTGGAACGCGAGTTTGCAAAGGAAATCCATATTCTCACCGCAGATGAACGGCTGCGCTCCATTGCAAAGGATTTTGTGGAGCATTACTCTGACCTTTGGACCAGCGGCAAGGCGATGTTCGTCTGCCTGAATAAGGTCACCTGTGTGCGGATGTACAACTATGTGCAGGAATACTGGCGGGCAAAGATCAGGGAACTGGAAGCCCGGCAGGGTACAGCGACCCAGCAGGAAGCACAGGAGCTTGCCCGCAAACTGGCATGGATGAAAGAAACCGAAATGGCAGTGGTGATCAGTCAGGAGCAGAACGAGGTGCAGACCTTCAAAAAGTGGGGGCTGGATATTCTGCCGCACCGTGCCAAAATGGAAAAGCGGGAGCTGGATAAAGAATTCAAGGACAGCAAGAATCCGTTCCGGGTGGTGTTCGTCTGTGCCATGTGGCTGACAGGCTTTGATGTAAAGTGTCTGTCCTGCCTGTATCTGGACAAGCCGTTGAAAGCCCATACCCTGATGCAGACCATCGCTCGTGCAAACCGTGTTTCGGAGGGCAAGAGCAACGGCCTGATCGTGGACTATATTGGTATCGTAAAGGCGCTGCGCAAGGCTCTGGCGGACTATACGGTCAGCAAGAACAGCCCGGCGGGCATTGACCCAACGGTGGACAAAACGGAGCTGATTCAGCGTATCCGTACGGTCATCGGAGAAACGGACGGTTTTCTGGCAGAACATGGGTTCCGGCTGCAGGAATTGGTGGACGCACAGGACTTTGAGAAGATGAGCCTTGTACAGGATGCAGTCAACGCGATGTGCGAGACGTTGGAAACCAAGAAAACCTTCCAGACCTATGCGTCTGAACTGGCGCGGCTGTTCCGCTACGCAGACCGTGACGATGTGGACGATGCCGTGCGCGCCCGGAAAAACGCAATTCTCGCCATCTACGAGGGCTTGCAGCAGAAGCGGAAACACGCGGACAATACCGACCTGATGGTGCAGATCAACGGCATCGTCAACGAGTACATCCATGTGGAAAAGCCGGATCAGGAGGCTGTACCATCCCGGCAGTTTGACATCAGCAAAATTGATTTTGACCTGCTGAGCCGGGAGTTTGCCCACACCCGGCGGAAGAATCTCTTGCTGCGCGATCTGGATGAACTGGTGAATCAGCAATTGGCGAAAATGCTGTTTGCAAACCCGCAGCGCATTGATTATTATGACCGCTATCAGGAGATCATAGATGCCTATAATGCAGAGCAGAACCGGGCAACCATTGAGAAAACCTTCATGGATCTGATGGAGCTTGCAAGTTCACTGGACACGGAGCAGCAGCGCTATGTGCGTGAGGGCTTTTCCAGCGATGAGGAACTTTCAGTGTACGATTTGCTGTTTTCGGAGAACCTCACGAAGCAGGAAATTGAAACGATCAAGAAGGTGTCTGTGGACTTGTTGACAAAAATCAAACAGCAGATTGCCAAACTCGACCATTGGACGGACAAGCAGGAAACTAAGGCGATTGTGGATAACCTGATTCGCAATACCCTTTGGCAAGAACTTCCCAATAGCTATGATGTAAGCGATATCCAGACCTACCAGAAGAAAATCTACGAGTATGTATATATGCGCTACCCGGAAGTAGCATAACGCAAAAATCACCCCAGAGAGAACGCACAAGAGGCTATTCTCTCTGGGGTGATTGCGTATCAAATCATCTGAAAATGCTTCAATGCTTCCACAATCGCATCCTCTTTTTCCTTCGGACACTGGGGCTGCTTGGCATTCTCGTTTTTCGCTTTATGGTAATTCTCACGCTCGATGATGCCGTACTTCTGCTTCACCTGCGCAATGTAGAGGTTGGACACCTTCAACTGGTGGTGTTCCCACACATAGTTCCGAATCTCATTGTAAGTTGCCTTGCTTTCCGCAGCAGTCACATCCAGCTCATCCATGCTCACTTCCACTTCAATGCGGTGGTCGACGTTGAGTTTGGACAAAAGGAGAACGGCCTCGCAATGCCGTGTTCGGGGAAAAAGGTCCACCGGCTGCACCTTCTCCGCATGATACCCATGCTCTTCGAGCCATGCGGCATCTCTTGCGGCGGTGGAGGGGTTGCAGCTGACGTAGACCACCCGGCGGGGGGACATCTGGACGACGGCGGAAAGGGTCGTTTCGTCGCAGCCCTTGCGGGGCGGGTCGAGCATGATGACATCAGGACGCAGGCCCTCAGCGGCGAGGCGGGCCGCAGCCTGACCGGCGTCGGCGCAGAAGAAGCGGCTCTTGGCGGCGACAGCGTCGCCCATCCGGGCGGCGTTGGCCTTGGCGCTGTCAATAGCCTCAGGCACGATCTCCACGCCGATAAGCTCCCGGCAGCGGTCGGCCATGGAGAGACCGATGGTACCCATGCCGCAGTAGAGGTCGAGCAGAACGTCCGAGGGTTCCAGCTGGGCGTACTCGGCAGCGATGCCGTAGAGCCGCTCAGCGGCCAGTGTGTTGACCTGATAGAAGGAGAGGGGGCCGAGTCGGACCGGCACACCGCAGAGAGTATCCTCGATGTAGCCCGGGCCGTAGAGGGAGACGGTCTCCTCGCCGAGGATGACGTTGGTCTTCTTGGCGTTGACATTGATGAGGACGGACGCAATATCGCTGAACTGCTCCTGCAGCGCGGCCACGAGCTCCTCGCTGTGGGGAAACTTCGGGCGGGTGCAGACGAGGCAGACCATGATCTGGCCGCTGTGTGTACCCCGGCGCAGGAAGATATGCCGAACAAGGCCCTTGCCGCTCTCCTCGTCGTAGGGCTGGATGCCGTGGGAGGCGAAGAAGCTGCAGAGCGCGTTGCCGATGTCGTTCAGGACGCCGGGCTGTAATCTGCAATCGGGGCAGGGGACGATGCGGTGGGTGCGGCCGGCGTAAAAGCCGATGCAGGGCGCACCGTTTTTGTCGCGGCCCACCGGGAACTGTACCTTGTTGCGGTAGCGGTCCACCTCAGGGGAGGGAAGGGCATCCAGCACCGGCACATCCAGTCCGCCGATGCGGAGGAAGGCGTCGGCGACGCTCTCCTGCTTGGCCCGCAGCTCGGCGGCGTAGTCCATGTGCCGCAGGCTGCACCCGCCGCAGGGGCCGGCGACAGCACAGTCCACCGGGATGCGGTCAGGCGAAGGGGTGAGCAGTTTGTCCAGGATGCCGAAGGCATACCGGCCGCAGTCCTTGACGATACGCACCTGAGCTTCATCGCCGGGGGCAGTACCCGGGACGAAGACGGCCTCGCCCTCCGGCGAGTGGGCAACGCCGCTGCCGTCGCTGGAAAGACGCTCGATGCGGAGGGTGAGAAGCTGGTTTTTCTGTAAGGGCATGGGATGATCTCTCCTTATGTCTCGTCAGGGGCGGGCTGGACGTCTGCGTCTGCCTGCGAAGTCATATACTTGCTGGGCGGCACACCTTTGGCGCGCTTGAACACCCGCGAAAAATAGAACTGGTCGAGGAAGCCCACCGATGCCGCCACCTCGGCGATGGACAGTGTGCCGCTGCGCAGCAGCTTGCAGGCTTCGTTGACCCGGTATTCGGTCAGGTAGTCGATGGGGCTCTTGCCCACATTGAGCATGAACACCCGGTACAGATGGCTCCGGGAGACGCCGACGCTCTTGGCGACATCGTCGATGGAGATGTCGTGGGAGTAGTTGAACTGAATGTACTTGATGGCGTTCAGGACATACTGGCTGGAAGAAGAGGTGCTGTGGGGGCGGCTCTCGCTGGTCTCCCGCATCAGGGCGGCGATGAACAGGTAGAGATAGCCCACCATCGCGGCCTCGTCCTGGGGCTGCAGGCCGCGGGAAGAGTAGATGCTGCTCAGAGCCGCCCGCATCCCCTCCAGGTCCTGGGTGTGGTGGACGGGGGCAGCGTCGGTGAAAGGCAGCTGCGCCGCAAGCTTGTGGGCGCAGGCACCGTTGAAGCCGACCCAGCTGTACTCCCACGGCTGGACCTCGTCGGCAGTATAGCGGATGAGCTGGCTGGGGCGGGCAAAGAACAGATCGCCCGGCACGACCTCGTAGGTGCGCCCGCCGACCTCGAACACGCCCTTGCCCGAGACGACCAGATGGATGAGGTAGTGGTCCCGGATGCCGGGACCCCAGGTCTGCCCCGGAGCACAGCGCTCCAGACCGCAGTTGAAGATGGACAGCTCGATGTTGTTGGTGTAGTTCTGCTTGAACGACTGCTTGTAGACGTCTGCCATTGCGGTTCCCTCCTGCCTGTTGGCTCTATAGCCTGAGTATACCACATCTGCCCCCGCAAATTCAACAAAAGTACATCTTATTCTTTGGGCTGGACACCGAAAATTACTTTTTTTGCGGGTTGAAATTGCAAAATGGCAGCGGATGCATTACAATAGCGGTAACAAACCGAACATTGCAGAGAGCGCAGGGAGGGGTTCTGGATGGCAACCAGCAGGCAGCTCAGAGAACAGATCGCAGCGGGGAGGTGGGACGCCGCGCTGGCCGCGCTCTACGGCGGCAGCGAAAAGGTCCTGGCCCGCCAGCGCAGCCGTTATGGTGCGGCCCTCGAGCAGTTTGAGCTTTACTATGGGCCGGGGCGGCAGGTGCAGGTCTATTCGGCCCCGGGCCGCACAGAGCTTGGCGGCAATCACACCGACCACCAGCACGGTTACGGCCTTGCGGGTGCGGTCACGCTGGACCTTGTGGCGGTGGCATCCCGGAACGAGGATGGCTTCATCCGGGTCAAGTCCCGTGGCTTCAACAAGCTGGACGTCATTGATCTGACCGAAGAGGAGCCGCAGCAGGGGGAGAGCACCCACTCGGCCAGCCTCATCCGGGGCATCGCGGAGGGCTTCCGGGCAAAGGGCTGCGATGTGGGCGGCTTCGATGCCTACACGGCCAGCGATGTGCTGCGGGGCTCGGGACTGTCCAGCTCAGCAGCCTTTGAGATGGGCGTGGCCATGATCCTCAATACGGAATACGGCTGCGGTCTGGACGCCCCTGCGCTGGCCCGCATCTGCCAGTTTGCGGAAAATACCTACTTCGGCAAGCCCAGCGGCCTGCTGGACCAGCTGACCAGCGCCGTGGGCGGTGTGCTCTTTGCGGATTTCGCCGACCCGACGGCACCGAAGATCGAGAAGATCCATGCCGACGGCGTCCTGCCCGAGGGCATGACCCTCTGTGTCACCGATACCCGCGCCAGCCACAGCGAGCTGACCGGCGAGTTCGCGGCCATCCGGAACGAGATGGAAGCCGTGGCGGCCTGTCTGGGCGGCAAGGTGCTGGGCGAGGTGGACGAGAAACGCTTCTGGCAGGAGCTGCCCCGCCTGCGGGAGCAATGCGGAGACCGCGCCGTGCTGCGTGCCATCCACTATTTTGAGGAGAATGCCCGTACCCTTGCCCAGAGAGCTGCTCTTGCGGCGGGAGACTTTGCCGCCTTTGCCCGGCTGGCGGAGAAGAGCGGCCACTCGTCCTTTGAGTGCTGCCAGAATGTCTACTGCGCTTCTTCGCCGAAGCATCAGGGGCTGTCGGCGGCGCTGGCCATCAGCCAGAGCATCCTTGCAGGCACCGGCGGTGCATGGCGGATGCAGGGCGGCGGCTTTGCCGGAACGATCCAGGCTTTTGTACCGGATGCGCTGGTAAAGCGCTACTGCGCCGCGATGGAGGCGCTGTTCGGCCCGGGCTGCTGCTATCTGCTCTCGCTGCGGGAACAGGGAGCCGTGCGGGTCATGTAAAACACAAAAAGAATGCCCTGCGGCACGGTGAGAGTCCACCGCCGCAGGGCATTCTTTTGTTTTTGGAAAGGTCAGCCGCGCTGAGACTTTGCGTCTGCACGCAGAGCGCTCATATCGTTCTTGTAGGTCTGAAGGTCTTCTGCAGCCTTGCTCGGTCCGCCGAAGAAGAAGGTGTGGACGCCTTCCACGGCATTGAAGCCGGCCTTGACCACATTGAACAGCAGCTTCGGAATGAACGAGATGGAGAGAGAGAGCAGTCCACCTCGAAAGAAGAAATCAGTGAAACGGAGATGGTCCGTAAATGAGGTCCATGCGTCACGAAATGCGCCGCCGCCGCCAAGAAGGGCTTTTTCTCCGTCCGTTACAACAGCATAGGAAGAAGGCATCTGGATGCGTTTCATAAACGACTCCTTTCTATCACTCCGTCAAATCAAACAGACTCAGGCGGCTGCAGCCACGATGGGGTCGGTGATGCCGACATTCTGCTGCTGGGACGCGGCAATATTTGCCTTGGTCTGGGCGTAAGCATTCTTGAGCTCGATGAAGATGGACTTGACCGTGTTATAAATCTGGATAGCCTGCATTGCGCCGTACCAGCCAGCGAGAGCGCCGACCGCCACAGTGGCAGCTTTGCCGGCCTTGTTCTGGCCGTCCCAGTAATAGGAGACCGACTGGGACAGGGTCAGGCCGTCCTCGTGCATCAGAAGCAGACCGCCCACAGCCGCCGTAAGGGCAGCTTTGCCCATCAGCTGGGCGAAGTTGACCGTGAAGTTCACAGCGGCAGTGAGGAGGTTCTCGGGGTGAAATTCGATGAGGTAAGAACCGATCTGAAGGGCACCGCCGTCGATGTAGGTCATCTCGTCGGCAGAGATGACGGCATAAGCAGCCGGCATCATCGGACTCTGATATGTAAGTTCCATAGGGGAATGCTCCTTTCACACATACGCTCCGCCGGAGACGGAGACTAAACTATCTGGATTATAGCATAACTGCCGAAAAACAACAAGAGAGCGCAGAAACAGAATCGGAACGGGATTTGGGACGCCAAAGCACAAAAATCAAGCGAAACGGACGGAAAAACGCTAAAATATAAAGGGAATGCCCCGGAAAAGGCTCCGAAAAAATGTTGTGTTAAAATTTCGGCAAAAGGCGCGGAAAACAGCAGCGCCCCGGCTGCTGTCCGGTGAGGGAACGGCAGGCAGGGCGCTGCTGCTATCAGGATGAATCGGAGAAAAATGGGGAAAGCTTAAAGTTCTTCGCCCGGCACACGGTGGTACAGTGCGGTCAGCTCAGCGATGTGAGCGCTGAGGGCCGGGGTGAGCGGCTGGGTGAGCCGCCACTGCCAGTTGGCACCCTGGGTGCTGGGGGTGTTGATGCGGGCCTCAGCGTCCAGATGGAGCCAGTCGGCCAGCGGGATGACCGCCATGTCCGACACGCAGGAAAGGCAGGCGCAGATCATGGCCTCCGTGAGGTCTTCCGGTGCGCAGCGCAGGTAGCGGCAGGCATAGGCCACATCCTCGGCGCTGGCGCTCTGACGCCAGCCCTCGGCGGTCACGTTGTCGTGGGTGCCGGTGTAGACCACACTGTTGCGGGGATAGGTGTAGGGCAGGTAGTTGCCCGGCTCGCGGCTGTCAAAGGCGAACTGCATGATCTTCATGCCCGGGTAGCCGCTTGCGGCCAGCATGGCCTTGACCTCGGGGGTCAGATAGCCCAGGTCCTCGGCGATGATGCCGCCCTCGCCCAGCGCCTTGTGGATGGCGTCGATGAAGGCGCGGTCAGGGCCTTTCTCCCAGTGACCGCCCGCAGCGGTCTTGTTCCCGGCGGGGATAGAGTAGTAGCTCTCGAAGCCCCGGAAATGGTCGATGCGGACGACGTCGTAGATGGAAGTGGCGTGCTTGATGCGCTGCTTCCACCAGCGGAAGTCCTCGGCCTCGTGGCGGGGCCAGTCGTAGAGCGGGTTGCCCCAGAGCTGACCGTCGGCGGCAAAGGCGTCGGGCGGGCATCCGGCAACGCTGGTCAGGTGGACGGCACCGTCGGTCTGGAACAGCTCCGGGCGGGTCCAGAGGTCGCTGGAATCGGGGCTGACGTAGATGGGGATGTCGCCCACCAGCTGGATGCCGTGGCTGTTGGCATAGGCCTTGAGGGCGTTCCACTGGGTGTAGAAGAAGAACTGCACGGCCTTGTAGTAGTCCACCTCGGCGGCCAGCCGCTTTTTGGCGGCGGCGAGGGCCGCAGGCTCCCGGGTGCGCAGGTCGTCGGGCCAGTCGGCGAGACCGGCCTGCCCCTGCTCGGCCTTGACGGCCATGAAGAGGGCATAATCCTCGAGCCAGCCGCTCTGGGCCTCACAGAAAGCCTCATAGGCCGGGGCAGGGGAAGCCAGCAGGCGGTCAGCCGCTTTATGGAGCACCACGGGCCGCTGCTGGTAGAGTGCGCCGTAATCGACGGGACCCACCGGCTGGGGCGCGGGCAGCTCAGCCTCGGTGAGGAGGCCGTCCGCTGCCAGCAGACGGAAATCGATAAAGTAAGGGTTGCCGGCAAAGGCAGAAAAGCTCTGGTAGGGGCTGTCCCCGTAGCCCGTAGGGCCGATGGGGAGTATCTGCCAGTAGGTCTGCTTTGCAGCCGCAAGGAAATCGACGAAGGCAAAGGCTTCATCTCCCAGCGTGCCGATGCCGTAAGGACCCGGCAGGCTGAAGACGGGCATCAGAATGCCGCTTGCACGCATGGCTGGAACCTCCTTGTTTTAACCCTTGACAGCGCCTGCCACGACACCCTCGATGATGTACTTCTGGCAGGTCATGTAAAGGATGATGATGGGGATGATGGCGATGATGATGCAGGCCATCATGGGGGCCAGCTCGACGCGGCCATAGCCGCCGCGGAAATACTGAATGGCCATGGGGATGGTGCGGTATTTCTTGATGTCCAGCACCAGCGTGGGCAGCAGGTAGTCGTTCCAGACCCACATCGTCTCAAGGATGGCGGTGGAGATCATGGTGGGCTTGAGGATGGGGAAGACGATCTTGAAGAAGATCTGGATGGGGTTGCAGCCGTCGATCATGGCAGCCTCTTCGATCTCGATGGGGACGCTCTTCATGAAGCCGGTGAACATGAACACGGCCAGACCGGCACCGAAGCCCA
>ERZ833608.1667-NODE-1667-length-13616-cov-3.237151_pt1 | contig 13616 bp, 9 predicted proteins | sample MGYA00519694_ERZ833608 | MGnify/ENA primary metagenome ERZ833608 (study PRJEB31850, sample SAMEA3708742) | human gut metagenome | biome: human gut; feature: human-associated habitat; material: faeces | place: China | collected 2014 ... | reverse complement strand
GTGAAAATCCCGATGTCACACGGCGTGGATTCGCTCAACGTGGCAGCAGCGAGTGCAGTGGCGTTCTGGCAGCTGGGCATGGGAAATAGGAAATAAAGTTCTGGCTGTGTAAAAAAAATGTACATTGGTTAAATGCGTTTCAAATGCCAGAAATGAGTGCGGAAATGGATGGAAAGAATCGTTTGGAGGAAGGAGAAAATAGAATGAAGTGTCCAAAATGCGGACAGGAAGCAGTTGGAAATTTTTGCAGTAACTGCGGAACTCCGCTTGTAAATGATACAGTACGCCGAGAACAGGAAACGGTGGGAAGAAAGCCGGAAAATAGCTATGACGACGGTGATTCAGAACAGCGGAATCCAGCTCGGATGGAATCGGATGAGAAAAAGGCGGAATCCGGCTCTGGATCGAAACGAAACAGTCAGGAAAAGCGGAGCAGCCAGAGTCAGGACGCACAGAAGCGTGAGGAAGAGCGCCGCGACAATGAACGCTGCCAATCCCAGGCACAGGAGGATGCCCGCCGCGACCGTGAAGCGGCATCGCGCAGACGACAGGACGCGAGACGTTCTTCTTCCAGCGCGAAAGAGGATAAGCGGGATGCAAAACAGCAGAAGCAGATGGAAAAACGCCTTCATGCTCTGGAGTCGGAGCGGGAGCGCTCAGAGCGTCAGAAAAATCGGATGGAGCGCAGCCACCAGCGGGAACTGGAACGCCAGTCCCGGGAGGCAGAGCGCACCAGACGGGCGGCGGAGCGCAGTGAGGCACATACGCAGAGTGACTCAAATGACGGTCCGTCCGTGCTGGATGTGACGGCAGCCGGAGTAACCGGCGTGGTTGTGCTGATGGCGCGCGTGATGCAGGTAGCCAGTTTTCTTCTGATGGCGGGAATCACCTGGGCGAATGCGAAGGCATTTCGGTATGGCGGCGACGATCTGGGCTATATCGGAACTATGATTACCGAGGAAAATTATGGTCTGGGACTCTATGTAGGGATTGGCGTATTTCTGGTACTGATGGGCGCGATCTGGTGCTTGTGGATTCTGTCAGGCAAGCACGCGGGTGGTAAAGTACGGCTGCAAAAATACGATACGGGGCGCGGATTTATCCCGTTTATAATCATCCTTGTTCTGGTATTAGTAGCCGGTCCGGCAGCGTACCTGATGCCGAAGAATGCGGGCAGCTTACAGCCGATTGTAGACGGCGGCTATGCGGCGCTGGAGGCGATCAATGCGAACCACGGATTTCTGCTGTTCTGCAGCATCGGAGGCGCGATCCTTTCGTTTATCCGGAAAATGCTGCTGGTATAATTTTATAATTCATCTAATTGCCCGAACTGATACCCCATTTCCTCCCATTTTGCCAGAAGTTCATCGAGAATCTGAGCGTTGGTCTGCGAAGTGCTGTGCAGAAGGACGATCGCGCCGGGGTGGATGCGCGTCAGAAGCTTGGAAAATGCTTCTTCTTTGGATGGCTGCTGATCCTGCATCCAGTCCACATAGGCGAGACTCCAGAAAAAGGTCTTGTAGCCGAGCTCCTTTGCCATCTGCAGGTTCGATTCACTGTATTTGCCCTGCGGCGGACGGTAATATTTTTTCATTGTCTGCCCGGTGACGGACTGGTAGAGTGTTTCCAGGGCAGTCAGCTCCTTTTCAAATGCTGCTTTGTCGGAAATGCGGGACATATCGGGATGGTGATACGTGTGGTTGGCGACGGTGTGACCCTCTGCGATCATCTGTTTTACCAGTTCAGGACTGGTTTCGAGATAGTTGCCGACGACGAAAAAGGTTGCCGGGACATGGTGTTTTTTCAGTGCTTCCAGAATGGCAGGTGTGCAGCCGTTTTCATATCCGGCGTCGAAGGTCAGATAGATGACGGGCTTGGAGGTATCGCCTACATAGAAAGCATCAAAATTTTTTAAAGTGTCGGCGGAGGCATTGCCGACCGGTGTCTGCCCTGGACTGGGAAATCCAAGTCCCCAGTTTCCATCTGCGGAAACCGGAATCGAACCGGAATCAAAGGCAGGCGGGAGCGAGCCACAGGCGATAACAGGCGCTGAAACCGTGTGCCCGGATGGACGGCGCAGGAAATGTGCGGCAGTCTGCCCGGCGAAGAAAGCGATGGCAAACAGGGCGGGAACCAGCAGCGGGGAAATGATGTGCCGGAAACGTGATGGAACAAAATGCATGGGAAAATGAATGAACATGATGTGACCTGAAAGATATATTTTCATAAATATATGAAAGAAGGGGGAACATCATGTTTTTATTATAATTTGCTGTCCGTGAAATGCACCGAATCGGAAAAACCAAGCGGTACCATATAACAAATTTTATGTGCTGACATAACAAATTAATGCTTGTCATGCCCTTTGTACCTATGTTATTATTATAACGATGCTTAGATGAGATGCTCCGAACCCTTGAACAAGGGGAGCTGGATGAAAAGCAGACCATGAAATTATGATGAAATAAATAAGAGAAACAAGGAGGATGTTGAAGGATGAAGCCTTATAGCGAGATGACGAAAGAAGAACTTCTGGAACTTAAGCGTGATCTGAGCGATCAGTACCGGGAGTTTCAGGGCAAGAATCTGACGCTGGATATGTCACGCGGTAAGCCAAGTGCAGAGCAGCTTGATTTATCGATGGGAATGATGGACGTACTGAGCAGCGACAGTGATCTGACCTGCGAAGATGGGACAGACTGCCGCAATTACGGCGGCCTGGACGGTATCAGCGAGGCGAAGGAGCTGTTAGCGGATATGATCGAGGTTCCGGCTGACAATATCATTATCTATGGAAACTCCAGCCTGAACGTAATGTACGACACCATCTCCCGTTCTATGACTCATGGCGTTATGGGAAATACCCCGTGGTGCAAGCTTGACAAGGTTAAATTCCTGTGCCCGGTACCGGGATATGACAGACATTTCTCCATTACTGAATATTTTGGTATCGAGATGATCAACATTCCGATGACCGCAGATGGTCCGGATATGGATCTGGTAGAGCAGTATGTGACAACCGACCCGACCGTAAAGGGAATCTGGTGCGTTCCGAAGTACTCTAACCCGACCGGCAATTCCTACTCCGATCAGACGGTACGCCGTCTGGCACGCATGCATCCGGCAGCTCCGGACTTCCGTATTTACTGGGACAATGCTTATGGCATCCACCATTTATACGATGATGAGCAGGATCATGTGCTGGAGATTCTGGCAGAATGTAAGAAAGCCGGCAACCCGGATATGGTTTACAAATTCTCTTCAACCTCCAAGATTACGTTCCCGGGTTCCGGCATTGCGGCAATCGCAACCTCCCACAATAACCTGGATGATATCAAGAAGCAGTTAAAGATTCAGACTATCGGTCATGATAAAGTGAATCAGCTCCGCCACGTGCGTTTCTTCAAGGATATCCACGGCATGGTAGAGCACATGAGAAAGCATGCCAACATCCTGCGCCCGAAATTCGAGGCAGTTGAGAACATTCTCGACCGTGAGCTGGGCGGACTGGAGATCGGTACCTGGACAAAACCGCACGGCGGCTACTTCATTTCCTTTGATTCACTGAATGGCTGTGCGAAGGATATCGTTGCGAAGTGCAAGAAAGCAGGCGTTGTCATGACCGGAGCCGGTGCAACTTATCCATATGGCAAGGATCCGGAGGATCGCAACATCCGTATTGCTCCATCTTATCCGCCGCTGCAGGATCTGATCACTGCAACCGAGCTGTTTGCACTCTGCGTCAAGCTGGTCAGTGTCAACAAGTTGTTAGAGGAAATGTAATATTAAACCAAGAAGTACAGGAATTGTATGGGTATGTCGAAGGACCGCTGCCCATACAATTCTTTTTTCGGAGAAAAAGTGATGATAAAGGAAAAGTTATCCCTGATCTGGGGGAAGTTTGTAAACAGGGAGACGATATCGTATCTGATATTCGGCGTTCTGACGACGCTGGTGGACTGGATTTCCTATGCGGTTTTTCGCCACAACGGCATGAACTACCGTATGGCGACGATCTGCTGTCAGGCGGCGGCGATCCTGTTTGCATATGTGACAAACAAGATCTGGGTATTCCGAAGCTACAATTTCCACCCTGTATATCTTCTTAAGGAAATGGCTTCGTTTTTCTCCTGCCGTATTCTCACATCGGTGTTCACGTATGTGGCGATGATCGTGATGGTAGACGGCATGGGAATCAAACAGGATATGATCTGTAAGATTGTGGTATCAGCGATCTCGCTGGTGCTGAATTATATTTGCAGTAAATTATTTATTTTCAAAAAGAAAGAATCCTCGAAATAGGGCTGTGTGGAGAAATGACAGCGGAAATGGATGCTGTAGTCAGACCGGAAAAGCCGGAAAGAGTAGAGAAAACGCCGCCTGAACAGGATTCTGGATGGAGGGAAGATGGAGCAAAGAGAACGAGACGAAAGTTCCAGTAAACTGGAAGAAGCACTCAGGGAGCTTACGGGAGCGGAAACAACGGGGAAAATAGAGGAGTATGGGAACGAGCGGGAAGGTGCGGACGTGGATTCGGAGACCGCTTGTACAGATATGAGACGTGCTGAACGAATGCCGGCCTGGAGACAGGAAGAAGATGCCAGAAAATCTAAACTTTCAGAGTCCAGAGCAGATGTCATTAAAGAGTTGAATGATGATGACTGGGAGCAGGAAGAATTAGATGAATTAGATGAGTGGGATGAACCAGAGAAATCACCCCGCGGAATGGGCCGCCTGGCTGCGGTTTTCCGTCCGTCGGATGATCTCCTGGCGGCATTTTTCCTGCCGGTGGTGATTTTGATCCTGATTTTTGCATACCGCGGTATTTTCCCTTTTGGGCAGGAAAGCTTCCTGCGGACGGATATGTACCACCAGTATGCGCCATTTTTCTCGGAATTCCGGCATAAGCTTTTAAGTGGCGAGAGCCTGCTTTACAGCTGGGATGTCGGCATGGGCGTAAACTTTGCCGCGCTCTATGCGTACTATCTGGCGAGCCCGTTCAACTGGCTGCTGCTGTTATGCCCGTCGTCCCTGATTATCGAATTTATGACCTACATGATCGTGTTCAAGAGCGGTCTGGCGGGTCTTTCGATGGCGTGGTATCTGAAAAAGCACACGGGTTCGCAGAAGTTTGGAGCGTGCTATTTCGGCGTATTCTATGCGCTGTCCGGCTATATGGCGGCGTATAGCTGGAATATCATGTGGCTGGACTGCATCGTGCTGCTGCCGCTGATCCTGCACGGCCTGGAGCGGCTGGCGCGAAAAAAAAGGGCTTTTTTACTGCCTGATGCTGGGACTTTCAATCCTGTCCAACTACTATATATCAATTATGATATGTCTCTTCATGGTGATTTACTATGTGGCGCTCTTGTTTTTGGAGAAACGGCCGGGATGGAAAGATTGTCTGCACAGCTTTTTCCTGTTTGGTGTGTATTCGCTTCTGGCGGGTGCGCTGGCGGCTGCGGTGCTTCTTCCGGAGATTGCGGCGCTGCAGAGTACGGCGTCTGGCGATTTTAATTTTCCGACCACACTGGAAATCTACTTCCCGATCTTTGATATGATCGCGCGGCACATCGGAAATGTACAGGTGGAGACGGGACTCGACCATTGGCCGAACCTCTACTGCGGCGTGGCAGTCTACATTTTTATGGGGTTGTATTTTTTGAACCGCCGGATTGCGATCCGGGAAAAGGTTGTGTACGGTGTGCTGCTGCTCTTTTTCTATGCCAGCTTTTCGTTCAATGTGCTGAATTTTATCTGGCATGGCTTCCATTACCCGAACAGCCTGCCGTGCCGCCAGTCGTTTATCTATATCGCGCTGGTGCTGACGATGTGTTTCCGGGCGTATCTATATCTGGATGAAATATCCAAACGGCAGTTTGCCGGGGTGACATCCGCCACGATTGGCTACGTGATTCTGGCAGAAAAGCTGGTGACGGACGATGCGTTTGAGCCGGTTGTCTGGTATGTGGCAGTGGTGCTTCTGCTGCTGTATCTGGGCGTCTTTTATTTCTATCAAAATAAAGAACATTTCGCGTTCACGGCGGCGCTTCTGGCGATGGCGCTGGTAAGTGTGGAGGCGCTTGCCAATATGGCGGCAACGAGCATTCCGACGACGAGCCGGACTGATTATGTGGCAGACAATCAGGATGTTGCAGCGGTGACAGAGCCGCTCAAAAAGACGGAATTTTACCGGATTGATAAAACGAATGCGCGCACGAAAAATGATGGCGCGTGGATGCATTTTCCATCCGTATCACTGTTTTCATCGGTGGCAAATGCCGGGGTGACGGATTTCTTCAAACAGATGGGCTGCGAAGGTTCGACGAACGCATACAGCATCGTGGGAAGTACGCCGCTGGTGGATTCGTTATTTTCAATCAAATATGCACTCTATGAGGGCAAGCAGGACAATCCGCGCCTGTCGCTCTATGCATTTTCAGGTGACACGTACCTCTATGAGAATCCGTGGACGCTGCCGCTCGGCTTTATCCTGCCGGACATAGTAGAAACGGGCTGGAAGCGCGATCTTTCTTCGCCAGCGGATGTCCAGAATGATTTATCGGATGTGCTGGGCGTGCCGGAGTGCCTGATTTTCACGGACGGGGAGGAGCAGGGGAATCGTTTTTCCTTTACAGCACCGGAAGATGGGGAGTATTATATAAGTGTCGCAAACCGTCAGATTGATTCGGTTAAACTGGATGTCGGCGGGGAGAGCCGCAGCATTGATACGTTGAAACGCGGGTATCTGGTGGAAACCGGATATGTGAAGGCAGGCACATTGATTCTGCTGGAGAGCAATGACAGTGCCGGAAGCATGGACGCGAGCGCGTACCGCTTTGACGAAGCCGGGCTGCGTGCGCTCTATGAGCGCCTCAACCAGCATCCATTTGAACTGGAAACATTGGGCGAGGAGGCGATGAAGGGCACGATCGACGCGGGCGAGGGCGGAACGCTGTTCCTCACGATCCCGTATGACGAGGGCTGGACGGTCACGGTGGATGGAAAAGAAGCTATCACGCGTCCGGTCTGGAAGGCATTTACCGGCGTGGAACTGACGGCGGGAACCCATACGGTGGAACTCAGGTATTATCCGCAGGGACTGCATGAGGGACTGCTGATCAGCGGAGGTGCGCTGTTTGTGCTGGCGGTGATTGTGGCTTCTATGTATATAAGGAAGAAGAAGCAGGGGAAAACTTCTGCAAAAATGAGAAGAACGGTGGAAAAAGAGCCGGATGGAGATTTGAAACTGAGAAATTGAGATACAAAATTTATAGAAAAGAGGTTAAAATCATGAAAAAGCTGGAAGAATATGTAAGAAGCATTCCGGACTTCCCGGAGCCGGGTATTATTTTCCGCGATATTACTACGATTTTACAGGATGCAGACGGACTGCAGCTTGCGATCGACGGAATCCAGAAATCTTTAGAGGGCGTGGATTATGATATCGTGGTTGGTCCGGAGTCCCGCGGGTTTATTTTCGGCGTGCCGGTTGCATATGCGATGCACAAGGGATTCGTGCCGATCCGCAAGAAAGGCAAACTGCCGTGCAAGACGGTATCTGTAAGCTACGATCTGGAGTATGGCAGCGCGGTTCTGGAGATGCATGAGGATGCCATTAAACCGGGACAGAAGGTAGTTATCGTTGACGACCTGATCGCAACCGGCGGAACGACCGAGGCGATTGTCAAGCTCATCGAGAAGATGGGCGGCGAGGTTGTAAAAATCTGCTGCGTGATGGAGCTGGCAGGCTTAAAGGGACGCGAAAAACTGAACGGATATGCGGTGGATGCCCTAATTACCTATGAGGGGAAATAGATAACGGTTCACGGGTAGGCACTTTTGGAACCGAAAGTGCCGTAAGAAAACGTGGCGACAGCAGGAATTTGCCGTATTTAAATGCGAAGCCACGGCAAATTCCGTTACTGGGCATGTATGCGTGAACAGTAACAAAATAGTTTGCCGTTGCATTTTTTGTCAAATATTCGTATAATAGGTGTATTCTATATAATATTTTATTTCATTTGCGTGAACCGCTTTCCGGATTCCGAACGGCAGGCGTTTCAGTTATCTACGGAAGGGTCAGGAGGCATATATGGGAAATTTGGATAAAATAAAAAAGCTGGATCAGGAAATTGAAGCGCCGGCGGATTTTACGAGTCCGGAGGTACTGTATAATGAGTTGATTGCCGCCATTCGCAAGTACCATCCGTCGGATGACATCAGCATGATTGAGAAAGCGTACCAGATCGCGTATGACGCACACAAGGACCAGAGGCGTAAATCAGGTGAACCGTATATCATTCATCCGCTCTGTGTGGCGATCATTCTGGCGGATCTGGAGCTGGATAAAGAGACTCTGGTGGCAGGTATCCTGCACGATGTCGTGGAAGATACGGTCATGACAGAGGAGGAGATCACGGCGATCTTTGGCGAGGAGGTAGCACTTTTAGTAGACGGCGTTACCAAGCTGACCCAGATCTCGTGGACGATCGATAAAGTAGAGATTCAGGCGGAAAACCTGCGTAAGATGTTCTTAGCGATGGCGAAGGACATCCGGGTTATCCTGATTAAGCTGGCAGACCGTCTGCACAATATGCGGACGCTTCAATATATGAAGCCGGAAAAACAGAAAGAAAAGGCGCGTGAAACGATGGATATCTACGCGCCTATTGCTGATCGTCTCGGTATTTCCAAGATCAAGACCGAGCTGGATGATTTGTCTCTCAAATATCTCCAGCCGGAGGTTTACAAAGAATTGTCCGAAAAACTGGCGCTCCGTAAGGACACCAGGGAGGCGTTTATCCATAAGATTATGGATGAAGTCAAGAAACATATGGACGATGCGGGCATCGAAGCCAAGGTAGACGGCCGTGTGAAACATTTCTTCAGCATCTATAAAAAGATGGTAAACCAGGACAAGACGCTGGATCAGATCTATGATATTTTTGCGGTCCGGATTATCGTGGAGAGCGTGAAGGACTGTTATGCGGCGCTCGGTGTCATCCATGAGATGTACAAACCGATTCCGGGACGTTTTAAAGATTATATTGCCATGCCGAAACCGAATATGTACCAGTCGCTGCATACGACTCTGATTGGCAGCAGCGGACAGCCGTTTGAGATTCAGATCCGCACCTATGAGATGCACCGTACCGCTGAGTATGGTATCGCGGCACACTGGAAATATAAGGAGAGCGGCAGCAGCAAGGCGGCGATCGACAGCGCCGAGGCAAAGCTTTCCTGGCTGCGTGAGATCCTGGAATGGCAGCGGGATATGTCCGATAATAAAGAGTTCTTAAGTCTCTTAAAGAGTGATCTGGACCTCTTTACGGATGATGTATACTGCTTTACCCCGACGGGCGATGTCAAGAACCTGCCGAGCGGTTCCACCCCGATCGATTTTGCGTATTCGATCCACAGTGCGGTCGGCAACAAGATGGTTGGTGCCCGTGTCAACGGAAAACTGGTCAACATCGATTATGTCATTAAAAATGGTGACCGTGTCGAGATTATTACCTCCCAGAATTCCAAGGGACCGAGCCGCGACTGGCTGAAACTGGTTAAGAGCACACAGGCGAAGAATAAGATCAACCAGTGGTTCAAGAGCGAGCTGAAAGAGGACAATATTCTGCGCGGCCGTGCGCTTCTGGATAAATATTGTAAGGCGAAGGACATCAATTATTCAGAGTTAAATAAACCGGAATATATGGAAAAGGTCATGAAGCGCTATGCGTACCGTGACTGGGATTCCGTTCTGGCATCGATCGGACATGGCGCCCTCAAAGAGGGACAGGTCATCAACAAGATGCTGGATGAGCGCAACAAGAAGTTAAAGAAGGAAGTAACCGACACGACGATCCTCGATAACATGGCGTCGGATGGAAACAAGGTTCCGGTGATCGCAGCCGGGAAGTCGAAGAGCGGTATCGTTGTCAAGGGAATCCACGATCTGGCGGTTCGTTTTTCGAAGTGCTGCAGCCCGGTTCCGGGCGATGAGATCGTCGGATTTGTCACAAGGGGACGCGGTATCTCGATCCACCGGACGGACTGCATCAATGTGATGAATCTGCCGCAGGAAGAGCGTGAGCGCCTGATTGAAGCCGAGTGGCAGCAGCCGGAAGCACAGACGGGCACGGAAAAATACTCCACCGAAATCAAGATCTATGCGAACAACCGCATCGGCATGTTTGTGGATATTTCCAAGGTATTTACCGAGCGCCAGATCGACATTACCTCGATGAATGTGCGGACAAGTAAGCAGGGCAAGGCGACGATCGTCATGACGTTCGATATTCACGGAATTGAGGAATTAAATAAATTATCTGATAAACTCAGACAGATTGAAGGAGTATTAGATATAGAGAGAACTGCCGGATAAGCGGTTCTCTCTATATTTCACAGGTACTTACACCCTGTGAAAGTTTCACATATTATTAGGAGGAAAAGATGGAGATAAAACGGCTGATCGTGGGAATGGTCCAGACGAACTGTTATATTGCGGTGCATCCGGAGACGAAAGAAGCTGTGATTGTCGATCCGGGCGATGAGGCGGCGCGGATTGAGGATGCACTGGCGCAGACCGGAGCGAAGGCAAAGGCGATTCTGCTGACTCATGGACATTTTGACCATGTGACGGCGATGGAAGAGCTGAGACGGGATCTGGGCGTGCCGGTCTATGCCTGTGAGCAGGAGCAGGCGGTCTTGGCGGATCCGGATAAGAACCTGTCCGTCCAGTTTCAGGGCGGCGGTCTGCATCTGAAAGCGGATATGCTTTTGAAGGATGGAGAGACGTTCGAGGCAGCGGGCTACACGTTCCAGATGCTTCATACACCGGGACATACAGAAGGTTCCTGTTGTTATTATGTAAAATCAGAGAAGGTGCTGTTTTCGGGAGATACCTTATTTGAAGGTTCTTACGGACGCATCGATTTCCCGACTGGAAGCGGACGTCAGATGATTCATTCGGTGGCAGATATCCTTCTGAACCTGCCGGATGATACGAATGTATATCCGGGACACATGGGATATACGACGATCGCCGACGAAAAACAGTACAATCCGATGGCGGGATACAGGGGGCGCGAAGCATGATAGCGATTTTGTTAAATGACGCGTCCTTTGAACAGGATATCCGTGAGCTCCTGATGGCATTTTATCCGGGCGAGACATTTACGCACAAGGAAGAGGAAGCCGGGGAGACGGAGCTGATTGTACGGGGAGTCCGGGACGGAAACTCGTTTTCACTGGATGTGACGCCGGTGAAGAAAGAAGCTGTTCACTTTGCTTTGATTTATCCGGATTTTTCCAACCGTTTTCAGACGAAAAATGAGATCAAACAGACGTTATACCGTCTTTTGAGTGCCCAGACCGGCAGAGAGCTTCCGTGGGGGACGCTTACCGGCATCCGTCCGACGAAGATTGCGCTCACGAAGCTGTATGATGGCTGGACGGACGAGCAGATCGAGACCTATATGCGCGAGACGTATTTCACCAGCAAGGAAAAGATCGATCTGAGCATCGACGTGGCGGAGCGCGAGAGACGCCTGCTGTCCACGATCGATTATGAGAATGGGTACAGCCTGTATGTGGGAATCCCGTTCTGTCCGACAACCTGCCTGTACTGTTCGTTTACGTCGTTTCCGATTGTGAAATGGGAAAAACGGATGGACCTCTACAAAGAGGCGCTTTTTAAGGAAATGGAATATGTGGCGGAGCAGATGAAGGATCGCCCGCTTTCGACCATCTATTTTGGAGGCGGCACACCGACCTCGTTAAATCCGCAGGATCTGGATGAGATCCTGACAAAGGTGGAAGAATTATTCCCGGTGGAACAGGCAGTTGAATTTACCGTTGAGTCGGGACGTCCGGACAGCATCACGCGCGAAAAGCTGCAGGTGCTCCGGAATCACGGCATTTCCCGTATTTCCATCAATCCGCAGACGATGAAGCAGGCGACGCTTGACCTCATCGGACGCCGTCATACGGTGGAGGATGTGAAGGAAAAATTCCTGCTGGCGCGGGAGTTGGGATTTGACAATATCAATATGGACCTGATCGTGGGTCTGCCGGAGGAGACGATCGACGATGTCCGCCAGACAATGGAGGAGATCAAGGCACTCAGACCGGACAGCGTGACGGTGCATTCGCTGGCGATCAAGCGCGCGGCGCGCCTGAATATCTATAAGGAGCGCTACGGAAATCTGAAGATTGTCAATACACAGGAGATGATTGACCTGACCGCGCAGTATGCCGAGGAGATGGGACTGAAACCGTACTATCTCTACCGCCAGAAAAATATGGCGGGCAATTTTGAAAATGTCGGTTATGCGGTTCCGGGCAAGGAATGTCTCTATAATATATTGATTATGGAAGAAAAACAGACGATCGCCGCCTGCGGTGCGGGAACGACCACCAAGGTTTATTTCCCGGCAGAAAACCGGATTGAGAGGGCGGAGAATGTCAAGGAAGTTGAGCAGTATATCGACCGGATCGATGAGATGATCGGGCGGAAAGAGAAGCTGCTTGGACGAAGAGAGTAAAAACGAAAAATTCACAGATACAGGGTGTCAGATGCAGAAAAACACTTTGTAACAGAGAAACATAAAAATCCAGTTTCCAGCATGGAAAAGTGAAGTTTCCTTTGCACAGGAAATATGGTTGCAGAAAGACATAGAAGGAGTTTGACACATGGCTTTAAAGAAAAAACCAGTTACAGGCATGAAGGACATTCTTCCGGGCGAGATGGAGATCCGGGATTATGTGCTGAATATCATCAAAGATACCTACCGCGGATACGGCTTCTCGGCGATCGAGACTCCGTGCGTGGAGCACATTGAGAACCTGACCAGCAAGCAGGGCGGCGACAATGAGAAGCTGATCTTCAAGATTTTAAAGAGAGGCGAGAAGCTGAACGTCGAGGCAGCACAGACAGAGGCAGATGTTGTAGACGGTGGTCTCCGCTATGACTTAACTCTGCCGCTCAGCCGTTATTATGCAAACAATTCTGCTAATTTATCAGCGCCGTTCAAGGCGCTGCAGGTCGGAAGCGTATGGCGTGCCGATCGTCCGCAGAAGGGACGTTTCCGTCAGTTTGTACAGTGTGATATCGATATTTTAGGTGATGCGACAAACCTGGCTGAGATCGAGGAGATTCTGGCGCTTACCAAGGCGCTGAAGCGCATCTGCCCGGACAAGGCATACACTGTCCGCGTCAATGACCGTGCGATCTTAAAGGGCATGGCAGATTACAGCGGATTCCCGGAAAATGAGACCGATAAGGTATTTATCATTCTCGATAAGATGGATAAGATCGGTCTGGACGGTGTCCGCGAAGAGCTGCTTGCAGAAGGTTATGCGCCAGAGGCGGTTGAGAAATACACCGGACTTCTGGCGGAGATTCAGAACGATGCGGCAGGCGTCCGCGCGCTGGGCGAGAAGCTCTCCGGCGTGATGGATCCGGCAAAGGCGGAGAATCTGGCAACGATCATGGAGACTGTTAAAGCGGTTGCAGACATCGAATTCGGTCTTGAATTTGACCCGACGCTGGTGCGCGGCATGGGCTACTATACCGGAACGATTTTTGAGATTGCGATGCCGGAGCTTGGCGCAGCCTG
>ERZ833608.1664-NODE-1664-length-13629-cov-9.480919_pt1 | contig 13629 bp, 9 predicted proteins | sample MGYA00519694_ERZ833608 | MGnify/ENA primary metagenome ERZ833608 (study PRJEB31850, sample SAMEA3708742) | human gut metagenome | biome: human gut; feature: human-associated habitat; material: faeces | place: China | collected 2014 ... | reverse complement strand
AGGCCGCAACCCCCTTTGTCAAAAAGGAATCGTTTTTGACAGTCACAACAGCGCCCATTGCATTTGCAATGGGCGCTGCCGCTTTTTGGGGTGATTTTCTGTGTCTTGCTCAGGCCTGCGTGTCGCCGCGGTAGAGCATGCGCACGATCTGGCCGCGCGTGCATGCGTCGTCCGGGCTGAAGGTGGTGGCGCTCGTGCCGGAGGTCACGCCGTTGGCTGCCGCCCATGCAACAGCATTGGCGTAGTAGGCGTCTGCCGCCACATCCGCGAAGCTCACCGTGTCGCTCACGGCCGGTGCGCCGGCTGCGTTATACAGCAGCGTGACGGCCTGTGCGCGCGTGCACGTGTCGTTCGGGCTGAAGGTGGTGGCGCTCGTGCCGGAGGTCACGCCGTTTGCCACTGCCCACTTCACCGCGTCGGCATAGTAGGCATCCTCGGCCACATCCGTGAACGGAAGCGCCGTGCCGGACACATCCGGCTCACCGGCCAGACGGTACAGGAAGGTGACGATCTCGGCACGGGTGCAGGTGTTGGCGGGGGCAAAGGTGGTCTCGGTCACGCCGGCCGTGATCTGCGGGTCGCTGAAGTAGGCCCACTCCACGGCATCGTAGAGCTCGGTGTCTGCGGGGACGTCCGTGAACGGAAGTGCCGGGACGGCCGGGATCTCATCAACGGGGATCTCCGCGCTGACGGAAGCGTTTTCGAGCGTGATCTGGTAGTCCTGGCTGTAGTTGGCCTTGCCCGGCTCATAGGTGTAGATCACGAGTGCGAGCTTGTGGCCTTCCTTGACGGTGTAGAGGTTCGGCTGCAGGTAGATGGTGTAGTCGTGGTTCTCGCCGACCTTGAGGGCGACCTTCGTGCCGGCAGAGGCGGAGTCATAGCCGGCGCCGGGGTTGCAGAGGTCCATCCAGCCGCGCGCAATGATCTTGTAGCTGACGTCGGTGGCGTTGAGCTCGGCGTAGTCATAGTTGCTCAGGCCGCCGCCCATCCACGCGCCGCCGGCGGTGAGGGTCTTGGGCACATAGCTGCCCTGCGTGTTGTAGGCCGGGAACGTCGTGCCCTCGGGCGCGATGTCGACGAGCATGGCGCTGACCATGAGCGCGTCGCGGTCGATCAGATCGGCGCCGTCCGGCAGGGACACGGTCACAGCGCCGTCAGCGCTCGCTGCGCCGACGTAGTTGTCGTGGTCAAGGGCGTTCGTCTCTTCGCCGACATAGTTGTCGTGGTCGACGGTGCCGCGCGGGCTGCTCGTCTCCGGTGCGTCATAGTTGTCGGCGCTGGCGGTGAAGCTCACGGCCACGCTGCCCTTGATGACGGTGTCGGCGTCGACATCCATGGTGTACATGGCGCTCACGTCGGTGGAGCCGGCGGTCAGCGCATCACGCCAGTTTCTGCGGTTGATACCCTGGGTGGCGTAGTCGCTGTTGATGGTGGTCGTGCCGGTGTCGCCGGCGTTGGACATGACGATGCTCTCGTCGGTCGTCCAGCTGTCATAGGTGTTCCAGACGGAGGCGTCGACATTGCTCTGTGCGGTGACGGCGGCCATGTTCTCGGCGCCGTTTTCCACGCCGCACAGGTAGTGGCTGAACCAGCGGTTGAGGACGTTGTTGTAGCTCTCGCCGTCAATGTAGAACTCGAGGTTGCCGGCGGGGTAGCTCGGGGTCAGGTGCGCGTCCTGATGCAGCAGGAGCTTGACGTTCACGCCGGCCTTCTGATAGGCCTGATACATGAGGTCAAATTCCTTCGTGCGCACGTTGTCGTCGTTGAGGCCGTGCACGATCAGCGCCGGGCACTTGATGTTTTCCGCGTCAAGCGTGTAGTCGCGGGTCGCCCAGTGCTCGGAGTAGTCGCCGTTGCTCTTGAGCTGATCCTGCTGGATCTGGTACATATAGTTGCCGTACTTTTCGGCGATGGTCGCGTAGTCGTCCGGATCGAGGTAGCGGCCGTTGCAGTACCAGGCCAGCCGCTCGGAGTAGTTGACGAGGCTGTTGGTGGAGATGCCCTGAGAGTTGGTGTACTCATACCAGCTCGCGATGCCGGCGACGGGGACGATGGTCTCAAGGCCGGCGACGCCGGTCGTTGCCAGACCGAACTGCGTCGTGCCGGCGTAGGAGCGGCCGGTCATGCCGACCTTGCCGCTCGACCAGTCGGCCGAGATGGCGACGTTGCTGGTCTTGTCGGTGTAGGCCACGCGGTCGCCGTGCAGCCATTCGATCACGCACTTGAACGCATCGATCTCCAGATCGGTGCCGCAGGTCTCAAAGCCGTCGGAGCCCTTCGTGCCCAGACCGCCGCACTCGACCACGGCGAAGCCGCGCACAAGATAGTAGTCATACCAGTTGAGGTCCTCGTAGTCATACATCTGCTCGTACGGGTTCCAGTAGTACCAGTCGGCGCTGTCGGCGTTGGCGGCAGCCTCGGCGGTCGTGGCGGTGCCGGTGGGCACGCGCTTGTCCGGCTGGCTGTACATCTTGGAGATATCATAGCTCTCGCTGCCGAGGTTCTCGCCGGGGTTCATGCTGGAGTTGCAGCCGGTGATGTACGGGCGCGCCTCATAGATGGTGGCCGCCTTGTAGTCGCCCTCCATCGCTGCGCGCGGGATCTGCACGAGCGCCTTGACAAGATCAAGCTTGCCGTCATCGTCGGTGTCGTAGTTGGTCTCGACATAGACGCAGTAGCGGATGATGTCGCTCTCGTCGTTGCTGTAGCCCTCCGTGACCTCACCGGTCGTGTAGGGGAAGATGGGCTGCGCCATACCGTTCATGTACAGCGGCTGCAGCGTGTCGGCGTGCAGCGCGTCATACATCTGGTCGGCGACCGCCTTCATCTGGCGGTAAGCCGCAAGCGTGCAGGGCGCGTCGGCGTCGGTGTCCGCATCGATCATGCCCATGCTGCGGGCCTGAGCCAGATAGTCATCCGGGAACGAGCCAAGCTGCTGCTCGGTCATGCCCGTCCACAGCAGCAGTGCACGCACTGCGTCCGCTACGGTCAGTTCGGTGTTTTCGCCTGCGCCGTCGGGGACGATCGCAGTGCCGTTGATGTCTGCCAGATCGGCATACGTCACGGCGGGTGCGCTGCTGTCGTCTACGGCGAGTGCCGTGCCGGGCAGAAGCGACAGCACCATGACCAGCGTCAGCAGCAGAGTCAAGATTCTCCTCTTCATGATAAGCCTTCTTTCTGTATGAGATTGGTTTTTCACCGCAGGGGGCGGCAGGAGTGCGCCGCAGACGGAAAAAACCTTATGTGCAGTTTACGTCTGAAATGTATATTTTTCAATTGACAAAGCACACAAGGTTTTGAGTGAATTTAATTTCATTATTCGTCGTATTATTAGTATATTCATACATAAATGATTTTCAACACGGTTATACAACACGGTTATATTCGAACATTATAGGTCTGGAGACCGACGTACTTCGACAATTTTCCAGCTTGCAGGTGCGTGAGGAGAAACGGCACGTATTAGTATTTATTCATTCATTTTTTGTTTTATTCGCACGCAGGCACTTGACAGATACCCACCGGGGGTATATATTTGAAAATACCCCGGAGGGGTATATGGGAAACGATGAGGTACTGACATATGGACGATGAGAAAAAAACCTGCTGCGGCTGTTCGCAGCGCAAGAAGGAGCGCACGCCGGAGGAGTATACGCGCCTCATCCACCGGCTCAACCGCATCGAGGGGCAGATCCGCGGCATCCGCGGCATGGTCGAAAACGATGCCTACTGTCCGGATATCCTCATGCAGTCGGCGGCGGCCGGCGCGGCGCTCAACGCATTTAATAAGGAGCTGCTGGCCAGCCACATCCGCACCTGTGTCGTCGAGGACATCCGCGGCGGCAAGGATGAGGTGATCGACGAGCTGGTGGCGACGCTGCAAAAGCTCATGAAATGAGCATTCCCGAAGGAGGGACGATCTTGAAGCAATTTGATGTCACCGGCATGAGCTGCGCCGCCTGCTCGGCGCGCGTGGAAAAGGCGGTGTCGCACGTGCCGGGCGTGACGGCGTGCGCGGTCAGCCTGCTGACAAATTCCATGGGCGTGGAGGGCACGGCGCCGGATCAGGCGATCATCGACGCTGTGCAGGCTGCGGGCTACGGCGCGTCGGTCAAAGGTGCGCAGGCGAGCTCCGGCTCCGCGGACGCGGACGCGCTCGCCGACCACGAGACGCCGAAGCTGCGGCGCAGGCTCGGCTGGTCGCTGGGCTTTCTGCTCATCCTGATGTATTTTTCCATGGGGCACATGATGTGGGGCTGGCCGCTGCCGGGCTTTTATGACGGCAACCATGTTGCCATGGGCCTGACGCAGCTGCTGCTGACGGTCATCATCATGGTCATCAACCAGAAGTTTTTCATCAGCGGCTACAAGGCGCTCTGGCATCGCGCGCCGAACATGGACACGCTCGTGGCGCTCGGCGCGACGGCGGCGTTTGTCTACAGCGCGTATGCGCTCTTTGCCATGACGGGCGCGCAGGTGCGCGGCGATGCGCAGGCCGTCATGGGCTATATGCATGATTTTTACTTTGAGTCCGCCGCCATGATCCTCACGCTCATTACCGTCGGCAAGACGCTCGAGGCGCGCGCCAAGGGCAAGACGACCGACGCGCTGCGCAGCCTCCTGCAGCTCGCGCCCAAGACCGCGACCGTGGAGCGCGGCGGCGCGGAGGTGACCGTGCCGATCGAGCAGGTGCGCCTGGGCGACGTGTTTCTCGTGCGGCCGGGGGAGCGCATCCCGGTCGACGGCGTGGTGCTCTCGGGCACGAGCGCGGTCAACGAGGCGGCGCTCACCGGCGAGAGCATCCCGGCCGACAAAGCGCCGGGCGCAGCCGTATCGGCCGCGACGGTGAACCAGTCCGGCTTTCTCAAGTGCCGCGCCACGCGCGTCGGCGAGGACACGACCCTCGCGCAGATCATCCGCATGGTGCGCGACGCGGCGGCGACGAAAGCGCCGATCGCCAAGATCGCCGACAAGGTGTCCGGCGTGTTCGTGCCGGCGGTCATGGGCGCCGCGTTCGTGACGTTTCTCGTCTGGCTGCTGCTCGGGCGCAGCGTGGGCTACGCGCTCGCGCGCGGCATCTCGGTGCTGGTCATCAGCTGCCCGTGCGCGCTCGGCCTCGCCACGCCGGTGGCGATCATGGTCGGCAGCGGCGTGGGCGCGAAAAACGGCGTCCTGTTCAAGACGGCGGCCTCCCTTGAGGAGACCGGCCGCATCCAGATCGTCGCGCTCGACAAGACCGGTACCGTCACCTCCGGCGAGCCTACGGTGACGGATATCTGTCCCGTTCCGGGCGTGACGGAGGCAGAGCTGCTGGGCATGGCCTGCGCGCTCGAGCAAAAGAGCGAGCACCCGCTGGCCAAGGCCGTGCTGCGCCGCGCGCAGGCGGACGGGCTGACCGCCGCCGAGGTGACGGCGTTTCAGGCGCTGCCGGGCAGCGGGCTCCAGGCCATGCTCGGCGGGCAGAAGCTTTGCGGCGGCAATGCGGACTTCATCCGCACCGCGGCGGCGCTCCCCGACGTCGTTTCGGTGCGCGCAGAGCAGCTCGCGGAGGAGGGCAAGACGCCGCTCTTTTTCGCGCGCGGCGGCAAGCTTCTCGGCGTTATCGCCGTCGCGGACGTGCTCAAGCCCGACAGCCCGCAGGCCATCCGCGCGCTGCAAAACATGGGCATTCGCGTCGTCATGCTCACGGGCGATAACGCGCGCACGGCCAAGGCCATCGGCGCGCAGGCCGGTGTGGACGAGGTGATCGCGGGCGTGCTGCCCGACGGCAAGGAGCGCGAGATCCGCCGCCTGAGCGCGCGCGGCAAGGTCGCCATGGTCGGCGACGGCATCAATGACGCACCGGCGCTCACGCGCGCGGACGTCGGCATCGCCATCGGCGCGGGCACGGACGTGGCCATCGACGCGGCCGACGTCGTGCTCGTCAACAGCCGCCTGAGCGACGTTCCGGCGGCCATCCGGCTCAGCCGCGCGACGCTGCGCAACATCCACGAGAACCTGTTCTGGGCGTTTTTCTACAACACGATCGGCATCCCCATCGCGGCGGGCGTGTTCGTCCCGCTCGGCCTGACGCTCAGCCCCATGCTCGGCGCGGCGGCCATGAGCCTGTCGAGCTTCTGCGTGGTCACGAACGCCCTGCGCCTGAACCTGTTTGACCTGCACGATGCACGTCGTGATCACAAACGCGCAAACCATCTCAAAGAAGTACCCGAAATCAAGGAGGAAACAACCATGAAAAAAACCATTTCGATCGAAGGCATGATGTGCGGTCACTGTGAGGCGACCGTGAAGAAGGCGCTCGAGGCGCTGCCCGAGGTCACGGAGGCCGAAGTCAGCCACACGGCAGGCACCGCCGTCGTGACGCTCAGCGCCCCGGTGGACGACGCCGCGCTCAAGGCCGCGGTCGAGGCCAAGGACTACACCGTCACCGGCATCGCGTAAGCGCATCAAAGCACAGCAAAGGCGTCCCCGAAAGGGGACGCCTTTGCTGTCTTTCGTTAGCGGCTCATGGCAGACGGCCGCCGCCCATGCACGCCGCCGCGCTTCGATCCGCCCGGGCGGGAAGCGTGGGGCGCGGTGTCAGCGCAGCGCCTGCAGCGCGCCGTCGATGCGGCTGAGGAGCATATCCGGCTTCGTGCCGCGCCATACATGGATCCGGTGCAGCAGCCGGAGCGTTTCCGGCTCGCCCTTGACCAGCCGGTTCGCGCCGCCCTCGGTCGTGACCGTGACCTGAACGCCCAGCGCCTGCAGCACACGCTCCGACAGCTCGGAATACGCGCCGAAGGGGTAGGTGAACACGGGCAGCGGCGTGCCCGGCAGCCCGGCAAGCTGCTCTTGCGCGCGCGTGTAATCCTGCGTCAGCGCGGCAATGTAGTCGGGCTCGGCTTCGCCGGGCATTTGCAGCACGCCGCGGCGGCAGTCGTTTCCGTCGACGGCGGTGACCTGGTGCATATCATAGGAGTGGGTCGTGACCGTCAGGACGCCGCGCTCGATCCACGGACGCGCATCCTCGAGCGAGAAGTGCGGCGTGATCGGAATATCGGTGTCCTTGTAGGTCGTGTGCCCGATGGAGACGCCGATCACGGCGATGTTGGCGCAAAAGCCGTATTTTTCGAGCAGCGGCGCTGCCAGATCCAGATTGTTCTGATAGCCGTCGTCTATGCTGATGAGCAGGGGCTTTTCCGGCAGCTTGCCCTCGCCGTTTACAAATTCGATCAGATCGGCATAGCCGACGGACGTATAGCCCGCATCCCGCAGGGCGCTGAGCTGACGCGCAAACTCGGATGCCGGCGTGCACAGGGAGCCGGTGTTCGCTTCGTCTTCGGTGAAGGCGTGGTACATGAGGATCGCGACATCGGCGGTCTGCGCAGCCGGGGTGCGGGGGACTGCAACCACGGCCAGCAGCACGCAGAGCCCCAGCAGGGCGGCAAGCGCGGCGGTGATCCATTTTCTCGTAGACATGGCAAACTCCTTGCAGTGTTATGAAAGGCAGACACCCGCACCTGCCTATCCAAAAGCTGCATTTATTGTACCATACGGCGCGCCGCGCCGCAAGGCACAAGTGCCTTACGCACCGCCGGGTGTCCGGCGCATAAAAAAATAACCGGATCACCATCGGTGATCCGGTTATTGGCACGCCGTGAGGGATTCGAACCCCCGGCCTTCTGGTCCGTAGCCAAACGCTCTATCCAGCTGAGCTAACGGCGCTTAGTGCGCTCCTAACGCGCCTAAGTATAATAGCATAGCTCTGCCGGAATTGCAAGCCCTTTTTCAAAAATATTTTCTTCTTCGCGTTTTTACCAGCCCATCGTATCGCGGATCGTGTCCGTCACATCGCTGACTGTGCGCACGGCGTCGGCCACGATGCCGTTGGCGCGCTTTTTCTGCGGCTGCATCATCAGCCCCGCCGCCGCGCCGACCGCCATGCCGACACCCAGTCCGATGCCCATGCCCTTGGCAAACTGTGCGGCGCACATTTTGCTGTCTCTGCTCATGCTTTTGCCTCCCTTCGCAGCAAGGCTGCTGCGCGGATAGTATGTGCGCGGCGCGAAAAGCCATGCGCGGCACGCAAATGCAGTTTCTGGATTGCTTCCCGGCCGCTGTCGGTGGTATACTACTTTTACGATAGCTTTCAAATTTTCTTCCGATCGAATGGGAGGGACAGGTATGATCCTGCGTATTCTGGCCGTGGGCGACGTTGTGGGCGCGCCCGGCCTTGCATTTCTGAGCGAGCACCTGCGCGCCTTCAAGGAGCGGGAGCACATCGATTTCACGGTCGTCAACGGCGAAAACGCCAACGTCGTCGGCGTCACGCCCAAGCAGGCGGATGCGATCTTTGCCGCCGGTGCGGACGTCATCACGCTCGGCAATCACACGTGGATGCGCTATGAGCTGCAGCCGTATCTCGAGCAGAAAAAGCGCATTCTGCGCCCGGCGAACTTCGCGCCGCAGTGCCCGGGGCGCGGCTGGGGCGAGTATTCCGTGCGCGGCGGGCCGATCTGCGTGATCAATCTCATGGGGCGCTTCACGCTCGATGCGAACACGGATAATCCGTTTCTCGTCGTGGACGATATTCTCGAGCAGACACAGGCGAAGATCGTCCTCGTCGACATGCACGCCGAGGCCACGAGCGAAAAGCGCGCCATGGGCTTTTATCTCGACGGGCGCGTGACGGCCGTCTGGGGCACGCACACGCACGTGCAGACCTCGGACGCTGAGGTGCTGCCCGAGGGCACGGGCTACCTGACCGACCTCGGCATGACGGGTCCGGCCAACGCCGTGCTCGGCATCACGCCGGAGCAGTCGATCGGCAAGTTTCTCGGCGACCCGCCGCGCCGCTATGAGGCGGCCATGGGCGCGGCCAAGCTCGAGGGCGCGATCTTCGAGGTTGACAGCGACACCGGCCTGTGCCGCGATGTGCGGCCGGTGCGCCTGAGATGAGCGTGCGCATTCTGCACGCGGCGGATCTGCACCTCGATTCGCCGTTTGAGGCGCTCTCCGGCGCGCAGGCGGCGCAGCGCCGCCGGGAGCAGCGCGACCTTCTGCGCGCTCTGCCGGAGCTGGCCAGGGCGCACGGTGCGCAGATCATCCTGCTCGCGGGCGACCTGCTTGACAGCGGCAGCCCCTATCCCGAGACGGCAAAGGCGCTCGCAGAGACGTTTGCCGGCTGCGCTTCGGAGGTGTTTCTCGCGCCCGGAAACCACGACTATTACAGCGCGGGCGCGCCGTATGCACGCCTGACGTTTCCCGAGAACGTACATATCTTCCGCACACAGCGCATCGAGGCCATCGCGCTGCCGGAGCTGGGTGTGCGCGTCTGGGGCGCGGCGTTTACCGACAGCCGGTGCGGGGCGCTGCTGCGCGGCTTTTCCGTGCCGAAAGAGCCGGGGGTGCTGGATGTCTTGTGTATGCACGCGGAGGTGGGAAATCCCGCCTCGGCGTATAACCCCGTGTCGGCGGCGGACCTTGCGCACAGCGGGCTGGACTATGCCGCCCTTGGCCACACGCACCGCTTCGGCAGCGTGCAGCGCGCCGGGGGCACGGTGTATGCGTGGCCGGGCTGCATGGAAGGGCGCGGCTTTGACGAGACGGGGGAAAAGGGCGTGCTGCTCGCGGACGTCGCTGAGGGCGACGTGCAGGCGCGGTTTTTGCCCGTGCCCGGGCGGCGGTATGAGATCCTGCGCGTCGATGTCACGGACGCTGACCCCGTGCAGGCGGTGTGTGCCGCGCTGCCGGAGGGGGCCGCGCGCAATATTTACCGCATCGTGCTCACGGGCGAGACCGACCGCGCGCCGAACCCCGCTGCGCTGCGCGCCGCGCTCGAGGGGCAGGTGTTCGCCATGCAGCTGCGCGACGAGACGCGCGCACGCCGGGATCTCTGGGCGCGCGCGGGCGAGGGCACGCTGCGCGGACAGTTTCTCGCGCAGCTCAAGCAAAAATACGACGCGGCGGACTCCGACCGCGACCGAGAGACGATCGTCATGGCCGCGCGCTGGGGGCTCGCGGCACTGGACCACGATGAGGAGGTGGTGACGCTGTGATCATCCGGCATATGCAGGGCACGTTCGGCACGCTCGACGGTGAGCAGCTGCGGCTCGACACGGGGCTGAATATCATCTATGCGCCGAATGAGAGCGGCAAGAGCACGTGGTGCGCCTTCCTGCGCGCCATGCTCTACGGGATCGACACGTCCCAGCGCGCCCGCGCGGGCTTCGTGCCCGACAAGCAGAAATATGCGCCCTGGAGCGGCAAGCCCATGGCGGGCGAGCTCGAGCTCGAGCAGGACGGCAAGTGCATCACGATCCGCCGCTGGACGGAGGCGAAGAGCGCGCCGATGCGCGCCTTTTCGGCGGTGTATACGGGCACGGACATCCCGGTGCCCGGCCTGACGGCGACGGACGCGGGCGAGCAGCTCACGGGCGTGTCGGCGGAGGTATTTCAGCGCAGCGCGTTTATCGGGCAGGGCGGTCTCGTCGTGACCGGCACGCCTGAGCTTGAGCGGCGCATCTCCGCCATCGTGACCTCCGGCGAGGAGGCCAGCTCCTACACCGAGGCCGATGCACAGCTGCGCGCGTGGCTGCGCCGCCGCCGCAGCGGACAGCACGGCGCATTGCCGGAGCTGGAGAGCCGCATCACGACGGTGGAAGAGCAGCTGCACCGGCTCGAGCGCAACGCGCAGGAGCAGGCGGCCTGCGCTGCCGAGCTGCGGGAGACGGAGAGCGAACTGCAGACCGTCACCGATCAGATGAATGCCGCCCGCCAGCGGCAGCGCCGCGCGGCGCTGAGCAGTATGGGCGAGGAAAAATCCAACCTGCGCACGCTCGAGCAGACGCTCGAACAGGCGCGGCGCGACGCCGCGGCCAAGCGCACCGCGCTCGAGCAGACGCACTTCGGCGTGCAGACGCCGGACGAAGCGGGCGAGACTGCCGAGCGCGACGCGCAGCGGGCACAGGCGCTCTCCGACACGGCGGCGCACGGCGGCAAGCCGTATTTCGGGATCGCGGCGCTCGTGCTCGCGGCACTGTGCGCCGTGCTGGGCTATCTGGTGGCGCAGCCGCTGTACTATGCGGCCATCGCGCTGGCGGCCGCGGCCCTCGTGCTGCTGATCGTGGCGGCAAACGGCAGGCAGCGCGCGCAGCAGGCATCCGCCGCGCTCGGAAAGCTCCTGCGCAGCTATGGCGCGCAGGATGCAGACGGTATTTATTATCAGGCGGAGGTACACCGCGCCGCTTACCGCGCGTGCGCCGCCGCCATGGAGACCGAGCGGCGCGCCGCCGCCGCGCTCGAGGATGCGCGCGAGCATCAGTGCGAGACGCACGAGCGGTTGCTGCAAAGCCTCGATTTTGAGAGCGGCACGGGCGAGGCCGCCGCGCTCTATCAGCGCAGGAGCGCGCTTGAGAGCGTGCGCACACGCCTGCGCACGCAGCAGGCACAGCTCACGGGTGCGGCGCTTGCCGTCGGCGACCCGATGGCGCTCAAGTGCGAGCACGCGCAGCTTCTCGAGCAGCGCGACGCGCTCGAGCGGCAGTATGCCGCGCTCGCGCTTGCGATCGAGACGCTCGGCCGCGCCGATGCCGAGCTGCAGAGCCGCTTTTCCCCGCAGCTTGCGCAGAAGGCGGCCGACTACATGGACTACCTCACCGGCGGCCGCTACGACGAGCTCGTGCTCGCGCGCGACCTGTCGGCCAAGGCGCGCAGCGCCGACGACCCGACGCCGCGTGACACGGCCTATCTCTCAGCGGGGACGGCGGATCTGCTGTACCTGTCTGTGCGTCTGGCGCTGTGCGAGCTGACGTGCCCGACGGATGATCCGTGCCCGCTCGTACTCGACGACACGCTCGTCAACTTCGACGATGCGCGCGCCAGGCGCGCCATGGCGCTCTTCCGGGAGATCGCGCAGCACCGGCAGGTCATCCTCTTTACCTGCCACGAGCGCGACTGCCCCGCGCGGGAGCAATAACACCGGGATCTCAAGACCGGGCACGGAGCGTTCCGTGCCCGGTTTTGTCGTTGACAGGCGGGACAGATTGCGTTATACTGACGGCGTTTTGCGTTTTCCGGCAAAAACTTTATGGAGAGGGGATCTCAATGGAAAAGCTCTTTCACCTGAAAGAAAACAACACCACTGTACGCACCGAGATCGTCGCCGGTCTGACGACGTTTATGACCATGGCGTACATCATCGCGCTCAACCCGAACCTGCTGACCGGCTTCGGCGCCGAGGGCGGCTCGCAGCTCTGGAACGGCGTGTTCCTCGCAACCTGCATTGCCTCCGCCGTCGGCACGCTCGTCATGGCGTTCGCGGCCAACAAGCCCTTTGCCATGGCGCCCGGCATGGGACTCAACAGCTTTTTCGCCGTCGTCGTGGCCAACATCGTCACCCTGACCGGCATGAGCTACCTGCAGTCGTTCCAGACGGCGCTGTGCGTCATCCTCATCGAGGGCATCGTGTTCATCGTGCTCTCGGTGCTCAAGGTGCGCGAGAAGATCGTCGAGGCCATCCCGCTCGGCATCCGGCTCGGCATCGCGCCGGCCATCGGCCTCATGCTGCTCAACATCGGCATCGGCTCCAACGCCGGTGTGTACTCGAGCGACGGCGGCCCGTTTTACGTCATGCGTGATTTCTTCGGCGCGCTCACGCCCAGACTCGCCAAGGCCAACATGGGCGACGGCTACCCGCAGATGGTGCTCACGGTCGTGACCATGTTTGTCGGCCTGTTTCTGATCGTGCTCTTCGCGCACAAGAAGGTCAAGGGCTCCGTGCTGCTGGGCATGCTCTGCGCGTCCGGCATCTACTGGGCGGGCGAGGCCATCTTCCTGCACACGAACCCGTTTGCGTCGCTCAAGGGCGCGTCGTTCGTGCCCGCGTTCGGCGACATGGCCGCAACGACCCTGTTCAAGTTCGACTTTGCCGCCCTCGGCGAGATCGGCTGGTTCACGGTCGTGACGCTTGTGATCACGTTTTGTATCATCGATATGTTCGACACCATCGGCACCCTCGTCGGCACGGCAAGCCGCGCCGGCATGGTCGACAAGGACGGCAATATGCCGCGCATGCGCGAGGCGCTGCTGGCCGACGCCGTCGGCACCGTCACGGGTGCGTGCACCGGCACGTCCACGGTCACGACGTTTGTTGAGTCCGCCTCCGGCGTGGAGGCCGGCGGCCGCACGGGTCTGACCGCCCTGACGACCGGCCTGCTCTTCCTTGCGAGTATGTTCCTCGCGCCCATCGCCGCCATCATCCCCGCCGCCGCGACCAGCTCCGCGCTCATCTACGTCGGCCTGCTGATGCTCGGCGGTCTCAAGAAGATCGACTTTGACGACATTTATCAGAGCTTGCCGGTGGCCATCATGCTCATCTCCATGCCGATCTCCGGCTCGATCGGTCACGGCATCGGTCTGGGCCTGATCAGCTATTCCGTGCTCAAGCTCTGCACGGGCAAGGGCAAGGATGTTTCGCTGCTGACGTATGTCATCTCGCTGATCTTCCTTGTGAAGTTCTTCCTCGTTGCCTGAGGAAACATATCTGTCCGCATGGCCGGGCGCGCCCGGTGGGGCTGTCAAAAAGTATTACTTTTTGACAAAGGGGTTGCAGTCTGCTGCGCGCATAATTTGTGCGCCGGCGGCGCA
>ERZ833608.1651-NODE-1651-length-13715-cov-3.789531_pt1 | contig 13715 bp, 10 predicted proteins | sample MGYA00519694_ERZ833608 | MGnify/ENA primary metagenome ERZ833608 (study PRJEB31850, sample SAMEA3708742) | human gut metagenome | biome: human gut; feature: human-associated habitat; material: faeces | place: China | collected 2014 ... | reverse complement strand
AAATAAAAATAAGCTGACAAAATATATAAAACAGTCAATATCATTAAGTATATCAGCAAATATAATAATTCTTCCAATAATTATTATATATTATCATAAATTCTCTTACATCTTTATAATATCAAATATACTGGCAAGCTTATTATTATCATGTATAATGCCATTAATTTTTACAAGCGTTTTTGTTTCTTTTTTTTCAATAAATTTAGCTAGAATAATATCAATACTATTAGATTTTTTTATAAAATGTTTGACTGGAATGGTGAGTATGTTATCTAAATTAAAATTTACAAGTATAATTATATGTACGCCATATTTATTTTCTGTAATCATGTATTATGTAATAGTATTAATTCAATTTATAAAATTTAATTCAAAACAATCTAAAAAATTATTTCTAAAAAAGTTATCCAAAAAGTTACTTATAATATACATATCAATTTGCCTTATAACAAATATAGCCAGATTAATAGACGAAAATATGTATATACACTTTGTAGATGTGGGCCAGGGGGATTGCACATTTATACAAACAAGAAATAATAAGAAAATTCTTATAGATGGTGGAGGAAATGAAATAGAAGAGGATTATGTGGGTGAAAATATATTATTACCATATTTGTTAAATAGAAGGTCAAAAGTAATTGATTACATATTTATCTCTCACTTTGATTCAGATCATTGTCAAGGCTTACTATATGTTATGCAAAATATCAAGGTAAAAAATGTAATTATAAGTAAACAATTTGAATATAACGAGAACTATAAAAAATTCTTAAAAATTGCAAAACAGGAAAAAATAAATATAAAAATAGCAAACAAAGGAGACAAAATATATATAGAAAAAAATTTATATTTCGAAGTATTATGGCCAGATGCTATAGAACCAATATCAGATAACAAAATGAACAACAACTCATTGGTATGTAAAATGGTTTATAAGAAATTCTCAATACTGTTTACAGGAGATATTGAAAAAATTGCTGAAGAAAAAATAATAGAAACATATAAAAATGAAACAAATAAATTAAAAGCAACAATTATAAAAATACCACATCATGGTTCAAAAACATCATCAACCATGGATTTTATAGAAAAAGTAAAACCACAAGAGGCATTAATAGGAGTCGGAAAGAAGAACAAATTTGGCCATCCAGCAATTACAACAATTCAAACATTACAAAATCAAAATATAAAAATATATAGAACAGATGAAATGGGGGAAATAACAATAGAAACAAATGGAAAAAAATATAAAGTGACAAAATTATTATAAGCTTTTTAAAATAGGTATTTCAGGGAGGATAATCCAAAAAAATTGAATAAAATTTTTCACCTTACAAATAATAATAAAAATATTATAAAAAGAGAGTTGATGAAAATGAGTAAAAGAAGCATAATAATAACCTGTATAATTTTAACAATTATAATAATAGGAACATTAATTTTTTATATAGAGCGAATTCATGAACCAAAGTTAACAGAAGAAAATATTGTAAATAATACAATAAACAAAGTAGAAATTGTAAATGAAAGTACTATATCCACAAATGTTGAGGAAGAAGTTGTACTTCCAAATACAACACTAATAATGGAACAAACATTTTCAAAATGTGGACATACAGAAAAAGAGCAATACAAAGTTCCAGTTGCTATAGTAAATATGACAAAAGAAGAAGTCGAAAACTATTATACAGATTGGAACGTTACAAGTTTTTCCAAAAAAGAAATAATTATATCTAAGGAAGCGGATGGTATATGTTCTGAACATTATATTGTAAAGGAGAATAATGGTCATATATCAATTTATAACATAGATGAAAATAATGCTGAGCATTTCGTAAAAAATACAGAAATACTAACGAAATATCTGCCAGAAGAAGATCAAGAAAACTTAAAAAATGGGATTAAAATAATTGGAAAAAAAGATTTAAGTATCTTCTTAGAAGATTTTGAATAAAAAAGGCGAAACATTAAGTTTCGCCTTAGAGTCTTACTTTTTTAAATTCTTTAAATTTTCGAAATATCCTTTTGCATAAAATGAATTAAAGTACATAATTAATGAGAATATAGTCATTGCTAATCCTAAATAATAAATATATGTATCAAATCTATAAGGTATATTAAAGTATGCAATTATAAAAGAAGAAACAATTGCAATGTAAAATAAAACAGTTGTAAGTTTTCCATACCATTTACTAGATACAACTAAATCTTTACCATAAAGGAAAGAGGCTCCTGCTATCATCATAAATTCTTTTATAAAAATTATGAACAATATCCATATAGGAATAATTGGTTCACCAGAAGATGTTGTTTTTAAAGATAAAGTTATTAAAATTGATAATTGAGTTGCTTTATCTGCTAATGGGTCTATTAGTTTACCAAAGTCTGTTATAAAATTAAACTTTCTTGCTATAAAACCATCTAATACATCAGTTAAACCTGATATAGTAAGAAGTATGAAAGCTATTAAATATTTGTTACACACAAGTGAAACTATAATAAATGGTATTAAAACAAACCTTGATAAAGTGAGTATATTTGGTATATTTTTCTTCATAATAACCTCCGTTTTCTATTATATTATTCTACTACAAAAGATAATTCGTTATTTATACAATCTATATTAACTGTTTGACCATTTTTTAAATCTGATTTTAAAATTAAGTCTGATAATTCGTCTTCAACATATCTTTGTATAGCTCTTCTTAAAGGACGGGCACCATATTTTAAATCTGTGCCTTTTTCTAATAAGAAATTTTTAGCTGAATCAGATATGTTCATTATAATATCCTTATCTTGTAATGCTTTATTTGTATTTTGTAACATTAAATCAACAATTTGAAGTAATTCTGTTTTAGTTAATGCTTTAAATGAAACAATTTCGTCAATTCTATTTAAAAATTCTGGTCTAAATGTTTCTTTTAAACTATCTAATACTTTATTGTTTATTGCGGTTTCATTATTATTAAATCCTATTGAATTAGTATTTAAATTTGAACCAACATTTGAAGTCATAATGATAATTGTATTTTCAAAGCTTACAGTGTTTCCTTGGCTATCAGTTAATCTTCCATCATCTAAAACTTGTAATAATAAATTAAATACATCTGGATGAGCTTTTTCTATTTCATCAAATAAAACTATTGAATAAGGTTTTCTTTTTACCTTTTCGGTTAATTGACCAGCATCATCGTATCCAACATATCCAGGAGGTGATCCAATAAGTTTTGCTGTTGAATGACTTTCCATATATTCAGACATGTCTACACGAATTATTGAATTTTCGTCACCAAACATTTCATAAGCAAGTGATTTTGCAAGTTCTGTTTTACCAACACCAGTTGGTCCAACAAATATGAAAGAGGGTGGACGTTTAGTAGTTTTTAATCCAGCTCTATTACGTCTAATAGCTCTAGAAACAGATTTTACTGCTTCATCTTGACCAATAACTCTTTTATGAAGATTTTGCTCTAAATTTAATAATTTTTGTGTTTCTTCTTCAGTTATTTTCTTTACAGGAATTTTTGTCCAACGTTCAATTACATTTGCAATATCTTGCGTTGTTAAAGAAACAACTTTCATACTTTTATTTAAAGCATCAATTTGCTCTTGAAGTTTGCATTCACGCATTTTTAATTCAGCTGCTTTTTGATAATCTTCTGTAGAGTCAGCTTGAGCAGCCTCAGCCTTTTCAGCTTGAACATCTTGAAGTTCATTTTTTAGTACTTCCAATTCATATAAATCTTTATTGTTTAAATTTATTTCAGAGCAAGCTTCATCTAATACATCAATAGCTTTATCTGGTAAAAATCTATCATGTATATATTTTTCAGACATGATAACAGCCTGTTTTATAACATCTGTAGATATTTTTACTTTGTGGAAGTCTTCATAATATTTTTTTATACCATCAAGTATATTTACAGAGTCTGTAACAGATGGCTCTTCAACTAAAACTTGTTGAAATCTTCTTTCTAAAGCACTATCTTTTTCAATATATTTTCTATATTCTTTCAAAGTTGTAGTTCCAATTAATTGAATTTCCCCATTAGAAAGAGATGGTTTTAAAATATCTGCTGCATTCATAGAGCGTTCTGCATCACCGGCACCAATAATATTGTGAATTTCATCAATTACTAAAATAATATTTCCGCAGTTTTTACATTCATCAATTATAGATTTCATTCTTGATTCAAATTGACCTCTAAATTGAGTACCAGCAATAACTGCTGTCATATCTAATAAATATACTTCTTTATTTAATAATTTGGCAGGAACATTACCATTGGCGATTTTTATAGCTAATCCTTGGGCAATTGCAGTTTTTCCAACACCTGGTTCACCAACAAGGCAAGGGTTATTTTTTGTACGTCTATTTAAAATTTGTATAACTCTTTCAAGCTCTTTATCTCTACCGATAACCATATCTAATTGATTATTTTTGGCTTTTAAAGTTAAGTTTGTTCCAAAATTATCTAAAGCTTTATGTTTTTTATTTTGTCTTTTTTCTGTTTTTACTTTTTTATTCGAATTACTTGCTGATTGTTCTGTATCATGTGAGTTACCAAATAATCCAGAAAATATTGAGCCTAAACTATTAGAATTATCACTATTTTCAGAGTCTTCAAAGTTTAGGTCAGGATTTTCAGACATGTCATTAAACATACTTTCAAATTGCATAGACATATTTTCTAAATCACTATCAGATAAGTTAGCTTGTTTGGCTAAAGCATCTAAAGGATTTATGCCTTGTTTTTTAGCACATTCGTAACATAGTCCTTCCATTTGACTGGCGTCATTTGATTTATTTATAAATATTACAGCCGCATTCTTTTTACAAACTGAACATAACATAATTATTAAATCTCCTATCTATATATAAATATCTATTATAATACATTAAAAATATTTTGTAGTCAAGGGGAAAAATTGGGATTGTATATAAAGAAATGCTTGAAAAAAATTCCGTGTTAGTATAATATATAGAAAAAGTTTTAAGGTAGGTAAAAATAAAATGGTAGACGTTAATAATGCAAAAAGAGTTTTTAAAGAATATGTATCAAATTATAATTTACAAGATGGGAAAATTGCTTTAAAAGTTGCACATATTTTGAGAGTATCAGAGCTAAGCAAAAAAATTGCAACATCACTAAATTTATCAGAAGAAGATATAAAATTAGCTGAACTAATAGGTTTATTACATGATATAGGCAGATTTGAACAAGTAAGAAAATACAATACTTTTATAGATAAAATAAGCATAAATCACGGTGAATATGGTGCAAAAATTTTGTTTGAAGATAATTTAATTGAGAAATTTAATGTAGATGAAAAATATTATAAGATAATTAAAACAGCAATATTAAATCATAACAGATCAAAAATTGAAGATAATTTAACAGAGCAAGAATTACTTCATTCAAAAATAATAAGAGATGCCGATAAATTAGACTGTTTTTATGTTCTATTAACAGATGACATAAAAAATACATATGGATGTTCAGCAGAAGATATGCAAAATGAAACTTTTTCAAAAGAAATAATAAGAGAATTTAAAGAAGACCATATGATAGATTATAAAAAGAGAGCGACATATGGAGATATATGGATTTCCCATATGGCATATGTTTTTGACTTTTATTATAAAAGTAGTTACATAGTAATAAAAGAAAAGGATTATTTAAATAAATTAACTCAAAAAATGAATTTTAAAAATCCACAGACAATACAAATGGCACAAGAATTATTACAAATTGCAAATGATTATATAAAATCTAAAATATAAATGGTTTATGGATTTCCACAAAAATCCAAATATATTAACAAGGATTGATGGTTAATTGGCAAAAAAATTAATAATTACAGAAAAGCCATCTGTAGCAATGGAATTTGCAAAAGCATTAGGTATAAATGTTAACAGAAAAAATGGATATATTGAATCTAATGAATGGATAATAACATGGTGTGTTGGTCATTTAGTTACAATGAGTTATCCAGAAAAATATGATGAAAATTTGAGATTTTGGAGATTAGATACACTTCCATTTATACCAACAGAATGGAAATACGAAATAATTCCTGCAGTTCAAAATCAATTCAACATCGTAAAACAATTATTACAAAGAGAAGATGTAGAAGAAATATATAACGCAGGTGACTCTGGGCGAGAAGGAGAATATATTCAAAGACTTGTTTTTATGATGGCAAAACCTAATCCAAAAGCAAAAATGAAGAGAGTTTGGATAGATTCACAAACAGAGGAAGAAATAAAAAGAGGTATTAAAGAAGCAAAAGATTTATCAGAATATGATAGCTTATCTGATGCTGCATATTTAAGAGCTAAAGAGGATTATCTAATTGGAATAAATTTTTCAAGACTACTTTCAATAATATTTGGAAGAAGAATTGCAAAACAAATAGATGAAGAAAAAGTATCAATTTCTGTAGGTAGAGTTATGACTTGTGTATTAGGAATGGTTGTATCAAGAGAGCGTGAAATTGCTAATTTTGTTAAAACAACATACTATAAAATTATAGGAGAATTTGGTGATACTGACAGTAGTTTTAAAGCTGAATGGAAAGTAACAGAAGATTCGAAAATGTTTAATTCCCCACAATTGTATAATGAAACAGGTTTTAAAAAAATAGAAGATGCTCAAAAATTTATACTATCTTTAAAGGATAAAAAAGCAATTGTTAAAGAAGTGAAAAAAACAAAGCAAAAAGAAAATGCTCCATTATTATTCAACTTGGCAGAAATACAGAACGAGTGTACAAAGCGATTCAAAATTAAACCTGATGAAACACTAGAAGTTATACAAAATCTATATGAAAAAAAGCTTGTAACATATCCAAGAACTGATGCCAGAGTTTTGTCAACTGCTGTAGCAAAAATAATCTCCAAAAACTTAAATGGAATAGCAAAAGGATATAAAGATGAAGAAGTTCAAGGATATATAAAGCAAATGGCTGAGGAAAAATATTCTACAAATATTGTAAAAACTAAATACGTAAATGATAGTAAAATAACAGACCACTATGCAATTATTCCAACAGGACAAGGCTATGAAAATTATGAAAAATTACCTGATTTACACAAACAAATATACAAAGTAATAGTAAAAAGATTTTTAGCAATATTTTATCCACCAGCAGAATTCAATAAAATTTCTGTAGTTGTTACAATTGATAACGAACAATTTTCAACATCAGGAAAGGTGTGCACAAAAACAGGTTATTTAGACATAGCAAAAAATAAAAATGTAAAAGATCAAAACAAAGAAAGCGAGACAGTACAAGATAACCTAGAAATTTTGACGAAATTAAAGAAAAATTCTGAAGTGGGAATAATAAACTTTGAAACAAAAGACGCAGAAACATCTCCACCGAGCAGATACAATTCAGGTTCAATGATACTTGCAATGGAAAATGCAGGAAAACTAATTGAAGATGAAGAGCTAAGAGAACAAATTAAAGGTGCTGGTATTGGAACAAGTGCAACAAGAGCTGAAATTATTAAAAAGCTAGAAAAAATAAAATATATAAATATAAACGGTAAAACACAAATAATTACACCAACAGTTAAAGGTGAAGCTATATATGATGTTGTTAATATGTCAATGCCAGATATGTTAAATCCAAAACTAACAGCAAGTTGGGAAAAAGGTTTAGAAATGGTAGCAAAAAAAGAAATTGAATCAGCTGAGTTTATGGGAAAATTAGAAAGCTACATAAAAGCAAAAATAAATAAATTAGTTGTTAGAAGATAAAATTATTAATAGGAGGTAAATATGTTTACAATAGGATGTCACTTATCTGCTTCAAAAGGATATTTAGCGATGGCTAAACAAGCAGTAAGTATAGGCGCAAATACATTTCAATTTTTTACAAGAAATCCAAGAGGTGGAAAAGCAAAAGAAATAAATGAAGATGATGTAAAAGCTTTTTTAGAATACTCAAAAGAACATGGAATAAATAGAATTTTGGCACATGCGCCATATACATTAAATGCATGTTCTGCAGATAGAGGTATACGAGAATTTGCTAAAAACACTATGGCAGATGATTTAAAAAGAATGGAATATACACCAGGGAATTATTACAATTTCCATCCAGGAAGCCATGTTGGACAAGGCGTAGAAGTTGGTATTGATTTTATAGCAGAAATGTTAAATGAAATATTAACAAAAGAGCAAACAACAACAGTATTGTTAGAAACAATGTCTGGAAAAGGAAGCGAAGTAGGAAGAAATTTTGAAGAGCTAAAAGCAATTATAGACAAAGTAAAACTAAAAGATAAGTTAGGTGTATGTTTAGATACTTGTCATATATGGGATGGCGGATATGATGTGGTGAATAATTTTGATGGTGTATTAGATGAATTTGATAAAATAATTGGTTTAGAAAAATTAAAAGCAATACATTTAAATGATAGTAAAAACGATTTAGCTTCACATAAAGATAGACATGAAAAAATAGGTGAAGGTAAAATTGGTTTAGATGCTATTAGTAAAATAATTAATAATGATAGAATAAAAGAGTTACCATTTTATCTAGAAACGCCAAATGAAATTGATGGATATGAAAGAGAAATAGAGCTATTAAAAAAGAGATACATTTAAACTAAATTATTAAAAAAGGTATTTACATAAAAAAATAGATAGGTTATAATATATATTATAATAGATTATATGTAGACGAGAGTAATTGAATAAAATATTATAAGGGGGATATTATGAACGAGGAAGAAAATAAAATAGTAGAGGAATATGAAAATAAAGAAAATGAAATATTGGAAAGTGTTGGAAAAATTTTACCAGAAATAACTGAAACGAAAAAATTTCAAGATGAAACATCTTCTAAGAGAGCTGAATTGTATGATGAGTTGAAAGAGATTAATAATAATATATATTCATACCCTGAGGACGAAAAGTCTATATGGGAAGATAAAAGAGAATCAGTAAAATTGGAAATAAAGAAAATTGAAGATAAAATTTCTAAAAGAAGAGAAAGTACTGAAATTAAAATAAAGAATGTTATAAATGATGTAAAATTAGAATTAAAAAAAATTGATAAAGCTATAAATGACAAAGAAAGTGGAATAAAGCTATATAGAGAGAATATAAGAATGGCAATAATAAATGAAGAAAATAAATTAAAAGAAGAAATGTCAAAAGATGTGTCGGCACAAGATATGGATAAAATTCAGTCAATAATGGCAAATTTAAAGCAATTTAAAGAAACAGAAAAATCTTTAAATAAAGTTGCACTTGAATATATAAAACAAAGAAGAGCTTTAACAAATATATTAAATAATTTAAGTTATGAAAAAATAGAAAATTTACAAGAATTAGTAGATGAAAGAAATAAGGGAAAGCAATCAGAAGAAAGAAATAAAAAAAGTGAAAATAAATTAAAAGATAAAGTATGTGATACAAAAGAATTAAATAAAAATGAAAAATCACATAAAGAGATAGATAAAGGAAAAAAAGAAGAATCTAAAAATATAGGAAAAATTAAAGAGAATCAAAATGAGCCAACTACTAATGAGCAAACAGAAGAAACTTCTCAAAAGGATATAGATAAGAAAAAGAATGATAAAGAAGAGAAGAAAGATAACGTAGAAAAAATTAAAGATAATCAAAATGAACAAGTTTCTAATGAACAAACAGAAGAAACTCCTCAAAAGAATATAGATAAGAAAAAGAATGATAAAGAAGAGAAGAAAGATAATATAGAAAAAATTAAAGATAATCAAAATGAACAAACTAAAAGTGAAGAGAAGAAAGACGAAAAAGAAATACAACAAAAAAATGAGGAAAATGATAAAGTCATATTAAAAGAGGAAAATATTGAATCGACAAAATTAAATAAAAAGGTACCTGCTGAAATAAAAAAAGATGGTTTTTGGGAAAAAATAACTAATAAAATAAAGAGCTTATTTTCAAAAGAACAGAGATTGCTAAGAAGAGAATCAAGAAGGATAGCTAAAGAAGAGAAGAAAGAAGCAATAGATAGAAAATTTGTGCAAGAAGCAGAAGCTGAAGCAATTGAGAGATCAAAAGAAGTTGAAAGAGAAAGAGCAGAGGCGTTTGCAAAATCTAGTGATATGGATACACAAAGGGAAAAAGATGAAAGAAGTAAAAGAATTGCAAGGGTGAAAAGAGAAAAGGAAGGAAAAAAAGAAGAAACACCGAAAGATGTAAAATATACTCATGAAGAAATAAAAGATTGTGTTGATAGAACATATCGAAATAATTTTGCTGAATATTTGAAAAGTATAACACCAAAAGATGCATCTACATCATACAATATCCCTAATTCAAAGAATGGATCAAATAATAAAAAAGATAGAGATGATGACGAACGAGAACAATAATAAAATATAACATTTTTAAAGAGTACTCAATTTTATTGAGTACTCTTTTATACAAAGGAAAGGCGTAATATGAATGAAGAAAAATTGAGGTATATTAATAAAATAATTATACAAAAAAAAGAAAATGAAAAAATAAAAAATTCTACAGAATACAAAGAAATTTTGCATAAGATTAATGAGATAAATAATAATATAAATTCTTACTCAGAAGATGAACAACAATATGTAAAAGATTATCAACAATCTTTATTAATGGAGTTAAATAAATTCGATAAGCAATATGCCCAAAGAAAGAAATTAATTGAGAATCAAATTAATAATATGAGACAGGACTATGAAAATGAAAATAAAAGTATAACTGAACATATAAAAAAATTAAAATCTTACGAAGAAAATGTTAAGGAGAATATATATAATTTACAAATAGAAATAAAAAATGAACTAGGTAAAGATGTTAGTAAGCAAGATTTTGATCTTATTCAAGAAAAAAATCAAAACATTAAACTTTATCAAGAAACAATTACAAAAATAAATGGTAAGTTATTAGAAAATGTAAATAAAAGAGCAGAAAATGAAAAAATATTGAAAAATCTTAGTTATGAAAACATTTCAATATTTTCAAAAGAGATTGAAGAATTTAATAAAAAACGTAAATCTGTTACAGAAGAAAATATACAACAAGATATGACGGAATCTAATGAAGAAAAAAAAGAAGAAAGACAGGAAGATAATAAAAAAAATGAAAAAAATGCTGAACCAAATGTAATAAACATATCTAATGAACCAACAGTGCAACAGGATGATGACAAGAAATCTTTTCAATATGAAGAAAATAAAAAGTTAAAAATATTTGTAAATGATAAGGGATATTGTATAGATGGGGCGATAGAGCCTAAAGAAATAAATTATAAATTATTAAATAAAGATGAGAAAACAGAATTGGAAAAATGTTTTTTGGGTGAAGATTATAATGAAATCATGGAAAATATGAAGAATAAAAAAGTTCAAAAAAGTTATGATCCGAACTTGTTAAAAATATTATATAATAGTTTAGGAAAAGATTCTGCAATAAAATATTTGCAAGAACTTTCAAAGGGGAGAAAAGCAAATAAAGGAGCTCTACCATATGAAATAACATATGATATAAGATCATTAAAAAGAAATAAATCATTAAAAACAAAAAGACAATTAAAAGATATGGTGAAAATAGTAAGAAGAAACAAATATGTAGCTAATATAATAGATAGAAATAGAAGAAGACTAAAATATGGTGTAGTCGGATTGTTGGCAGCAGGGATTGGGGTAATTTCGAATGTACAAGGAATTACAAATAGTAATGGTAATAAACCACAAGAACTTTTAGGTCCAACTAAAGAATATACTGATTCAATCACACCAGAAAAAAATGAAGAGCAGATACACGATGAAGAAAAGACTAAATTTGCTGAGTCAATAAAAGTTGAGAGTGCTGATAATATTGATTTAGCTCAAAAACAGATAGATGATTTATTAAATAAATTAGAAGAATTCAATTTAGGAAACAAGGTTAATTTAGAAGAAGGCGTTAATTATACAGAAGACAGTTTGGGTGGTGGAAATAGCGGAACCGTTGGAAAGATACAATGGAGACCAGCTGGAGACTATATAGTAAATGGTGTTTCAGTAATAAATCCGTCGACAAATGAAATTGTAACATATTCTTTTGGTAATGATGAAAATGGTAATAAAAATCCTAATTTTAGTTTAAATAAATATTTAAGAGAAAATGTAAAGAAGGGGATGGAAGTAAAATTTCATATAGATAAAGATGGGACTAAACCAACAGGTTGGATAGACTCATCCAAAATTGTGAATTCTATAGAAAAAGAAGAAAATCAAAACGAACAGATTAATATAGATAATAATCTTCAAAAATAATCAAAAAACAGTAAATTTATAATCATATCATTATTGACTTATGAATATATCGATGATATAATATTAACCGTTAGTATATAAAGCCAAGAATGGCAAAATATACTAACGGTTAAAATATTTTCAGGAGGTGAAATTTAAGTGCCAACAATTAATCAATTAGTAAGAAAAGGAAGACAAACAGGTGTAACAAAATCTACAGCCCCAGCTTTACAACATGGATACAATTCTATGAAAAAGAAAATGACTGATAGACGTTCACCACAAAAAAGAGGTGTATGTACAGTTGTTAAAACAGTAACACCTAAAAAACCAAACTCAGCTTTAAGAAAAGTAGCAAGGGTTAGACTTTCAAATGGTTATGAAGTAACATCTTATATCCCAGGAATAGGACACAACTTACAAGAGCATAGTGTTGTATTAATAAGAGGAGGAAGAGTAAAAGACCTTCCAGGTGTTAGATATCACGTAATCAGAGGAACATTAGATACTGCAGGAGTTAAAGACAGAATGCAAGCAAGATCTAAATACGGAGCTAAAAAACCAAAAAAATAAACCGTAATTTGGAATGAAATTGCAAGGTGCATATAACTTACTAATTTAGGTTTGTACTTAAATTAATAATAGATTATATAGCACTTAACTAAAAAGTATTAAGAAGGAATTATTAGTATTAAGCTTTTTAGAGTACCTAAAATACTAGGTTATATTAGTATTAAATATTATAAGGAGGGAAGAATAGTGCCAAGAAAAGGATATATAGCAAAAAGAGAAGTTTTACCAGATCCAATGTATAATAGCAAAGTTGTTACAAAATTAATAAACAACGTAATGCTTGATGGTAAAAAAACAGTTGCTCAAAAAATAGTTTATGATGCATTTGACATCATAAAAGAAAAAGAAAACAAAAATCCATTAGAAGTTTTTGAAGATGCACTAAACAATGTAATGCCAGTTCTAGAAGTTAAAGCTAGAAGAATTGGTGGTGCTACATACCAAGTGCCAATTGAAATAAGACCAGAAAGAAGACAAACATTAGGTTTAAGATGGTTAGTTGTTTATGCTAGAAATAGACATGAAAAAACTATGTCAGAAAAATTAGCTGGTGAAATAATGGATGCAGTAGCTGGAAACGGTGGAGCTTTCAAGAAGAAAGAAGATATGCATAAGATGGCAGAGGCTAACAAGGCATTTGCTCATTACAGATTCTAATAGGAGGAAAAAGCTTTGGCTGGAAGAGAATATCCGTTAGAGAGAACCAGAAATATTGGTATTATGGCTCATATCGATGCTGGTAAGACTACCACTACTGAGCGTATTCTGTATTATACTGGTGTTAACTATAAGATCGGTGATACTCATGAAGGTACTGCTACCATGGACTGGATGGCTCAGGAGCAGGAGAGAGGTATTACCA
>ERZ833608.1642-NODE-1642-length-13767-cov-3.913871_pt1 | contig 13767 bp, 9 predicted proteins | sample MGYA00519694_ERZ833608 | MGnify/ENA primary metagenome ERZ833608 (study PRJEB31850, sample SAMEA3708742) | human gut metagenome | biome: human gut; feature: human-associated habitat; material: faeces | place: China | collected 2014 ... | reverse complement strand
GGCGCTTTATAACATGGTTTAATAGAAATAACGGGTTTGTTAACGATTAACGTAATAAGACTAAAAATTAACTAACGAGCTATTGGCCTGATGCTCTTTTGCAGGATTCTCAAAAGACTTTTTTACTTGTTTTACCTTCGTTTCATTGAGAGTTATCGCATCAATCGGCAAGTTGGATTTTTTTTCTCTTTTGCTTGCTTTTTTCGTTTGATTTCCATACTTTTAGCCTCCATAAAACCCTTTAATAATTAATTCTATGGATAGCATTCTTTTCTGGCTGGTTCCGGTCGCTTCAGTGTTAGCCCTCTGTTTTGCTTATTACTTCCATAAGCAGATGATGAAAGAGAGTGAAGGTACTCCCCAAATGATAAAAATAGCCGCTGCGGTACGCAAGGGAGCTATGTCTTATCTGAAACAACAGTACAAGATTGTAGGTTGTGTTTTCCTTGGGCTGGTTATTTTGTTTTCAATTATGGCTTATGGCTTTCATGTTCAGAATGTGTGGGTTCCCATAGCTTTCCTGACGGGTGGTTTCTTCTCCGGTCTTTCCGGTTTTCTGGGTATGAAGACGGCAACCTATGCTTCGGCACGTACGGCGAATGCGGCACGCAATTCATTGAACTCCGGACTGAGAATCGCTTTCCGCAGTGGTGCGGTAATGGGACTCGTAGTAGTTGGACTGGGGCTGCTCGATATATCTTTCTGGTATCTGTTGCTGAACGCGGTGATTCCCGCCGACGCACTGACACCGACTCATAAACTTTGCGTAATCACTACCACGATGCTGACGTTCGGTATGGGAGCTTCCACACAGGCGCTCTTTGCCCGTGTAGGTGGCGGTATATATACAAAAGCTGCCGACGTAGGCGCCGACCTTGTGGGTAAGGTAGAAGCCGGAATTCCCGAAGACGATCCGCGAAACCCTGCCACCATTGCCGATAATGTAGGCGATAACGTAGGCGACGTGGCAGGTATGGGAGCCGACTTGTACGAATCTTATTGCGGTTCTATCCTGGCGACTGCCGCATTGGGTGCTGCCGCCTTTATACATTCGGCAGATACGGTCATGCAGTTCAAAGCAGTTATTGCCCCGATGCTGATTGCTGCGGTAGGTATTCTGCTTTCCATTATCGGCATCTTCTCCGTGCGCACCAAAGAAAATGCGACGGTGAAAGATTTGCTCGGCTCGCTGGCATTCGGAACAAACCTGAGTTCCGTGCTGATTGTGGCTGCTACCTTCTTAATCCTGTGGCTCTTACAGTTGGACAACTGGATTTGGATTTCATGCGCTGTCGTAGTCGGCCTGTTGGTCGGCATTGTGATCGGACGTTCTACCGAATATTATACTTCCCAGTCGTATCGCCCTACTCAGAAACTGAGTGAAAGCGGAAAGACCGGACCTGCCACCGTCATTATTTCCGGTATCGGTCTGGGTATGCTTTCTACGGCTATTCCCGTGATTGCGGTGGTGGTGGGCATCATTGCCTCCTTCCTGCTTGCTTCCGGTTTCGACTTCTCCAACGTGGGTATGGGACTCTACGGTATCGGTATTGCCGCTGTCGGTATGCTGTCCACATTAGGAATCACACTGGCTACGGACGCTTACGGCCCGATTGCTGATAATGCAGGCGGTAATGCGGAAATGGCCGGTCTGGGTGCCGAAGTCCGCAAGCGTACCGATGCGCTCGACTCTTTGGGAAATACAACCGCGGCAACCGGAAAAGGTTTTGCTATCGGTTCCGCTGCATTGACCGGACTGGCTTTGCTGGCATCCTATATCGAAGAAATCCGTATCGGTCTGACCCGCTTGGGAACAATAGACCTGAGTATGCCGAACGGCGATGTCGTCTCTACCGCCAATGCTACCTTTGTCGATTTCATGAACTATTACGACGTGACGCTGATGAATCCCAAAGTTCTTTCCGGTATATTCCTCGGTTCGATGATGGCGTTCCTGTTCTGTGGACTGACGATGAATGCGGTCGGCCGCGCAGCCGGACACATGGTGGATGAGGTGCGTCGTCAGTTCCGTGAGATTAAAGGCATTCTGACAGGAGAAGCCGAGCCGGATTATGAACGTTGTGTGGCTATCTCAACCAAGGGTGCGCAGCGCGAAATGGTGATTCCGTCGCTGATTGCTATCCTTGCGCCTATCGCTACCGGATTAATCTTCGGAGTGACCGGAGTACTGGGACTGTTGATCGGCGGTTTGAGCACAGGTTTTGTGCTGGCTATCTTTATGGCCAATGCAGGCGGTGCGTGGGATAATGCGAAGAAATATGTAGAAGAGGGGAACTTTGGAGGCAAAGGCGGTGAAGTGCATAAGGCAACCGTAGTAGGCGATACTGTGGGCGACCCGTTTAAGGATACTTCCGGCCCGAGTCTGAATATTTTAATCAAGCTTATGAGCATGGTAGCCATTGTGATGGCAGGGCTTACCGTTGCCTGGAGTTTGTTTTAACTAAGAGAAGGTTTGTTTATTGAAGAGGGCGATAGCCGGAGATAAGTCCGCTTATCGCCTTCTGATTATATAGAACCGGGTAAACACCTTTTTTGCGCACTTAATCACTTTTTTCCGGCAGATAATCCTGTTTCGGGGCATTTCATGCAAATACTCGCTCAAAGCCATTTTCTCGTCTCTTATTATTTAGATACTTTTGCAAGACGATATATTATAAGTTATAAAGGGGAAATGGAAGAAATCTATCATAATGGCTAAGGGGAAAGGCTGATGTTATCAACGAACAAAATCTGTAAAACGAATGGTAGGGTGATGGTTCCGGTCGCTAGGGCTGTGAACCGGTAGAATATATTTGGGGAACAATTGTTTGTTTGTGTGAATGAATGACGGAAAAAGGGGACCTTGGATGAGGTCTCCTTTTTTATTTCCTTTATCTTTGTGGCAGATAAAAAAAAGAATAAGTATGCTACTACCTTATTTAAATAAAGACCTGATAGAAGCCGGCTGCGATGAGGCCGGCCGCGGTTGCCTGGCAGGATCAGTGTATGCTGCCGCCGTCATTCTTCCTAGAGATTTCAAGAATGAGTTGCTGAATGATTCGAAGCAACTGACCGAGAAGCAACGCTACGCACTTCGTGAAGTGATAGAGAAAGAAGCGCTGGCATGGGCGGTAGGAGTGGTGTCGCCCGAAGAGATAGACGAGATAAACATTCTCCGCGCCTCCTTTCTGGCGATGCACCGGGCTGTCGATCAGCTCTCTGTCCGTCCTCAGCATTTGCTGATCGACGGAAACCGTTTCAATAAATATCCTGACATTCCTCATACTACCGTGATAAAAGGAGACGGAAAATACCTCTCGATAGCCGCCGCTTCTATACTGGCTAAAACCTACAGAGATGATTATATGAATCGTCTTCACGAAGAATATCCGTTTTATGACTGGAATAAGAATAAAGGATACCCGACTAAAAAACATCGTGCCGCCATCGCCGAACATGGAACGACCCCTTACCACCGAATGACCTTCAATCTGCTTGGTGACGGGCAGTTGAACCTGAATTTCTGATATTGTCTTTTGTTTCACTTTCTACATATTTTTGCAGAATAAGCACGAATTTTCTCCAAATAGCCATGAAAATGTTCGGTTTATGCTAAAAAAGTGTTGACTTGTGCTTTTATTTGTTACTTAAATGCTATATATTTGCATTCGATAACAAGAATTAAAAAAAGATAAAATCATGACAACAAGCAGACTTTATGCATCTAAGAAGTTGATGGGGGCTTTACTTCTTATGATGGGTTTTGTTTTACCTGCCAATGCGCAGTTTTTACGTACTTCTTATTTTATGGAAGGTACTCATTATCGGCAACAATTGAATCCGGCTCTGATTCCGACTCAGGGGTATTTTAATATTCCGGTATTGGGATCGGTCAATGCTACTGTCGGGTCCACTTCATTGGGTTATCAGGATATTATCGACATTATTGACGATAGCGACAATTTCTACTCTAATCCCGATTTCCTGAGCCGTCTGAAAGATAAAAACAACTTAAATGTAAACGTAAGTACGGAGATTCTTTCTGCCGGATGGTATAAAGGAAAGAACTTCTGGTCATTCAACGTAGGTGTTCGTGCGGATATAGGTGCAAGCCTTACCCGTTCCATGTTTACTTTCCTGAATGAGATGGATGCGCTTGAAGATAACTGGAGAAACAGTAATTACGATATCAGCGGTCAGAAACTGGATATAAACGCTTATGGTGAAGTTGGTTTGGGGTATGCGCGTCAGATCAATAACCGTTTGACAGTCGGTGGTAAGGTGAAAGTATTGCTGGGTATCGGCAATATGAATCTGAAGATTAACAATGTAATGATGAACGCTAAACTTCCGAGTGATGCCCGCATTAGCCAATTGCAGGACCCGAATTATCTGTCCGGATTGGATGCTGCCGGTATCACAAAGCTGAAATCTGAAATTGAAAGCTACCATGCCAATCTGAATGTTGACGCTCATCTGGAAAGTTCTTTCAAAGGATTGGAATTGGTACAAGAAGATGGACAGGACTATATCAGTGACTTTGACTTTGACAGTGGAAAACTGGGTATTGCAGGTTACGGTTTCGGCATTGATTTGGGTGCTTCTTATAAAATTATGGATAACCTGACAGTGTCCGCTTCTGTTCTCGACCTGGGATTTATTTCCTGGACGAAAGGCGCTACTAAGATAGCTTCTGCCAATCCGGAATCAATCAATATGAAAGGAACTAGCTATGTCAACGGTATTGATCCGAATGATATTCCTAATTCTATTACTGCGATTCAGAACAATATTACTCAGCTGCAGGCTGATGCTGACGGATACATGAACCGTGTAAATGGTGGTGATGTACTCGACTATGAAATGTTGCAACTTCAGACAGAGGAAGCACATAAATCACGTAAGTCTAGTCTTGCATCTACAGTTGTGGTAGGAGCAGAATACGGCTTCTTTGAGAACAAGCTCGGAGTAGGTGTATTGTCTACGACTCGTTTCGTACAACCGAAAACGCTGACAGAAGTAACATTCTCCGCAAACTATCGTCCGAAAAGCTGGCTTAACGTTGCGCTCAGCTACTCGGCTATTCAATCTGCCGGTAAGTCATTCGGTCTGGGCTTGAAGTTGGGTCCGGTGTTCCTCGGAACTGACTATATGTTCTTAGGTAAGAACACCAATTCTGTAAGTGGATTTGTTGGCATTTCTGTGCCATTGGGCGGAAAGAAATCCAGTAAAGAAGGATAAAATAATTTCTCTCTCTTAAACATTCTCTTTTTAATATTCTCTATCGAATAAAAAACGTATTGTGTGCAGCCTGTCATCGCCGACCTTGAATTCAGGTCTTAAGAATGACAGGCTGCTTTTTTATGTCTCTGACGTAAAGGGAGATTTAGAACTGCTTGAATTGCAGTCGCTTGAATTAGAACCACTTGATTTTCCGGAATACGATAAACGCTAATGTCGACAGCACGACGGAGCACAGGATAATCAGTGCAAAGGCATACGGCATCTCTTCCAGATGGATATCCACATTCATTCCGTAGAAACTGGCTATCAATGTCGGGATCATCAGTGTAATGGAAAGGCTGGTCATGCGTTTCATGATGGCATTCACGTTGTTGGAGATGATGGAGGCAAAGGCGTCCATCGTTCCGGTGAGGATATCGCTGTAGATGTTTACGGTATTAAATGCCTGTTTCAACTCGATAATCACGTCTTCTACCAGTTCCTTGTCCAGAAAGTCGGTGTCCTGAAAGATACTTTGCAGCTTTCCGATCATTACTTCATTTCCTCGGATGGAGGTGTTGAAGTAAACGAGTGTTTTCTGCAGTCTCATCAGACGGAGCAGGTCTTCGTTGCGGATACTGCGTTCCAGTTCCTTTTCGGCGGCGCTGATATCCAGATTTATCTGTTTCAGATATTTCAGAAACCATACGGCAGACGAATAAATCAGCCGGAGAATCAGATCGAGTTTGTTGCGGACTTCGATTCCTTTTCGGCGGGTGTGTTCGATGAAGTCCGGTAGCAGGTCTGTGTTGTGGTAGCAGACTGATACAATGATTTCATTGTTGGTGATGATGCCGATGGGTACGGTGCCGAAGGGAAGACTTTCGTTCTGACCGTTTTGCATCGGGATGCGCAGAATCGTCAATAGCCAGTTGCCTTCCGTGTCGGTGCGCGGACGTTCGTCTGTATCGGCTATATCGTTCAGAAATGATTCGGGTACGTTGAGAGTTTGAGTTAGAAATTCAAAGTCATCATTGTTTGGGCATACTACATTTACCCAGCTGTTGGGAAGCCATTGTGCTTTTTCCACAAAGCCAGCCTCACAATAAAGATACGTTCTCATCTTATTGCCTCCTTTCGTTTGTTTGACACGAGCAGAGGCATCAGTCTTCAATGGCTCTGTTCGCTTTAATTAATACTAGTTGTGCACGTTCGCGGGTTTGAATCGTCCATATTTCTATGATTTTAATTTAAAAGCGATGCAAAGGTACGGAAAAATGAGATGGTTTCCGTGCTTTGCATTGCTTTTTTTGATATTCTTTTATGGGTGGCCTTATATTGGCATCCGTTATTTAGAGGTCCTGATACTATTCACCTTTTACTTCAAAATGATTATCCAGATATTTCCTGATACTGTGGCTGCTTAAACCTTCTTTTGATATACTGCCATCTTTTTCAACAAGTTCGTAGTGCGGTATAGCATTAAATTGAAATAGTTGGCGAAGGTAGTTAAACTCTGTTTCCGATACATAGTAACAGGCTTCTCCTTTTAGATTCTTCTCTACATATTTTTTGTAGGCTTTCTCGGGCGAATCTTTCTGGCTGGTGATATAAATGAACTGAAATTCCGGATGATCTTTGTATTTTTTGCGTAGGTCGGCAGTTGCTTCTATTTCTCCGCGACAAGGTGCGCAAGTAGTTGCCCAGAAATCAACAAACAACATCTTACCGGAATGATTTTTGATGATATTACGAAATATATCTGTTGCTTTTCCTTCAGGCAGCTGATAAGATTTCGTTATGTCTTTCGGGTGTTTCTTTTCTAGTATCCGTTCGGCTTCTGTTACGAGAAATGGTTCGCTGAATGTTTGTTTGATGCTATCCACATATTCATGTGCTATTTGGCTGTCTTTGATATTTCCTAAATCATAGTCAAAGCTCCGCACTTTGGCTATTTGCCAAAGCAATGGATTGGGAATATGATATAATTGAGCAATGATGGAATCTTTCTTTAAATCATATTTCCGATCTATATTTATCCGTAGCCTATCTTTATCCTGTTGGGATTCTCCTTTTTTCCCCGATTCCTTCAAACATAATGTTGCATATTCTTGTACGAGTTTCTGTTCCTTTTCATAGAGCGATGCAGTCTTCCCTTTTTCATCAATTAACTGCTTGATGATGATTTTGACAGTAGTTCCGGCCAACTTCTCCTGTTTAAGTCTTATCGCTTCCTGCTCCTTATTCAGTTTCACTCCTTTTTCTTTAAGGAAAGTCAACAGGGATTTCTTCGGATAAGTATAATCGATGCTGTCAGATGTAGAAAAGGTTTGATAGGGATATGCTTTTCGGAATATATCCATATATTCGAAACGGTTGATGAATATGCTTGCGTTTTTACTCGCAAGTACGACTGCATCATTGAGCGGCATATCTTTCAAGAAGCTGTAATATGAATCGTTTTCTTTCACTTTTAGTGCCTGATTGGTACTATCCTGTTTTGCATAGTAATCTCTACCCATCAGGAAACCAAGAAACGTGCTTCCAACCTGTAAATCGACCTTGTTCTTTATCAGATGAACTGCCTTGAGAGAAGGCTGATAGATTTGCCTTACGGAATCTGCAATATGTTTCCATTGTGCAATGATAGGCTTCATGTGCTCCTGATACTGGTCGGGGGTTAATGTCTTTTGCGATTTCGACAAGTCTTCGTAGCGATAAGTAATCAGTTTGTCAAGGTCTTTCAGTAAGTAGGAGAGAGGTGCAGATGGTCCCATATATGCTGTGTTCCTGATAGGGAAGTAATGGTCGCGTGCACGGCTGCGTGCCATTACTGCTTCCCAGTCGATATACATGGTGAGAGTTTGTCCGGGTTCGATATAGAATGGAATCCAGTTGTTTCCCAGTACTACCGATGATTCTACCGGATGATTAATAATAAATCGACAGCTAAAACTGCCGTTCGGAGCTATTTGGATAACGGTCGGATAATCTTCGCGAGTGAGTTCGTTTGACAGGTAAATAAGACCGGTGTCGAACCCTAAACGGGGATCGTATCCGTCTATATACCCTTGCAGGTAAGCTGAATCCTGACGGAAGAACTGCTGAAAGTCATCTTCCGCATTAACAAGTGTCACCGGAGTTCTTTCCTTGCTGTATACTATTTCTTCTGTTCCTTTCTGTTGAATCTTACACGTTCCGTCTTTTTGTGGAGTAAATGATAAAGCAATTTCTTCATGACTCTGTTTGTCTTTTAAAGCCATTTCAATCCGCTTTCCCTTTTTTCGGATATTTTCATTGGTGTATATCCGGTTATTCAGAATGCTGATGGAGTCGTAAACTCCATATTCCCATGAACCGGAACCGTCCGTCTTGAACCAATTGCCTTTGATGATGGCTAAAGGGGAAGACTTTTTCTTCTTTTGCGGTACCAGCGATATATCGTAAATATTGCCTTCGGGGTCAGTCGGATTGAGAAAATGAATCGTTTGCGTTTCTGACGGTAACGGTTCGAAAACAAGAACATAATCCATCGTGCCTGAAGCCGGCATATAGACTTCTTTTTTGAGCTCGATGCCTTCGGCACTTTTAAACATATATTTCTTTCCGGTGGCAGCATCTTCCAGATAGGTATCCCCATCTTCCATGATCCACCAGTGAGGGCGGAAGATGGCATGAATATATACTCTTGTGTTTTCGGGAGTACGTTCTATACGGGTGATGTTGGAAATACTTCCTGATCGGGCTTTGAAAGGAGGATTGTCGATTGTTTGTGCGGATATTATACCCGATAACAAAAGGAAGATGCAAAATAAGGTTGTTTTCATAATAATAGTTTTTCGATAAACATGTTGAAAGTAATTTTACAAAGTAAGAAAAATATCCATGAACTGATACACTTCTGCCCTGTAACTTAACATAGATTAAACGTTTACGTAACCATCTTTTTTGTACCTTTGCGCCCGAAAATCAGTGTGATAATTTAAATATTAAAATATTATGAGTAAGAAAGCCCTTTTAATGATCCTCGATGGTTGGGGATTAGGTGACCAAAAGAAAGACGACGTAATCTTCAACACTCCCACTCCTTATTGGGATTATCTGATGAGTACTTATCCTCACTCTCAACTTCAGGCAAGCGGTGAAAACGTAGGTTTGCCCGACGGACAGATGGGTAACTCGGAAGTAGGTCACTTGAATATCGGTGCCGGACGCGTGGTTTATCAGGACTTGGTGAAAATCAATCGTGCATGTGCGGACAACAGCATCATGAAAAATCCTGAAATCGTTTCTGCTTTCTCTTATGCAAAAGAAAACGGAAAGAATATTCACTTTATGGGGCTGACTTCTAACGGTGGTGTACACAGCTCACTCGTTCATCTCTTCAAACTTTGCGATATCGCAAAAGAATACAACATCAACAATACATTTATCCACTGCTTCATGGATGGCCGTGATACTGACCCGAAGAGTGGTAAAGGCTTTATCGAAGAACTTTCTGCACACTGCGAGAAATCAGCAGGAAAGATTGCTTCTATTATCGGCCGTTATTATGCAATGGACCGTGACAAGCGTTGGGAACGTGTAAAAGAAGCATACGACCTGCTCGTAAACGGTGTAGGCAAGAAAGCTACTGATATGGTTCAGGCAATGCAGGAATCTTACGACGAAGGCGTGACAGACGAATTCATCAAACCGATTGTAAACGCTAACTGTGACGGAACAATCAAAGAGGGTGATGTAGTGATCTTCTTCAACTACCGTAACGACCGTGCCAAAGAGTTGACTGTCGTACTGACTCAACAAGATATGCCGGAAGCTGGCATGCATACCATCCCGGGGCTGCAATATTACTGTATGACTCCGTATGATGCATCTTTCAAAGGCGTTCATATCCTGTTCGACAAAGAAAACGTGTCCAACACATTGGGCGAATATCTTGCTTCCAAAGGTCTGAACCAACTTCATATCGCTGAAACAGAAAAGTATGCTCACGTAACATTCTTCTTCAACGGTGGACGTGAAACTCCGTTCGATAAAGAAGAACGTATCCTTGTTCCTTCTCCAAAAGTTGCTACTTATGACTTGAAGCCGGAAATGAGCGCTTTTGAAGTAAAAGATAAACTGGTAGCTGCCATCAACGAGAACAAATATGATTTCATTGTAGTGAATTTTGCTAATGGTGACATGGTTGGCCATACCGGTATTTACGAAGCAATCGAGAAAGCGGTTGTTGCTGTAGATGCTTGTGTGAAAGATGTAATCGAAGCCGCTAAAGCACAAGATTACGAAGCAATTATCATTGCCGATCATGGTAATGCTGACCATGCTTTGAACGAAGACGGTACTCCGAACACTGCTCACTCTTTGAACCCTGTTCCTTGTGTTTACGTGACAGAGAACAAGGCTGCGAAAGTAGAAGATGGTCGTTTGGCAGATGTTGCTCCAACAATTCTGAAGATTATGGGGCTGGCTGCTCCGGCTGAAATGGACGGAAACGTTTTGATTAAGTAATTTAGATTTCTATAATTGGGAGGGCGGAGTTCTACTCCGCCCTTTTTGTCTCACATAAGGTTTAAAATGATACAAATAGGTGATGTAGTAGTGTCTCTTGATGTATTTCAGGAGAAGTTCCTTTGCGATTTGGGCGCCTGCAAGGGGGCTTGTTGTATTGAAGGTGATGCCGGTGCTCCGGTAGAGCTGGACGAGGTGATGGAGTTGGAGGACGTTTTGCCGATTATTTGGGATGAACTGGCTCCGGAAGCACGTGCGGTGATTGAAAAGCAAGGAGTAGTATATACGGATGAGGAAGGTGATCTAGTGACTTCTATTGTTAATAATAAAGACTGTGTGTTTACCTGCTACGATGAGAAAGGCTGTTGCTACTGTGCTATTGAGAAGGCTTATCGGGAGGGGAAAACAGACTTCTATAAACCGGTGTCCTGTCATCTTTATCCTATCCGGATCGGTGATTACGGACCCTATAAAGCGGTGAATTATAATCGTTGGGACGTATGTAAAGCAGCGGTTTTGCTGGGGAAAAAAGAGAATCTTCCCGTATATCAGTTTTTGAAAGAACCTTTAATCCGTAAGTTCGGTGAAGAATGGTACAAAGAGCTGGTCACTGTTGCTGAAGAGCTGAAAAAGCAACAATATATTTAAATTTTCTTCCGGTTCTTGCGTATGCAATATAGCTGATAGAGCAAAATGCACAATGCGATTATGATTCCGCATGCCGGCATAATCCATGCTTCCGGATGGATAATAATCAAGAAGATACAAGTCGCGATCACGCAGGAAGTCAGTACAATAAGAAACAACCTGATCTTTGCAAATAACGGATTGGGCGCAGTAGTTTTCATTTTCATAGTTATGTTTTCTTTGCTTTTTATGCAAGATAGTGATTTTGTATGGAAAACGTTTCTGCTGTTAGGTTTTATTAAGAGATGGGCGGTTGAACGATTCGAACAGGAAAGCCCCTTCAGACAAAAGAAAAACGCCGATCGAAGGATGTTCCTTCGCCATCGGCGTTTCCTCGTTGTAAGATGTGAGGTTGGTTTATAAAAACGTAATATTAAAATTATGCATCGATATTTGCATACGTTGCATTCTCTTCAATAAACTCGCGGCGTGGCCCTACATCTTCACCCATCAACATAGAGAAGATATAATCAGCTTCTGCGGCGTTGTCAATATTTACTTGTTTCAGCATACGGTTTTCAGGGTCCATAGTTGTTTCCCACAACTGCTGGGCGTTCATCTCACCCAAACCTTTGTAGCGTTGTGTATGAATCGCATTTTCTGAACCACCGCCGTAAGTGTCAATAAACTTTTGGCGTTGTGCATCTGTCCAGCAATACTCTTCTACTTTACCCTTTTTGCAGAGGTAGAGCGGGGGAGTAGCGATGTACAGATAACCGTTCTGAATAATCTGCGGCATATAACGGAAGAAGAATGTCATGATCAGTGTGTCGATGTGAGAACCATCGACGTCGGCATCGGTCATGATGATAATCTTGTGATAGCGCAGCTTCTGTATGTTTGCTTCCTTGCTGTCTTCGTCAGTTCCGATAGTCACACCGAGAGCTGTGTAGATATTGCGGATTTCATCACTTTCCAAAGCCTTGTGATACATGGCTTTTTCTACGTTCAGAATCTTACCGCGTAATGGGAGGATCGCCTGGAACATACGGTTACGTCCCTGCTTGGCAGTACCACCTGCCGAGTCTCCCTCGACGAGGAACAATTCACATTTAGAAGGATCCTTATCCGAACAGTCGGCCAATTTACCCGGCAGACCGCCACCCGACATCGGCGACTTGCGTTGTACCATTTCACGGGCTTTTCTTGCAGCGTGACGTGCAGTAGCAGCAAGAATCACTTTGTCGACAATTGTTTTGGCTTCCTTCGGATGTTCTTCCAGATAATATGCTAATACTTCGCCCACTGCCTGGTCAACAGCACCCATCACTTCGTTGTTACCCAACTTTGTTTTAGTCTGTCCTTCAAACTGTGGTTCAGCTACTTTTACAGAAATAACGGCAGTCAAACCTTCGCGGAAGTCATCTCCCGAAATTTCAACTTTCACCTTTTCCAGCATTTTGCTGTCTTCGGCGTATTTTTTCAACGTACGAGTCAGCGCACGGCGGAAACCTGCCAAGTGTGTACCACCTTCAATGGTATTGATATTGTTGACGTATGAGTGAACGTTTTCGGAGAATCCGGTATTGTACATGATAGCCACTTCAATAGGAATTCCCTGTTTTTCGGAGTTCAGATAGATCACATCGTTAATCAAGTGCTCGCGTGAAGATTCGATAAAACGCACGAACTCTCTCAAGCCTTCTTCTGAATAGAACTGCTCGCTCTTGAAACTTCCATCTTCGTTCACCACCCGACGGTCAGTCAGAGAGATGCGAAGACCGGCGTTCAGATAAGCCAATTCGCGCAGACGTGAAGCCAGAATCTTGTAGTCGTATACTGTTTCAGTAAAGATGGTACCATCCGGCCAGAATTGCTGGCGGGTTCCCGTAATGTCGGCTGTACCGACTTCCTTTACAGAATAAAGCGGTTTACCGATCTCGTATTCCTGCTGATAGATTTTACCATTACGGAATACTTGTGTAGTCATGTGGGTAGACAGCGCGTTTACGCAAGACATACCTACACCGTGCAAACCTCCGGATACTTTGTAAGAACCTTTGTCGAATTTACCTCCGGCGTGCAATACGGTCATGGCTACTTCCAGTGCTGACTTCTTTTCTTTCTCATGATAGTCAACCGGAATACCGCGTCCGTTGTCCTGTACTGTGATTGAATTGTCTTCGTTGATTGTTACTTCGATATGGTCGCAATAGCCGGCCAATGCTTCGTCGATAGAGTTGTCAACGATTTCGTATACCAAGTGGTGAAGTCCCTTGACGCTGATGTCACCAATGTACATCGCAGGGCGTTTTCTTACTGCTTCAAGACCTTCCAATACTTGGATACTATCCGCAGAATAAGACCCGTTATTGGGAGTGATTTGTTCTTCGCTCATAATTG
>ERZ833608.1637-NODE-1637-length-13817-cov-2.979363_pt1 | contig 13817 bp, 13 predicted proteins | sample MGYA00519694_ERZ833608 | MGnify/ENA primary metagenome ERZ833608 (study PRJEB31850, sample SAMEA3708742) | human gut metagenome | biome: human gut; feature: human-associated habitat; material: faeces | place: China | collected 2014 ... | reverse complement strand
CCGATGGTGCGCATGGACGGCTCCAGGTCGTCGCACTCGACACAACACCCGTGTGTTCTCGACAAATGGGCTCGGCTCGTTGTGCCCATGCGCCGCTGTGACGAGGTTGCTCGACAAAACGGACGTTGCCGCAGCCGTGCGCCATTCTGGTAGCCAGTTGGGAGAGAGGGAACATGCAGACACCAAAGACCAGCAAAGAGCGCGTCTATGACATCCTGGATTCGTGCACGCGAACCCACGATGTGCGCGAGGCCGATTTCTTCCAGGCCTCCTACATAGCCGACACCCTGCACATCAGCCGCTCGCTGGCCAGCCAGTACATGAACGAGCTCGTGGGCGAGGGCATGCTTGTGAAGGTGGCCTCGCGCCCTGCCCTGTTCTATGGGCGTCGCGCCATAGAGAGCGTGTTTGGCGTCTGCCCCGAGACGGACACGTTCGTGAGCGTCGACGAGCTCGTTTCTGCTATCCAGTCCGCTCGCGGCGCCGTGTACGATTTCGAGGACCTCATCGGTGCCACGGGATCGCTTCGCGGTATCGTCGAGCAGGCGAAGGCCGCTGCCTCATATCCGCCGTGTGGCCTTCCCCTCATGCTCGTGGGCACGCAGGGCAGCGGGCGCCGCGGCATCGAGAACTCCATCACGAGCTACTGCGTCTCGGAGGGCATCGTCGCTGACCGCGCTCACGCCGGTCTCCTCGATGCTGCCTCTGGAACCGACGAGCTCGTCCGGGGACTCCTTGGCGATGACGCCCATGAGGGGTTGCTTGCCTCTCGGGAGACCCGCATCGTGTGGATCAAGAATGCCCAGATGCTCTCTGACGAGCAGATGGCGGAGCTGCTCGGCCGGTTCGAGACGCGCCTGTCCGACGGTGGCCCCAAGCGCGCCCATCGCGGCACGTCTCGCCTGTTCTTCGAATACAACGGGGACCCCTCGGACGTGACGTCACGCCCTTGGGCGGCTTCGATTCCGGCGCTGTGCTTCGTCCCATCGCTCGAGGAACGCGGGTCGGAGGAGAAGGAGTCGTGGATCTTCAAGCTCCTGCGCCGCGAGGAGGGCAACATCGGCCGCCGCATCAAGGTGAGCCGCTCGGTCATTCGCAGGCTCTCCTCCCACCGCTTCGCTGACAACGTCGACGGCCTCAAGCGTGCCGTGAGTCTCACGTGTGCCAGCGCCATGGCAGACTCCGACAACCAAGGCGCCGCCGAGCTCAAGGTGTTCTCCTACCACATCCCCAGCAGCATCGGCGCGACGCATGACCTCGAGCTCACCGACGAGCCCGGCCTCATCGACGTAGACCTGTACGATCCATCGCAGGCGGGTGCCGAGGCCGTCGACATCCTCGATCGCTTCATGTCCCTGTTTGCGCTCGACTCGGCCGCCTCGGATGATGCCGAGGGGCTTGCCAAGAGCGCCCTGTCGAGCTTCTTCGAGTACGTCGAGCGCGACCGCAACGCCCTCATCGGCGAGGCTGCCGTCGCGGACATCGTGCGCCAGGTGTTTGATCGCTATGGCCTGCGCGAGCCCGTAAACTTCTCGCGTCACCTCGTCGCGTGCGTCCATTTCTTCCGCAACAACCAGGTGGCGCTCAACCGCTGGCGTGCGGAGTCGTCTTCCTCGATCCGCGCGTTCTCCCAGCTCGTGCGCCAGAAGTATGCCACGGAGTATGACGTCGTCTCTCACCTGCGCTCCTACCTGCGAGACTATCTTGGCTGGCGTGTCGACGCCGAGAGTCTGTCACTCTTCTCGTTCTATCTGCACTGGTACCTGCGCGAGCACGGCATGCGCTCGTGTCAGGCCGTCATCGTGGCACATGGGCACTCCACGGCGAGCTCCATCGCCGACTCTGTGAACACGATTATCGGGGAGCACGTCTTTGACGCCATCGACATGCCCGTCGACGTCTCGGCTGACCAGGTGGTCTCTCAGCTCGAGCGGTTCCTCTCGCGCTCCCCGCTGTCCATCGACGTGCTCGTCATGGTGGACATGGGAAGCCTGGAGCGCATCGGCAAGCAGCTCTCCTCCTACCTGGGGGTTTCCGTGGGCGTCATCAACAATGTCTCCACGGCTCTTGCCCTCGAGGCGGGCGAGATGATCGTCCAGCAGGAGCAGATGCAGGCCATTCTCGAGCATGTGTGTGACGTGTCTCGCGCCAACTGGTCGCTCTCCGCCGTGGAGCAGTCGAGCGACTGCATCCTGTTTGCCTCCGAGAACGGCGAGATGGCCGCTACGAGGATCTCTGACCTGTTCATCAAGAGTCTGCCGCGTCCTATCCCCGTTGAGATGGTCCCCTGCGACTACTTTGAGCTCGTTCGCGCCAAGGGCGATCTCTCACAGGTGACGCGTCGCCATGTCCTGTTCGTCTTCGGCGCCACCGACCCGGGCGTTGAGGGCGTGAGCTTCCTTTCGCTCGAGGACATCGCGGAGCTCAAGAGCGACGACGGTCTTGGCCTGGGGCTTGAGAACTACCTGGCCCCTGACGAGATCTCCGAGCTCAAGAACAACCTCATTCGCAACTTCTCGCTCGAGAACCTCATGCACCATCTCACGATCCTCGAGCCAAATCACCTCATGGACGTCGTGTCCGAGTCGCTTGACCTGCTGCAGGCGAGCCTTGACAAGCGCTTCTCCTACGGTACGAGGCTACGCCTCTACATCCACATCAGCTACCTCGTGGAGCGTCTCGTGACCAAGGTCGCGCTCGACTACGGAGACTCGGATGCCTTCGCCTCCGAGCATGGCGACTTCGTTCGTCGTGCCCGCTCGAGCTTCTCGGGCGTCACGCGTACGTATGGCGTTGACCTTCCGGTCGGGGAGATCAACTACCTCTACGACCTCATCGAGCTCGAAGACACCGGCAAGACGACGCAGTGCACGGAAGACGATTTCTTTGACAACGACCCCGCCGATACGACGGCCGGGCAGGAGGGCTAGGAGACCACCATGGCCAAGAAGATTCTCATCGCGACCCACGGTCACCTCGCGAGTGGCATCAAGAGCGCCATCGGCGTGCTCGCCGGCGAGCCGTGCGAGATTCAGACGATCGACGCCTACACCGATGACGAGCCTGGCGACTACACCCCAAAGATCGAGGCATTCATTGCCTCGGTGGGCGAGGGGGACCAGGGCTTCATCTTCACCGACATCCTCTCGGGCAGCGTGAACCAGCGAGTCGTGCGCTCCAACCCGTTTGACAACCCCAATCTCACCTTGGTGACGGGGACGAACCTCATGGTCGTCCTGGGCGTGGCGCTCGATCCGCGCATCGTCACCCGGGATGTGCTCCAGGAAATCATCGAGCAGTCCAACGTGGAGATCGTCGAGCCGGAACCCGTCGATGAGGAGGTGGCCAACGAGGACGACTTCCTCAGTTAGGGAGGGGGCTCGAAAAATAGCACGGAGCGCCCCGCGGGGCGCAGGGAAGGGAAAAGGGACGAAGGGAGAAAGACGTGATTCCATCCATTCGAGTAGACGACCGCCTCATTCATGGCCAGGTCGCCCTAGTGTGGTCGAAGGAGCTGAACTGCCCGCGCATCGTTGTCGCCAACGACGCCGCAGCAGTCAATGACGTCACGAAGATGACGCTCCAGATGGCCACGCCCACTGGCATCAAGCTCCTCATCAAGTCCGTTGACGATTGCATCAAGGTCTTCAACGACCCCCGTGCCAAGGACATGCGCATGTTCGTGCTCACGAACAACGTTGCCGATGCCCTCAAGATCGTCAAGAGCTGTCCGGGCCTTGTCGAAAGCGTCAACGTCGCTAACGCCGGCCGCTTCGACGACACGGACAAGTCGCTCATGGTTCAAGTTACGCCCCAGTGCATCTTGAATCCCAATGAGGTCGAGGCGCTGCGCGAGCTCAACGAGCAGCAGGGCGTTGACGTGTACGGGCAGGTCATCCCCACCGATCCGAAGACCCCTGCGAGCAAGATGCTCGCCGTGGCCCAGAGCTAAGGGAGGCGTTTCCAGATGATGCAAGCGGCTCTTCTCACCGCCGTAGCGTACTTTCTCTGCTATGCCGGCAACTGGATGTTCGGTCAGTGCATGACCGAGCGCCCGCTCGTCGTTGGTCCCATCGTGGGCCTGTTCCTGGGTGACCCCGTCACCGGCCTTATGCTTGGTGCCACGCTCGAGGCTATCTACATGGGCGCCGTTAACATCGGTGGTTCCATCTCCTCCGAGCCTGCCACGGCAACGGCCTTCGCCGTCGCCTTTGCGGTGACGAGCGGCATCAGCCAGGACGCCGCCGTTGCCCTGGCCATCCCCATTGGCGTCGTTGCGGCGTTCGTGTTCATGTTCCTCAACAACGTGGCGTTCAACGTCTGGGTTCCGCTCATCGACAAGTTTGCCGCCGAGGGCTCGGCAAAGAAGCTGTTCGCCCTCAACTACTTCACGTGGTTCCTGCGCTTCTTCATCCTCGCCATCATCATGTTCTCCGGCGTCTACCTTGGCTCCACCTTCGTCCAGGCATTTGTCGACAACATCCCCGACGTCGTCATGCGCGGCCTCAAGGCCGCCGGTGGCCTCATGCCCGCCGTTGGTCTGGCCATCCTGATGAAGATGCTCTGGAGCAAGGAGCTCGCGGTCTATTACCTGCTCGGCTTCGTGCTCGTCATCTACTTCGGCATCCCGCTCGTTGCGCTCGCCGCTATCGGCGCGATTATCGTCGTGATCACCGCCATGCGTGACATCGAGATCAAGAACCTCCAGAAGAGTGGCGTCGCGAACGCCTCCCAGGAGAATGACACCGACGACGTGGAGGGATTCCTGTCATGAGCAAGCTGAACCAGAACCTCTCTGTTGAAGACAAGAAGATGCTCAACGGCATCTTCCTCCGCTCCTTCCCGATCTTCTCCGGCCGTACGGGTGGTCAGGTCCGCATGCACGCCGTTGGCTTCATCTGGACGATCATGCCGGCCCTGAGGCGCTACTACAAGGAGGGCACGCCCGAGTTCACCGACGCGCTCGTCCGTCACACGATGTTCTACAACATCACGCAGAACGTCGGCACCTTCTGCATCGGCCTCGTTGCTGCCATGGAGAAGGAGAACGCCTCCGATGAGAACTTTGATGACCGTTCCATCACGGCCATCAAGACGGCCCTCATGGGTCCCATGTCGGGCATCGGCGACGCCATCTTCTGGGGCGTGCTCCGCGTCATTGCCGCTTCCGTGGGCATCAGCCTTGCTGCCCAGGGATCGTGGCTCGGGCCCCTCATGTTCCTGCTCATCTATAACATCCCGTCTATCCTGTGCCGCTACTACCTCACCTATGCCGGCTTCACCCTTGGCAGCGACTTCCTTGCCAAGATGAACGAGGGCGGCCTCATGAGGACGATCACCAAGTGTGCCTCCATCCTCGGCCTCATCATGGTCGGTGGCATGACGGCCTCCACGGTCTCGTTTACCTCTGCCGTCCAGTTCATCATCGAGGGCCAGGATCCGATCCTGCTTCAGACCTACCTCGACTCCATCTTCAAGGGCCTCGTGCCTCTGCTCGTCACCACGGGCTGCCTGGGTCTCATGCTCAAGCGCGTGAACGTGAACGTCATCATGTTCGGCGTGCTGGGACTCGCCATCGTTCTTGCTCTGCTCGGCATCGTCTAAGAGTTCGATTAGCTGGGGCGGCGTGTCTTTACGTGGGCGCCGCCCCGCACCGCTATCGAGAGCAAATGAAGGGAGCCTCATATGTATGAGGAGAAGTTTGTCGTCAACAACGCGGAGGGGCTGCACGCGCGGCCGGCCGCCAAGCTCGTGGAGATTGCAGGAAAGTACGAGAGCAAGGTCGAGATTGTCCACAAGGGCAAGGCCGTGAACGCCAAGAGCATCCTCGCCATCATGGGCGCCGGCGTCTACACGGGCTCCGAGGTGCTTCTGCGCATCGAGGGGCCGGACGAGGAGGCTGCGAGTGCCGAGCTGTCTGAGTACATGAGTAACCTGCCGGACTAGGGCTACGCGGGCGGGTTCCGTCGCGAGGTCGGTGCGATGGAGCCCGCCCATCTTTTGTGAAGAGAAGGGGGGCGAAATGGACAAACGCTTTGGAGCGGGCGTGCCCACCAAGGTCATTGGCAATGACGTGGAGATTCCCCTCGTGGGCTTTGGCACGTTCAAAATCTGGCCTTACGAGGCGCAACAGGCCGTTGAGGATGCGCTGGCGCTAGGTTATCGCCATATCGACACGGCGCAGGCATATCTCAACGAGGTTCAGGTGGGAGCGGCGCTTGCGGCCACAAGCAAGGCCGATGAGACGTTTGTGACCACAAAACTTCGCAACGGCGACCACGGCTACGAGGCCACGTTGCGCTCTTTCGAGGAGTCGCGCCGGGCGCTAGGGCTTGATGTCATCGACCTGTTCCTCATTCATTGGCCCACACCGACGCTCGACAACTACGTGGACACGTGGCGTGCGTTCGTCCACCTGCGCGAGCAGGGGTATGTGAGGGCCATCGGCGTGTCAAACTTCCTCATCGAGCACCTTGATCGAATCGCTGCCGAGACGGGAGTGGTTCCTGATGTCAACCAGATCGAGAGCCACCCGCGCTTCTGGCAGCCCGAGCTCGAGGCATATTGCAAGGAGTACGGGATTGCCGTCGAGGCCTACTCGCCCCTGGGGCACGGCTCGGACATCTCGAGCGCGCCGGTCGAGGCCGCTGCTGCCGTGCATGGTGTGAGCGCGGCGCAGGTGGTGCTTCGCTGGCACATGCAGAAGGGGCACGTGGTGCTTCCCAAGTCGACGCATCCCGAGCGCATGCGTCAGAACATGGATCTCGACGGCTTTGAGCTGAGTGATTCGGAGATGGCGGCAATCGATTCGCTTGACGACCCGACGGCTACAGTCTCGCTTGATCCTCATACGTTCTGCGCTTCCCAGACGCTTGAGGACATGGTCGCTCGTGGTTCGGTGAAGCTTGAACCGTAGGTCGAGCGGCAGTTGGCAGTGCGTGCAGGTGGCTTCTGCCACCCGCACATAATATGAGGCTATCGGAGCCGCGGGCGAACGTTGGTCCCGATAGCCTCGATTTGTGTTTTGGCGGGGTTGCGTACGGGCGTGAGGCGACATTGCTGTGGCGTTGTTTCTCGCCGGTCGCGTTGATGGAGTGATATTGCACGCTAGAGGCTTGTGGAGCGCGCAGAAATGCCGTGCCAGTGAGCGAAACGTGCAGAAACGCCCTTGCAATGTGCGTAGGAGCGTGGCTGGCGAATCCCCGCTACCTCCCGAGCAGCGCGAGCGTCTCGCGCGTGACGTTCTCCTCGGTCATGCCGCAGGCCTCGAGCAGCTCATGCGGCTCGTAGCGGTCGGGGAAGCCGTGCGTGAGGCCAAAGCAGCGCACGCGCGTGCCCGTGGGGCCCAGGACGCAGGCGATGCGGCTGCCAAAGCCACCGTCTCGCACGCCGTCCTCGAGCGTCACGACGACACGGAAGCGCCCTGCCAGCCCACGCACCCAGTCGCGGTCGATGCCGCAGGCAAAGCGTGGGTTTACGAGCTCGGCGTCGACGTCCGCGGCGGCCAGGCGCTCTGCCACGCGCCGTCCGAGCGGCAGCGTGGCACCCAGCGCGAGAATGGCCACGTCATCGTCGCCCTCATGCACGATCTCTGGCATGCCGCTGGCAAAGCCGTCCGTCGGCAGCTCGACGTCGGGTCGGCTGACGACGCCGGCTCCCGGCACGCGAATGGCCACGGGGCCTCCCTCGTACCCGCACGCCCAGTCGAGCATGGCGAGGTACTCCTCGCGGCACGTGGGCGCCAGGTAGGTGAGCCCGGGCATGTCGCCGAGCATCGCGATGTCATAAAACCCCAGGTGAGTGGCATCGGTGGTGCCGAATGCACTCGAGCCGAACACGAGGATCGTGACCGGTGCCGCGTTGAGGCACACGTCGTGCCAGATCTGGTCGTAGGCGCGCTGCAGAAACGTCCCGTAGACGCCGTAGACGGGGTGCGCCCCGCCCGTGGCGAGCCCGGCGGCGAGCGTCACGGCGTGCTCCTCGGCGATGCCCACGTCCACGAACTGGCGCCCGGCGGCCGCGCGCCGCGCCGCCGTGAGGCCCATCATGTAGGGAGTTGCGCTCGAGATGGCAATAAGCCGCTGGTCAGAGGCCATGCGGCTAAGCAAAAACTCGCCGGTGATGTCCGCGTAGGTCGCGGGCGGCGCCGCCACGATGCCGACGCTCGCGCGGCCCCCGGTGAGCTTCTCGCCCGTGACGGGGTCGAACGGCCCCACGTGGTGCCAGCTCTCCTCGTCCGCCTCGGCCGGGGCAAAGCCCAGGCCCTTGCGCGTGTGCACGTGCAGCACGACGGGCCGCTCGCAGCCGCGCAGGTTCGCGAGCGCGCTCTCGAGCGCCTGCTCGTCGTTGCCGTTCTCGACGTAGGCGTAGTCCAGGCCGAGTGCGCGGAAGGGGTTGTCGGGCGCGTTGCCGCCCGTCTCGCGCAGGTGCGCGAGCGCGTCGTACAGGCCGCCCTGGTTCTGCGAGATGGACCACTCGTTGTCGTTCACGACGACGATGAGCCCCGTACTGAGGCGCGCGACGTCATCGAGACCCTCGAAGGCGAGGCCCCCGGAGAGCGACCCGTCACCGATGACGGCCACGACGTCATAGCGCTCGCCGGCGAGGTCGCGGGCGCGCGCGAGGCCCGCCGCGAGGCTCACGGACGTGGACGTGTGGCCCATGGAGAAGTGGTCGTGCTCGCTCTCGACGGGGCTCGCGAAGCCCGAGAGCGTGCCCATGCGCGTGGGGTCGAGGTAGTTCCACGCGCGGCCCGTGAGCATCTTGTGGGCATAGGTCTGATGCGAGACGTCGAAGACGAGTTTGTCGGCCGGCGAGTGGAACACGCGGTGGAGCGCCACCGTGAGCTCAACGATGCCGAGGTTGGGGCCCACGTGGCCGCCCACCTTGGCCGAGCTTGCGATGATGGCGTCGCGAATCTCGGCGCACAGGGCCGGCATGACGGAGGCGGGCAGCGCCCTCACGTCTGCCGGCGACTCGATGTGCTCGAGGTACATGCGCGCTCCCTGTCCGTCTCGCCCGATTAATGATTTGCAAACATATAGCTTTGCACATTTGGGGACAAAAGTGGTGTTGGGCTCGTGCCGACGCGCCGGTCGCGCGGCCCAGCGGCAGCTTGGCGGCGCCAGGGCGTGCGCCCGGAGACGCCCCAAAGGTGTTTGACCCCTTTGGGGCGGGGCGCGGCAGGGACGGCCGCCGGGCTGGTAAGCTTGAGGCCAACGAAGGAGGGGCATGGGCGTGCGAGAAGAGGTGGCCGCGCGGGCGGCGCGGCTGGAGCGAGACGGCAGGCTGGGCCAGTGCCGAGGCTTCATCCAGCACGGCGACGTGAGCGTCTACGACCACGTTGTCTCCGTGGCCGAGCAGAGCTGCCGCATGGCCGACGCCCTTGCGCGCCTTGGCCTGCGCGTGGACCGCGACTCGCTCGTGCGCGGGGCCCTCTTGCACGACTACATCCTCTACGACTGGCACGACCCGGACCCGAGCCATCGACTGCATGGGTTTCGCCACCCGTTCTTTGCCCTCGCGAACGCGGAGCGCGACTTTGACCTGACGCCGCGCGAGAGAAACGTCATCGTGCGGCACATGTTTCCGCTGGTGCCGGTGCCGCCCACGTGTCGCGAGGCGTGGATCGTCTGCGTGGCCGACAAGGCGTGCGCGCTGCGCGAGACCATCGTGCCTCGTGTGGCCGTGCTTGCTGGGCGATGCGTGCGGGGCCGGCGCCTGCGCCCGGAGAGGGGAGGGCGCCGATGAGCCCGATGCCGCAGACGGTCGGCGTGCCGCTGCTCGTGGCCGCCTCGGTGCCACAGGCCCCGCTCGCGGGCCTGTTCCTGTCGTTTCTCGTCTACAGCTTTGGCGGGTGGCTGTGGGAGTCCATCGTCTGCTCGATGATGAACCAGGGACGCTTCTCCAACAGCGGCTTTCTGTTGGGGCCCATCTGCCCCATCTACGGCGTGGGATGTCTGTTCTGCTGGCTGTTTCTGCGCGGCGTCGCGGACCCCGTGGCGCAGTTTCTCGTCTCGGGGGCGGCGTGCTGCGCGCTGGAGTATGCCGTGGGCGTGGCCCTCGAGAAGACGTGCGGCGCGCGGTTCTGGAACTACGACGACAAGCCGCTCAACATCAACGGGCGCGTGTGCCTGTACGGCTTTCTCATGTTCGGTGCGGGTGCAACGCTCGTGTGCCGGTTTGCGCAGCCGGCGCTGCTCGCGGCGCTGGGCTCGCTGCCCGCCGTGCTGCTCGAGGCGGCGGCGGGCCTGCTCGCTGTGGCTCTCGCGCTTGACCTTGTGCTTGCGATGGCGAGCTGGCGGCGCCTGTCCGCCCAGCTCGAGGCGCTGCGCACCGAGATCTCGCTGCGGCTCGACGAGTCCTTGGGCGAGGCGTCCGAGCGCATGCTCGAGCGGCTGCCGGACTCTGTGGTGGAGGGTGCGGCCGAGGCGTACGAGCGCACGCGCGACGCGGCGAGCGATCTTGTCTCGAAGCTTGACCCGCGCGTCGCCGCTGCTGGCTTGGGCTCGGCCACGGACATGATGCGCGACGTAGCGCGTGCGCGTGGGCTGAGGAGGCCGGCGCACCCCGAGTGGCTCGACCGCGCCACGGAGGCGCTCATCGCGCATCTGGGCAAGCGCGACCTGCGCTTCTTCGATGCGTTCCCACAGCTGCGCTTCGAGCGCTACGAGGGCGCCATCACGCGCGCCGGCCTGCGCGAGCGCGTCCGCGAGCTGTTTGGGCGCAAGTAGCGGGTTGCGCGAGAGCTTGGCGCGCAATCTAGTGGGGAGACGCCTCGTTTTTTGGTCGCAAAGCCCATTTGTGAACGAGCATCGGTGGCGAATTCGCTGGCAGACGCCAAAGCTTTGATGCGCGCACGCTCATAACCAGGCATTTTGCAATAACGAGTTCTGGCGGCGTCCGCTAAAGTCGCCACATCGTGTGCACTACTCGGTTTTGCGACCGTGGATTTAGCTTGGAGCCCGCTAGATTGGCTGGGACGGGTGCCTAGTGGCGCACCTCGTTGCGGATGGGCTCACCGACGGCGAGGGACTGCCGAGCATGGAGCCGGGCGCGGGCGCCACGTAGGCGTAGCGGGCGCCTGGGGCCCCGGCCTCAAGCCGCGTGCGCTGCGCCTCGCTCAGCGGAAGAAGTACGAGGACATTGAGGCTGCTAGGGGCCATCGGGCTCTCCTCTCGCGTGGGGTTCTCGGCCGTATTGTACGCGCGCGGCTGCGAATGGATTGGGGCGCGTGTCGTAACGGCCGATGTGGCACAGCCTGCGATTTGTCGGATGTAGCGATCGAGCGTTGCGGAGGGGCGCCGATTGGCCTCAATTTGTCCGATCCCTTGGCCCGACGGCGTTGCGCAATATCTTGAATGCACCGGGTGATAGGGTTGACCCGTCGGAAGAGCACAAATGAAGGGAGACCCTGATGTTCTGCTCCAAGTGCGGCACGCGGGTTCCAGATGGTTCGAAGTTCTGTCCCGGCTGCGGAGCGCCGCTTCCTGGCCAGCCCGCCCAAGCCGCTGCTCCGCAGCGGCCCGATGGCTTCCAGGCGACTTCGGCAGAGGGCTCGCAGCCGTCCGCCGGCCCCCAGCCTCCGAAGAAGAGCAAGGCTCCGATTATCGTGTGCGCCGTGGTTGCCGTGGTTGCCATCGCTGCTGCCGCAGTGTTTGCGCTGATGCCAAAAGGCGGCGGCGTCGACTCCAACGGTGTCGCTCCAGCCGGGGATGCGCCGGCGTCAACCGAAGCCGTTGAGCAGGGGACGCCTTGGACGTCGATGGATCTTTCCGGCAATGGGTACACTCACGAGTTCAGCATCGCACTTGACGAGCCCGACGGCACGCTTGGACCCGTCACCATTTACGACCAGGACGAGATGGTTACAGCCGAGATCAGTGGCAACAGCGGCGGCGACGAGAACCTATTGCTGTGCCAGGACGATACCGTCGACTGGGGTTCCTGGGGTCCCGACAGCTTCCGCAATGCGGATTCTGGATCCGACAAGGAGTGCACGTTGCTCGTGCCGGGAGACGCCACGGTCGAGAACCCGTGGGGGCGCTGGTCTTTCCTCGCGACTTGCGACGACTATTCGAGTGGCGACCAGTATCTCTTCACGCGTAGCACGACGCTCGAGCTGAACGAGGATGGTACGGGCAGCTATGAGTTCGCCGCCATGTGGGGCGACTACGTGACGTGCGAGGTGGCAGACCCCTCGGATGAGAATTACGACCCCTCCAAGGCGGACAATAGCTTTGTCCACTCGTTCACTTGGGAGAGGTCGGGAAACACCTTCGACATCACGTTCGACAACGGCAACACCTATACGCTGACGTTCGAATAACGAGTGGGATGGGTAGGCGCCGCATCCGGCGCTCTGCTGCGTGCGGGTGCTAGACTTTGTCACGCAATCACGCGTCAGAAGGGAAATCCCATGGACGTCACCAGCAAGACCACCGCGACCGACGTCGCGCTCGCCGAGGAGCTCGTGAGCTTCATCCAGAAGAGCCCGAGCATGTTCCACTCCGCCGCGACCATCCGCTCCTACCTGGACGAGGCCGGCTTCACCTACCTGCCCGAGACCGGCGCCTGGGACGTGGAGCCCGGCGGCAGCTACTACACGTGCCGCAACAACTCCACCGTCATCGCCTGGAAGGTGGGCGCGCGCCTGGCCGAGGAGGGCTCGAGCTACCACTTCCAGCTCGCGGCCTCGCACTCCGACTCGCCCACGTTCAAGCTCAAGACGGCAGCGGAGCTCGAGGGTCCCGAGTCCTACCTGCGCCTGGACACCGAGGCCTACGGCGGCATGATTGACTACACGTGGTTCGACAAGCCGCTCTCGCTTGCCGGCCGCGTGCTCGTGCGCGAGGGCGCGCGCATCGAGAGCCGCCTCGTGTCGCTCGACCGCGACGTGGCGATCATCCCGAGCCTGCCCATCCATCTTGACCGCTCGGTGAACGAGAGGTTCTCGCCCAACCGCGCGAGCGACCTGTGCCCCATCATGTCCGCCGGTGACTGCACGATGGGCACGGTCGACGCCCTCGTGGCCGAGAGCCTGGGCGTGGCTCCCGAGCAGATCGTCGCACGCGACCTGTTCCTCGTGAACCGCCAGCGCCCGTGCGTGTGGGGCGCGGCCAACGAGTTCGTCTCCTCGCCCAAGCTTGACGACCTCGCCTGCGCGTTCACCTCGCTCAAGGCGTTCCTCGCCAGCGACAACGAGCGCGACGTGAGCGTCTACTGCTGCTTTGACAACGAGGAGGTTGGCTCGAACACCAAGCAGGGCGCCATGTCCACCGTGCTTGCCGACACGCTCGCGCGCCTGAATGCCGCGCTGGGCCACACGGCCGACGAGCTTCACCAGGCCATTGCCAAGTCGATGCTCGTGAGCTGCGACAACGCGCACGCCGTGCATCCCAACCAGGCCGGTAAGTACGATGCTGCCAACCGCTGCCGCCTCAACGGCGGTCTCGCGGTGAAGGAGGCGGCCAACCAGAAGTACTGCACGGATGCCTTCAGCCGCGCGGTGTTTGCTGCCGTGTGCGCAGATGCCGGCGTCCCCGTGCAGACGTTTGCCAACCGCAGCGACATGGCGGGCGGCTCCACGCTGGGCAACCTGTCGAACACGCAGGTGAGCATGCACGCCGTTGACGTGGGCCTGCCCCAGCTGGCCATGCACTCGAGCTTTGAGACGGGCGGCACGCGAGACGTGGCGCTCGCCGTCGCGGCGCTCGCGGCCTTCTACGACGCCGACCTGCGCATCGACGGTGCCGACGCCGTGGAGCTGGGCTAACGTCGGAACCATCCATGCGGCGATAAAGGCGGGGCCGAGACGA
>ERZ833608.1632-NODE-1632-length-13855-cov-4.941739_pt1 | contig 13855 bp, 9 predicted proteins | sample MGYA00519694_ERZ833608 | MGnify/ENA primary metagenome ERZ833608 (study PRJEB31850, sample SAMEA3708742) | human gut metagenome | biome: human gut; feature: human-associated habitat; material: faeces | place: China | collected 2014 ... | reverse complement strand
TTATTCTATATACTAATTTATAAAATACATTATATACTATAACTTTAGTAAGCTTTAATCTAAATCTTTTAACAGCTGTATCTGGTGTTTCTTCATAAACTTTTTGTTCAAGTCTTTGCTCTTTTTTAGTATCTTTTATTAATTTTACGATTTTTTTAGTAACTTGTTTTATTGTCATATTTGTTGAATCAATCACTATTGCATCTTCTGCAACTTTTAATGCACCAAATTCTTTATTTTTGTCATTTTCATCGCGATTTTTCATATTTTGTAATACTTCTTCATATGTTGACTCTATATTTTTTTGCTGATTTTGTTTAAATCTTCTCTTTGCTCTTTCTTCTACATCTGCATCTAAATAAATTTTTACATCTGCTTTTGGAAATACAACTGTTGTTATATCTCTACCTTCCATTATTATGTCTTTATTTTTAGCTATTGCTCTTTGCAAATCTACAAGTTTAAGTCTTACTTCTTTTATACTTGAAACCTTTGACACAAGTTTAGTTACTTCCATACTTCTTATTTTCTCAGTAACATCTTCTCCATTTAAAAATACTTTTTTGTTTTCTTCATCTAAATTTATATCTATATTGTTCAATAGATCTTTTATTTTGTCTAATTCATCTAATTTAATATTTTTATTTATCATATCTAATGTTACACATCTATACATAGCTCCTGTGTCTATACATTCTAAGCCTAATTTTTTGGCTACTATTTCTGTTATACTTCCCTTTCCGCTTCCTGCAGGTCCATCTATTGCAACTACAAATGACATTCTTACTCCTCCTTGTATTATAACTGAACCAATACTTTGATTAGTTATTGGTTTCATCCATTATTATAGATTTTACTAAGATTTCTATTTTTTGAACATTCATTGATGTCAATCTTTCAATTTCCTTTTTTACCTTGTTTTGAAACTTTTTATGACATTCTTCTATATTACAACCATATTTTACTATAGATTGCATATAAATTGACATTCCTTCACCATATTTATCTATTCTTATTTTTGAAATTTTAACTATGTCTTTTTCTCTTTTTACTAACATTTGTATTATTTGTCTAAATACTGTATCTGAAATTGTAAAATTTCCTAAATAACTAAATGTAGGTCTTATTATTGATTTTTCCGCAATATATGGATCTTGACCTCCACCTTTCATTTTAAATATTTGCAAAGGATCTAATAAAAACCCTGAAAAATCTTTTTTTATTTCAAATGTAGGCACTGGTATAACATGTTTACCTTGTGTTACACGAATTCTTCTAGCTTTTTGCATTTCTTCTTCTGTTGCAACATCTGATATATAAATAGTTTTACTTATTGGTGGTAATTCTAAATTTTGAGCAATTTTTGATACCATTCCATCTGATGTTCCTAATATTAAAATAGATTCTGGCTTATATTTTTTTATTGCTTCAACAATCACATTTTTTTCATCTTCATTGATAAAAAGAGCATGCCTTATTGTTTCTATTTTAGTTGGTGCTTTTTTCGCTGATGAACCTGCAACTACTTCATTGTCATTTATTAGTAATCCATCATCTATTATATATTTAATATTATTTTCACCAGCAACCATTTGAGCTCTATAGCTCTTTCCTGTTCCTGATGGTCCAACAAAAGCATAAACTCTTATTGTTTCGAACATAATTTTATTCCTCCTAAAACATTTGTATGTATTATATCATTATTGTTTACAAAGAAAAAGGGGTTTTTTAAATTTTTTCATATCTACAAATTGATAATTCTATGATTTATTCACATTATAAAATAGACTAGAATAGTATTTTAAAGGCTTAATTAATATTACAATAAAAAAAGCAAAATCATTAAATAACAATTTAACAATTCTGCTTAATATATTTTATGACAACCTTATTTTTTACATTGTCTATAATTTTTTAGTTTAAAGGTCTTCTATTTTCTTATCATCAACATGGTCTATTTTCTTCCATTCTGTGTCTCTTTTGAATAGACATTTTATATTTATTAATAACCATGATCCCATGAAAATTGGATATGTTAATAATCCTTTTATCATTGGTTTTATTGGCTTTTTTTCTAAGTATAATACTACTAATCCCATAAATGGTAATACTAATAATGTTGGTATAATATATTTTAACATTTGTATTGTAAAGTCTAATCCTGTCATTGCTCCTGTTGCAAATAACACTATGTTTACTATTACTAATACTAAAGTTAATATTAACATTGGTGTTGTTCCTAACATATATAATAAACCGTCAAAATTCATTACTGTTTTATTTTTTACTACAGCTTCAGCTAATGGTTTTGTATATTCTTTTAAACATTGCATATGTCCTACTGTCCATCTTGATCTTTGTGTCCATGATTGTTTAAATCCTACTGGTTGCTCATCATATACTATTGCATCTCTTGCCCAACCTAATTTTTTACCTTCTATAATTCTTTTTAATGAAAATTCTATATCTTCTGTTAATGTTTTTGTGTTCCATCCTTGAGGTTTTATTACATCAAATTTTACCATAAAACCTGTTCCATTCATTAAAGGTGAAAGACCTATATTATATCTTGCTAAATGATAAAATCTATGCATTGTCCAATAGAATATTGCATATCCTGCAGATACCCAACTGTCTGATGGATTTTTTATGTCTTTATATCCTTGAACAACTTCTTCTCCTTGACACAATTTTTTATTCATTACTTTTAAGAAATTTTCATCTACTATATTATCAGCATCAAATATACAAAATGCATCATATGGTGCATTTTCTTCAATTTTTTGAGCTAAAAACCATTGAAGAGCATGACCTTTTGTTTTATGAGCTTCATCAAATCTTTCATATACTATTGCTCCTGCTTTTTTTGCAACTTCTGCTGTTTTGTCTGTGCAGTTATCTGCAATTACATATATGTCGTATAAATCTTTGGGATAGTCTAATTTTTTTAAACTTTCTATTAAATTTACTACAACTTTTTCTTCATTATGAGCCGGTATTATTGTCATGAATCTGTGTTGTTTATCTTCTTTTAAAGGTTTTTCTTTAATTTTAACAAAAGAGCACAAACTAATTATGAATTGATATAACCAATATATAGTTACAATCCAAATAAGTGCCTGTTGTATTATATATAAATATTCCATCTTTTACTCCTTAATTTTAAATTCATATATATTATACTTACTTATATTCTTTTTTTCAACATTTTGTTACTTTTTTTTGCATTTTCACAAATAATTCACAAAAAAGCCCCTTATTTTTTGTTTATTTTCAAAAACAATAGTATACTAAAATATACTATTGTTTTTGCTTTTATTTTATTATTTTTCTTCTTTGTTTTCGTCTTTATTTTGAGCTGTAGATTCTAGGTCTTTCATTGTTAAATTTACTCTTCCTTGAGAATCAATTTCAGATACTTTTACTCTTATTTCGTCTCCAATTGCTAATACATCTTCTACTTTTTCTACTCTCTTACTTGATATTTTTGAAATATGAAGTAATCCTTCTTTTCCTCCACCTAAATCAACAAATGCTCCGAATGGCATTATTTTTGTTACAACACCATCATAAATTTCTCCTGCTTCTATTTCTCTTGCTATATCTTTTATCATTTTCATTGCTGTTTCTGCATTTTTTGAATCATTAGAATATACACATACAGAACCATCTTCTTCAATGTCTATTTTTACATTTGTTTCGGCAATTATTTTGTTTATAACTTTTCCACCAGTTCCAATTACATCTTTTATTTTGTCTACACTAATTTTTGTTGTTATTATTTTTGGAGCATATTTTGAAATTTCTGCACGTGGCTCTGCTATTTGTGGTAACATTATGTCATTTAATATATACATTCTTGCTTTTTCTGTTCTTTCAAAAGCCTGTTCTATTATATCATATGTTAATCCATCTATTTTAATGTCAACTTGTATAGCAGTTATACCATCTTTTGTTCCACCTACTTTAAAGTCCATATCTCCAAAGAAATCTTCAATACCTTGAATATCTGTTAACATTACATATCTATTTGGATCATTTTTGTCTGTTACTAATCCTGTTGATATTCCAGCTACTGGCTTTTTAATTGGAACACCTGCATCCATTAAAGCTAATGTACTTCCACATATACTAGCTTGTGATGTTGAACCATTTGAGCTTAATACTTCTGATACAACTCTTATTGCATATGGGAATTCTTCTTCTGATGGAATTACTGGAACTAATGCTTTTTCAGCTAATGCTCCATGGCCAATTTCTCTTCTTCCTGGTCCTCTTGATGGTCTTGCTTCTCCAACACTGTATGATGGGAAGTTATATTGATGCATATATCTTTTTCCTGTTTCTTCATCTAATCCATCTAATAATTGCTCTTCACTTTTCATTCCTAAAGTTACTATTGACATTACCTGTGTTTGACCTCTTGTAAAGATAGCACTTCCGTGTACTCGTGGTAATACTCCAACTTCACAAGATAGTGGTCTTATTTCATCTATTTTTCTACCATCTGGTCTTTTATGCTCTTCTAGTATCATTTCTCTTACACATTCTTTTTCTAGATCATGAACACTATTTGCAATATCAGCTTTCTTTTCTTCTGCTGATTCTTCTCCATATTTTTCTATAAAATAATTTGTTATATCTTCAGTTATTTTTTCTATATTTGTATCTCTTACAGTTTTATCAACTTCTTGAACATCTTTGTACATTCTTTCTTTGAAGTTTGATTTTATCTCTTCATATACATCTTTATCAGTTGCAAATGATTGATATTCAAATTTTGGCTTTCCTATTTCTGCTTGTATCTTCGATATAAAATCACATAATTTTTTTATTTCAACATGAGCATCTTTTATTGCTTGTAACATTGTGCTATTTGGTATTTCATCTGCTCCGGCCTCAATCATTGTTATTTTTTCTTGTGTTCCAGCTACAGTTAAACGTAATCTACTGTGTTCTCTTTGCTCTGCTGTTGGATTTATTACTATTTTATCATCTACATATCCTACATTAACAGCTGCTGTTGGTCCTCCAAATGGAATATCTGATATTGCAAGTGCTGCTGCTGTTCCTATCATTGCACAAACCTCTGGTGAGTTATCTTGCTCTACAGATAATACTGTTGCTACTACACATACATCATTTCTAAAATCTTTTGGGAATAATGGTCTTATTGGTCTATCTATTGCTCTTGATGTTAATATAGCTTTATCTGCAGGTTTTCCTTCTCTTTTTGTAAAACTTCCTGGTATTTTTCCTACAGCATATAGTTTTTCTTCATAATCTACTGATAATGGGAAAAAGTCAATTCCTTCTCTTGGCTCTTTTGATGCTGTAACATTTACCATTACTACAGTATCTCCATATCTTACCATAACACTTCCATTTGCAAGCTCTGCAATTTTTCCAGTTTCAATTGTTAATTTTCTTCCAGCTAATTCTGTTTCATAACATTTAAACATATACTTCTCTCCTTTATAATTTATTATTTGCTTAAAATTAGCTGTAACCTCGATAAATTACTTTAATTTACTTTTATTTAATATAATTTTTTAAAGTACTTTATCCAAGCTACTTACTAATTTTTAAGCATTTTTAACACCATTTAATTAAAATGGACGTTTAGCAATTTATTTATGCAAAACGTCCAAAAGTTATTATTTTCTTAATCCAAGTTTTTCTACGATATCTCTGTATCTTTGAACATCTTTTTTTGCTAAGTAGTTAAGTAAATTTCTTCTGCTTCCTACCATTTTTAAAAGACCTCTTCTTGAATGATTGTCTTTTTTGTGAACTTTTAGATGTTCTGTTAATTCATTGATTCTTTCTGTTAAAAGAGCTATTTGAACTTCTGGTGAACCAGTATCGTTTTCATCTCTTTTATAAGTAGCGATTATTTCTTGTTTTCTTTCCTTTGTCATTTTACAATGCACCTCCATTATTATTTTTTATCCTTAAACTGAGTTTAAGTGGTGTTAATTATCCTTGAACTAAGTATAAGGTTTTGTATTTTTAATACCTTGATATTTTATCATATAATTTTAGTCATTGCAAGTGAAATAATTGCTTTTCTCTTTATTTTATTTTTTTTGATACATATTTATATGAAATAATAGAATCAGCAAGATTTTTTAAAGTTATGTCATTATACCTAGTACATATCCTGTATTCGTCTAGGAAAAATTTGCCCTTGCACCGTTAACGCTCCTTACAGTCGCCTTCTCGGTGACTCACGGAAGGACTATTCGTACCTTCCATTTTCGTACGCCTCTAGTTTTATTCAACTACCAAATTCCACTCTCCGCTTTCTGTTTTTCCGCTTGTCTGGATATTGGATTTTAGAGAAACTACAGGGACCACAGAATAACCATGGTCACGCTCACCGCGAGACGAATGGAACAAGTAGTTGCTGCTGACGCCGCCAGAATACAAATCGCGCACGCTGAAAATGTAAATGCTAGAATACAAGTAGATACAAGGAGACGCCAACCAGCATGACTTATTTTTGAAATTGGTTGTTGAATAACTATAAGCTTTATTCGTACTTTTACTTTGGGTACTTGCTGTATATCTCAATGTTACTGGATTTTCTGCACTTGCTACTGTTTCTGTTCCATCATCATTTATAAATGTTCCACTTGTATATGTATAACTCGTTGTTGTATCATCTTCTGGTGTATAATTTTCTAATTTATTTACATCTTCTACTGTTATACTTCTTCCTCCTGTTGCTCCTTTCCCATGTCCATATACATCTCCTACTTTATTTAATACTGTTACTGCATTTTTATAGCCGTTTTTTCCTTTTAAATTTACTTTATTTACTGTTGGATTCTCTGCCATTAGCTTTACTATTCCTGTAGTTTTATCTACATTCATTACTTTCCATGTCATTGCATCACTTGAATTAAATGTTGCTGTTGTGCTTGAACCTGTTAAGCTTTCCTCTGTTGTGTATGTTTTTACTTCTCCACTTGATGCATCGTAATTTACTTTATCTCCTACACTTACTACATTTGCTAATCTTTGTGTTTTTACCTCTTGCTCTGGTGCGCCACTTTTTGGGTTTCTTTGTGTTCCTGTTACTGTTATTGTCATTGTTACATTCTTTCCACTGTCTTTTGTATCTGTTTCATCATTTTTGTCTATTTCATTTGATGTTTTTCCTGTTTCATATGGCCATTGCCAATATATTGTTTTGGTTAGTGGTGTATTTACATCTTCTAGTGCTATACTTCCTGCTATATTTAATGTCCCATCTGTTTCTGATATTGGTGTTTGATATTTATCGTCTAAATAGAATTTTAGGTTCGTTGGCTTTTGTGTTATTGCTAATTTTATGTTGTAATCTATTGCTACTTCACTTCCACTTCCGTCTAGTATTAAGTCGAAGTGACCACTTGTTCCTGGTGCTAATTTTGGTGTTACAACATTATTATGTGCATCCATTGTTTCTCCTAATTCTATGTCTGGTATTGTTTGTGTTTGTCCATTTACTTTAAAGCTCCATTTTGCTACTGTTGATGTTCCATTTCCTGTTAGTGTTGATGTGTATTTTGAATATGCATACATTGATAGTATTATGGCTACTATTAGTGCTAATGCTAATACTACAACAGCGCCTTTGTTTTTGCTTTTTACTTTTGTTGTTTGATTATTCATTTGATTTCCTCCTTGTTTTTATTTTTCTTTTGAATTTTTCTTTCTGCCATTTTCTTTGTTTTGCCAAAAAATTCTTCTTCAACTTTATTATACAAATTGCGACTTTTTTCGTCAATATATATTCTTGTTTTTTTTCTGTTAATTTTTTACAAAGTGATTGAGCCTATTTTTTCCCACTCCATCAACTTTAACTCATTGACATTTTGCATTTTTATAGTATAATTGAGGTAATTTTATGTCAAAATTTGAAAGGACGCGATGTTTATGGATTATAACTTTAAAGAAGTTGAAAAAAAATGGAAAAAATATTGGAAAGATAATGAAACATTCAAGACAGATGTATGGGATTTTTCTAAACCTAAATATTATGCATTAGATATGTTTCCATATCCTTCTGGTGTAGGTCTTCATGCTGGTCATGTTGAAGGTTATACTGCTACAGATATAATTGCTAGATTTAAAAGAATGCAAGGATATAATGTTCTACACCCTATGGGATGGGATGCATTTGGTTTACCTGCAGAACAATATGCTATTACTACAGGAAATCATCCAGATGGTTTTACAGAAAAAAATATAGCTACATTTAAAAATCAATTGGAAAATTTAGGTCTTTCTTATGACTGGAGTAAAGAGCTATCTACAACAGACCCTAATTTTTATAAATGGACTCAATGGATTTTTAAACAATTATATTTAGATGGTTATGCAAAATTAGTTGATATGCCAGTTAACTGGTGTGAAGGTTTAGGTACTGTTTTAGCTAATGACGAGGTAATTGATGGAAAAAGTGAAAGAGGTGGATTCCCTGTTGTTCGTAAAAATATGAAACAATGGATTATTGAGACTCCAAAATTTGCAGAAAAATTACTTGAAAATCTTGAAAACCTTGATTGGCCTGAATCAACAAAAGAAATTCAAAGAAATTGGATTGGAAAATCTGTTGGTGCACATGTAAACTTTAAAGTTGCAAGTCATGATGGTTTATCATTTACTATCTTTACAACAAGATGTGATACTCTTTTTGGTGCGACATATTGTGTTCTTGCTCCAGAAAGTGATTTAGTAAAACAAATAACAACACTAGATCAAAAGAGCGCAGTTGACGAATATATAAAAATTTGTAGCACAAAATCAGACTTAGAAAGAACAGAATTAAATAAAGAAAAAACAGGTGTATTTACAGGTGCATATGCTATAAATCCTGTAAATGGAAAAGAAATTCCAATTTGGATTTCAGACTATGTTTTAGCATCATATGGAACTGGTGCAATTATGGCTGTTCCAGCTCATGATACAAGAGATTATGAATTTGCAACAAAATTCAATATAGATATAATTCCTGTATTAGAAGGTGGAGATATTTCTAAAGAGGCCTTCACAGGCGATGGATTACATATCAATTCTGAATTTTTAAATGGTCTTGATAAAGAAGATGCTATTTCTAAAATGTTAAATTGGTTAGAAGAAAATAATGTAGGTCATAAACAAGTTAATTATAAAATTCGTGATTGGATTTTTGCTAGACAACGTTATTGGGGTGAACCTATTCCAATTGTTAATTTTGAAGATGGAACAAGTACTGCTTTAGATGACTCAGAATTACCACTTGTATTACCTAAATTACAAGATTATGCTCCAAGCAAAAATGGAGATAGTCCTCTTGAAAAAGCTACTGACTGGGTAAATGTAACTGTAAATGGTAAAAAAGGAAAAAGAGAAACAAGTACTATGCCAGGAAGTGCAGGTTCAAGCTGGTATTTCTTAAGATATATTGACCCACATAATGATAAACAAATTGCAGACCCTGAATTATTAAAACATTGGCTACCTGTAGACTTATACATTGGTGGACCAGAACATGCAGTTGGACATTTAATTTATTCAAGAGTATGGAACAATTATTTACATGATAAAAATATAGTTCCAGTTGCTGAACCATTCAAAAAGTTAGTTCATCAAGGAATGATATTAGGTGCAAATGGTATTAAAATGGGTAAAAGATATCCTGAATTTGCAGTTAATCCAAATGACATTGTTGATCAATATGGTGCAGATACATTAAGATTATACGAAATGTTTATGGGACCACTTGAAGCTAATAAGCCTTGGAACGAAAATGGTGTTGAGGGTGCAAGAAGATTTATTGAGCGTGTATATAGAATGTTTGAAGAAAAAAATCTTACTGATTCAATAAATCCTAACTTGGAAAAAGTTTATAATACAACAGTAAAAAAAGTTACTGGAGATTATGATAAATTATCTTTTAATACTGCCATTAGCCAATTAATGATATTTGTTAATACTGTATATAAAGAAAATGACTTACCAAAAGAATATGCCAAAGGATTTATTCAATTATTAAACCCTATTGCCCCATTTATTACTGAGGAAATTTGGAATACCTTCCTAGGACACACAGAATCAATTGCATATTCAAAATGGCCTACATATGATGAATCAAAAACTATTGATGATGAAATTGAATTACCAATTCAATTAAATGGAAAATTAAAAACAACACTTAAGATTCAAAAAGATTCTGGTGAATCAACAATAAAGGAAATTGTTCATAATAATGATACAGTAAAATCTTTAACAGAAGGAAAAACAATAGTAAAAGAAATTTATGTAAAAAATAAAATTTATAATATTGTTGTAAAATAAATCTTTCAAAGAAAAAAATAAAAATCCACTTAATGTGGATTTTTATTTTATTCTTCTATTTTTTGCTTTTTTACTGTATCTGTATCGTTGTTTTTAGATTCAGTATTATTCTTTTCCGTATTTTCATTAGTTTTATTATTATCATTTGTTCCATTTTCTATTTTATTCTGAACTGTATTTTCCTTTTTTATAGTGTTTTCCTTTTTTTCGTCATCATCTTTTTCATTTTTTACAGATTGATTTTTGGTTTCATTTTTACTTTTTACTGTATTTTTTATAGTATTATTCGTAGTATTTTTTGTTTGATTTACAACTGTATTTTTCTTGTTTACTGTTTCGTTTTTTGTTGTAGTATTTTTGCTTTTTGTTGTTTTGGTGTTTTTTACATTTGTCTTTATATATTTTGCTTTTTCTTTGTCATCAAGTCCCAATTTTTGTATATATCCATTTATTAAATCACTTGTTTCTGTTTTGTCAGCTTTATAAAACCATAATTCATTTATTTTTTCTGGTGTTCCCGGTAATTGGTCCATTTCTAAATTATTTACATCAAAACTTACAGCATATGGTGCATATCCTAATATTTTTGATAATGTAATATCAGTTTTCAAGTTTTTAAAAATAGCATTTGTAATTTCCTTTACTTTATCTATGTTATTCCATTGAACAACCTGTGAGGCTATTGCTTTTAGAAATTCTCTTTGAGTTCTCATTCTTCCCTCATCATTATCCCCATATTCTGCACTATATGTTGTTCCATTATTATTATGTCTAAATCTAACTAATTGCTCTGCCTTTTCGCCATTAATTTTTTGTTGTCCAGCTTTTAAATGAATGTGTAAATCTTGTGTGTCATCATCATAGTCCATATTTATAGGGACATCAAAATCAATTCCACCAATAGCATCAACAATGTCTACTAACGCACTTGTTTTTACAGTAATATAATAATCTATATTTACACCAGTTAAATTTTCAACTGCTTCAACTGTTTTTTGTGGACTTTTTTGATATAATGCATTTATTTTATCAAATCCCCCTGCTGTTGCTTCATTTGAACCTACAAATGTATCCCTTGGTATTGATAATAAAAAAGCTTGATTAGTTTCTGGATTAAACCCTGCCAGCATTATTGTATCTGTTAATTCTACAGATATATCCTCACTAACCCCCATTATTAATACAAATATTGGATCTTTATCACCAATTGTATCCTTCATAAGGTTCATAACAGCCCCTGAAAAACTACCTCCTGCTTTATATAGGTAGGTTCCAAAAACTGTTCCAATTATTAGGAACAAAATCAATAATATTGAAAGGACTATTTTTAGTGCTTTTCTAGGTTTCTTTTCTTTTCCTTTTGTTTTATATTTATCAGCCATTCCAAATTCATTTAAATTACTATTATTTATTTCATATTTTCTATTTTTGCTCTTCTTTCTTGTTTTATTATTAGTACTTTGTACTTTTGAATGCTTTCCAACATTCCCATCTGATTCATTATTATCTTTTCTACTCATTTTTTCTCCAATAAAAAATTATATTTAAAATTGATATATATTTAGATTATATTTACACATATGTATATTATATCGCTCTTATAATCATTATTTCCAATTTTTTTCAAAATATTATACTCCATAATATTTTAAATTGATTTTACTATTGAATAAATTTAATGTCAATATCCAACTTATTTAAATATAAAAATTCACATTATATTCACAAAGTATTACTTATTAGTTTAGTAAATTTTTACAAAAAAAGCTCAGCTAAATGCTGAGCTTTTGCCAATTCACCTCAGTCGCCTTTATTAAGGCTACTCATCTGCAAGCAGAAGGGTGCTTTAGCATGTCGCCATCTAAGTTGTCTAACTTGATGTCATCTATATAAACCGATGATGCCATCGGGCTACTTATATATTAACATAATTATTTGTCAAAAGCAATATTTTTTACATTTTTTTACCATTTACAGTATATACTTTACATTTAATCATATTCCTATATTTAATTACAAACTACTTTGTTATTTTTTCAAGTTCTTCATATCTCTTAATTACTAATTTTAAATCACGCCAGAACTCAATCTTTTTATTTTCATCTCTTAATAAAGCTGCTGGATGCCAAGTTGGCATATAATAAATTCCCTTTTTTTCAATCCATCTTCCCCTACTTGCAGTGATTGAATACTCTTTTCCCAAAATATTTTTTAATGCTGTACTTCCTAATAATACAATTATTTTAGGTTTTACAAGAATTACTTGATTACGCAAATAATCAAGACAAGCCTCTGCCTCATCCGCTTCTGGTACTCTATTTGCAGGAGGTCTACATTTTACAATATTTGCAATATATAATTCATCTCTTTTAATTTCAAGTCCTTCAAAAGCCGAATTCATCAATTTACCAGCCTTTCCAACAAATGGTTGACCAAGTCTATCCTCATCTGCTCCAGGACCTTCTCCAATTAACATTATATCAGCATTTTTATTACCTTGACCAAAAACTATATTATTTCTATTTGTACATAACTTACATTTTTTGCAATTAATTATTGATTTTTCTAAATCTTCCCAATTACTATACATTATATCATTTCCTTGCTTTCATTTTACACTTTTATTACCACATATCATTATATATATCAAATTTTATAATAAATTGCAATTAGATTAAACACATAATTGCTGCATTTCTACCAGCATTTTGCTTTTCAGTTCTGTATGAATGCAATATATCACTATTGCAAACTGTACATATACCTGAATCTATTATATTTTCTTCTTTCAAACCACAGCTCTTCATCATGTTTATATTTGCTTTAACTGCATCTATATAATATTTTTGTTTTCCATCTACAACTTCTCCCACTTTTATAATTGATTCATCATTAAAAGCTTGCATAAACAAATCTTTTACATCTTCCTCAACTTGAAAGTGACATTGTCTTATTGTTGGACCTATACAACAAATTATATCTTCCGGATTACAATTATATTCTTCCTGCATTTTTTGAACTGCAACCATACCAATTTTTTGCACAGTCCCCCTCCATCCAGAATGAATATCACCTATTACATTTTTTATAGGATCATACAAAAACAATGCTGTACAATCAGCAAAATATAAAGATAGAGCTTTATTTTTTTTATCTGTTATTAATCCATCAACCTCATCAAAATTAGAGCTCTCATCATCTTCATTTACAATTCTTACAATTTTAGTATGTATCTGTTTTGGATGTACTATATTCTCATTATTTATATTAATCTCCTTACATATTTTTTTGTAATCATCACTATCCTTAGTGCTATTTTTAAAATCTAATGGTTTTAATGTATAGCAATGTTTTAACTTATTTTGATATTGTAATAATCTTTTAAATTGTAGATATTGTATATTATTATTTTCAATATGGATAATATTTTCATTTGATAAATCTTTCATAAAATCAACCTTTCTTCTAAAAAAACTTAATCCTCTACCTGTTCTTTTATCATCTCTAAAACAGCATTTTTTTCAGT
>ERZ833608.1629-NODE-1629-length-13895-cov-3.192558_pt1 | contig 13895 bp, 15 predicted proteins | sample MGYA00519694_ERZ833608 | MGnify/ENA primary metagenome ERZ833608 (study PRJEB31850, sample SAMEA3708742) | human gut metagenome | biome: human gut; feature: human-associated habitat; material: faeces | place: China | collected 2014 ... | reverse complement strand
CCGGAACCGATCGGCCAGTTGATCGGGCAGGTTGCGATTCCAAGCTCTTTTTCGATCTCATCCAACAGATCAAACGTGTCGTTCGCATCGCGGTCCATTTTGTTGATAAACGTAAAAATAGGGATATGGCGCATCACACAGACCTTAAACAGTTTTCTTGTCTGCGCCTCAACACCCTTTGATCCGTCAATGACCATGACGGCGGAATCTGCTGCCATCAAAGTACGGTAGGTATCCTCCGAGAAATCCTGATGTCCCGGCGTATCCAGAATATTGATACAGTAACCGCCATAATTAAACTGCAATACAGAGGAAGTGACGGAAATACCTCTCTCCTTCTCAATCTCCATCCAGTCGGAAACCGCATGGCGGGCAGTTGCCTTTCCCTTTACAGATCCGGCAAGATTGATCGCACCTCCGTAAAGCAGGAACTTCTCTGTCAATGTCGTCTTACCTGCATCCGGGTGGGAAATGATCGCAAAGGTACGTCTTTTTTCTATTTCTTTTCTTAAATCAGCCAAAATATATCCTCCAAATATAAAAAGCACAGCGGTTCTCAAAAAGAACCTGTAATGTGTAAATAAAGTCCCAAGAGACCGCTGTCATGTCTCATTGTAACACCGCACAGCCTGCTTTGCAGACTGCCGCCTTATAAGGATATAACGATAGCCGAAGAAAATCAAGGAAAATCTGATATTATTCCGTGTCCACCTCGCCTACTACAATTGGCGTAATGATCACATTTTCCGCGGAAACATTTGTTTTGCGTTTCACAATATCCTCCACCTGTGCGCGCTTTGCATCCGTCACTTCTCCCATATTTAAGACAACATCACAGCTGTCCTCGGTGATACTTACCACCACATCTGTGAATCCTTTTGCCTCCAAAAGCATTTCTGCCGCATTCTCGCGCTCCGCGATATCCGTCATCGCGATCATTTTATTGATCGCATCCTGTTTTAATTCATCGGAAATCGCATTATTGTTTACAATCTCCAGCAGAGTCTCCTTATTTTTTGAGCGGATCTGTTCACGGTTTAATTTCATTTCCGAAGCATAGTCGATATTGGCAACGGTCGTACTGGTGAGCACCGCCTCTCCCGGATTGACGACTTCCTCTGCCCCTGCTGTTCCATCTGCCACTGTCTGCCCTGTTCCTTCCGCTGCAGGTTCTCCCTCCGTGCCCGCCGCTGTCTCTGCGCTTCCATCCGTTACTGCCGCTGTCTCCGTCCCGTCCGGTTCCTCCGCCGTAAAAATCTCATTCTGCAAAACATCTTCATCCGAAATGTCGTAATCCTCTTCCAGTTCCCCTGCACTCACCTCTGCGTTTGCCGCCTCCGCCGCTGTCTGAAGTTTTCCGTCATCCATATTGTTATTCATGTAACTGAAATACCCTGCAACAGCGATCATAAGTGCCAGTGCCGTGATCACCAGCTGATTTTTTCGAAATATTTTCTTCATGTGATTCCTCCTTGTTTACTCCCTGGAACTACTCATCTTCACTACTTTTATTTTATGTGCCTCCACCCGGAATAATGCCATTACTGTATCGGAAATATCAGAAATTACCCTGGGATCATCCCCGCCCTCTGCCACCACCAGAACGCCCTCCACTTTGGGAAGCACTTCTTTTGTCACATAAGGCTGTTTTTCACTGCCGTTTTCCACATACACCGTTGTCTCCTCCGTCTCCTGCTCCGTCGTTGTACGGGTTCCTCCACCGGCATCACTTTCCTCGATGCGGTTTTCCTGTTCTTTCTGATCTTTCTCCACGATCGTTTCACCGGAGTCTGACAGCGTGATCATCACCTCTGTCTCCCCTACCCCCTCCATCTGCCCAAGCACCTGCTTCAGCCTCTTTTCCATCGCAGCCGCATATACATTCTGGCTGCCCTGCGTGCTCCCGGAATCCAGAACCGCTGCAGCTGTCTCCTGCTCCGCCGTACTCTCACTATCTGACTGCTTTGGTGATAACGGCATTGCAATGATCAGGATCAGCACACCTGTAAGTGCAATTGCGATCCAGTCACTTTTTTTGAGCTGCCGCAGTCTATTCATACAGGATATCCAACTGTTCTTCCGATAATTGATAATAACTCACCAGCTTTTCTTTTAATTTTTTATATGCGCCATCCTCAGAAGCCTGTTTTTTCTGTCCATCCTCCAGCACGACTTTTCCAATCACAATCCCTTCCTTTACCGGATTAGTCAGCGTCATGCGGATACATTTGATCTCATAATTTTCTGTCATCTCCACTGCGATCTCCTTCACTGCAAAATTTTCATCCTGTGCCATCTGTGTAACATCAAGCGCAATTGCATCCTCATACTTTTTCACATAGTGATCATTGTCCAGATAAGTGATTTTTTCTGCATCTGACTGTACCTCCTCCATCTTCTGTAAAAAAGACTGATATTCAATTTTTTCCAGAAAAGCATCACTCTCTCCCATCCATCCCAAAACCGGATAGAGCAGTCCAAAGACCAGGATCATCTGCGAAAAAAAACGGATATACTTCTGCATGCCCACCTTCGGAACCATCTCAAGCAGTATCGTGAGCACAAGAAAAAGAATGACATAGCTTTTCAGATAACTAAAAATCCCGTTCATCGGCTCCTTCCTATTGTCCTCAATAAATAAATCCCGACGCTGCCGCCGTCAGTGCAATCGTCACAAAAAACAACATTACACTGTACCCCAGCAGTTTTACATAGAGCATACCTCCGTTTGCCAGACCTTTTAAGCAGCCGGAGATCCGCTTATCCGACACTGGCTCTGTCACTGCCGCTGCCAGTTTGTAAAAGAATGCAAGGCACAGCGCCTTGAGCAGGGGAACAAGACTGATCAGGACAAGTACCACAAGTCCCGCTGTCCCCACACAGCTTTTCATGACGATCCCTGCGCCAAGGAGAAGCTCGGTCACGCTTCCCACCGCATTTCCAAGCCCCGGGATCACAGAAGCCGTTTTTGCAAAAATTCCATGCCCCATCCGGTCTTTTGCCGGGCCGATCAGGTTCTGTACTACATTCAGCCCCAATACGAGCACTCCTGCGATTTTTATCCCCCAGCTGATCACCTCAGAAAACAGTTCCGTCAGATTTGAAAAGCGCTCCTCCGGCACAAAATGACCGAACATTTCCAACAGCACATAAATATGGATCAGAGGCATCAGCAGATTTAAAAACAGCCACTCCACCAGATAGATCACCAGAAATGCGGTCTGGTAAAATCCCGCAGCACTGCTCACATTTGAGGCAAACATCATGCTGAGACAAAACGTCGGCACCATGACTTTCATAAATTCCACACAGCTTTCCAATGACTTTGACACGACCTCCTGAAAGAGAAGAAATGTCTGCAAAAGCATGACTGCCATGACACAATACACCAGCAGAAAACATAGCTCCGAGATATACGACGCATGAAATGCACCCGCAAAGTTTTTCAGAACCGAAAAACAGAACGCCAGCAGTACAATTTCCAAAAGCATCTTCCGGTTAGCTGCTATCTCCCCAACGAGCGATGTTTTTATCGCAGAAAACACATGTTCTCCCCACGCTGTGCTTACCCCATCCTGCATCAGTTCTTCCACCAGACCGGAAAAAGAAACCTGCTCCACGCCATAGTTTTCTAAAAATGTATCCAATTTTCCATAGTCCATCTCATCCGAAAGTTCACTCAGATAACTACCTGTCTCTTCTGCATGAACCTTCACCGGACAAAAGAGCCCTGCGAACATCAGAAACAGTATGATCTTCCACTGCCATCCCACTTTTCTCATAAAAGGCTCCCTATCGTATCAATAAATGCCATCAGTACCGGGAGACTCACCACAAGGATCGACATTTTGGCAAAGTTTTCAATCTGTCCTGCGATTGCTCCATAGCCGGCATCTTTGCACACATTTACTGCAAATTCTGCCGCGTAGGTAATGCCCACCATTTTGATCACCAGACCAATATAAGCACTGTCAATGGCGATCATCCCCTCTAACTTCTCCACAAATTCCAACACGATCTGAACCTTTGTGATAATATAAATAAAAATGCAGATACAGACTGCCATGCTTAAAAACATACTGTATTCCTGCTTCTCTTTGCGCAGCGGAATTGCCATCAAAACCGCCGCGACACCTAAAATCCCCACTTTTATGATATCCATGCCTTTTTCACTCCCCAGCAGACTGTAACTGCAATATGATCTATAACGTAAAAAGTGACTGCATCGTCTCAAACAGTTCGTAGATATAAGGCACAATCCAGAACAACACGATGATAAGTCCCGCCAGACTGGTCAAAAAAGCATGTTCTTCCCGTCCACTGTGTTTTAACACCTGACTCAGCACGGTCACTAAAATCCCAACCGCAGCAATTTTAAAAATCAAATTTACACTCATAAAGTTCCTGCCTTTCCACAGCTTTCGGAGCTTTTACAAAAACAGAAGAATTATGATCAGCCCACACATCACACTGACGGTCTGATACACTTTCTGTTTTTCCTTTTGTTCTCCCCTTACCTGATCGATCACATAATCCAGACGTTTCAGATAATGTTCCAGGCTTTTTTCATTTTCTCCCATGCTTTTTCCGAAAAAGGCGCATCCTGCCCCTGCAAAGATTTCTTTTTCCTCCGAAGAGAGCCCCAGCCTTTTCTGCCACGCTTCGATCCGCTCCTGCCAGAGTTCCTGTCCGCATCCTCTTTCCTTCTTCTGTAATCCCTCACCCATCTCCCGGCAGATCTCATTCAGATACGGATTTCTGCTGTGTATCGAATGTTCCAGCACAACCTCCATGGGATCCATCGTATACGCTGTTTCATTTGCAATGTCCAAAAGCAGTTTCCGTATGTCATAAAGCAGCCGCAAATGATTTTTCAGATCCATTTGGATCTGAAATCCAAAACCGACACTTGCCAGAAGAATCAACATACTTCCCAGCACTTTTAACATGTGATCCGCTCCATATGCTCGTCATAAACCTGCATTTTTCTCCTCCCGTTGGTCTCTTTTTCCAGAAAAATGAACCGCTGAAAAAGTCTTCGCTCCATCCACCGTTTCAGATACGGTTTTTCCGACAGTTCTTTCATATTCCCTGCATGGATCGTGCCAAGCACTCTGCTCCCACAGTTTAATGCCTGCTCTACCGCATAAAAATCTGACTCGGCTCCAAGTTCATCCACCGCAATGATCTGCGGTGACATGGAACGGATCAGAAGCTGCATTCCCTCTGCCTTTCCACAGCCGTCCATCACATCGGTTCTCGGTCCCATGTCATTCTGTGGCACACCGTGAAAACTTGCCGCAATCTCCGATCGCTCATCCACCACACACACCTTCAGCCTGATCCCATATGCCTCCCCATTCGACAATGCCCGGATGGAATCACGCAAAAGTGTTGTTTTCCCGGCTCCCGGCATTGACAGGATCAACGTGTTATAAATGCTGTCTCTCTGCCGGATCAGCGGCAATATTTTTCTGGCGCATCCACACTTTTCGTGGGCAATCCGGATATTTAAGAACGTGATTGGACTGATCCCTGCAATTTTTCCATCCACCAGAACGGTCTGCCCTGCCACGCCAACCCGGTGTCCTCCCTCGATCGTGATATACCCCTGCTTAATCTCCTCTTTGTAGGCATACAGCGAATAATTGCTGATATAATTTAACATTTCCCGCAGATCAGCCTCGCTCGCATGGTACAGATCTTTTTCCCATCTTCTGTAGTCCTTTTCGCTACAGAACATTTGTTCTTTTTCTTTGCCGATCAGATAACAGTTGTCGCTTCCATAGCAAAACTCGATTGGTTGTCCAACTCTCACCCGGATCTCCTCCAACCCGCTCTGCCATGTATCGTCCTGAAAAAATGTTCTCATATGTACCGGAAACAACAATCTTATTTCACACAAGGCGGCACCTCACTTTCTGTTCCATCCTCACGGAATTCTTAAAAAAAAAGCCATGGGAGTTTGTTTTCTCCCATGACTAATTCTATGACTTGTCTTTCTTTTTATGACTGTTATTCTATTCTTTTCTTACATTCTCTCCGGTGCAGAAAATCCTAATACATCGATACAGGTCTCAAGAACGGACTTTGTAAGCTCTAACAGACGGATGTATGATTTCTGGACTGTCTCATTCTCCTCGGACATGATCTTGGTTCCATGATAGAAACTGTTGAATGCATTGGCGAGGTCATAAATATAGGAACAGATCTTATGAGGTGCTGTCTCCTCAAAAGCGCTCTCCATCACTGCATTGAACTTGGAGAGTTCTAACATTAAATCTTTCTCGCTCTTAGAGTGCGCCGCCCCGATGACTGCACCGCTCTCATCTTTTCCAAGACCGTGATATTTGTTTAAGATCGATTTGATACGGACGATCGTATACAGGATGTATGGACCTGTATTTCCTTCAAAAGAAGTAAAGCGGTCAATATCAAAGATGTAATCTTTGCTTGCCTGATTGCTCAGATCACCATATTTGATCGCTGCAAGTGCGACCATTTTTGCAGTGTTCTCTGCTTCCTCTGTGCTGATTCCAAGGTTCTCCTTTGTCTTCTGGTTCTCCTGGATCTTTGCAAGCATCTCCTCATTAATACCGGAGATCAGATGCTCTAAACGCATCACACCGCCATCGCGGGTCTTAAATGGTCTTCCGTCCTTGCCATTCATCGTACCAAAACCTAAAAACTTCAGTTCTGTTTCCGGTTTTACAATACCTGTTTTTCTCGCACAGCGGAATACCTGTGTGAAATACAATTCCTGACGTTTATCCACAACATAAATAAGTTCATCCGGATTGTAATCTTTCATTCTCCATACCATCGTGGCAAGATCTGTCGTATTATAAAGAGAAGCTCCGTCTGATTTTAAGATCATGCATGGCGGGATTTCTTTCGTGTCAGTCTCCTCTTTGACATCCACGACAAGAGCACCATCGCTGATATAGGCAAAGCCATCGTCCTTCATCTTCTGTACCATGTCCGGAATATATGGCTGTGCGTCAGACTCGCCCTTCCACAACTCAAAGGAAACATTCAAGTTTGCATAGTTTCTCTTTAAGTCTGTCACGGACACATTTAAAATATGTTTTAAAAGTGCCTGATAACCGCGTTTTCCATGCTGCAGTTCAAAAGTTGCCTGCATGGCGGCTTCCTTATACGCCTCATCCTCTTTGGATTTCTTGCTGGCAGTCGGATAAATCTCCTCTAACTCAGAGATTGTAAATGGAGCCTCCTCCGGATACTCTCCGGTGTATGTGTCATCAAAATAAACCAGTTCCGGTCTTCTTTGCTTTAACTCTGTGATGATCAGTCCCATCTGAAGTCCCCAGTCACCCAGATGCACATCGCTGATGACATGGTGTCCCATATAGCGGCTGATGCGCTTGATGCTCTCTCCGATGACCGCGGAACGTAAGTGTCCGACATGCAGCGGTTTTGCTACATTGGCTCCGCCGTAATCGATGATGATCGTCTCCGGCTTCTTAACTGCGTTGAGTCCCAGCTTTTCATCCTCTGCCACCTGCTGTACATAGGATGCCAGGTAGCACGGATTCAGGCGGATATTGATAAATCCAGGCATCACGGCGTTGATCTCAGAAAACATCTTGCTTCCGGCTGTCTTTTCCACCACCTCATTGGCAATATCGATCGGTTTCTTTTTATACGCTTTGGCAGCTGCCATCGCGCCGTTACACTGATACTCGCAGAGATCCGGGCGGTTTGATACCGTTACGCGGATGTACTTCTCATCGTACCCGCAGCCGGTAAACGCCGGTTTCAGTTCTTCCACGATCAAATCTAAAATCGTTTTCATACTAGATTCCCTTTCATAATTTATATCGCATATTTTCAAGAATGCCTCTGCATTCTTGCTGCGAGATGCGCGTCATGCAAAGCATGACATATTTCTTTTGCGCATCTTAAGCAATCCTGCCGGAGGCTATATCAGATGGGAGCCCCACTCCCACCACTGATACTAATTTGCTCCTCGCCACCTGAAGAGGTGGGAGTCATCTCTCATCTGATATATCCTTCCGCATTGCCTTTTTCACATCCTTGCGGAACTGCTTCCAGGCATCCTCATGATCCACGAAATACTTCGGGCACGCCTTTCCAGTCACATCATAATGACGGATCACGTCTTTCGGACTTAAATCGAGCTGCTTGCACAGCCATGCAGTCAGTTTTACCAGCGAGTCATACGTCTCGTCTGTGAACTTTCCGTCTGCCGCCGGATGGCAGCACTCAATCGAAACGGTGTCCGCATTCCTCTCATTGGAGGCATATGCCTTCTCCCCGACCGGAACGCACTCAATGATCTCGCCGTCCAGACCGATCACGAAATTGCTGCTGACGGAAACAGTGTTACTGCCGCTCTGATCTTTCAACCCCTCAAAATAATCATGGTTCTGCTGTGCCGTCGTCCCAGGATTTGCCACATAGTGAATCACGATCCCGTTGATGACCGGGATATTCGTCCCCGGTCTGGAATATCGGTTGACCGTGAGAAGCTGCTCATCAATCCAGTTTGGCATCTCGATCGTGGACGGATCGATCAGCTTGCGGATCATTTTCCCGCGCAGCGTCCAGCCTGTTCCCGCACCCAGGAGGAAAATAAGCAGACACAAAAACAGCTGCATCATCACACGGCGCTTCTTCTGCTGCCTCGTCCGCTCCCGGCGGATTGCCGTCTGCCTGCCGGATGTACGCCTCTTCCTGCCACCAGATCTGCGCGCCGGCTCATCCTCTTCCCCCAGACGCAGACGGTCTTCTCTTCCGTTCTCCATATTTATCACTCCCCATGAGCACCGCTCACTCCGAACCCGCTCTCTGAGATGAACCAACGGACGCGTCATAGACGCCTCCCCAATATGTTAAGCAAAAAAACTGTTGTAAAATCTCGACGTTTCCTCCGGATCTTACAACAGTTTCTCTGCTTGCTACTGTTCATGCGCTACATAACCAGCAAAGGAAAATGCCTGCCACAAACAGTAATCTCTGTTTCCAGTCAGAAACCTGTCAGTGACACGACTGCCTCCCCACAAGGGTACAAACGGTATCGTGAAGACCTTTCTGACGTACATGTTATAACTTAGACTCTGGACAGATATTCACCAGTACGTGTATCGATCTTGATCTTATCGCCCTGGTTTACGAATAACGGTACATATACAGTAGCGCCAGTCTCTACAACTGCCGGTTTGGTAGCGCCTGTAGCGGTATCGCCCTTGAAGCCCGGCTCTGTATCTGTGATCTCAAGCTCTACGAACAGCGGCGGTTCTACGGAGAATACCTTGCCGTTGTAAGAACAGATCTTGCACATCTCGTTCTCTTTTACGAACTTGAGTGCGTCGCCGATTGTCTCCTGGTTTAAAGCTACCTGCTCATATGTGTTTACATCCATGAAGTTGTATAAGTCGCCATCGGAATACAGATACTGCATATCAACTCTGTCGATTCTGGCAGACGGGAACTTCTCGGTCGGACGGAAGGTTTTCTCTACAAAGCCGCCATTCATTACGTTCTTAATTTTAGTACGAACGAACGCAGCTCCCTTTCCCGGTTTTACGTGCTGAAATTCCATGATCTGGTATACGTTGCCATCAATCTCCAGTGTGATGCCGTTTCTAAAATCGCCCGCTGATATCATAAATGATGCTCCTCCTTGAAAATACTCGCTTTATCTTTTTTATTTTATACTATAAAATCCTCTTTTTCAACTACTTTTTTGAAAACACAGGGCACATCATGTCAATTCCGCCCCTTATTTTTCTAAAATTGCCGATATTTTTTCTGAAAACAACTGATTTTCCACCGTTTCCGGCACTCCTGTCAGCATCCAGTTCTGCCACTTGGCAAGCTCTTTCAAACCGTTCAAAAACACCCAGCTACAAACTTCCGATATTTTTTTCCTGTCTTCTCACATAGAACCACAGGACAATTTTCTCCAGATACCGCTTTAACACGATCTGGATCTCTTCCTTCGGATTGATCGGCTTTACAAGAATCGAATAGATGCCTGTCCGCCTCGCCCCGTACACATCCGTAAAGAGCTGATCCCCGACAAACATCGTCGAGCGCTCGCCCGTTCCCATCCGGCGCATCGCCTGCCTGTATCCGCTGCGCTTCGGTTTTCTGCCCTTGTAAATATAATCCGAACCTACCTGTCCGGCAAACGGGGCGACCCGCGCCTCCTTATTATTCGAGAGCAGACAGGTGTGGAACCCGATCGCCCGCAAACGTTCAAACAGCTGTACTGCCCGCTCGTCCGCCGGGGCACCGTGCGGCACCAGCGTATTGTCAATATCAAATATGATACCCCGCATTCCCTTCTGGTAAAACTGCTCATACGGGATATCATACGCAGAATCCAGCCATTCATCCGGATAAAACGCATTTCCCATCATCTGGTCTCTTCCCCGTTCTTTCCAGACTCATACGACGGCACTTTCCGCTGCTGTATCTTCTGCAGTTCCTCCATAAATGTATCGACGTCTTTAAACTCCCGGTATACCGATGCAAACCGCACATAGGTAACCACATCCAGATCCTTTAACCGCTCCATCACAAGTTCCCCGATCACCGCGGTCGAGATCTCCCGTTCTTCCCGGTTAAATAAATTGTTTTCCACATCGTCGATCAACGCCGAAATCTGTCCCGGAGAGACTGGGCGCTTGTGGCAGGAATGCAGGATTCCTGCCTCTATCTTCGCCCGGTCGTACATCTCCCGGGTATTATCCTTTTTGACAACCATCAGAGGGATTGTCTCAAGTTTTTCATATGTGGTAAAACGCTTTCCACAAGTCTCGCACTGTCTCCGGCGTCTGATAGAACTGTTGTCATCCGCAGGCCGTGAATCGATTACTTTCGTGTCAGCCGCGTTGCAAAATGGACACTTCAATCGCTCTTCCCCTTTTCTGGTTTTATTGATATGCCCCCGCCAGGTTTTCATAACATATCATACTTATTATAATATCGCAGGAAGTGCGCTTCTGCAAGCAGAAGTTTTCCGCTACTCCTTCTTTATTCTTTCTTTTCTCTCTCTTCTTTCAGCCTCACCAGAATAATGTCATCCCCTATCTGGCAGATGTCGCAGAATGGAATTATGTACTCTTTTTCCCGCCCCAGAAAGCCCCAGACACAGCCCGGTCCCGGCACGATGATCGCAAGCATTTTTCCCGTGCTGATGTCAAAATCGACGTCGCCCACAAAACCAAGGCGCTTGCAATCTTTTACATTTATCACTTCCCGCTGTTTGAGTTCACAGATACGCATAGACATAAACCTCCCGGATCCTTCTGTAATCAAAATATGTACAAAAGGACCGGGAGGTTCTTCCTGGACAGGTATTTTTATCTACTTTTATTTCGTAACTTCTGATAACGTCACGCTGTCAAAATGCAACGTATAATCAATCAGATGCGGCTGGCTCATCGCCACCGTCAAGGCACTGACCGCTACATCCTCATCCAGCGTTACCGGAATCTGGAACTCGGAATTGCCCTCGGTCTGGATCGGATCATACTGCACGTCATCCACCAGCATATACTCATAGTTCGGGCTGCTCCAGACAATATCGGCAATCACCTTTCCATCCTTGACGATAATGGTCGCCGGGCTGTCCACCGATGCTCTGCCGGAACCTCCCTGCAGGGTTACCTCACAGGTATAAGTGCCGTCTGCCACATCTGCAGTCTGCCCTGTCGGTTTCTGGGCATCTGCCGCATCATCGCTATTCTCCGTCTCGGATGATGCCGCTTCCGCGTCCTCTGCCTCTCCGGAAACCGGATTTTCTACCCTTACTTTGTGGTCGTACCAGGTGCCCTTCTTACCAATCAGAGCCAGGTCAAATTCTTCTCCGAGCGCCGGAACCGGCACATCGAAGCCGTTGACCTCCTCGCTCAGACCGTCGCTGTAAGTAACCGTGTCTACGGTTGGCTGCAGCCAACCGGCTTCATCTTCCTTTGCCTCGTCCGCAGTACCCAGATACAGGTTCACGATATTTTTCGAGGTCAGGCTGATATGAAGTGTCGCCTCGCCATCCTTGACCGTCAGGACACCTTTTCCATTTTTCGATTCATTGACCTTGAACATACTGCTGTCCGTCTTAAAATCGACGGTGTAGACGCCGTCTGCAAGGTCAATGCTGCTCTTTTGATCGGCATTCTCGGTTTCTGCGCTCTCTGTCTGCGCCACGGTGTCAGCTGCGTCCTGTTTCTGTCCTCCGCACGCTCCGAGAAAAGCGGCAGCAAGCAGAAGCGCCGCTAAATTTAATTTCTTTTTCATATACATTATTTCACAATAGAATCAATGGCTGTCCGTGTATGAGCAACATAGAAGGATTCTACTGCTTTAATTCTGCCCAGACCGGAAATCTGAGTATCTACCTTGTCAAATGCACCTGATGCCTCAAACTGGCTCTTCCAGGAATCCTCGTCATCGCCTGCCATGTCGTTGTTTGCGTGATCACCTGCAACTACCATCAGCGGACGAAGAACGACATTCTTATAACCTGCTGCCTTCACTGCCTCGATAACAGACTCACAGGAGGTCTCTTCCGGCTCGCCCTCTACGGTACCGATAAATACATTGCTATATCCAAGATTCTGCATCTGGGTCTGCATCTGGCTGTAGGTTACCTTTGCAACGTGTGCGGTACCATGCCCCATCAGAACGAATGCAGTTCCCTGATCGGCTGCGTCAGCTGCATCTTTAAAACCAGCTTCCGAAGCTTCTTCTGCTACAACTGCTTTTGCAACTGCCTCTTTATCTGCATTGATAACGGTTGCATCGTCGCCAACCTCACCCAACAGCGGCTCTGCGACAGCTATCTGCTCGAATTTATCCTGATACTTCTCGAGCGCCTCAACCATCTCGTCATACTCAGCACCGTGCATGAGGTGGGTCGGCTGGACAACCAGCTCTTTAACTCCGTTCTCCACGGCGCGCTCCAGTGCCTGATCCATATTGTCGATGCACTCGCCGTCACGAGCCTCAACGTGGTTGATAATGATCTGTGCGGTAAATGCACGGCGGACTGCCCAATCCGGGAATGCATCCTGGATGGAATCCTCGATACTCTTGATATCTTTCACACGGCTGTCGTTGAAGGAAGTACCAAAGCTGACTACCAGGATCTCCTTGTCGCCAATCTCATCCTGATTGCGCGGATCGTCCAGGCTCGCGTCGCCGGTATCACGACCAAAATAATCTGGATCTGCGTTCTCGCCTTCTACCAGCTCCTTCTGCTCGTCAGTCAGGGCATCCCATGCCTCTTTGGCTGCCTTGCACTGCTCATCCGTGTCATCGGTGCGCTCCTGTACATAGATGTCATCGATCAGCTTTGCCACCTTATCTGCTGCTTCCTGATCGGAATCGGCACTCTCAGCTGCCTCGGTCTCTGCCTCAGAAGCCGCCTCCGTCGAGGTTGCCTGGCTGGATGTACTGCCGCCGCAGGCTCCAAGCAATACGGACATCGTAACTGCCGCTGCACTTACAACTACTTTTTTGTTTTTTCTCATGTTTTCCTCCTTGTGTGACTCGCACAAAAATAGTTTTAACCGATATGTTCACGACAGCCGGCAGGTTTCCTGGCTTTCGGGTCATCATGCACGCCGCGCCTTCTCACTTTCGCAATGGCATCTGCGGCGCCACTCTCCGGTTCACAGTGACGAGATCGCACAGGTTTTGCACCTGTTTCCCTTTTACCCCCTGTCCACGCCTGCCAATCCGAGCAATCTGACTGATCTGGCACAAACAGCGGCACCCACTGCCCATATCAGCTTGTTTCATTATAGATGGGGTATGTTTAAAAGTCAATTTATCCCGGAAATTATATTGAAAAAGAATGTGCCTTGGCACATTCTCGCGCCGAGCGCGGTCGCTTGCGACAT
>ERZ833608.1619-NODE-1619-length-13965-cov-3.278145_pt1 | contig 13965 bp, 10 predicted proteins | sample MGYA00519694_ERZ833608 | MGnify/ENA primary metagenome ERZ833608 (study PRJEB31850, sample SAMEA3708742) | human gut metagenome | biome: human gut; feature: human-associated habitat; material: faeces | place: China | collected 2014 ... | reverse complement strand
TGGGCTTACAAAATAAATCGATTGGTTCTTAAAGGAGGAAACAGTATGAGAAAAAAATTAATGTCCGCAGCTTTAGCAACCGCAATGGCTTTGTCTGTAACTGCATGTACAAGCAATCCGGCTGACAAAACGACAGCAGCTCCAGCAGAGACCAAGGCTGAGGCAGCAGAAACTACTGCAGCTGCTGCAGAAGAGAAAAAAGAGGCAGCAGACGGCGAACTGATCACGGTTGGTTATGCACAGGTTGGTGCTGAGTCTGACTGGAGAACAGCCAACACCGAATCTTTCAAATCTACATTTACTGAGGAAAATGGTTACAAACTGATTTTCGACGATGCACAGCAGAAACAGGAAAATCAGATTAAGGCAATCCGTTCTTTCATCCAGCAGGGTGTTGACTACATCGTAGTTGCTCCGGTAGTTGAAACAGGCTGGGAGACTGTTCTGGAAGAGGCAAAAGAGGCTGGTATCCCGGTTATTCTTTCTGACCGTCAGATGCAGCTTTCCGATGACAGCCTGTATGAGGCATGGGTAGGCGGAAACTTCGTAAAAGAAGGCGAGACCTGCGGTAACTGGCTGGCTGATTACTTAGAGAAACAGGGACGCGGCGACGAAGAGATCAACATGGTTACCATTCAGGGTACCATCGGTGCATCCGCACAGGTTGGACGTACAGAAGGTATGGACAACAAGTTAGCAGAGCACTCCAACTGGAAGATGCTTGACAGACAGTCTGGTGAGTTCACACAGGCAAAAGGACAGGAAGTTATGGAGTCCTTCTTAAAGAGCTATGATGACATCGACGTTGTTATCTGTGAGAATGATAACGAGGCATTTGGCGCCATCGATGCTATCAAGGCAGCAGGCAAGACCTGTGGTCCGGACGGCGACATCATCGTTGTAAGTTTTGATTCTGTAAAAGCAGCTTTCGAGTCCATGATCGCTGGCGACTTAAACGCAACCTTCGAGTGCAACCCGCTTCATGGTCCGCGTGTAGCTGAAATCATCCAGAAGCTGGAAAAAGGCGAAGAGGTTGAGAAGATTCAGTACGTAGACGAAGCATACTTCGATACAAGCATGGATCTGGAAGAAATCTTAAAGACAAGAGCTTACTAATTCGATTTTGAATGGTATTTTTAAATGTAAATAATCGGACAGGCAATCGCTTTTGACCGTAAGTGAATGAGTGTCAGACCGGAGGTTTCGGCGGACGGCAGGCACTTGGCAATCAGGAGGCGCGGGGCTGGAGGCTTAGGTTTCCGTCCCTGCGCTTTCTTTTTCAAAAAATAAGGAGGCAAAGCTTTTATGGAAAAGGATTCCGTTCTTGAGATGAGGCATATTTATAAGACATTCCCGGGTGTAAAAGCTCTGCAGAATGTGGATTTTACCTTAAAAAAAGGCGAAATTCATGCCCTGATGGGGGAAAATGGCGCAGGAAAATCCACGCTGATCAAAGTCCTGACGGGTGTAGAGGAGTTTGAAACAGGGGAAATCATGATAGACGGCTGCGATCATGCGATCATCAACCGCAGCCCGCAGGAAGCACAGAACCGGGGCATCAGCACCGTGTATCAGGAAGTCAATCTCTGTCCGAACCTGACGGTTGCAGAGAATCTGTTTATCGGACGCGAACCGCGAAAAGGCGGATTGATTGACTGGAAAACAATGAATAAAAAGGCCAGCAAACTGCTGCAGGACCTTGACATACATGCAGATGTAACACAGACGATCGACAATTATTCGATTGCAATTCAGCAGATGGTAGCGATCGCCCGTGCAGTCGATATGTCGGCAAAGGTATTGATTCTTGATGAACCGACCTCCTCCCTTGATGATGGGGAGGTAGAAAAGCTCTTTAATCTGATGCGCCGCCTGAAATCCGAAGGCGTCGGCATCATATTCGTTACCCATTTCCTGGAGCAGGTGTATGCAGTCTGCGATAAGATCACTGTTCTTCGGAATGGGCAGCTAGTAGGACAATTTACGACGGCGGAGCTTCCGAGAGTCCAGCTGGTTGCCAAGATGATGGGAAAGGATTTCGATGATCTGGCAGCGATCAAGGATTCCAAGAGTGAGGAGAAACACGGCGAAGCGGACATCGTCATCAAGGCGGTGGGACTCGGAAAGAAAGGATACATAAAGCCGTTTGATCTGGTGATTCACAAGGGTGAAGTCGTCGGATTTACCGGGCTTCTGGGTTCGGGACGTTCTGAGACGGTTCGTGTCCTCTATGGAGCGGAAAAACCGGATGAGGGCGAGCTGAGCGTCAAGGGAAGACCGATCGCGGCGCGCCACCCGCTGACTTCGATGAATGCCGGCATGGCATATCTGCCGGAGGATCGGAAAAACGAGGGTATCATCGCGGATCTATCCGTGCGTGAGAACCTGATCATGGCACTTCAGGCAAAACGCGGTATGTTCCACCTGCTCAGCCGCAAGCAGCAGGAAGAATTTACCGATAAATACATTGATATGCTGCAGATTAAGACCGCCAGCCGTGAGACGCCGATCAAATCACTCTCCGGTGGCAACCAGCAGAAGGTAATCATCGGACGCTGGCTTCTGACCAACCCGGATTTCCTGATTCTGGACGAGCCGACTCGTGGTATCGACGTCGGAACCAAGACAGAGATTCAGAAACTGGTCGTAAAACTGGCAGAACAGGGCATGGCAGTCGTGTTTATTTCTTCCGAGATCGAGGAGATGCTCCGTACCTGCGATCGCATGGTCGTTATGCGTGATGGTGCAAAGGTAGGAGAACTTTCCGAGGATGAGATGAACCAGTCCAACATCATGTCAACCATTGCAGGAGGACAGTAGCTATGAAAAATATGACGTTCAAAAAAATTACCTCGCAGAGGCTGTTTCTCCCGATTTTCTGCCTTGCGCTGGTATTGCTGGTAAATATCGTCACGACGCCGAACTTCTTCGCGATCGAGGTGCGGAACGGCGTTCTCTACGGATACTTAATCGATATCATCAACCGTGCGTCAGAGCTGGTGATTCTGGCAGTCGGCATGACGCTTGTCGTATCGTCCTCCGCTGGAACGGATATTTCCGTCGGCGCGATCATGGCGGTCAGTGCGGCAGTCTGCTGCAACCTCTTAACCGGCGGCGAGCGCGCAGCAACTGCATATGCCAATCCGCTGATTCTTGGCTTCCTGGCAGCGCTCATCGTCGGCGCGGCGATTGGCTGCTTCAACGGTTTTCTGGTTGCAAAGTTAAACATCCAGCCGATGGTAGCGACTCTTATCATGTTTACCGCCGGGCGCGGTATCGCCCAGCTGATCACGGATGGACAGATCACATACGTGCGCGTGGACAGCTACCGTACCCTGGGCGCTTCCCTTCCGGGATTCCCGGTTCCGACCCCGTTTATCGTGGCGGTCGTCGTTGTGGCGCTGACTTCATTACTCTTGAAGAAAACGGCACTGGGTATGTACATCCAGTCGGTCGGTATCAATAAACGGGCGTCCCAGCTTGTCGGCATCAAGTCGGTTATGATTATTTTCCTCACCTACGCGTACTGTGGACTCTGTTCCGGTCTTTCCGGTCTGATTGCTTCCAGCCGTATCTACTCGGCGGATGCGAATAACATCGGTCTTAATATGGAACTGGATGCGATCCTGGCAGTTGCCATCGGCGGAAACTCCCTCGGCGGCGGTAAATTCTCGCTGGCAGGTTCCGTCATCGGCGCGTATACAATTCAGGCGCTGACGACCACCCTGTATGCGATGCACGTATCCTCGGATCAGGTTCCGGTTTACAAGGCGATCGTGGTTGTCATCATCGTAGCACTCCAGTCTCCGGGATTTGCTAGATGGAGAAAATCCCTGGCACAGAAAAAAGAACTGAGCGCGGCAGGAAAGGAGGCGGCATAAATCATGAAAGAAAAGAAGAAATTAAATCAGAACACGTTCCTGCTTCTTGTCACGATCCTGCTGTTCTTCGTGATGTACGCGATCGGCTGCGTGCTCTTTAATGCACAGGGCTTTGCCAAGACACAGAACTTCTTAAACCTCTTTATTTCCAATGCGGGTCTGATTGTCATCGGTATCGGCATGACGATCGTCATGATCACCGGCGGTATCGATATCAGCGTCGGTTCCTTCGTGGCGATGGGCTGTATGATGTTGGCATGGATGATGGAAAAAGGCGGTATCGGTGCGGTTCCGGCGGTTCTCATCGTGCTGGTGACCGGGATTGTCTTTGGTCTGGTACAGGGATTCCTGGTTGCCTACATGGATATCCAGCCATTCATTGTTACCCTGGCGGGTATGTTCTTTGCCCGCGGCATGACTGCGATCATTTCCAAGGACATGATCAGTATTACGAATGAAACTTTCATGGCATGGGCGAAGATGAAACTTTATATTCCGTTCGGCGGCTATCTCAACAAAAAAGGCATGATGATTTATCCATATATCTATCCGACGGTTGTGATTGCGCTGGTTCTTCTGGTTCTGGCATTTATCATGCTGAAATATACGAAATTTGGACGCAGCATTTATGCGATCGGCGGCAACGAGCAGTCAGCGCTGATGATGGGCTTGAATGTGCGCCGGGTAAAACTGAAAGCCTATATCCTGGACGGTTTCCTTTGCGGCGTCGGCAGTGTCCTTTTCTGTCTGAATACGCTGGGCGGCTTCGTTGAGCAGGCAAAGGGCTTCGAGATGGATGCGATAGCTTCCTCTGTTATCGGCGGCACGCTCTTGACCGGCGGCGTCGGTAATGTATTCGGAACCCTGTTTGGCGTCCTTATCAAGGCGACGATCGAGGCATTTATCACTTTCCAGGGAACACTTTCTTCCTGGTGGACCCGTATCACGATCGCGGCGCTTTTATGCTTCTTCATCGTGCTTCAGTCGATCCTTGCGATGGTAAAGAAGAAAAAGTAGAAATTCTCTTCCGGAGACAGACAAACCGGCATGAATGTCTGGTATGACAGCATCAAGATAGAACAGTCAAAATGACGGGAAATATCCATGCAAAGAGAGAGAAGACATCTGAAAAAAGTACAGTACATATTAGAAACAATATAAAGCTGTATTCTCTTGATTCGACATAATTCGAGAAGAAATCAGCAAACCTATACATGATGCATAAATATTTAGCGAAAACAGCCGCTTTAATTTATGCATCATTTGTATTCCTGCTAAAATGATGTCAAAATAAGGCGTTAAATTTATAACAATATACAAAATAAAATACAACTTTATGAAAAAATGCTCTTGTATTTACTTGCACAATTTGTCCTAGATTGTTATAATAAAGTTACTAAAAGTTGTGAAAAGCAACAAAGCAGTGCGGCTGGGGTGCCGCTTGCAAAGAAAATTTTATGGGAGGTAGTTAGAATGAAAAAAATGTTCAAACGTGCCGCTGCATCCATGACAGCAGCAGCGATGGCAGTGAGCATGACCGCATGCGGCGGCTCTGGAGCAGCAAATGCGACACAGGCAGCAGATGCTTCTGCAGCAGAAGGAAGCGAGGCAGCAGCTTCGACGATCGACAACAAAGACATCAAGATCGGTGTTTCCATCTGGTCCTCCACCGATGTACTTGGTTCCCAGTGTAAGCTGATCATCGACGAGGCAGCAAAGGCTCTGGGCGTTCAGGTTCAGTATGTTGACCAGGGTCATGTGTCGGAGAAGGTTACCGCATCCGTAGAGCAGTTAGCAGCAGCAGGATGCCAGGGTATCATCATCTGCAACTCTTCTGATACAGAGATGACATCCGCTATTAAGACATGTAATGACAATAAAGTATATCTGGCACAGTTCTTCCGTGTTATCAGCCAGGAGAACAGCAAGGATATCTATGATTTAGCAACCGCATCACCGTACTACATCGGCGCTGTTCATGAGAACGAGCCGGAGAACGGTGAAAAATTAGTTCAGATTCTTCTGGACAAGGGCGACAGAAACATCGGTCTGATCGGCTGGGAGCAGGGCGACGCTACCTGGCTTGGCAGATGGGAAGGCTACAAAGCTGGCGTTGAGAAATGGAACGCAGAGCATCCGGATGATCAGGCAAAACTGTCTGAGCCGCAGTACGCAGGTACTTCTTCTGAGGGTGGTTCCAAGGCAGCAGAGGCTCTGATGTCCGCAGATCCGACTCTGGATGCACTGATTCCGGCAGGCGGCGGCGGTGACCCGCTTCAGGGCGCTATCGCAGCAGTTGAGCGTGCAGGCAAGACTCAGGATATCGACATCGTTTCCACAGACTTCCTTCCGGATCTGGGCGAGAGACTTGAAAATGGTTCTATGGCCGGTGAGTCCGGTGGACATTACTGCGATCCGCTTATCGCTTTCATGATGGTTTACAACGCAATCAAGGGCAACTACACAGGTATCGAGGGCAACTTCGAGGATGTTCCGTTCCCGTATCTGTATGTATCTTCTCCGGACGACTACAAAGCATATGAGCAGTACTTCGTAGATCAGCTTCCATACACCGATGAGGAACTGGTAGCTATGTCCGAGCTTAGCCTGGATGACCTGAAAGCAACTGCAGCTGGTATCTCCATCGAGGATGCTGCACAGAGAGCAGGCAATTAATTAGTTCAGAAACTGATTCAAATTATAGAATTTTAAGAGGCTGAATGTAATAGAAAAGGCCGGTATCGCACGGCGCGATGCCGGTCTTTTCTTTAAAAGAAAAAAGAAACTGAGCAGTTATGAATGAGGTATAAAATATGGGTTCTTCTGTTGTTGAAACAACCGGAAAGAAAAAACTTTCGGGAACTGCCAAGGGTTATATCATCCTGGTGGGTTTGGTAGTGCTTTCCTGGGCGATTTTTAAAGCTTTGACGCCGGGCAATTTTGGTTCTCCGGCCAATATGCTGAGTTATTTTCAGGCCAGCCTGATCGCGACGGTTGGCGCTGTTGGTTTTTACTTTGTTATGGTTATGGGTATGTTCGATTTCTCCATCGGCGCGAACATCATGCTTTCAGCGATTGTAGGCTGTGTATTTGCCTCTCGTTTCGGCATGGGATATGCCGGTCTTATCATCGGCAGCGTGCTGACTGGTACGATTGTCGGACTTTTAAACGGTGTTTTTTATGTAAAACTCCGTATCCCGTCCATGATTGTAACGACGGGTCTGGCTCTTATCTATGAGTCGGTTGCCAACTACATCGCAGGCGGCGTGGAGCAGACGCTTCCGTCCAACCTCCGTGCATTCGGACAGATGCCGTGGAACATTATTCTGGCACTTCTGGCATGTGTGGCAGCTTACATTTTCTTAAATTATACAAAGATTGGTACGTATACATATGCGATCGGCAGCAACGAGTTCGTAGCGAAAAACATGGGTATCAATGTCAATAAGTACAAAGTGCTTGCATTTATTTTGAGCGGCGCATTTTTAGGTGTTATGGCTATTTTGACGATCAGCTATGGTTCCTCTATGGTAGCGGTAACCGGTATGGCGTCGATGAGCCGTAACTTCGTTCCGACGATGGGATGCTTCTTCGGTCTGGCGTTTAAGAAATATGGCATGCCGCTGCAGGCGATTGTCATCGGCGAGTTTGTTATCAACATTATTTTCTTTGGTTTCATCGCGATGGGCGCACCGACAGCAATTCAGGACGTTATCACAGGTCTGGCACTGTTAATCATAATCACGCTGACCACAAAAGCGGAAAAAGGCGAGATTGTCAAGTAAATCGAGGGAGGAAATGCAATGAGCGAGGTAAGATTACAGGTAAAAAATCTTTGCAAGTCCTTCGGTATCACGAAGGCAGTTCAGAATGTGTCTTTTAATGTCAATAAAGGCGAGGTTCACGCGCTGATCGGAGAGAATGGTTCCGGTAAATCGACGCTGACCAACATGCTGACCGGCATCTACAGTATCGGAAGCGGTACCTTCATTCTGGATGGGAAAGAGATTCATCCGAAGAATCAGGTAGAAGCCAACAACGAGGGTGTTTCTATTATCGTACAGGAGTTAGGAACCCTGTCGGGACTTACAGTAGCGGAAAATATATTCCTGGGACACGAAGATCAGTTCGTACATATGGGAATTAAAAATACAAATGCCATGAATAAAAAGGCGACGGAGCTTCTGAAACAGTACGGCTTCGAGCGCATCAAGGCGGCAGACATCATTGACAACTACAATTTCGAGGACCGGAAGCTGGTCGAGATCGTAAAGGCAACCTACTTCAATCCGAAGATCGTTGTCATCGATGAGACGACCACGGCACTTTCCCAGGAAGGTCGTGAAGAACTTTACAAACACATGAACCGCATCCGTGAGAGCGGCAACACAGTCATCTTTATCTCCCATGACCTTCCGGAGATTCTGGATAAATCCGATACCATCACAATCCTGCGGGATGGTGTTTATATCGACACTGTAAAGAGCAAGGATGTGACCGAGGACGATCTGAAACGTCTGATGGTAGGTCGTGAGGTAACCGGTGATTATTACCGTGCAGACTACGGCGAGAAGGTATCGGATGAAGTGGTTCTTTCAGTGAAAAATGTGACGGTTCCGGGACTGATTGAGGATGTGTCTTTTGACCTTCACAAGGGCGAGATCCTGGGCTTCGGCGGTCTGTCTGAGTCCGGTATGCATGAGATCGGCAAAGCAATCTTCGGCGCATCCTATGACAGAACCGGTACGGTAGAGCTGGCAGACGGAACGCAGATTAACGATATCCCGAGCGCGATCAAGCACAGCATCGCGTATACATCGAAGGATCGTGATAATGAGTCGGTCGTTTTAAACCAGAGCATTGGCGACAACATCTGCCTGCCGTCCCTGGATTCGCTGGCAAACAAGATTCACCTGTTGAGCGATAAGAAATTAAGAGAATTTTCCAACCAGTTTGCAAAACAGATGTCCGTCAAGATGGTAAACGTAAACCAGTTTGTTTCGGAGCTTTCTGGTGGTAATAAGCAGAAGGTCGTTCTGGCAAGATGGATTGGAAAAGATTCCGATATTGTCGTTCTCGACAGTCCGACCCGTGGTATTGATATTAAGGTTAAACAGGACATTTACCAGTTAATGAACCAGATGAGAAAGAATGGAAAATCGATTATCATGATTTCCGAGGAGCTGATGGAGCTGATTGGTATGTGCGACCGCATCATTATCATGAAGGACGGCAAGATCAGCGGTGAGCTGGAACGTGATGAGGCGATGGATGAGAACAGCCTGATCACGATGATGGTATAAGGAGGCTGCAATGGAGAATCAAGTTAAGACAAGTACGGAAAATAAAGAGCAGCAGCTCAAAAAGTTATCAAAAATGACGATGATCCGTTCGCTTCTGCCGATTGCGGGACTGATTATCATCTTTCTTATGTTTAATGCCCTGACGAATTTCCGGATGATGAACAACCTTCCTCTGGTACTTTCCCAGGTGTATGTTACCATGATTTCAGCAACCGGCGTATTCTTTATCATGACGATGGGCGGCCTGGATTTTTCCCAGGGTTCCATCCTTGGTATTGCATCGATCGTTGTCTGCATGGTTTCCAAGACCAGCATTCCGCTGGCGATTGTGGCAGGTATCGCGGCTGGTGCAGCGATCGGCGCCATCAACGGTTACTTCTATGTATACCGCAAGATTAAATCCTTCATCGTTACGATTTGTACGATGTTCTTATTCCGTGGATTTATCAAATATCTGACGACAAACGCACCGGTAGCCGGCTCTGCGATGTTAATCAACTTCGACAGCACTGAGTTAAAGCTGGCTTGTACGTTGGTGGTCCTGATTATTGGATTTATTTTATTCCGCTTTACCAAGTTTGGTACCTATTTAAAGGCGATCGGAGCAGGTGAGAAAGCAGCGATGTTCTCCGGCATACGTACCGACCGCATGAAGTTCCTTATCTACACACTGGCAGGTGCGATCACAGGATTTGCCGCATTTATCAATGTTATCAAGGTTGGTTCAGTTACTTCTTCCGGTGGTAACCAGCTTGAGACCCAGATCCTGATTGCACTGGTACTGGGCGGTATGCCGATTTCCGGTGGTGCGAAGGTACGTTTTGAGAATATCATCGTTGGTTCTCTTCTGTACATCGTCCTGAACAGTGGTCTGACGATGATGGGCTTTACCACACAGATGATGCAGCTCATCCAGGGTGTTGTATTCCTGATATTCGTAGCTGTATTCGCAGACCGTCAGTCTCTGCAGGTTATCAAATAGGACAGACAAAAGCGACATCTGGAGGTTACAGTATGAGGGAGAACAGCAGCCGGAATCAGGATGGACTTAAATATCAGAAGCTCTACAACTGGGGTCGGACGCTGATTATGAGCGGGGTGCTCCGGAATATGGACAAGTTTCCATCCGAGCATATGCTCCAGAATAAATTTGGATACTCCCGCCAGACGGTCCGCAATGCGCTCAACCGCCTGGAGCAGGACGGGCTGATTGCCCGGGTCAAGGGAAGCGGCACCTACGTTTCCTACGCGCCGGAGAAGGATAAGGAAGAACGTCCCCGCATCGGACTGATTCTCAGTTATTTTTCAGATTACCTGTTTCCGCAGGTGTATGAGGGAATCGAGTCCGTCCTGCGGGAGGAAGGTTATGAGATCAGCGTTTCGGTCACGCGCAACCGCTTAAATGATGAGGCTCTGTATCTCAAGGGGATGCTGGGGCGCAATGTGTCCGGCCTCATCATCGAGGGGACGCGTTCCAGTTTCCCGAATCCGAATCTGCGGCTTTACAAGGAGATACGGCGGAGGAATATTCCGACGCTGTTCATTCACAATCATTACCAGAATGAGACGTTTGACAGCGTGGAGATGTCGGATGCGCGTGCAGGCTATGAGCTGACGCGGATTTTGATACAGAACGGACATACCCGAATCGGCGGTATTTTCAAATACGATGACTGGCAGGGGATCGAGCGTTACCGCGGCTTTATCGAGTGCCTGTCGGATTTCGGGGTCGATTTCCAGGAGGACTGGATCCGCTGGTATTCGACTCGGGATATGGAAGAAAAATTAAGCAAAAAAGGACTCCAGCGGATGTACCGCCGGACGAAGGACTGTACCGCGATGATCCTCTACAACGACGAGGTGGCAGGCAGCTATATGGATTTTTTAAAGGATCGCGGGCTGCGTGTGCCGGAAGATATTTCCCTGGTATCGTTTGATGATGCCGGACCGGCGCAGGAGGGGGATCTCACGATCCTGTCCGTGATTCATCCCAAGTACAATCTTGGGCGGCTGACAGCGCGCAATCTTCTGCGGATGATAGAGGATCCGGACTGGCAGGAAAAGAAGTATTCGTACCGGTTTCCAGTGATGTTTAACAACGGAAATTCGGTTCGGGATATACATTGAAAATGACAAGGAGGCAGATTAAAATGAAAAAGTTATACTTTATTGTGGGTTCCCAGGACTTATACGGAGAGGAATGCCTGAAACAGGTTGCAGAAGACAGCCGTCAGATGGTTGCATTCTTAAACGAAAAAGTGGGCGATCTGGCAGAGATCGAACTTCTTCCAACCGTAGAGACTTCTGAAATCTGTATTCAGGATATGCGGAAAGCTTCGAATGATGATGACTGTGTCGGCGTTATCACATGGATGCACACCTTCTCCCCTGCAAAAATGTGGATCAAGGGTCTGCAGGAATTAAGAAAACCGCTGCTTCATTTACATACACAGGCAAATGAGAAACTTCCGTATGATGAGATCGACATGGATTTCATGAACCTGAACCAGTCCGCACATGGCGACCGTGAGTACGGCTTCATCGTTGCCAGAATGGGTATTCCGCATGAGGTTGTAGCTGGATATTACAAACATGACGATGTGGTAGCAAAGATCCGCCAGTTTGCATCTGTTGCAAAGGCTATCTCCTACTCCAAGTCCTTAAAGGTGGCTTCCTTCGGCAACAATATGCGCGAGGTGGCGGTTACCGACGGCGACCGCGTAGAGAGCCAGATCAAATACGGCTGGGAGTGCAACTATTACGCACTGGGCGATCTGGTTGGCATCATCAACCAGGTAACCGAGGAAGAGATCGACGCGAAGATGAAAGAGTATACCGATAAGTATACAATGAAGACCGACCGCATTGATTCTGTCCGCGAGCAGGCTAAATACGAAGTGGGTCTGGAGAAATTCCTCTCCACGAACGGAATCGGTGCATTTGCAGACACCTTCCAGGATCTGCACGGCTTAAAGCAGCTTCCGGGTATCGCAGCACAGAACCTGATGGGCAAAGGCATCGGCTTTGGTCCGGAGGGTGATTACAAGATTTCCGCTCTGTCTGCAGTCCTGATGAAGATGTCCGAGGGCAAAGAGGGCGCAACCGGCTTTATCGAGGATTACACCTACGATCTGACTCCGGGACAGGAGTTAGAGTTAGCTTCCCATATGCTGGAGGTTCCGCCGGCATTTGCAGCAACCAAACCGGAGATCGATGTAATTCCGCTGGGGATCGGCGGCAAGGAAGACCCGGCAAGACTGATTTTCGACGGCGTGACCGGCGATGGTATCCAGGTAACGATGGTAGATATGGGCGATCATTTCCGCATCATCTGTGCAGATATCGAGCTTGTAAAACAGCCGAAACCGATGCCAAAACTTCCGGTAGCGAGAATTATGTACCGTCATAAACCGAACTTCCAGATCGGTACGGCTGCATGGTGCTACGCAGGCGGCGCTCATCACTCCGTTGTATCTACCGCTCTGACGAGAGATGACATCGCTATGTTCGCGCGTCTGACCGGTACCGAGTTAATTACAATCGGCGAAGATACGACAGAGGCTGATTTACAGAAATTCTTTATGAAATAATAGGGCGTTTGAAAGATAAAAATTTTTGAAAAAGACGTAACTGCATAAGTTTTTGCCACAACTGTGAAAATAGAATAGTTATGAATGACGGGGCGTGCCGCAGCCAAGGGGATGAAAATTCCGGCGGCGGTGCGCTTTTTGCTACAATGAGGAGGATGGATATGGGCCGCAGTGCGGAAGAGATCAAGAAAGACATAGAGAGCGGAAATACAGCGCTCGGAATTGAATTTGGTTCGACCCGAATCAAGGCAGTCTTGACGGACGGCACGACCGCGCCGATCGCGCAGGGGAGCTATGAGTGGGAAAACCGTCTGGAAAATGGTATCTGGACCTATTCCCTGGAAGATATCTGGAAGGGCTTAAAGGACTGCTATGCGGATCTGGCTGCCGATGTGAAGAACCAATACGGTTTAACGCTTAAAAGGGTTGGTGCGATGGGCGTCAGCGCCATGATGCACGGCTATATGGCATTTGATGCGGACGGAAAGCTGCTCGTTCCGTTCCGTACCTGGAGAAATACGATGACCGCCGAGGCAGCAAGACGCCTGACGGACCTGTTTAACTACAATATCCCGCAGAGATGGAGTATTGCACACCTGTATCAGGCAGTGATCAACGGCGAGGAGCACGTATCCCACGTGCATTTTCTGACCACCTTAGCCGGATATGTACATTGGAAACTGACTGGCAAGCAGGTACTTGGCGTCGGCGATGCTTCGGGTATGTTCCCGATCGATCCGGCAACCGGACAGTATGATGCTGAAATGCTGGATAAATTCGAAGAAATGATGGTTCCGAAGGGATATCCGTGGAAGCTGCGCGACCTTCTGCCGGAGGTTCTGAGCGCTGGCGATGAGGCGGGAACGCTGACTGAGGAAGGCGCGAAGCTGCTGGATGAGAGCGGCAATCTGGAAGCTGGCATTCCGCTGTGCCCGCCGGAGGGCGATGCAGGAACCGGTATGACGGCAACCAATAGTGTGGCAGTCCGCACCGGTAACGTATCTGCCGGAACTTCCGTATTTGCAATGGTTGTTCTGGAATCCTTCAGTACACAGGTAACGCCATATTCTTTAACAAATGTACGAAGTGCTGCAATACGATCTTTTTTTACTTCAGCAATCTTCAAACCGCTGATCCGTTCAAATTCTTTCATGTGCGGTGTAAAGATAAAATGTTCACAATCTGCACCAC
>ERZ833608.1618-NODE-1618-length-13975-cov-26.051293_pt1 | contig 13975 bp, 9 predicted proteins | sample MGYA00519694_ERZ833608 | MGnify/ENA primary metagenome ERZ833608 (study PRJEB31850, sample SAMEA3708742) | human gut metagenome | biome: human gut; feature: human-associated habitat; material: faeces | place: China | collected 2014 ... | reverse complement strand
TCACCAACAGCCAGCAGGTGCTGCAGTACGGCTCCGCCTGCCAGAAGAAGATCGGCGACTTCTCCGAGGCGGCACTTTCCAAAGTGTCCACCAAAGACCTTGGTGAAGTGGGCGGCATGATCACCGACCTTATCGGGGAGCTGAAGAACTTTGACGCCGCCGAAGAGGAAAAGGGCATCCTCGGCTTCTTCAAGAAAAAGGGCAGCCAGCTCGACAACATGAAGACCAAGTACAGCAAAGCGGAAACGAACGTCGAGACCATCCAGTCCGCCCTCGAAAAGCATCAGGTGCAGCTGCTCAAGGATATTGCGATGCTGGACAAGATGTACGAGCTGAACATGGCCTATTTCAAAGAGCTGAGCATGTATATCCTCGCGGGCAAGAAGAAGCTGGCCGACTTCCGCGCCCACGAGCTGCAGCAGGCGATGGACAAGGCAAAGGCTTCCGGCCTGCCTGAGGACGCACAGGCCGCACGCGATCTGGCCGACCAGTGCGAGCGCTTTGAGAAAAAGCTCTACGACCTTGAGCTGACCCGCACCATCAGCCTGCAGATGGGTCCTCAGATCCGGCTTTTGCAGAACAATAACTCCATGATGGCCGAGAAGATACAGTCCACCATCGTCAACACCATCCCCCTGTGGAAGAACCAGATGGTGCTGGCACTGGGTCTGGCCCACAGCCAGCAGGCCATGCAGGCCGAACGTGCCGTCACCGACATGACCAACGAGCTGCTGAAAAAGAACGCCGACGCCCTCAAGATGGGTACCATCGAGACGGCCAGGGAGTCTCAGCGCGGTGTCGTGGACATCGAGACCCTGCAGCAGACCAACAAGAGCCTTATCGAGACGCTGGACGAGCTGAACAAGATCCAGAGCGAGGGCCGCGCAAAGCGTGCCGCTGCCGAGCAGGAGCTCACCCGCATCGAAGACGAGCTGAAACAGAAGATGATGGAGATCCGGAGCTGAAATGGCAAACGCAGATTTTTCCAGACAACAGAATCGACCCACCGGCGGCTTTGACGCTTCCAGCTATCGCGCCGCAGCGCCCGCCGAGGAGGAAGTGCGGCTGACGCCCTTCCAGCAGAAGCTGGCAGGCCTCGAAAAGGCCCTGCCCGCCGCGCTGAGCAAGCAGGCCGTGGCCGCGGCGCTTTGCATCGTGGTGATGCTGGGGTGCTTTGTCGGCTTTGGCGGGGCGAAGCTCCGGGCAAAGTACGACACGGTGAAGAACGGGTTCACCACTGGCGTGGCCGCAGACAGCGGCTATGCCCTGAATGAGGAATTGACCACACGGCTCAACACGGCCGCCAACATCATCACCACGGCGTCCAACACACTGGGTGCCGACAGCGCCGAAGTGCAGACGGCACAGGCTGCGCTGGACTCTTTTTCCGCCTGCCTCGGGGCGGTGCAGTCCGATGGCAAGATCCACGCACCGGACTCTCTGAGTGTTTACACCGGCGGCAGGATGCATATGCTCTACCAGTCGAACGAGACGCTTGGCACAGCCATCGGCCAGCTCTACGCCAAATTGCAGGAGCAGGCCGCAGACCCCATGAAGATGGGCGCAGTGCAGGGGCAGTACAGCCAGTTCAACAGTGCGCAGACCATCATCAGCAACCTGCATTATAACGATGCGGTCCAGAGTTACCAGAAAGACGTCGGCGGCTTCCCGGCCAGCGTGCTGGGCAAGCTGTTCGGCATACAGGAGGTGGAACTTTTCGCATGAAGACGATGAAAACATTCTCCCACCGCATTGCGGCACTGCTTCTTGTCGTGACCGTCGGCATCACGGCGCTGGCACCGGCGGCTTCGGCCTCCAGCATCCAGCTGCCCAGCCTGCCGAAAGATCAATGGGTGGTGGACGACGCCGGTGTGCTGAGCGACAACACCACCTCGGAGCTTGAGACCCTCAACGCACAGCTCTCTTCCAGCTGCGACGGCGCACAGATCGGCGTACTGACCGTGGACTACACCGGAAGCGCCACCACCGAGGACTACGCTGCTGAAGCCTTCAACACCTGGGGCATCGGCAGTTCCCGCAAGAACAACGGCGTGCTCATCCTGCTGGTGATGCAGTCGGACCAGTACGCCGACGGCGACTACTATCTGACCTACGGTGACGGCTTCCGCAGCACCCTGCTGGCCGATCAGGCAAGCACCCTCGTGCAGACCATGGAGGACGATTTCGCCGCCAAAAAGTACGACGCCGCCGTCCTCACCTGCGCCACCAATGTGGCCAATACCATCGCAGAGGTGTACGGGGTCACTCTGAGCGGCGGGACCATCTACTCTGACGGCTCTGACACCCAGACCACCCGGCCCTCTGTCGAGCCTGTCCCGCCCCAGAAGCACTACTCCATCTGGGAAAACTTTATCGGCGGCATTTTCTCCATGCTTGCTTATATCATCCTGTTCATCGCAGTTTTCTTTATCTTTATCACCCCTCTCGGCCACTCCTTCGGCTGGTTCTGGGGGCCGTTTGGCTGGTTCGGCGCACGGCGGTGGCACAGAGGCCCGCGCCCTCCCCGCGGCCCTTACGATGACTTCGGCCCCGGCGGTGGTTTCTACGGCGGCCCTCGCGGACCTCGTCCTCCCCGTGGGCCTCGTCCTCCCCGCGGCGGCGGTTTCGGCGGCTTTGGCGGCATGGGCGGCGGCTCCGGTTTTGGCGGAGCCGGGCGCGGCGGCGGCAGCTTCGGCGGCATGGGCGGCGGCAGCAGCCACGGCGGCGGAGCCGGACGCGGACGCTGATAGTATGACAAAAGGGAAGCCCCATCTGACGATGGGGCTTCCCTTTTGTCTATTTTGTTATTTGATGCAGCTCGAGCAGGGGCTGTAGCCTGCGGCCACAGCTTCATCATAGCTGGAGAAGAGGATCTGGTTCTTCTCTGCCGGGAGGTTGGCGCAGCTGGGCAGATGGAACTTTTTGCTGTTCACGTTGCCGATGTAGGCCTGCTGGGCTGCGCTGGACGCTGCCGGGTCGGTGGGATTCAGCTCAGCGTCGGTGGCAAAGTGTTCCGTTGCCACCGTGTAGTTCTGGCCGTCACTGGAAACGGTGATCGTCCCCAGCAGGTCGGTGCGGTAGACGTCCACACCGGCATCCCGCAGGATGCTCAGGGTCTCCTCGTGGGGGTGGCCGTACTTGTTGTTGACCCCGCAGGAGATGATGCCCATCTTGGGCAGGACAGCGTTCAGGAAGACGTAGCTGGTGGATGTGCTGGAGCCGTGGTGGCCCACCTGTAAGACATCCACCTTGAGGTTCGCGCCGCTGTTCACAAGGTCGCGCTCGGCGTCGGCCTCCATATCACCGGTGAGCAGGAAGCTGGTGGCGCCGTAGTCGATGCGCAGGACGATGGAGGTATCGTTGGTGTCATCGTACTGCGCCACAGGGCCAAGCATGGTCACGGTAGCGCTGCCCAGCGCCCACTGGGTGCCTACGGCAGGTACTTCAACCTGTAAGTTCTGCTGCTGGGTGTACTTGACGAAATCCTTGAAGCACTTGGTGGAGGCTTCCGTCACGGGGCTGTAAACGTGGCAGGCCGGGAAACAGGCCAGCGCAGCGGCCAGACCGCCCACATGGTCTTCGTGAGCATGGGAGCAGAAGACATACTCCAGCTGCTCGACCCCCTGACTCTGCAAGTAGGAGACCACCAGACTGCCGTCGTCCACATTGCCGCCGTCATAGAGCATGAACTGTCCGTCGCACTCCACCAGCACGCTCAGCGCCTGCCCCACGTCGATGAAGTGCATCTGGAAGGCGGCGTCCTGCCCGTCGGAAGGCGTCGTTCCGGTCTGAGAAGCTGCCGGGTTCGGCATGACGTCGCCGCTGCCTCCCGGGACGATGGAAGAGGTGTCACAGCCCACGAGGCCCAGCGCAAAGGCTGCGGCCAGCGCCAGCGCAGCGAGGCGGCTCATGAGCGTTTGAGCGGTCACTTTTTCTTTTTTGAAGTTTTCCACGATGTATTCTCTTTCTGTTGATTGTTTTTCGGTTTATGCGCAGGAGCCGAATGGGGCGCAAAACGTGCGCCGGGGCTGGGCTGACGGCCCGCCGGATTGCGGCCTGCCGGGGCGGTGGAGCGGCTCTGGGGCTTGCCGCCCTTGCCTCTGGGCCGGACGGTGTAGGTGCCGTCGCCGTGGATGGTCACATCGGCGGCCTCGGCTCTGCGGGCCGAACGCTGGACCGCAATGCGGCCCTCGGCGGGAACCAGCAGGGGGATGAGGTCTTCGCGGTGGGTCATTTTCAGCGCCTTGATGACCTTTTCGGCGTTGCGGGGCTCATAATACTGGAGCAGGGCGCGCTGAAGCGCCTTGCCCTCAGCGGTCTTTTCCACAAACACCGGCTTCAAAGTGTAGGGGTCGAGGCCGGTGTAGAACATACAGGTGCTCACGGTGCCGGGCGTGGGATAAAAATCCTGCACCTGCTCGGGGCGCATATGGTTCTTGTAGAGGTATTCGGCCAGATAGACGGCATCCTTGAGGGTGCTGCCCGGGTGGCTGGACATGAGATACGGCACGAGGTACTGCTTTTTGCCCGCCTTCCTGCTCAGCTCGTAGAACTTATCCTTGAACTTGTTGAAGGTCTCGATGGGGGGCTTGCCCATGTAGGCGAGGGTGTTGGGGGCGCAGTGCTCCGGCGCGACTTTCAGCTGGCCGGAAACGTGGTACTCCACCAGCTCCTTAAAGAAAGTGTCATCGGGGTCGGCCATCAGGTAATCGAAGCGGATGCCGCTGCGGATGAACACCTTCTTGACGCCGGGCAGCTCCCGGACGCGGCGGAGGATCTTCAGGTAATCGCTGTGGTCCACGATCATGTGGGAACAGGTGGTGGGGGCGAGGCAGTGCTTGCCGCCGTTGCACATCCCTCGCAGCATCTGCTCGCGGCAGGATGGGAAACGGAAGTTGGCGGTGGGGCCGCCGATGTCGTGGATGTAGCCCTTGAAATCCGGCTCGTGGGTCATCCGCTCTGCTTCGGCCACGATGCTGTCGGCACTGCGGCTGGTGACACGTCGGCCCTGATGCAGCTGGATGGCGCAGAAATTGCAGCCGCCGAAGCAGCCGCGGTTCTGGATGATGGAGAACTGCACCTCGCGGATGGCAGGCACACCGCCCATGGCCTCGTAGATGGGGTGGTAGCGGCGGGTGTAAGGCAGGGCGTAGACCTTATCCAGCTCCCAGCGGACGAGGGGCTTTGCGGGGATGTTCTGCACGAGGTACTTCTCGCTCTGCTTCTGGACGATGATATTGCCGCTGACGACGTCCTGATTGTCCATCTGGATGCGGCAGGCTTTCGCATAAGCCACCTTATCGGAGGCGACCTTTCTGAAGCCCGCGCATTCCACATACCGCTCGGGCAGGTGGTCGAAGTCGGTCAGGTAGCAGGTGCCGTCCACATCGGTGATGCTCTCCACCGGCTCCCCTGCCGCCAGACGGCGGGCAATTTCCACGGTCTGGTGTTCCCCCATGCCGAAGCTGATGATGTCCGCGCCAGAGTCCTCGGCGATGCTGGGCAGGACGGTGTCCAGCCAGTAGTCGTAGTGGGCAAAGCGGCGGAGCGATGCTTCCAGCCCACCCAGAATGACGGGCAGGTCAGGGTATGCCTGCTTGGCAAGTCTGGTGTAGACGGTGGCGCTGCGGTCGGGCCGTGCGCCGCCCTTGCCGCCGGGGGAATACTCGTCCTCCGCGCGGGGGATCTTTGCGACGGAATAGTGACTCACCATGCTGTCCACATTGCCGCCGCCGATGAAGAAGCCGTACTTCGGCTTTCCGAACCGCTTGAAGTCCTCGCAGTCGGTGTAGCGGGGCTGGGCCAGCACGCCCACCTTGTAGCCCTCGGCTTCCAGCAGGCGGCTGATGATGGCGGTGCCAAAGCTGGGGTGGTCCACATAGGCGTCGCCGCCCACCACCACGAAGTCCAGCTGGTCCCACCCCCGGGCCTCCATGTCAGCCCGGCTGATGGGGAGAAATTCGGTGTAATGTTCCATAGTTATCCTTTTTCTTTCATGATGCCTGCCCTATACAGCAGGGCTCTATTGCTTCCGAAATCAAAAATTTTATTCATCCGGCTGATTCATCTGCATTTCCAGCCACTGCTGGCGGCTGATGAGGACAGCGCGGGGCTTTGCGCCCTCGTAGGGGCCGATGATGCCCTTTTCTTCCATCTCGTCCATGATGCGGGCAGCGCGGGCATAACCCAGCTTGCAGCGGCGCTGCAGCAGGCTGGTGGACGCCTGACCGGCGTCGATGACCACCTCCACGGCCTGCTTGAGCATCGGGTCACTGCCGCCCTCCTCGTCGGAGTCGGCAGAACTGCTGCCCTTCTTGCCGTCCTGGATGGCGTGTTTTTCCATGGCCTCTATCATGGCCTCGTCGTACTGGACGGTGGCGCTCTTCTTGATGAAGTCCAGCACACGGCTGATCTCCTCATCCCGCACGAAGGTACCCTGGATACGGGTGGGCTTGGGTGCGCCTACGGGCATGAAGAGCATATCGCCCATGCCCAGCAGCTTTTCGGCACCGGCACCGTCGAGGATGGTGCGGCTGTCCACCTGACTGGACACGGCGAAGGCGATGCGGCTGGGGATGTTAGCCTTGATAAGGCCGGTGATGACGTCCACGCTGGGGCGCTGGGTCGCCACGATGAGGTGCATACCGGCGGCGCGGGCCTTCTGGGCGATGCGGCAGATGGAGTCCTCCACATCCTTGCCGACGACCATCATCAAATCGGCCAGCTCGTCGATGATGATGGCGATATAGGGCATCTTCTCGAGGTTCGGGTCCGTTGCCGCCAGCTTATTGAAGGACTTGATGTCGCGGACATTGTTCTCCGCGAAGAGGTGGTAGCGGCGCTCCATCTCCTGCACTGCGCCGCCCAGTGCGCCAGCCGCCTTGCGGGGCTCGGTGACGACGGGCATCAGCAGGTGGGGGATGCCGTTGTACTCAGCCAGCTCGACGACCTTGGGGTCGATGAGCAGGAGCTTGACGTCCTCGGGGCTGGAGCGGAACAGCAGGCTCATGATGATGCTGTTGACGCAGACCGATTTGCCGCTGCCGGTGCTGCCCGCGATGAGCAGATGGGGCATCTTGCACAGGTCGGCCACCTGGGCCACACCGGCGATGTCCTTGCCCAGCGCAATGCCCATCGGCGAGGTCATCCGCAAAAAGCTCTGGCTCTCGAAGACGCTGCGGATGTAGACCGGCGTTTTCTTATGGTTTGGCACCTCGATGCCCACGGCAGGCTTGCCGGGGATGGGAGCCTCCATGCGGACATCGGCCACCGCCAGGTTCAGGGCGATGTCGTCCGCCAGCGAAGTGATGCGGCTTATCTTGACGCCCGCCATGGGCTGGACTTCATACCGGGTGACCGACGGGCCGCGGGAAATATCCAGCACACGGGTGCGGACGCCGAAGCTTTCCAGCGTGTCCACCAGCTTCTGGGCGTTGGCTTTCAGCTCGTCTTCTGCACCGGTGTCGCTTTCCTCCGGGGCGCGCTCGAACAGCTCGATGGACGGGTACTGATACTGGAAGCTCTCCTCCGTCTCGGCCTCTTCGGCGGGGGCGTTCGCGGCCTGCTCCTCGGAGACAGCGGGCTTTTCCATGGCAGCTGCCACCAGCGTGTTGAGGTCTTTTTCCTCCACCGGGTCGCTGGTGATGCTGATCCAGCCGTCCTCATCCGGCTCAGAGCGGAACGCCACCGCATTCTCGGCGCTGACCGGCTGCGGGGCCGGTTCCGGAGTCGGGGTCCGATCATAGAGCGGGATGCCGAAGGAGAGTGGCGGCTCAGGCGCGGGCTGCTGTTCCGGCTCTTCTGCCGGGGCTGCGGGCGTAACGGTGGGCGTCACCGTCGGCTCGGGCTGGGCCGTGAAGAAGTCCTCGGCGGCGGTATCCACAGCGTCCGGGACGATGGGCGTCACGGTGGCGCGGATGGGCGCACGGCGGAGCGGGTCCATGCCGAAGGTGCCGCCGGGGCCGAGGATGATGGGCTCGATGGGCTCACTGCCGCCCTCGGTGACGGTGGTATGGTCAGGGCCTAAATCAATATCAAAGGGCGCACGGGGCCGGGACTTTTCCACCTGTACGGGAGCAGGCTCGGGCTGAGGCGGGGTCTGCACTTCCGGTGCGGGCGCAGGGGCAGGCTCTGCCTGTTCGCCGCCCTGCATCACCTGATGGCCCCAGTGGAAGACGCCAGCCAGCCAGCCGGGAGGCTGGATATGGAAGGCGGGCGCGGCAGGCTCTTCGCCGCCGCAACAGTCCTCGCCCACTTCGTCTTCCGGCAGGTCATCGTCATAGGCCTCGTATTCCTCTGCCGCGGCCTCCTCGGCGGCGCGTTCTGCCAGACGCTCGGCCCGGCGGGCGGCATTCTGCTCGTGGACGGCAAGGCCCTTTTCGTGGACGCTGCCGCCCACGTTGCAGAGCCACTGCCAGCACTCGGCGGGCGTAACATCAAAAATGTACAGGCTGGCGCAGGCCGCCAGCGCCGCCATGACCAGATTGGCGGCGGGTCTGCCGCAGAGCAGCAGGAGCGTCCCGCCCAGCACAGCGCCCAGCGCACCGCCCGAGAGCCATGCGCTCATACCATTCTGATAACAGGCGGCAGTCATCTGCGCGGCGGTCTGGTCGGTGGGGATGTCAGAAAAGACGATGACCGTGCCGCTGGCGAAGATGAGTCCCAGCACCAGCTTTGCGATATGGGGCAGAAGGTCTTCGCCCCGGGTGTAGAGGATGGCCAGATAGCACAGCGCTGCGCCCAGCACGAAACTTCCGCAGCCGAACACGCCGAACAGGACATCGTGCATCGTGCGCCAGGCCGAGCTGCCCGGCACGAAAGCCAGCGCCATGAGCACCAGCCCCGCAAACAGGGTGATGAGCCCCGCGGGCATCCGGTCCTGTGTCCGGTTCTTGCGGCGCGAGGCTGTGCTGCGCCCGGAGGTCTTGCGTTTTCTCTTTGCCATGTTTCCTAAAACCCGTTCCTTATTTTATATCATGAAGCAGGGCGCGCTCAGGGCGGCTCTGTCGGTGACGATGGAAGAATTTCGATACTACTCGATTCTTTCATTGTACCACGGGAAAAGTCAAATGGCAATTTATTTCCCCTCGATTTCTCGGTAGAGCCATGCCAGCGCATCCGACAGCCCGCCCAGCTCGTCGATGAGCTTTTCCCGCACGGCTTTTCGGCCATCCAGCACGGTGCCGACGTCCATGACCAGCTCGCCCGTGCGCATCATCAGCTCAGTATAACGCTTCTCCGAGATGCCGCTGTGGGACGCCACGAAGCCGGTGATGCGCTCCTGCATCTGCTCGAACCAGCGCATGGTCTGGGGTACGCCCAGTATCATGCCGGAATGGCGGACGGGGTGGACCGTCATGGTGGCAGTAGGCACGATGAAGCTCCGCTGGGCGCTGACGGCCAGCGGGATGCCGATGGAGTGGCCGCCGCCCAGCACCACCGCCGCACTGGGCTTGGAGATGCTGGCGATGAGCTCCGCCAGCGCAAGCCCCGCCTCCACATCCCCGCCCACCGTATTGAGCAGGACCAGCAGGCCCTCGATGGCGGGGTCTTCCTGCACGGCCACCAGCTGGGGGATGACGTGCTCATATTTTGTGGTCTTCTGGCCCTGGGGCGCTTCCACATGGCCCTCCACCTGCCCGATGACCGTCAGGCAGTGGATGGCGTGAGCTCCCCGGGTGCGGTAAACGCTGCCCATATCCTCGATCTGCTCTTTTTCCAGCCGCTGCTGCTCCACGGGGATGTTCTTCTCTTCCTGTGACATTCTGCGCATCCTCCTTTTTGCTTCATTTCAGCTTGTCCGTCATTCCTGCCGGTTATACTTCGGTAAAGATTTCTTTTCTTTCTCAAAAAAATGTGCCAAATGGTTTGACATTCTCTCTTCGCGCTGTATACTTTATACTAGAGATAAGATTGTCAAATATGTATCATTATTGTACAAGAAAGTACAAATCTTTTGCCGGAGCACCCTGCCGCTGCGCACTTCTCCCCGGCAATGCTGCGGATAAAAAGAAAGGAGACCCCCCTATGAACACTCCCGGCAAAGCTTCTCTGCCCGTCATCAAGCGCCTGCCCAAATACTATCGCTACCTGCGCACCCTGAAGAACGACGGCATCACCAGCATCTCGTCCCGTGAGCTGGCCGCTCAGATGGGTACCACTGCCTCTCAGGTTCGGCAGGACTTCAACTGCATCGGCGACGTGAATGGCCGTCAGGGCATCGGCTACTCGGTGGAGAACCTGCTGAGCATCCTTGAGCATCTGCTCTTTGGCAACGGCGACCTCCTGCCCACCATCCTCATCGGCTGCGGCCGTCTGGGCAAGGCTGTGAGCCGCTTCATCACCACCGACACCAACGGCTACAAGCTCATCGCCGCCTTCGACAACGCCCCCGACGAGGTGGGCAAAGAGATCAACGGCATCCAGATCTTACACAGCGACGAGCTGGAAGCTTTCTGCGCCGAGCACCACCCCGAGGTGGCTGTACTCTGTCTGCCCCGCAGCGGCGCAGAGGAGATCAGCGGCCGCCTGGTGGCTCTGGGCATTCAGGGCTTCTGGAACTTCTCCCACTACGATCTGTCTGTCTCCTACCCCGACGTGGTGGTGGAGAATGTCCACCTCGGCGACAGCCTGATGAGCCTGGGCTACCGGCTGCGCAATCAGGACTGAGCAGATACTATCGATAATACAGGCCCTCTCCGTCAGGCTTTGGCTGAGAGAGTCCTTTCATGAGGAGACTTTTTCGACATGGCAAAGCTTTATTTCCGTTACGGCGCAATGAACAGCGGCAAGAGCACCGCGCTGATGCAGGTGGCCCACAACTACGAGGAGCAGGGGATGCGGGTGCTCATCCTCAAGCCGAAGGTGGACACCAAGGGCAGCGGCGACCTCGTGAGCCGTCTGGGCGTCCGCCGCCCTGCCGACCTGCTGGTGCCGCCGGACATGGACCTGGTGGAGGCCGTCCGGGCCGCCAGCAGCGAGGGCCGGCCTCTGGCCTGTGTGCTCTGCGACGAGAGCCAGTTCCTCACCGCAGAGCAGGCCGAACAGCTGTTCATGGTGACGGTAGAGCTGAACATCCCCGTCATCTGCTACGGCCTGCGCTCCGACTTCTCCCTCAAGGGCTTCCCCGGCTCCACCCGGCTTCTGGAGCTGGCTCACACCATCGAGGAGATGAAGACCATCTGCACCTGCGGCCGCAAGGCCACCTGCAACTGCCGCAAGGTCAACGGCCGCTTCGTCTTTGAGGGCGAACAGGTAGCCATCGACCTTGAGAACGACGTCCAGTACGTCAGCATGTGTCCCCAGTGCTATTTCCGGGAGCGCAGCGCTTTCTACGCTGCCCGTCGGTGACTCTTTTCCCTGATTTTATGCCGTCCGCGCGCCGGGCGGCATTTTTGTATCTTTTCTGCATCTGTGATATATCAGTCGGGGCCTGATTCGCGCGTTTTTTGCACTATTGATATATCAGCTCGGGGCCGGAACTTTCTGTTATCGTCGCTTTTGATGTATACAACGCTCTTTCAACAAATTTTGCCTCGGCTACAAAATTCTTGCAATTCAGGCCAATCTTCTCCTGTTGCATCCCAGTTTTCTATGCAAATCGTTGAAGTATACAAGTTGCACAGTTTTTCGGTCCAAGTTTATTCATTATGGCAATGACGTCAAAACCGGGCAAAAAATAAGCGCAATATTTGTACGTTTTCTGCCGCTATCACTACAATTTGCATCTTTCTTTTTTTTCTTGCCTTTGGTATTATATTTGTATACAACGGATGCTTTGCAGAGGCGTCCGTGCAAGAAGATGTTTTCTACATAGGAGGAGAACGAAAATGAGCAAGGCAATTTCTCGTCGTGACTTTCTGAAGGTCTCTGGCGCTGTGGGTGCTGCCGGCCTGCTGGCCGCCTGCGGCGGTTCCGGCAACGCTGGTTCTACCGCCACTTCCACTGCTGCTTCTTCCGCCGCAGCTTCCGTGGCCGGCCTGTCTTCCGACCCCGTCACCCTGACCATGAGCTGGTGGGGCGGCGAGTCCCGTCACAACGCTTACCAGGAGGCCATCAAGGCTTTCTCTGCTGAGCACAGCACCATCACCGTCAACCCCACCTTCGCTGCATGGTCCGGCTGGGAGGACACCATGTCCACCAAGTTCGCCGGCGGTGTCGCTGAGGATGTCTGCCAGATCAACTGGAACTGGCTGTACAACTACTCCAAGAACGGCCAGACCTTCATCGACCTGAACAGCGTCTCCGAGTACCTCGACCTGACTCAGTGGGATGAGGCCAAGCTGGCTGCCTGCAACGTGGCAAACGCTCAGCAGTGCGTACCCGTCTCCATGACCGGCCGTATCTTCTACTGGAACAAGACCACCTTCGACAAGGCCGGCATCTCCTTCCCCACCACTCTGGACGAGCTGATGGCTGCCGGCAAGACCTTCCAGGAGAAGCTGGGCGATGACTACTATCCCCTGCACCTGGGCGCATACGACCGTATGATCCTGATGGTGTTCTACCTCGAGAGCAAGTACGGCAAGGACTGGGCCGACCCCTCCACCTCCACCCTGAACTACGATGCCGACCAGATCGCTGAGGGCATCGACTTCATCAAGAGCCTGGTCGAGGGCCACGTCATCATGAGCCTGCCCACCTACTACGGCTCCAACGGCGACAACGCCGCTCACCAGTCCACCGAGTGGATCACCGGCAAGCTGGCCGGCTGCTTCGAGTGGGATTCCTCCGCTACCAAGTACGCTGACGCTCTGGACGAGGAGAACAAGGCTGGCTTCACCGTGGGCGAGGAGATCAAGTTCGGCGATTACAACGGCGGCTTCTCCAAGGTCTCCATGGGTCTGGCCATCACCAAGACCTGCGAGCATCCCGCAGAGGCAGCTACCCTCATCAACTTCCTGCTGAACGAGACCGCGGGTGCCGAGATCATGGGCTCCGAGTGCGGTATCCCCGCCTCCAAGGCTGGTCTGGCTGCTGCTCAGAGCGCCGGCAAGATCAAGGAGCTGGTGGCTGAGGCAAACGGCAAGGTCATGGCCTTCGTTTCCAACCAGCTCGACCCCCTGTTCGAGTCCAACGACCTGAAGGCTACCGGCACCGGCGTCTATCAGGAAGTGTTCGACACTCTGGATTACGACAATGTTTCCGGCGCTGACCTGGTCGATACCCTGCTGGACGGCATGGAGTCTGTCGGCTACACCGTCTAATTTCCGCCTCACGGACTTTTTGCGGCCCGCACACGCGCGGTGTTGACACGGGCCGCCCCGCATAAAAGAGTCTTGCAAGGGGCATTCCTTCCACCTACGGACGGATGCCCCTTTTTTTGCAAGACGGTGATGACATTTTTTTGACAAAAATGTGTCCAAACTATTGTGCGGCGTACGAGATATATCCTTATAAAAGGAGGATTCCCGGATGAAAGAAAGCAAAGCGCCCTCTCTCGGGCGTACCCCGGCCCAGAAGTTTTTTGACAAATGGCAGGGCCTGTTCTACCTGATCCCCTGGATCATCGGCTTCGTCGTCTTCAAGGCCATTCCGTTCGGCCAGTCTCTGTACTACAGCTTTACGGATATGGACTTCTTCAACGGCATCCATCAGTATGGCATCATGAACTATGTGGACGCCTTCTCCACTCCCAAGATCACCAAGGCGCTCATCACCACCTTCAAGTACAGCTTCATCACTGTGCCTCTGAAGCTGGTCTTCGCACTGTTCATCGCCTACATCCTGAACTTCAAGATCGCCTGCGTGAACGTGTTCCGCACCGTCTACTACATTCCCTCCATCCTCGGCGGCTCTGTTGCGATCGCCGTGCTGTGGAAGGCCGTGTTCCGTGATGACGGTCTGGTCAACACCCTCATCCGTATGCTGACCTTCGGCCACTTCCAGGGTCCCTCCTGGCTGAGCGACCCCAGCTACGCACTGTGGATCATCTGCTTCCTGCGTATCTGGCAGTTCGGCTCCGCCATGGTGCTGT
>ERZ833608.1617-NODE-1617-length-13976-cov-3.902881_pt1 | contig 13976 bp, 6 predicted proteins | sample MGYA00519694_ERZ833608 | MGnify/ENA primary metagenome ERZ833608 (study PRJEB31850, sample SAMEA3708742) | human gut metagenome | biome: human gut; feature: human-associated habitat; material: faeces | place: China | collected 2014 ... | reverse complement strand
TACACGCGTTTGGTTGCAGGTGGCAGATGTTTTTATGTTTTTTCAACTTTATAGAGGAAGGATTACGCATCAAAATTAGGGTCACAAGCGTAAGTCATAAACCCAATTCACCTCTGTGCCCTCCGTGTCCTCTGTGGTGAAAATAGTGCAAAAATGAACTATTCAATTAAATAACAAACCGAATAATATTTTTTTATTCTAAAGTGAATCAGCTAATGAGCTAACGTCTATACGATACAGTATAAGGTTGGTAGCTTGATAAAAGTTTTTTTTAAGCTAAAAAGTACAAATCTTTAAACTTTATTTCTTTACTTTGTTATTTATAGAGTGAGACTTATAGCGAACTTAAACTAGAAAGATTATGAAAGTAAAGCAAATTTGTATGATGGTGCTACTATGGTTGGGAGTGATTCCGGCGGTGCAGGCACAGACTTTCGACAAATTATGGAAAGAAGTGGAGCAAGCAGAGAAAAAGAGCTTGCCTAAGACAGTGATAAAACTGACTGATGAGATTTATCAGAAAGGGGAAAAAGAGAAAAACTCTCCGCAGATGCTCAAAGCATACGCGTGGCGGATGAAATACCGGGAAATGTTGAATCCGGATAGTCTTTATGCCGGTCTGAAAGGACTGGAACAGTGGGTGAAACAAACCGACCAACCAATGGACCGTGCTATTTTGCACTCTCTGATAGCCGGAATTTATGCAAATTATGCTGCCAACAATCAATGGCAACTTCGCCAACGGACGGAAATTGTAGGCCAAACGCCTTCCGCGGATATACGCGAGTGGACCGCCAATATGTTTGTAGAGAAAGTGCGGACAAATGTGAAAGAAGCCTTGGCTGACTCTGTGTTACTGCTCAAAACTTCTTCACGCGACTATATCCCTTTCGTAGAACTGGGGAAAACGAGTGAATATTATCACCATGACCTCTATCATTTATTGGCTTCCCGTGGCATTGATGCTCTGTTGCAAGTGGAAAAACTAGGTAGCGGGTATACTGAAACGAACGCCGTAAATCCGGTGAAGCAGGATATAATAGCTATTTACGGAAATATGCTTTCTGCTTATAAAGCAGCCGGATTGAAAGAAGGTTATGTGTTGATCGCACTTAACTATTTGGAATGGAGACGGGGAGCGGAACGGTATATCCGACCTCTCCAAGTAAAGGGAGAGGCTTCAGTATTGACGGATGACACTTACCTGAAAGCATTGAATACATTGAAAAGTAAATATGCTTCGGAGCCGATATGTGCTGAAGTGTACCTGGCACAAGCCCGTTATGCTATTGAAAAGCAACAGCAGGTTAATGCATTGCAGCTTTGCGATGAGGCGATTCGTCTTTATCCGGGGTATGACAGAATCAATGCTCTGAAAAATCTTCGGGAAGAGATATTGGCTCCTTATTTGAATGTCTATGCAGCAGATCAGGCTTTCCCGAACGAAGAGATAGAACTAAGAGCCTCACATAAGAATCTGGATGGTTTTACCGTCCGGATTTATCAGGCGAAGAAACTGATAAAAGAACAACATTACTCTGTAATTCGTCCGGAAGATTACCGGACACAGGACACGGTGTTTACGTTCAAAGCTCCCGAACTTGGAGCTTACGTAATGCGTATCATACCGGATATTCGTGCAAAGAGAGACAGTGAAAGCAAGTTTGACGTAACACGTTTCAAGGTGTTGACTTGTCGTCTGCCGGAAAAACAATATCAAGTGGTGACGTTGGACGGACAGACGGGACATCCTATTTCGAATGCGAAAGTTACGATGTATAGTAACGATGAAAAAGTTTTGCAAGAGTTTACGACGGACAAAGATGGTAAGGTGGTATTTCCCTGGAAATCTGAATACCGCTATTTGAAAGCCTCCAAGGGTACGGATACAGCGATGCCGAAGCAAGGTATCTATGCAGGAAGTTACGGATATTACGGTGACGAAGATAAAGTGGCGGAAAATATGACTTTATTGACTGACCGTTCTTTGTATCGTCCCGGACAGACGGTGTATGTGAAAGGAATTGCCTATTCTCAAAAATCAGATACGGCGGATGTGCTTCCGAACAAGGAATATATGGTTACTTTATTGGATGCAAATAATCAGGAAGTAGGGCAGAAGTCGGTACGCACCAATGAGTTCGGCTCGTTTGCCACTGATTTCGCGTTGCCTTCAGCTTGCCTGAACGGAATGTTCTCGTTGAAGGCAGGAAGAGGTCGTACAAGTATCCGCGTGGAAGATTATAAACGTCCGACATTTGACATCACTTTTGAAAAGCAACAGGGAAGTTACAAGTTGGGAGATGAAGTGCAGGTGAAAGGCAAGATAGAATCTTATAGCGGTGTATTGCTTCAGGATCTTCCGGTAAAATATAAGGTGATGCGTTCTACATATAGCCTTTGGCGCTTTGCGGAATCGGTGCAGATTGCTTCCGGTGAAGTGACGGCCAATGAGAACGGAGAATTTACGATACCGGTCCGCCTGCAGGAAAGTGACTCTTATAAGAATGATGATAAAGTATATTATCGCTATTCCATTGAAGCTACTGTTACCAATGTGGCGGGTGAAACACAATCTTCTACGGATGTCATTTCGGCCGGAAATCGTTCGTTGGTTTTGCAGGTGGAATTGCATGATAAGACTTGTAAGGATAAACCATTCGACACGATGTTTAACGTGCAAAACCTGAATGGACAACCTGTGGAAGTGAAAGGAAATTATTACTTATATCCTGCCAAAGACCAGGATTTCAAACAACTGGAAGAGAAACCGGTTTTAACGGGAACTTTTACTTCTAACGAAGAAATAACGCTCGATTGGAAGAATCTTCCTTCGGGCCCTTATGTACTGAAAGCATCGGTGAAAGATAATCAGGGCAAGGAAGTGACTACTGATACTAACACGATTCTTTTCTCCATTGAGGACAAACGTCCGCCTGTTGAAACGACGGTTTGGTTCTATGGAGAAAATATGGAATTTGATGCGACTCATCCGGCTGTATTCTGCTTCGGTACGTCGAAAAAGGATACTTATGTGATGATGAATGTATTCTCCGGTGATAAACTGCTGGAAAGTAAGATGTTGAACTTGTCTGATACGATTGTTCGCTTCGAATATCCATATCAGGAGAGTTATGGTGACGGTGTGTTTGTGAATTTCTGTATGGTAAGAGATGGACAGGTTTATCAGGAACATGCCCGGTTGACCAGACGTGTGCCGGATAAGACATTGACTATGAAGTGGGAAGTGTTCCGCGATAAGTTGCGTCCCGGACAGAAGGAAGAATGGAAACTGACGATTAAAACGCCACAAGGACAAGCCGCTAATGCGGAGATGCTGGCAACGATGTATGATGCTTCACTGGATAAGATATGGAACCGTCAGCAGAATTTCCAAATCTTCTATAGTCAGATTGTTCCGTATTCTAATTGGATGAGCGGATATTCCGGCAATAATTCATTTAATTACTGGTGGAATACGAAAAGCCTTAAAGTGCCGGGATTGGCGTATGATTATTTCGTGATGTCTTCCGGTGTAGGAAATGTATATGCATTGTCGGAGTCTTTGGCTGATGGAGTGGTGGTTAGAGGTCTGGCGGTTCAGAGAAAGGTGTCGTTGACAGGAAGTGTTACAAGCCGGAGCAATGCGGTGGAAGTGAAATATGTACCGGCTTTAGTCTCCGATGCTTCTGAAGATGTGGAATTTGAGTCAGGATGGGGTCAAACGGGAACACTTGGTAAACTTGATGAAACGTCCGGAAACGAAACACTCCCTGAAGCTCCTGCCGACCTGCGTACAAATCTTGCAGAAACAGCCTTCTTCTATCCGCAACTTCGCACCAATGAACAGGGAGAAATCTCATTCTCTTTCACGATGCCCGAAAGTCTGACGCGTTGGAACTTCCGTGGATATTCTCATACGAAAGGGATGCTGATGGGAACATTGGACGGTGAAGCTACCACAAGTAAGGAATTTATGCTGACTCCTAATCTTCCCCGCTTTGTACGTGTGGGAGATAAGACTTCTCTTACAGCTTCTATCTCTAATATGACTGGTAAGCCACAAGCCGGAACAGTAACTCTGATTCTTTTCGATCCGATGACAGAGAAAGTAATCAGTACACAAAAACAGAAATTCAGCCTTGTTGCCGGAAAGACGATTGGCGTGAGCTTCCAGTTTACCGTCAGTGATAAATACGAAATATTGGGATGCCGGATGATAGCCGACAGCGGTACTTTCAGCGATGGAGAACAACAGTTGCTTCCGGTGCTTAGCAATAAAGAACATTTGGTAGAGACACTTCCAATGCCTGTACGTGGAGAAGAAACCCGTACTTTCTCACTCGACCGCCTGTTCAACCAACAAAGTAAAACGGCAACCGACCGTAAACTGACTGTCGAGTTTACAGGAAATCCGGCCTGGTATGCTATTCAGGCATTGCCTTCTTTGAGTCTTCCTACAAGCAATAATGCGATCTCCTGGGCTACGGTATATTATGCAAATACCTTGGCTTCGTTCATTATGAACAGTCAGCCGAAGATCAAAGCAGTGTTTGAAAGTTGGAAATTGCAGGGAGGTACGAAAGAAACCTTCTTGAGCAATCTGCAAAAGAATCAGGAAGTGAAGAACATCATTCTGTCCGAATCTCCCTGGGTGCTCGAAGCGCAAACGGAAGAGCAACAGAAAGAACGTATCGCCACTTTGTTTGACTTGAACAATATTCGTAGTAATAATATTGCGGCTTTGACCCGATTACAGGAGTTGCAGAACGCAAACGGTGCATGGTCTTGGTATAAAGGAATGACCGGCAGCCGATATGTCACTGCCTATATCGCCGAACTGAATGCCCGTCTGGCTATGTTGACAGGTGAGAAATTAACAGGTCCAGCTCTCTCCTTGCAACAAAATGCTTTCACTTACCTTCATCAATCAGCTTTAGACGAATATAAGGAAATCCTGAAAGCACAGAAAGAAGGAGTGAAATTTACCGGTGTTTCGGGCAGTATTCTGCAATATTTGTATCTCATCGCTATTTCCGGAGAGCAGGTGCCTGCGACCAATAAAGCTGCTTATACCTATTATCTTTCTAAGGTAGGAGAATTGCTTACTTCTCCTTCGATGGATACGAAAGCGATTGCCGCTATTGTACTGGATAAAGCCGGACGCAAGAAAGAAGCACAGGAATTTGTCGCTTCTTTGAAAGAATTCCTGACCAAGACGGATGAACAGGGAATGTTCTTTGCTTTCAACGAGAATCCGTATACATGGGGCGGAATGCAGATGCAGGCTCACGTAGATGTGATGGAAGCATTGGAGGCGATAGGCGGTAACAGCGATACCGTGGAAGAAATGAAACTTTGGCTGTTGAAGCAAAAGCAAACGCAACAATGGAACTCTCCGGTAGCTACTGCCGACGCGGTATTTGCGTTGCTGATGAAAGGTGTTAATTTGCTCGACAATCAGGGAGATGTACGGATTGTAATTGCTAATGAAGTGCTGGAAACGGTTGCTCCGAGTAAAACAACTGTTCCCGGATTGGGATATATCAAACGTTCTTTCACACAGAAGAGCGTGGTGGATGCCCGTAAGATTGAAGTGGAAAAGAGAAATCCGGGTATCGCCTGGGGAGCTGTATATGCAGAATTTGAATCCCCCATCAGTGATGTGAAACAACAGGGTGGTGAGTTGAATGTAAAGAAACAATTGTATGTGGAACGTATGGTAAATAATGTCCCTCAATTGCAGCCTATAACAGTGAAAACTGTTCTTCAGATAGGTGATAAAGTCGTTTCCCGTTTGAGCATCCGTGTAGACCGTCCGATGGACTTTGTGCAGTTGAAAGATCAGCGGGGAGCTTGCTTCGAACCGATCGGCAGCATTTCCGGTTATCGTTGGAACAACGGACTGGGCTATTACGTAGACATCAAAGATGCATCGACCAATTTCTTCTTCGATCATTTAGGAAAAGGAGTATATGTATTGGAATATAGTTACCGTGTCAGCCGTGCAGGAACTTACGAAACAGGTCTGGCAACCATGCAATGTGCATACGCACCAGAATATGCTTCACATTCTGCTTCGATGACGGTAGCTGTTAAAGAGTAACGCAGGACATTTGTAAGAGAAATATTCAGGCACGCATTATGCCGATTTTACGGTTCATTAGATAAACTGAAACCGTAAAATAGGCGTAATCCGTGCCTGAATCTATTTGATACCTCTTGATGGGGAGAATTATCCTCTTTCGTCAATCTGTGTTAATCTGTGTAATCTGTGGTGAAAAACTCATCTAAAACCCCTACATTTGTGCACCAAAATAAAAAATATCGCATGAAACGTAGTTTACTATCTATATTATCTTTACTTACTGTCGCTTTGGCAGCCGTTGCCCAACCTCGTATCTCTTCAAATAAAGAGACACATAACTTCGGACAAATTGAGTGGAAACGTCCGGTGACAGTGGAATATACCATCACTAACACGGGAAACCAGCCATTGGTACTGACCAACGTCACAACCTCTTGTGCTTGTGCCGTGGCCGATTGGACCAAAGAACCGATTGCCCCGGGAGGAAAAGGAGTAGTAAAAGCTTCTTTTGACGCAAAAGCGTTAGGACATTTTGAAAAGTCGATAGGAATATATAGTAATGCCAGTCCGAGCCTGGTCTATCTGAAGTTTACCGGTGAAGTAGTGCAGGAAATAAAAGATTATACAAAGCTACTTCCTTATACAATTGGAAATATTCGTTTAGATCGTGATGAGTTTGCTTTCCCCGATGTCTATCGCGGACAGCAGCCTTCATTGACCTTCGATATCGCCAATCTTTCGGATCGTCCTTACGAACCGGTATTGATGCATCTGCCTCCTTATCTGAAAATGGAAGCGGAACCCAAAGTCTTGTTGAAAGGCAAGAAGGGAACTATCAAACTGACGCTGGATGCGAGCCAGCTAAAAGATTACGGATTGACACAGACTTCTGTCTACCTTTCCCGTTTCTCCGGTGATAAGGTGAGCGAAGATAATGAAATACCGGTTTCGGCCATTCTTCTTCCCGACTTCTCTCGTATGACGGAAAAAGATTCTTTGAACGCTCCTGCCATGCACATTTCGGAAACGGATATTGATCTTAGTATCCCGTTGATAAAGAAGAATAAGGTAAGCCATGATATATTGATAGCCAATTCCGGAAAGACTCCGTTAGTCATCAGTAAGTTGCAGGTATTCAATTCATCGGTAGGAGTGAGCCTGAAGAAGACGGTCCTTCCTCCGGATGGAATGACGAAGCTCAAAGTAACTATTCGTAAGCGTGACGTAGGTAATAAGAAGCATCATCTACGTATCCTGATGATAACAAATGATCCGTTACGCCCGAAAGTCGAAATCAATATCAAACGCTAAATCCTATGATTATGGAACATCCTGAAAATAATGAAGAATATAAGGGGCTTGTTGTCAATAAAGGCATTGAGCAACCCTCATCTGTGAATCCTTACTTAAAGCGGAAACCTAAGAAACGCCAACTTTCAGTAGCAGAGTTTGTAGAAGGTATCGTAAAAGGTGATGTCACCATATTGAGTCAGGCTGTGACATTGGTGGAAAGCGTAAAGCCTGAACATCAGGCTGTCTCACAGGAAATCATAGAGAAGTGTCTGCCATTTTCCGGTAATTCGATCCGGATTGGTATCAGCGGCGTTCCCGGTGCGGGAAAGAGTACATCCATAGATGTATTCGGTCTGCACGTGCTCGAAAAGGGGGGCAAACTGGCGGTATTGGCCATCGACCCTAGTAGTGAGCGTAGTAAAGGCAGTATCTTAGGGGATAAAACGCGTATGGAGCAGCTTTCCGTGCATCCTAAATCGTTTATCCGCCCTAGTCCGTCAGCCGGTTCTTTGGGAGGAGTGGCACGCAAAACACGTGAGACGATTATTCTTTGTGAAGCTGCCGGATTCGATAAGATTTTTGTGGAGACCGTAGGAGTGGGACAGAGCGAAACGGCTGTTCACTCGATGGTTGATTTCTTCCTGTTGATTCAGTTGTCCGGTACGGGCGATGAACTGCAAGGGATTAAGCGTGGTATTATGGAGATGGCGGATGGTATCGTTATCAATAAGGCCGATGGAGATAATCTGGAACGTGCCAAGTTGGCTGCCACTCAATTCCGTAATGCATTGCATCTGTTTCCTGCGCCTGAATCCGGATGGATTCCCAAAGTATTGACTTACTCCGGTTTTTATAACCTGGGAGTGAAGGAGGTCTGGGATATGATTTACGAATACATTGACTTCGTGAAAGAAAACGGCTATTTTGAATATCGCCGCAACGAGCAAAGTAAATATTGGATGTATGAAAGCATCAATGAACAACTTCGTGACAGCTTTTATCATAATCCGAAGATTGAAGCGATGCTCTTAGAAAAAGAACAGCAGGTATTGAAAGGCAACCTGACTTCGTTTATAGCTGCAAGAAGTCTGCTCGATACTTATTTTGAGGATTTGAAATGAGGCTTTTCTGCTTTTTCAAGATCAGCTCTCGATTTACTTTGAGTCACAATATATACTCCTAGGAATACAAGTGCGATAGCAATCCCTTTCTCCCAGCCGAAACTTCCGATACCCATCGCGATTGCTGCAATCGTAGCCACGATCGGTTGCATATAATTGTACATACTGACTACCGTAGGACGGAGCAGCCTCTGTGCAGTCATAATGCAGAGATACGCGAGGAAACTACCTCCTAATACGACATAAAGTACCTGTAGAATGGCGACAGTGGAAATAGAAGTCCATTGAATCGTAGAAATATCATAATAGGAGAACGGAATGTAACACATCGAAGCATATATGAACATCCATTTATTAATCGTTACTGCCGAATATCGTTGAGACAATCCCTTGAATACAGTCAGGTATATGGAAAAACTGATTTGTGCAACGAGACAAAGCAAGTCACCAATCAGGCTTCCATTTCCGTTGCTTCCTGCCTGGCTGCTCACAATGAGAATGAGCGCTCCCATAGCACCTATAAAAATTCCCAGTACTTTTTTATTTGTCACCGGTTCTTTTAAATAGATAGCTGCTACAACCATTGTTACAATCGGTAGAGTGGTAGTTACGATAGAAGCATCAATAGGAGAAGTCATAGAAAGCCCGAAGATGAACACTCCTTGATTGAATACTAGCGCAAACAGTGAAGCAAAGAAAATTTTCAGCATATCCTGATGGTTCACATGTTCCTGTTTGCAAAATATAGAAAGGATCCAGAAAGCGGCTGCTGCCCCTACCATGCGGAATGTAGTGACAGAAATTGGAGAAAACTCTTGAAGAGCCGACTTACCGATGGGAGACATTAATCCCCACATAACGTTTGCTGTAAGCGCAAACAAATGACCATACAGGTTCTTACTTTTGTCCATGTTGATACTATTTATTTTACCATATCTCTGATATCATTAACAATCAAATAGAGAAAACGGTTGCAAAGGTAGTCTTTTATCGTATGATTTGTTTATATTTGCCTTGATTAAACTTGAATATTATGGAACAACAAGCCAATTATATCCGTCGTATCGAGATACACGGACTATGGGAACGCTTTAATATAGGATGGGATTTGCGTCCCGATGTGAACATCCTCTCCGGCATCAACGGAGTGGGGAAGACTACCATTCTGAACCGTTCGGTGGGATACCTCGAAGAACTTTCCGGTGAAATGAAAAGTGACGAGAAGAACGGAGTGCGTCTCTTTTTCGACAATCCCCAGGCAACCTATATTCCTTATGACGTCATCCGAAGCTACGACCGTCCCCTGATTATGGGTGACTTCACAGCCCGCATGGCCGACAAGAATGTAAAGTCTGAACTGGACTGGCAACTCTATCTCTTGCAACGCCGTTACCTCGATTATCAGGTCAACATTGGTAATAAGATGATTGAAATGCTTTCCAGCACTGATGAAGAAGAGCGTCGTAAAGCAGCTACATTATCTGTAGCCAAACGTCGTTTTCAGGATATGATTGACGAACTGTTCAGCTATACACGCAAAAAGATAGACCGGAAACGGAACGATATCGCTTTCTATCAGGATGGCGAACTATTATTCCCTTATAAACTGTCGTCCGGTGAAAAGCAAATGCTGGTTATCCTGCTGACCGTACTCGTGCAGGACAACAGCCATTGTGTATTGTTTATGGATGAGCCGGAAGCCTCCCTTCATATAGAATGGCAGCAGAAACTGATTGCTATGATACGTGAACTGAATCCGAATGTGCAGATTATCCTGACTACCCATTCGCCTGCCGTCATTATGGAAGGCTGGCTGGATGCCGTGACAGAAGTAAGTGATATATCTACCACCGTAGGGCACAAGCTCGACAAGGATTCTCCCAACTGTAATTTGTAATTCGTAACCTGTAATTGAACAAATGGCAACTTCACTACGAGATAATCTGACTTCTTCTTATTTCAATGCCGCCCATAAGCTTTATCCGAAGAAAGCCCGCCGACGTATCATCGCTTACGTAGAAAGCTATGACGACATCGCTTTCTGGCGCACATTGCTTGAAGAGTTTGAAGACGACGAACACTATTTCCAAGTGATGCTTCCTTCGGCCACCTCCCTGGCAAAAGGAAAAAAGATGGTACTCATGAACACGCTGAATACAGCCGAATTGGGGAGAAGTCTGATTGCCTGTGTGGACAGTGACTATGATTTCCTGTTGCAGGGAGCTACCAATACTTCCCGTAAAATCAATCGGAACAGGTATATTTTTCAGACTTATACCTATGCTATTGAAAACTATCATTGTTTTGCCGAAAGCCTTCACGAAGTATGTGTGCAGGCTACGTTGAATGACCGTTCCATTTTAGATTTCAACTTCTACCTGAAGAAGTACTCTGAAATAGTATATCCGCTTTTCCTCTGGAACGTATGGTTCTATCGCCAACGGGATACTTACACTTTCCCCATGTACGATTTCCATACTTATACTTCTTTGCGCGAGATTAATCTCCGGCATCCGGAAAAGAGCTTGGAATCCCTTCAACAACGGGTTAATCAGAAGTTGGCAGAGTTGAAAAGGAAATTCCCCCATAACATTAATCAGGTGAATGGATTGCGGACTGAATTTAAAGAGCTGGGCTTGGTGCCGGAAACTACTTACTTGTATATGCAGGGACACCATGTGATGGATAATGTGGTAATGAAACTACTGATTCCGGTCTGCACCGTATTGCGTCGTGAACGGGAACAGGAAATCAAGCGACTGGCCGAACACAATGAGCAATTCAGAAACGAACTGACTTGTTATCAGAACAGCCAGGTGAATGTAGAAATCATGCTCAAGAAGAATGTAGCCTACAAAAGACTCTTCCATTATGATTGGCTACGGCAGGATATCAGTGAATATTTGGAAGAAGGAAAGAATAAAGAAGAAAAGAAACAGAGATCATAAATAAAAGAAAAACTAAAAAAGAGAGAGACGATTGCTTATGAAAGAAGTAAAAGAAGTGGTTGATACAGTGAGTGTGGCATTAGCAAACGGGCAACCGGAAGAAGCAGGTAATGTAGTGATGCAAGAGGTGAATCATGCTTTGCTCTCGATGGGAGTGGATGAAGCTATGGCTGATAAGATTGATAACTTTATCATCTTATTGTTTATTATTGGAATAGCATTATTGGCTAATCTGATTTGCCGCAAGATTATTCTGCGTACCGTGGCTAAATTGGTGAGACAGACAAAAGCTACTTGGGATGATATTGTATTTAATGATAAAGTAATGGTGAACATCAGCAGGATGGTGGCGCCTATATTGATTTATATATCTATTCCTATTGCCTTCCCCGAACATGCAGACTCTGCTTTGCTTGATTTTCTTCGAAGACTTTGCATGATTTATATCCTTGCAGTCTTTCTTCGCTTCGTCAGTGCTTTGTTCACGGCTGTGTATCTGGTATATAGCGCGCGTGAACAATATAAAGACAAACCTTTGAAGGGGCTTTTGCAGACAGCGCAAGTCATTCTCTTCTTTATAGGAGCTATCATCATTATCAGTATTCTGATAAAGCAAAGTCCGGTAGTGTTGCTGACCGGATTGGGAGCTTCCGCTGCGGTTCTGATGTTGGTTTTCAAGGACAGTATCATGGGATTTGTCTCCGGCATTCAGCTTTCCGCCAATAATATGCTGAAGGTGGGCGATTGGATCACGATGCCGAAATACGGTGCGGACGGTACGGTGATAGAAGTAACATTGAATACCGTAAAAATACGTAACTTCGATAATACCATCACCACCATTCCTCCTTATCTATTGATTAGTGATTCTTTCCAAAACTGGCAGGGAATGCAGGAATCCGGCGGACGTCGTGTGAAACGTTCCATCAATATAGACATGACCAGTGTGCATTTCTGTACACCGGAGATGTTGGCAAAATACCGGAAGATACAACTGTTGAAAGACTATGTGGATGAAACGGAAAAGGTAGTGGAAGAATATAATAAGGAACATCATATCGACAACTCTGTGTTAGTGAATGGACGTCGGCAAACAAACTTGGGAGTTTTCCGGGCCTATCTGACTAACTATCTGAAGAGTCTGCCTACCGTCAACCAAGACCTGACCTGTATGGTACGTCAGCTTCAGCCTACTGAAACCGGTATCCCATTGGAACTTTATTTTTTTTCTGCCAATAAAGTATGGGTTGCCTACGAAGGCATACAGGCAGATGTTTTCGATCATGTGCTTGCCATTATTCCCGAATTCGACTTGCGTGTCTTCCAAAACCCGTCGGGGGCAGACCTGCATCGGATAGGGGTAAAGATAGAAAACTAATCAAACGATAAAACGCTTATAAATTGTAATTACTATGACTACACCGTTATCCAACCAGATTATCCGTGAAATCACTCCTTTGTCAGATAAGGATTGCTTTTACATTGCGGAACGTTATAAAACGGAATTCACTTATCCTATACACAACCACTCCGAGTTTGAATTGAACTTCACCGAAAAGGCTGCCGGAGTAAGGCGGATTGTAGGAGACTCTTCCGAAGTGATAGGTGATTATGATTTGGTATTGATAACAGGAAAAGATTTGGAACACGTCTGGGAACAGAACGACTGCCATTCGAAAGAGATACGGGAGATTACGATTCAGTTTTCTTCCGATCTTTTCTTCAAGAGCTTTATCTACAGCCAGTTTAACTTCAGGTTTAGTTACACCAAATTTTGTAAACTCTTCCATAACTGTTTTATAGAGAAAAATATGCATTCCCACAGCCAGTAAAATAGCAAAATAATCGATAGGTGTCAGATTTGCCAGAACTTTTCCAATAAACGGAATATCTTTGATGATCGGAAGATTGATACGTGGAAGCGGCAGCAGACTGCTGTCTGTAAATACTCCTCTGACTCCAAAGATCACATACAGAAGATAGGTAGTCGCACCTGTCATCAGCGTATTCATTGCCATTCCTACTACTGTTGCTGACGCCTTAAAACGGATAATGCAAATGGCATTAATAGCAGAAATAACAAGACCACTGGCAGCACCTGCCAAAACAGCAAGAAAAATACTGTGTGTATAATAGTTGGCAACAATACTGAAAAATGCTCCGGCCATCATGGTGCCTTCCATGCCGATATTGAATACTTTTACCTTATTGCAGATCGCAGCCGTTAAAGCAGCCAGCAAAATAGGAGATGTCATACGGATCATGGAATTTAACACAGTAGCAATATAGGTAGCATTAATTGTCATTGGTCTTTCCTCCCTTCTGCTGCTTTTTGTTACGCTTCAACTTCAATGAAAATCTGGCTGTAACTAAAAGTGTGATAACACCTGAAATGATAGATACAATATCTGAGGAGAGTCCCATACTGCGTTCAATAGCACTTCCTCCTGTGGAAATTCCCGCCATAAAGATAGAGCAGAAAAGTACACCTAACGGACTGTGTCCTGCCATTAAAGTAGTGATAAC
>ERZ833608.1609-NODE-1609-length-14019-cov-3.247207_pt1 | contig 14019 bp, 10 predicted proteins | sample MGYA00519694_ERZ833608 | MGnify/ENA primary metagenome ERZ833608 (study PRJEB31850, sample SAMEA3708742) | human gut metagenome | biome: human gut; feature: human-associated habitat; material: faeces | place: China | collected 2014 ... | reverse complement strand
GACAGCCAATCTTTTGTTAACCTTAAATCTAATACTATGAAAAACACATTGCAAATGTACATGTTTTCCGCTAACCTCCAAACCGGCAGCGATTAATATCATATTATATAACAACCCTTAATGGTCATTAAGGCTTTATCAGCGAAAACGCATCGTGCATTTGCTCCCAACGCATCATCCGTTTGCTCGGTGTGCATCATGCATCCGGCACAGATGGATGATGCGTTTTGCAAATCCGTCACATCAACAGTCAATTCTAAAATAACCATTACAATGAAAGTAACCCCAAACAAAGGAATGAAACTCTCCGCCGAAGATGTCAGAGCCTGCCTTCAGCACCGCTTGCACCGTAGCTTGAACTATAGGTTCTACCTCGTGCTGTGCTCTCGCTACACCTTTTAGGGCCACCTGAAAAGCGTGGAACGCTGCCGTCTCACGCTAGCCACGGTGCTGGGCTACTTCAAGAGGGAGAGGGAGGAATTGGGGTAGGGGGTGAGTTTGTTAGTTCAGATGAAAAAGAAATCGTATATAATGCATAAACCGCATCCTGCGATGCTCCATTCGCTGGAAAAGGAAATGTGGCCGGTTGTGCGGCCAATCGTGCGCCATCGTTGCAGGCAGCGGATTTTTTGTTCTTTATAGCTTTGTTTATTGTATATGCATCAAAGAATAAGGAAAGACGTATTCATTCTTCTTGTTTGCAGAAAGGTTATACGGAAGTACTCCTGCAGGGTTCGGATAGTAGTGAATCCCGTTGTGTTTTAAAGTGTTATTATTTGTAGACAGTTAATGTCTTTTTGTTGTCAGATTCATTGATTTCTATTCTCTTTTCGTATATTTGCGCCCATTAATTAAAGATTGTCACACGACTGTTCTGAAAAAAGTGTGATATTCTGATAACATATTTAAATAGGGTTATTCCTGATTTTACACTAAACTGGATAGGATTAATGGAGAATTTGAATGCAGTGATTACGGGAGTTGGAGGATATGTTCCGGACTATGTCTTGACTAATGATGAAATATCTAAAATGGTGGATACCAATGATGAATGGATTATGGGGCGCATTGGTATAAAGGAAAGACGCATTTTGCATGAGGAGGGGCTTGGAACTTCATATATGGCTCGTAAGGCTGTGAAACAACTGATGCAGCGCACAAAGACCAGCCCGAATGACATTGACTTGGTTATCGTAGCTACTACTACTCCCGATTATCACTTTCCTTCTACCGCATCCATCTTATGTGACAAATTGGGCCTGAACAATGCTTTTGCTTTTGATATGCAGGCTGTTTGCAGTGGATTTCTGTATGCAATGGAGGCAGGGGCGAATTTCATACGTTCCGGAAAATATAAGAAGGTTGTCATGGTAGGAGCTGATAAGATGTCATCGGTGATTGATTATACAGACCGCGCTACCTGTCCTATTTTTGGTGACGGTGCTGCCGCTTTCATGCTGGAACCCACCCGGGAGGATATGGGAGTAATGGATGCCGTATTGAGAACAGACGGGAAAGGTCTGCCCTTTTTACATATCAAAGCGGGAGGCTCCGTATGTGCTCCATCTTACTATACACTGGACAATCGGATGCATTATATTTATCAGGAAGGACGTACAGTCTTTAAATATGCTGTGGCCAATATGGCGGATGCTTGTGAGGCGGTCATGGAGAGGAATCACTTGGCGAAGGAGGACATTGACTGGGTGATTCCCCATCAGGCAAACATGCGTATAATTACTGCTGTTTCGCAACGCTTGGGAGTATCTCCTGAAAAGGTAATGGTCAATATAGAACGGTATGGAAATACAAGTGCCGGCACGCTTCCATTGTGTGTATGGGATTTCGAGGATAAGCTGAAAAAGGGGGATAAACTGATTTTTACAGCATTCGGAGCAGGATTTGCTTGGGGGGCTATTTACGTGAAGTGGGGATACGACGGAAAAGGTTGAGGCTCTCTGATAAGATTTAGGTTGTTTGTTTTTTTCTGATACAACTTTTAGTATCTTTGCGAAACAGCAGTTTTTTATTGTGACAGAAAATTGCATGTGTTTTGTTAACCATATAGAAAACTAAAAACAATCAGCGTATTATGAACCAGGAATTATCCATGAGCCCCAATCTATTGGTGGCTGCCCTTCAAAAACCGGCTTCCGAATTTACGAAAGCAGACATTGTTTCCTATATAAAGGAGAACGACATTCGTATGGTGAACTTCATGTATCCTGCGGCAGACGGGAGACTGAAGACACTGAACTTTGTCATCAATAATGAAGCATACCTTGATGCCATACTTACATGTGGTGAACGCGTAGATGGTTCCAGCTTGTTTCCGTTTATAGAGGCCGGTAGCAGTGATTTGTATGTAGTGCCGCGTTTCCGGACCGCTTTTATAGACCCTTTTTCTGAATTGCCCACACTGTCAATGCTCTGTTCTTATTTCAATAAGGATGGTGAACCGCTGGAAAGTTCTCCGGAATATACCCTGCGTAAGGCATGTCAGGCATTCACTACGGTTACGGGGATGGAATTTCAGGCTATGGGAGAATTGGAATATTATGTCATTTCTGAAAATGACGGATTGTTCCCGGCTACCGACCAGCGTGGTTACCACGAATCGGCCCGGATACAAATATGTTCGAGGCAACAGACCAGAAAGGTTATCATGAATCAGCACCATACGCCAAGTTCAATGATTTCCGTACGGAATGTATGTCATATATTGCGCAGGCAGGCGGACAGATAAAGTATGGGCATTCTGAAGTCGGTAATTTTACGCTGGACGATAAGATTTATGAGCAGAATGAAATAGAATTCCTGCCGGTGCGTGCCGAGGAGGCTGCTGACCAACTGGTGATAGCAAAATGGGTTATTCGTAATCTGGCTAGCCAGTATGGATATAACATTACTTTTGCACCGAAAATCACGGCAGGAAAAGCCGGTTCCGGATTACATATACATATGCGTATCATGAAGGACGGGCAGAACCAGATGCTGAAAGATGGGGCACTTTCTGAAACAGCCCGTAAGGCCATTGCGGGCATGATGAAGCTGGCTTCTTCCATTACAGCTTTCGGTAATACAAATCCTACTTCCTATTTTCGTCTGGTTCCTCATCAGGAAGCACCGACCAACATTTGCTGGGGCGACCGCAACCGTTCGGTATTGGTACGCGTTCCGTTGGGCTGGTCGGCAAAAACGGATATGTGCATGTTGGCAAATCCGTTGGAGACCCCAAGTCATTATGATACTACACAGAAACAGACGGTGGAAATGCGTTCGCCTGACGGTTCGGCCGATTTGTATCAATTGATTGCCGGACTTGCTGTAGCTTGCCGTTATGGATTTGAGATAGACGATGCTTTAGGAATTGCAGAAAAAACATATGTCAATGTAAATATCCACAAGAAAGAAAATGAAGATAAGTTGAAACAACTGGAACAGCTTCCTGATAGTTGTGCCGCTTCTGCCGATTGTTTGGAAAGACAGCGTGCTGTCTTTGAGCAATATCATGTGTTCAGTCCTGCAATGGTTGATGGGGTTATTTCCAAACTGCGTTCTTACGAGGATAGAACCTTGCGTGCAGAGATACAAGACAGTCCGGAGGAGATGCTGAAACTGGTCGAGAAGTATTTCCACTGCGGATAGGAGAAGAAATGAGGGCATAACTCACCGCAGGTTACACAGATTGCTATAGAATTTCTGATAATCAAGAACTTTTATCTGTGTTAATCTGCGGTGATTGTGTATTTTGACACCTCTCCATTATTTCTTTGGCTTTGAATACTGGTTCTGCTTTTTGTATTTCCGATTCGAAGCCGAACCAATAACCATTTTGGGTATTGTCGTCAATGGGTAGAAAACATAAGCGGAGGCTTTCTTTGTAGTTTCCATAGATGACTTCCCAATATTCCGGTGGCATCTGGCGCTTGGTCTTGACTTTCTCTGCTGGTTTTTTCTTTAATGACATGCCTGCCTCTATCCAGGCAATGGTGACCATGATTTTATAGGCCGGATAATGCATACTGCAGAATTCATAGAGTACGAGGCCTCGCTTTTCCAGGCTCATGGGCTGGTCTATAAGATTTTTATCGATTAAAAATTCCAGAAAGCGACGTAGGAAGTCGTTGTCATCCAGAATCAGCTTGCGGGTGATGGCTTGCCAAGCAGTTGTGTTATAGAATCCATCCAGAAGACGTGACAGTTGCCGGGCTGTTTGAAGCTCGTTGACACTGATTTCATTTGTTTGAAGCACTTCATAAGGGGGGAGAGGAGAATATCGGATGCCTAGTTCTTCCGCCCTTCTTCTCATTTCTGTGCCGGGAAGTAACTTCAGGGATTCAAGCTGTATCTCGCCGGCATTGTATCCGGCAAGTGTACGCACATCTTCAAATATTTCGGATAGGCGGTATAGAGGCAAGCCGGCAATGAGGTCGGCGTGTGTTTCCATATTGGGTAGGGAACATAGGAAACGAAGACCTTGCAGTGAGTCCTCCAGGCTTCCCATCCGACGGCTTTTCTGGAGGACCGGTTCGCGCAGGCTTTGAATACCGGCCTCGAGATGGAGCAATCCTTTAGGTAGCTTTTTCAATTCATTTTTCAGCTCTTCGGATAATAGTGCAGGGTGTATTTCTAAGTGAAAGCATATGTCCGGGTTGAATTCCAGGAAAAGTTGCAGTAATTCTTTAGCACGGCGCGGATTATAATTAAAGGTCCGGTCGAGGACGCGTACGTTTTTTATTCCATGACTGTGGATAATTTGAAGGCGTTCACGGATACTTTCAATGGACAGTGTGCGCACCGGTTTTTCTTCACCGCTGACGCAGAATGCGCATGTGTTGAAACAGCCTCGGGTAGTCTCCAGTTGTACGAATGGTTTGCTCCAATTGAAGAAACTGCTGTTTTCCGGTGGTACGAGCCGGGAAAAGTTAAGTACACGGGCTATGCCGTTGTCTATATATTGCTTTTGAGGATTCATATAGCAGAGTCCCGGAATACTGTTCCATTTTTCCGGCTGGTTCCAGCAAGACAGCCATTGGGGGAATGCTTCTTCTCCCTCTCCCCTGAATACGCAGTCGATGAAAGGGTTTTTATGCAGAAAGTCTTCATTGTTTCCTAAGAATTCAGGTCCGCCCAAGATGAAGCAGCTATTGGGAAGCAATGCTTTTAATCTCGCTGTTATGTGCAACAGTTGTTCGTGGTTGAACAACCATGTTGTTGCGGCAATGATGTCGGGTTGGTGCCGGTATATTTCGTCGACAATCATTCCTACGTTTTCATTGATGGTGGCAGATACGATTTCCCATTTTACGGAATTGTTTTTTGCTATTTGTGCGTGCAGTGCAGGGAGTGCCAACGAAGAGTGTGCATACGAGCTATTGAGGTCTATCCAAAGAATTTTCATGTTTAATTGAGTTTCATCTTTGCAAAGATAACTGATTTTGCTTTTCGTATAAACAAAAAGGGTTATATTTGCATGACGGAAATCGAAAATAGTAAAGTGTTGGTATAGAATGTTCTTTGAAAGATGAAATATTTCTTTTGTATTCTTATTTCTATAAGGTGATAACGGGTTGTCTTATCACTGGCTTGATAAAGTAAGGAAGGAAGTACTATTAAGTGTGATTGATACAGAATGCAAAATATCGGAATAAGTTTCCAGCTATTTTGAACATTTTGAGAAAGTAAACTCTTTTGTACAAGGACTGGTTTAGGTAATTGATTCCTTCCTATGATGTAGGGATACTCTGTGAGGAGTATCCCTACAATTTTTTACATTGATTCCACGTTGCCTCCCTTTGGGGGATTGTTTGGACAATAACAAAAGAAGAGGAATATTCTTTCGAATTTCCTCTTCTTTGCGGGTGGCAGATGGGACTCGAACCCACGACATTCAGAACCACAATCTGACGCTCTAACCAACTGAACTACAGCCACCATGTTAGTGCATTTCTTAAATGCGGTGCAAAGATAGGGATAATCTTTAATATTGCAAAGAATGAGACGAAAATTTTTGAGATTTCTGCATTATTTTTTCTTCTCGTAGATACCTATATTGTGCTGCTGGAGCAGCTTTCGAGAGCTTTTGACAAAGATTTCCAGGTGTTTACGAGCTTCCGGCGTTAAATGTTCTGTAGGAAAACTGGCAGGATAAAGAATGTAATTTTTTTCTTTAGTAAGTTCCGGCCGGCCGGTCCAGACCAGATTATATCCACAATAGGAAACACGACAGTATGGAAAAGGCAGAGGATTGGAGTCTGGTAGAGGCGTCTGACTCTGACCGGTGTAAGAGGGACGGATGGGTTGGGGGAGAGGATGTTTCTCCAACTGCAAAGTGAAGATGAGGCCGCCGTCAGTGTTGGCCTTGCTCATATTGGAAATGAAGTTTCCCAAGGAGTAGACTATGATGTGCTGTTCGGTACCATTGGTACGTAGTTCCATCGGTTGAATGACGTGAGGGTGTGAACCGATAATATGTGTTACGCCTTGTTGGAGCAACCAGTTGGCCAGTTCGCGTTGCTCACGGTTGGGAAGGGACTGATATTCCTCTCCCCAATGCATGCAGGCAATAATGGCATCCGGTTGGCGTGCCTTGGCACTTTGGATATCTTGCAGGATGGTATTCTTATCAATATAGTTTACGATATTGGGAGAGGTAGCCTTGATACCATTGGTGCCGTAAGTATAGTTGAGTAGGGCAATGCGAAAGCCGTTTCTGTTGATGAACAGGGGATAGCGTTGCCTGCGCTCCGACAGATTCTTGTAGGTGCCTGCGTAACGAATACCGGAGGAGTCAAGTAATTGTATGGTACGCTCCATTCCCTTTTTTCCACGGTCCAGACAGTGGTTGTTGGCTGTCAGTAAAATATCGAATCCGGCGTCCTTTATGGCCTGAAGATATTCATCGGGGGCGCTGAACATAGGATAGCCCCGATAGGGCCTGCCCCCCAATGTGACTTCCAGATTTCCTATGGCGAGGTCTGCCTGGGATATTTGCTCTTTTATGAGGGAGAAGCAGGAGGAGTAGTCATATTTTCCTTCAGATACACGTGCTGCGTCTATTTGTGCCTGGTGCTGCATCAGGTCACCGACAAATAATAGCGTAATCCTTTCCTGGGAGGAAAGGGTTACGCTATACAGTAAGACAGCCATGAAGACGGCGAGCGTTTTCATTACGTTGTTATTGGTAGATTGCTTTCTTGCCGGCGAGCAATGTATTCTTCATAAGGGAAACGATAGTCATCGGACCTACGCCTCCTGGTACGGGGGTAATGAATGAACATTTAGGAGCTACTTCATCGAATTTCACATCACCGGTCAACTTGAACCCGGATTTCTTGGAGGCATCGGGCACACGGGTAGTACCTACATCAATAACGACAGCACCTTCCTTGACCATTTCCGCCTTAACAAAGTTCGGTTGTCCCAACGCAGCAATGATGATGTCCGCTTCCTGGCATTCCTTTACCAGGTCTTTGCTGCGGCTGTGGCATACGGTCACTGTGGCATCGCCGGGATAAGCCTTCTGCATCATCAGGGCAGCCATGGGCTTGCCTACAATGTTGCTGCGTCCCAACACCACGCACTTCTTGCCTGAAGTCTCTATCTGATAGCGCTTCAGCAGTTCGAGGATACCGTTGGGAGTAGCGGATACATAGCAGGGAAGGCCAATGGACATCCGTCCCACATTGATGGGATGAAAGCCGTCCACATCCTTGCGGTAGTCGATGGTTTCAATCACTTTCTGCTCGGAGATATGCTTGGGCAAGGGAAGCTGTACGATGAAACCGTCCACATCCGCATCCTCGTTCAATTCGCGTACCTTGGCAAGCAGCTCCTCTTCGGTAACGTCTGCCTCGTAGCGGATAAGTGAGGACTTGAATCCGCAAACTTCGCATGCCTTTACTTTGGCGGCAACGTAGGTTTCGCTACCTCCATCGTGTCCTACAAGAATAGCGGCCAGATGCGGGCGTTTACCCCCACGAGCCACTATCTCGGCTACTTCTGCTGCAATCTCTTGCTTTACTTGCTCTGAAATTGCTTTTCCATCAATCAGTGTCATAGGCTGTTATCTTATCTTTTAAGTTTCGGCATCATCTTACCCATCTTGCTGCCAGTGACCATCTTCATCATCTTGCGGGTCTGGTCAAACTGTTTCAGCAGGCGGTTTACTTCCTGAATATTCGTACCGCTACCTTTGGCAATGCGCTGGCGGCGTGAACCGTTCAGAATGGCCGGATTGCTGCGTTCTTCCGGAGTCATGGAGTAGATGATGGCTTCAATGCTCTTGAAGGCATTGTCGTCAATGTCTATATCCTTGATGGCTTTGCCTACGCCCGGTATCATGGAGGCAAGTTCCTTCAAGTTACCCATTTTCTTGATTTGTGCAATCTGGCTCAGGAAGTCGTTGAAGTCGAACTGGTTCTTGGCAATCTTCTTTTGCAGGCGTTTGGCTTCTTCCTCGTCATATTGTTCCTGCGCACGTTCCACCAAAGATACGATGTCACCCATACCGAGAATACGGTCGGCCATACGTGAGGGATGGAACTGGTCGATGGCATCCAGCTTTTCACCGGTACCTACAAACTTGATGGGCTTGTTTACCACCGAACGGATAGAAAGGGCGGCACCACCGCGGGTATCACCATCCAGTTTGGTCAATACTACACCATTGAAGTCGAGCCGTTCGTTGAATTCCTTAGCGGTATTCACTGCATCCTGACCGGTCATTGAATCCACTACGAACAGAATCTCGTCCGGATTGATGGCCTTCTTGATGGCGGCAATCTCGTTCATCATCTCCTCATCCACTGCCAGACGACCGGCTGTATCGACAATTACAAGGTCGTAACCTTTGGCTTTGGCTTCTTGGATGGCATTTTGGGCAATGGCTACCGGATTTTTGCTGTCCGGTTCCGAGTACATCGGTACGTCAATCTGTTCAGCCAGTACACGCAACTGCTCGATAGCGGCAGGACGGTACACGTCACAAGCCACCAATAACGGCTTTTTGTTCTTCTTGCTCTTCAGCATGCGGGCCAGCTTTCCGGAGAAAGTTGTTTTACCGGAGCCTTGCAAACCGGACATTAGGATAATGGCAGGCTTGGAGTCGAGGTTTATTTCAGAAGTCTCGCCGCCCATGAGCTGGGTCAGTTCATCGTGTACGATTTTTACCATCAGCTGGCTGGGCTTAACGGCTGTCAGCACGTTTTGTCCCAAGGCTTTTTCCTTAACGGTATCGGTGAAGTTTTTGGCTACCTTATAGTTCACGTCGGCATCCAAAAGTGCCTTACGTACGTCTTTCAGGGTTTCCGCAACATTGATTTCGGTGATTTTGCCCTCACCTTTCAAAATTTTAAACGACCTTTCAAGTCTCTCGCTTAAATTATCGAACATAGTATCTAATTACAATTACTAAATTACAAATTACTCTTATTGAGGCGCAAAAGTACAAAAAATCCCTTTAACTGCCTTCTTTTGAAGCAGAATATTATTGAAGACTTGCAGCGGGATGGGCGAAAAGAATGGAAGTGCCGGTCAAGGCACTGATAATCATCTATATTATTCTGTTTTTTTTAGTTCTTTTTGCTTACTTTCTATTGATAATGTCTCTGGCGCAGGGTCCTTCGTGGTTGGGATATCCCGGTGCGTGGCTGCGCCATCTCTTGTCGGCTTCAACTTTCAGGCTTCGGTAGTCGTCCTGTGTGCGGCGGATGTAGTCGTCCAGCAGTGCCCGGTGCTCGGCCAGAATCTTTGAGTATTTGGGGTCATGGGCAAGGTCTCGTCTTTCTCCTTTATCCTTCAGCATATCATACAGTTCTTCCCCGTTGCCTTCCAGATAGTGTGTGTATTTGTATCTGGGACTGCGTATCATCCGTCCCGGGCTGACGGTCACTTCGTATTCACTGTGCCATTCGGAGGCTGCATAGGGGTGCTGTCTCTTTTGCTTCTCGCCTTTCAGAAAAGGGGCAAGGCTGATGCCGGGCTTGGAGGAAGGCACCGGAATGCCTGCCAGTTCACAGAGAGTGGGCAGCAGGTCGATAGTGGGTTGGGTCAGTAAATCTTCCACTGGTTTTTGACGGGGATGAATGCCGGGACCGGCTATGATGAAGGGCACATTTGTCATTTCTTCGTAAAAGCTGACCTGCTTGGTTACCATGCGGTGTGACCCCATTCCGTCTCCGTGGTCTGCCAGTACAATGACAATTGTATTTTTGCCGGCGGGAGTGGAGTAGAGGGCTTCTAGTACACTCTCTATCTGTCTGGCCACTATCCGCGTGTAATGCTGGAAGGCGGCGACGTAGTGCCGGTAATTGTCCTCGTTCCAGTGGGCGGCTTGCATCATCCTCCGGTGGCTGCAGCAGATGTACTGAATGGGCAACGGAAGTTTTTCCCAGTCTTCCACTTCAAAGTTTTCGGGTAGTAGCGGGAGTGGGGTACTGATGGGGCTATCTATGTGCTCCCCTTTATTTTCGCCTACATATCCGCAGATATTGTGCGGGTTTTGGAAATCGGCTATGCAGATGAAAGGTTCTTGCGGCGGATTGCTGAGATAGGCCACGGCATCCTCGCAGGTTCCTACATCCAGAAAGCTGTCATTGTTGACGGGAAATTCGGGGTCGGTGAAGGGCTTGGCAACCGGTTCCTTGTGGCGGAATCCCCTTAGAGAACCCATGTCATGGGTTTTGCCAAAGTGGACGGCCTCATAACCGTTGGCGGTGAAGAGGCTTCCCAGGGTCGGAATGCTGTCGGGTAGCGGAGGATTGATGTGTTCGGCCGAGTTGGAACGTACATTGGTTTGATGCGGCATCAGTCCGCTCCATAAGGCAGCGCGTGACGGTTGGCTGAGGGGGCATCCCACGTATGCGTTGGCAAATGTTACACCTTGGGAGGCAATTCGGTCTATAGGTGGAGTGCAGCTGGGGTCGGCACCGTATGCGCCTACTACCCGCTGGGTCAGATGGTCGCATTGGATAATAAGAAAATTGGGCGATTGCTGTGCCATTACCGGAAAGCTGCACAATGCCATTCCCATAAAAGAGTGAATCGTTTTCATCAGATTTGGATTTTATTTGTTCAAGGTTATTGTATGGTGGCAAATGTATGAAAAAACGGATATAAAAAAAGCTTCCACCTACGTTTATGAACGTAAATGGAAGCTTTTGTACAATATCTGTATGCAGTTGCTGTTAACTGTTCATGCTCATCAGGAATTCGTCGTTGTCTTTGGTCTTCTCCAGACGGTCTTTTACGAAGTCCATGGCTTCTATCGGATTCATGTCGGCAAGGTACTTGCGGAGAATCCACATGCGGTCCAGTGTCTGCTTGTCTTGCAGCAGGTCGTCGCGGCGGGTGCTGGAGGCAACGATGTTGACAGCCGGGAAGATACGCTTGTTGGACAAGTTGCGGTCGAGCTGCAACTCCATATTACCCGTACCCTTGAATTCTTCGAAGATAACCTCGTCCATCTTCGAGCCGGTGTCAATCAAGGCAGTGGCAAGGATGGTCAGTGAACCGCCGCCCTCGATGTTACGTGCTGCACCGAAGAAGCGTTTGGGCTTATGCAATGCGTTGGCATCCACACCACCGGAAAGCACTTTGCCGGAAGCCGGGGATACGGTGTTGTAGGCACGTGCCAGACGGGTGATGGAGTCGAGGAAGATGACAACATCGTGTCCGCATTCCACCATGCGTTTTGCTTTTTCAAGGACGATGCCGGCAATCTTCACGTGGCGTTCTGCCGGTTCGTCGAAGGTAGAGGCGATTACTTCCGCATTGACGGTACGCGCCATGTCGGTAACTTCCTCCGGGCGTTCGTCGATGAGCAGCATAATCATGTAGACTTCCGGATGATTGGCGGCAATGGCGTTGGCAATGTCTTTCATCAAGATGGTCTTACCGGTTTTGGGCTGTGCCACAATCAAGGCACGCTGGCCCTTACCGATGGGGGCAAACAAGTCTACGACACGGGCCGACATAGAGTCGGAGTATCCACCTTTGCAAAGCTTGAACTTCTCGTCCGGGAAGAGGGGGGTGAGGTGCTCGAACGGTACGCGGTCGCGTACGAAAGCCGGGTCACGTCCGTTTATTTTGGATACTTTTACCAGCGGGAAGTACTTTTCGCCTTCTTTCGGGGGACGGATTACGCCTTCTACCACATCACCGGTTTTCAGGCCGAACAATTTGATTTGTGATTGTGATACGTAAATATCGTCCGGCGAGGACAAATAGTTGTAATCGGAGGAACGGAGGAAGCCGTAGCCATCCTGCATGATTTCCAGTACACCGGTTCCGGTGAGGATGTCATCGAATTCGTACGTCTTCTCGCGTTCTATTACGGGTTTGCGTTCCGGAGCGGCGGGATAGTTCTCTCCGTTGTTATACGGTTGTGCAGGGCGCTGCTGCACGGGGCGCTGTTGGTTATAGCCACCGTTGCGGTTGTTATTGTTGTTGTTATTGTATGGGTTGTTGTTGTCGCGGGCGCGGAGGCGCGGGCGTTGTGGCTGTTGCGGTTCGGCTGGGGCAGCGGCAGGAGTGGGAGTGGCGGGAGTTTCCGCTTTGGTCGCTTCGAATTTGCCGATAAGTTCGGATGGCAATTCTATTTTTTCCGTAGGGAGGTCTTCAATGGGGATGAAGTCATCTGCCGCTTCGGCCAGGATAGGGCTTTCGTCCGGTACGATATTCTTTTCTGCTTTGGCTTCTGCCTGAGGTTCTGTTTTCGGAGCTTTAGCCTCGAAGTTCAATTCCGGTTCGGCAACCTTCGGGGTTTCCGTTGCTTGGGGTGCAGCAGTCTCTTCCTTTACCTTGCGGGGGCGTCCCGGTTTGCGTTTGGGTACGGCGGCTTCTTTGGCTGGCGCCGGCGTTGCAGCTTCTATGGTCGGTTCTTGGGGTGCTTCCACAGTTTTGGGTTGTTCTTTCGCAGCCGGTGCTTCCTCTGTTTTGGCTTTGGTGAGGTCTCCGTTTTTATTGGCTGAGAACACTTTGTCGGCACCTTCCTTTTTTACGGTCTTTACAGTGACGCGCGAGCGTTTTTGCTTTTCCCCTTTACGCTCTTCCTTCAGCTTGTCGGCGGCAACTTTCTTGGTAGCGCCTGCGATAGCTTGTTCGTCAAGTATCTTGTAAACAAGTTCTTCTTTTTTGAGTGAGTCTGTTTTTTTTATACCCAGTTCTTGGGCAATAGTTTGTAGTTCCGACAAATTTTTGTCGTTCAGTTGAATGATGTTATACATACAGTATATATGTGAATGGTTTAAAATTTACTTTTATTGAAAGGCATAAGTGCACAGTTGCAGTTGTTGTAGGAAGCAACTTGGGCAAGTTTACCTTGTGATATATGATTTATATGGGATATTTATTATTGAACCGGAAATCTGATAAACAATTCTTGCCACAGCAAGAAGTCGCAGAATGTTTCAACGGTGCAAAGGTAATAAATATTTTTGGTTTCATAAACAAATCATCTTTTTTTTAAATTTAAAACTTTATCTTTGCTGTATTAACAACAACATGAAGGATTGGTTTATGAATATAGATGAAGTACAGTTGATAACTTTTTCACCTACTTGTACCTCTAAACAAGTGGGAGAGGCAATTGTTCACGGAACGGGAATTTCGTCTGTCTCCAAAGTGGACCTCACCTTGGAGGCGGCGGGTAAAAGGGAGGTACCTTCCCATGCTTTGGCGGTCATCACGGTGCCCGTATATGGCGGCCATGTGGCTCCTTTGGCATTGGAGCGGATGAAGGAGCTTCATGCTGACGGTGCACCTGCCGTGGTTGTGGTGGTGTACGGCAACCGGGCCTATGAGAAGGCTTTGGTGGAATTGGATGCTTTTGTCACGAAGTTGGGCTTCAAGGTAATTGCAGGTGCTACGTTTGTAGGAGAGCACTCTTATAGCAGTGAGAAATATCCGGTGGCAGCCGGACGTCCGGATGCGGACGACTTGGAGTATGCAAAGCTTTTTGGTGAAAAAATACGTGCTAAAATTGCGGCGGCCGAAGATATGGAGAAACTGTATGGG
>ERZ833608.1607-NODE-1607-length-14058-cov-2.443619_pt1 | contig 14058 bp, 7 predicted proteins | sample MGYA00519694_ERZ833608 | MGnify/ENA primary metagenome ERZ833608 (study PRJEB31850, sample SAMEA3708742) | human gut metagenome | biome: human gut; feature: human-associated habitat; material: faeces | place: China | collected 2014 ... | reverse complement strand
GCCACGCTCTCTGTGCCGCTCATCGCAATCGCAAACAACGCGGGAAGCCTGCCGCTGCTTATCTGCGCCATCCTGATCACGCTGCTTGCCATCTGCATGTACCGCACCATGACGGTGGCCATCGTGGCTGACATCACGCCGCGCCCGCTGCGCACCAAGGCCGACTCCGTGCAGAAGATCGTGGGCTATGCCGGCACGGGCGTCATGCTGGTTGCCATCTCGGTCATGGTCCCCAACGTCGAGCGGCCCAACTCCCTGCCGCTCTTCCTCCTGCAGGCCGCCTTTGTGCTGGTGTCTGCCGTGGTGTACGGCCTTCTGGTCAAGGAGCCGGCGCTGGTGCAGAAGATGCACCAGAAGAGCCTCGAGATGGGCATCCGCGAGGACGAGGTCGAGAAGGACGACTCCCCGGAGGCCGGTGGCAAGGAGCGCGTGGCCGACCGCTCCATGAGGCTCTCCATTGCCATGCTGCTTTCTGCCACGTTCTTCTACTACATGAGCTACAACGCCATGACCACCAACATCAGCCGCTATGCGGACATCTTCTACGGCATGGCGGGCGGGGCCTACGCAATCATCAACATCGTAACCATCGTGGGCGCGCTGGCGAGCTACGTGCCGCTTGCCAACCTCTCGCTCAAGGTGGGCCGCAAGAAGGTCGCACTGGCAAGCTCCGCCGTCATGGTGGCGTGCCCGCTGGTGCTGTGGCTGGTGCCGGGCTTTTCTCCCGTGCTGTACCTGGTGTTCTTGCTCATGGGCGTCTCTCTGGGCGGCGTGGACATGTGCGTCTACCCCATGATCCTCGAGTGCTGCAGCTCCAACTCCGTGGGCCGCTACTCCGGCTACTACTATACGGTGAGCATGGCCGCGCAGGTCATCACCCCGATCCTCTCCGGCGTGGTCATGGACGTCAACCCGGCGATGCTCTTTGCCTACATCACGGGCATGGGTGTGCTCATGGGCCTCTCCGTGGCCGGCGCCAAGCACGGCGACGCCATCCTCATCGACGAGGTTGCCCGCCGTGAGGCCGCGTAGGGGCGCGGCGTCGCTATTGCCGCGAGATTTCGCACAGAGTAAGGGCGCCTGGAGGCGATAACCGCTTCCAGGCGCCCAATTTGTGCATACGTCAAACCGTTAGCCGCGCTTGCGACTCACGAACAGCCCGCTCACGAGCGCGGCGAGACCCGCGAAACCGGCGGAGAGCACGCCGGTAAGCGAGGCGTCGCCCGTCTGGGGGATCGCCGAGCCGGCGACCGAGGTCTTGCGAGCCGTAGCCTGCGTCACGTTCGCGCCGCCCGAGGTCGAGGAGCCGGAAGGGGCCGGCACCGGCACTTCCTCCGGCACGATGACCGCACTCTTGGCAATGTCCGCACTGTCCAGCGAAGTAATCGTCTCACCCGAGAGACTGATGGTCTGGCCAACGTCATACTCAACGCCATCCCGCACCTCATGCTTGGCGTTATAGTCGCTCACGTGACCGCCCGCGGGCGTCTGGATGATCGAGCCCTCGAGCTCGATCATCCCCGCAACGCTGCCGTCCTCGCTCGTGGCGCAGACGAGAATCGCAGCCGTGTCACCCTCGGCCGTCACGGTGCTGCGCACGATCGAGAGCTTGGCTGGGCTCATGCCGTTCTTCGTGAGCACGACAATGCCGGCGTTCCGCCCCAACTGCTCGTCGCCATCTACATCAGCGGAAGCGTAGTTCATGGCGATATCCCCGCCATCTTGTCCCTCGCCCTCAAGATAGCGCGCGACGGCCTTCACGACGGATTCGCTGACGAACATGTGCCCGCCTGCGCCACCCTCCTCGCAGTTTTGCGTGTAGATGCCTGCGGAGTACGCACCCTCGGCAAACGCCTCGACCACGGAGCCGTTCCTGATGACGATGTCGTCCTCGTCTGTGAAGAGGCCGAACGCCTCATTGCCGGGATTTCGAGCTGCGACCCTAACGGTGGCGTGGTCGAACGTCACGCCCTTGTAGACGTAGAGCCCCTCACACGTGCCCGACGCCACGAGCGTGCTGTCAACGGCAGAGAGCGCCCCCTCGACCAGCAATCCCGTCCTCATCTCGGAGCTTGCCTCCAGGCGGCTGCCGCCAGACATGGTGAGATTGCCGTCAACGACCACGGCCTTGTCATTCTCGGAGCTTGCCTCCAGGCGACTCCCGCCAGAAATGCTAAGGTCGCCATCAACGGCCACGGCCTCGTCATTCTCGGAGCTTGCCGTCACGTTGCCGCCACCAGAGATAGTGAGACTGCCGTTAACATCCAAGCCGTTGCTGCTGCCGCCCTTGGCAACGATGTTGCCGCTCGTGTCTATCGTTGCGTTGCCGCCAACTTCAATGCCATCGGAGGAGCCCGTGGCGTTCACCGTGCCACCACCGCTGATGGTGAGGTTGCCCTCGGCGTCTATGCCGTCGGCGCGCGAGGCCGTGGAATTGACGGTGCCATCACCAGAGATGTTGATGTCGCCTTGGGACTCGATGGCATCAGACGTTGCATCCACGGTAAGCGAGTCCGAGGCGCCGCCGGTTATGTTGAGCTCGGCTTTCTCGTTGACACCGTTTACCACGGAGATGCCCTCGCCACTATCGTTCGTGACGGTGTTGCCGCCCTCGTAGGTGAGGTCCAGGCGACCGGCGGCCTCGATGGGGCCGCCATTGTAGCCGTTGAGCTGCATGTCGTTGGCGCCGTCCCAGCTCCAGGTGTGGGCCTCGTCGCCCGCTGCGGCGTCGTACTGGGTGCCGCCGACATTGACCCACTCCGCGGCCATCGCGGCGGACGGGAACGTGAGCGAGGCCGCCGTGACGGCGCACAGGCCACCCACGATGAGGCGACGGGTGGCGCGCTTCCAATCCGTCCGGAACACGACGCGCGGGCGATCGGCACCGGCGCCCCTCCCCTTCATGCGCTCGACAACGTTCGAAGTGGTCTCGGCAGACATGGTGCGCTCCTCTCACGAGACTTCCCATGCCACAAACCTAGGCGGGGGACGCGAGAAAGGCAAGATACGTAAATACGAACGTCGGCGAAAAGGGCAGGTAGGCAGGGCCAAAGGTGTCCCTACAGCTCCGCGGTACAGAGCCCAGCCCCGCTCAAAGTCCTGCCGTTCACCATCCAAGCCGCAAGCTAAATCGACTTGCGGCGCGCCTGCTTAAGCCAGTTCTTCTTGAACGATCCGATGCCTCCGAAGAACGGGTATGTAAAAAATAAATGGTTGGAAATTGGTAAAGCTCTGGTTGGTCACAGACAAGTTTCAACCAACTTATCCAACCATCTTTCTAACAGCCGGAGCTGCAATAATCCAACCACTTATTTAACGTCTCTATGTATCATGTCGAAGTCAATCAGCTCTAGTTGCTCTACGAACTTCTCCAGGTATGAGGCGACTTTCTCGTCATTCACGAAGAGCGGCCTATCCTGTGTGAGCCTTCCTGAACTGTCCTGCGGATAGCGAAGGCTGATGCCGTTGTCGTCGATGCCAGCGATGGCATCTACGAATGCGCCCATGTTTTTGATGGCCCTGTTGTCCTCACGGCACTTCTGCCCTGGGAACCTCGAGAGCAGGGAGCTCCACAGCTTCGTGAGGCTGTGCTCTCTCTTAGGCTCAGCTCCACACTTTCTTATGGCCCGCTTGATAGCGAGCTCCATGCAGTGCCTTGTGAGGAACAGGACCGGAATCGCATAGGAAGGCCCCAGCATCACGTAAATTCCCGGTCGGTCGATGGCCCTTCTTCCGGCGGCCGCCAGTTCCTTAGCGGCGTTGAGAAACGAGCGGATGAACTCCCCTTCGAACATCTCGTCCTTGAGGTCTTCCCTCATCAGGACGGACGAGTCCAGCAGGGAGAAATCTCTCAAGGTGGGGTCATCGAAACCGTTCATCTGGGGTTTCATCACTTGGCGGTCCACGTATCTTGGAAATACATGCTCGGTGAATATGCCTCCCATTAAAGAATCTCTCCAGTCGTTGCGTCGACCCTCGCTCCCAATCTCGGGTCTATGAACTCGTCCACGGCCTCACCGTCGCGGTCGGGCTCGGTCACGAATAGCGGTCCCGGGGCGTCGACGCGGGGGCCGATCGCGAGCCCGTTGCTCGCGATGATGCGGTCGAGGTTCTGCCTGCGGTAGAGGGTCCTAGCCCGAAGCGTCTCGAACGAGTAGCCGCGCCCCCTCATGTCCGTCTCGTTGATGAGACGGTTCTCGCACTCGGTGTAGCCGTTCGAGATGCGGCTGGGGCAATCCCAGTAATTGAAGATGAACTCGCGGTGGTTCTGGACGGTCCGGGCAAGGGCCCTGAACGGATCGAACTCCTTGCCTCCGGGAATCTCCCGAATCCAGGCGTCGAACGCCGCCTCCGCCCCTTCGCGCGAGGACGGGTGGTCGTCGTATATGCCGATGAAGTCCTCCTTGAGATCATACGCTGCCATCAACGTCGAGTAGGAGGGGTCTTCACGTAGAGCCCTGAGGGACGCCGCCTCGTAGGGGCTGCGGTCTCGCGTCCGCTTCCTGAGGGCGTAGGCGAGGCCCTTCTTGAGCTCGAGGCGACCTTTCCTGTCGAGGGTTCCCTGGAGACCCTTGCGAACCGCGTCCAGAGCCTCGTTGGCCCCCTTCACGACATGAAAGTGGTCGATGACCCATGTCGCGTTCGGGGTGTACTTGGCTATGCTCTTCCAGAACGGCCGGTGCATGTCGCTAGAGACCCACCGCACCCGCTCGAGGCCCTCCAATGATGAGAAGTAGGCGTCGAGGTCGGACTGAGTCCTGCCGGGCACCATGTCGAAGACCGTCCTGTGCTCGAGGTCGGTGATCACGGTCACCATGCCGACCCTCTTGAGGTTCTTCTCGTCTATGCCCAGGAACGCCGGAACCTTGAAGCGAAGCCTCGAGGCGTTCTCGCGAACGTAGTCCTCAAAGACGTTCTTCACGGTGACGTGCGAGAGAGGGTACTCCTCGGCGACCTCGCGGAAGGTGAGCCTGAGCGAGCGCTGGGCGATGTCGGCGTAGGCCGCCTCCGTCATCCGGTGGCCCTCGTCGACCCCGCCTATCTCCGGGCGCCACACGTAGCCGCACTCCGGGCATCGCATCCGCGGGAACCCTATCTCGAGCCTCGTCGGGATGCCCAGGTGGGGCGTCGACACCACTCCGACGGTCCTCGCGCCGTGGCTGTGCAGTACGCCGCCGCATTCGGGGCACGACGCGGGGACTGAGCCGCGGTATCTCAGGTCGAACTGCTGGAGCCTCCTCCCGCCATCTACCTTGGTCTCGCTGCTGATGAGCTCGCAGTCCCGGACGCCGATCAGCTCCTCGACGTAGCCTGTCGCGCCCATCTACTTCCCCTTCGAGAGGTAGGAGGCGAGCTCGGCGATGTCGTAGCGCTTCCCCTGCGAGATAAGGTCATACACCTGGTCGGCCAGGGGCTCGATCGCCTGCGGGTCGTCGAGCGCCTGCTCGGCAAGGTCGCCCAGCTCGTTGCTCATCATCGACATGAGCGCCCTGATTACGATGTTGCGCAGCCGCCCGCCCGCGAGGACGGCCTCCTTCGTGTTGCTCGTGTTCGTGATCTGGGTGTTAGTCACGGGGTCGGCCGCCACGGCGTCGGAGACCGCGTTGACGGCGCGGGCCTTCACGAGGGGGTCGCCCTCGTCGCCCCACGTGCGGTTCAGCCTCTCAACGATCCTCGCCATGGTGTCGCGCCTGGGCGCTGCGCCGGAGCCGCCCGCGCCCATCGGCATGAGCTCTCCGCCCTCGACCCCCTCGGGGAGCCTCTGGGCCGATATGCGGAAATCCCTGAGCACGAGGCCGCGCACGTCGACGTCGTCGAGCGAGGTGCCCGCGATCTTGTGGCCGAGCAGCTTGGCGAAGCTGTAGAAGACCTCGAGGTCGGGGTCGCCGTAGTCGAGCGCCTGGGACAGGAACGTGTAGGCGGAGCAGTACTTGGAGAGCTTCTTCCTGAAGGTCATCAGCTCCGCGACGCGTCCCGCCGCCTCGTCCGCGCTCCTCTTGGCCCTCTCCGCCTCCTCGGCCTCCCCGGCCGCCTCTGCCTTGTTGGCGCACTCCAGCCAGGTCTCGTAGGAGTCCCTGGCCGCCGCGAACCTCTCGCGGAAGATCTCGGCGGGTCCGGAGACGGCGGAGTAGAGGGCGGCCCTGTAGGCGTCGCTATCGCCGCCCGCAGCGAGGCCCTTGGACCTGTAGAGCGCCTCCTTGAACTCCTCGACGTCGCGCGTCGCGTACACGTCGGCAGCGTCGAGTGCCTCTTTCAGCTCATAGACCACGTCGGGGTCCTGAGCTATGTTCATGCTCGCGCCCTTATCGTAGGTCTTGAAGGCCGCGAGAACCGTCTCGGGGTCGTTCACGAAGTCAACCACGAAAACCTTATCCTTGCCCGAGCACGTCCTATTGACGCGCGAGTAGGTCTGGACGGTCTCGATTGCGTTGCCGAGAGGCTTGTCGACGTAGAGGGCCACGAGCTTCTTCTGGTCGAAGCCGGTCTGGAACTTGTTCGCGACGATGAGGAGCCTGCGCTCCGGTCGGTCGAACGCCCTCTCGACCGCGCCCTCGCCGGCAGGGTTCATGTTGGCCTCGGTGTACTCGTAGTCGCGCTCGATGAGAGCGAACGGGTTGTCCTCGAGGTACTCGTCCTCGGGCAGGACGCACTTGTCGCCCAGCACCTTCTGGGAGAAGGCGACGAGAGGCTCGCCGGGCACCTTGAAGCGCAGCTTCGGCTCGACCTTCGCCGGGTCGAGGTCGGGCCGGGACTTCAGGTACGCCTCGATCGCGTACTTGTAGCGCACCACCTCGGGACGGCCGGAGGTGACGATCATAGCCTTGGCCTCGCCGTTCAGGAGCGGCGCCACGTTGTCGACGAAGTGGTCGATGATCCACTTGGCCTTCTCCATGACGTTCGTCGGGTGGAGCGAGCGCCATTTGGCAATCTTCCTTTTTGCCCTGCGTTCATCGACGAGCTTGCCATCGGCATCCTCCGACTCGTCCTCGATCCTTGATAGCGTCCTCAGGGGCACGTAACCCGTAAGTGGATCGATGATGTAGCCCTCCTCGATCGCCTGCCGCATCGGGTAGAGGTGGAAGCTGCCCATGACCGGATTGCCGTCCTCGTCCTCCTCGCCCGTCGGCGTGCCGAAGAGGGTCTTGGTCTCGGCCTTGGGAGTCGCGGTGAACGCAAGGAAGGAGACATTCGGCGGCATGAGGTTGCTCGCTTGCATCTGGGCGAAATAGGCGTCCATGACCGACCCGTCGTCGCCCGAGTCCTCATCGAAGTCGAGCATCCTCTCGAACTTCAGCTTGTCCGCCGCCGCGTTGAAGGCGGTCTTGAGGGACGCCGCCGAACTGCCCTCCTGGGAGCTGTGCGCCTCGTCGACGATCACCGCGAAGCCGGCGCCGTCGAGCTCGGGCAGCACCGCGATGTCCGGCCAGGCGTAGAGGAACGTCTGGATGGTGACCACGACGATCTCCCTCTTCTGGCGCAGGGCCTCGACGAGCTGGGAGCTCTTTGAGCCTTCCGAGACGGCGTTGCCCCTCTCGTCGCGGCCGATCATGACGACCTGTCCCGTCACCTTGGAGAGCTGGGAGATGGTCTTCTTTATGTTCTGGTCGAGCGACAGCCTGTCGGTGACCACCACGACGCTCGAGAACATCTTCTCGCCGTCCGCGCGGCGGAGCCTCGCGAGGTCGTGCGCAGCCCAGGAGATGGTCTCGGTCTTGCCGGAGCCGGCCGAGTGCTCGATGAGGTAGCGTCGACCCGGCCCGTACTCCCGAGCATCAGCCAAGACCTTTCTCTCGGCGTCGAACTGGTGGTAGCGGGGGAATATCTGCGTCGCCCGTCTGCGCCACCGGCCGCTCGCGTCCTGTCTGTCCTCGACCTCCTCGAAGACGAACCTGTCGAAGATGGACAGCCAGTTGTCGCGCTGGAGGATGGTGTCCCAGAGGTAGTGGGTCCTGTACTCGCCCTCCGGCGCGTCCGGATTGCCCGCCCCGCCGTCACGTCCCAGGTTGAACGGGAGGAAGCGGGGCTTCGCCGACTTGCTCGGGAAGGGGCCGAGGTTCGTGCACATCCAGACCTCGTCCTCGGAGACGGCGAAGTGGACGACCGCCCCGCGCTTGTACATGAGCAGCGGGTTCTTCCTGCCGCCGTCGGGCTCCTCCGCCTTTCGCTCCTCGGCGTACTCGTCGATCGCGTCCCGCACGGTCTGTGTGAGCTCGGTCTTGACCTCGCCCGTGGCGACGGGGATGCCGTTGACGAAGAGCGCGAAGTCGAGCGACTTGCCGCCCACCGTCTGGTAATGGACCTGGTGCATGAAGCGTAGGATGTTCGCGTCGTAACGCTCCCTCGCTCTGGGGACGCGCTCGTCGTCGGGGTAGCCCGCCATGCACTCGATGGTCTGGTACCCCGCCATCTGGAAGCCCTTGCGCAGCGTGAGGACGGTTCCGTTCCTCTCGAGGCTCTTCACCAGGGCGCGCCTCAGCTGGTCGGCCCAGCGGGCACCCTTCTCGTGGCGCATCTTGTCGAGTTTCTCGGGCGCGGTGGCCTCGAGCCAGGCCACGAAGTCGTCGAAGACAAGCGCGTCGTCCGCGTCGAAGCCCATGTCGTCGGGCGAGAGTTCCCAGCCCGAGTTGCCGAGCCCCGCGACCTTGCGCGAGATGTAACGCTCGAACGGCGCCTCTTGATGGATCTTGCGGCGACCGTCGAACTCGACGGCGAGCTCCGGCTTGCTGGGGAAATGTGTGTCAACCCGCGTCATGGTTAGGCCTCCATGCAGTCGATCTTGCCGGTGACGGCGTGGTGGATGATGGAGCCGCGGTATTCTCCGAGCTTCTCAATGAGCTGCTCCTGGCGCGAGACCGCCTCGTCGATGGCGACGCAGCGCTTGTCGAGGTAGGACGCGATTTTCACTTGTTCTAAGTAGCTCGGAACAATGAGCGAGGTTTGTTGAAGCGCTCTTTGCGTAATGCTGAAGAGCTTGACATCGACAAATTGTCTAATCAATTGACTTCTCCAGGCATCGGTTAAAAATTGATATGCGAAATACCTCCCACACACATTTGTTGTAGGGGTAGCAATGATTGTGTGGTAGCCGCCATACACAGCCCGACCCTCATCGACATATGCCACGTTGCCACAGCCCTCGATGTCTTCTGAGGTGTCTGCAAAAATGAAAGAGCCAGCAGCCGCTAGTGAGGATGGGTGGGAGGTAGTCATCTCGATTGGAACGTAGCGAATCAAATCGCTGCAAATTGATGTACCGGAATTCCATTTGGAATGGATTTGTCCATAACTGATGACGGGCTCGCCCGTCTCCACTAGGTCCGCTTTGGTTATCGACAGGCCCTTTGATAGTCGATAGAAACTCTTTAAAGGCGATAAATTCCAACCTTCCGGCATCTCGTTAATCCACTCGACCCCACTGGCCTTCATTTCAACGTTGGGGTCTAGGCCCTTGGTCACGGCATGCGCGATGAGAGCCCTCTTGTACTCCTTGAGCTTCCCGATGACCTCGCGACGCTTGGCGGCATCCTCGTCGATGGCGGCACAGCGCTCGTCGAGATAGGAGATGATACGCCGTTGGACATCATATGGCGGGACTGTGACGTAAGTCTCGTGTAGGTTGCCTTGGTTAACGTGAAAAACTTTCACATCGACCAAGTCGCGTCGAATCTGCCAGCGCCACATGTCGGTAGAGAAAAGATATGCAAGATACTTATTCTCAACCCCGTCAACCGGAGAGAGGAGCAGAGTATCGCCGCCGGGATTAATCGGCTGCTCAGAATCGTTGTATATGCAATCTCCGCACCCGGCAAGGTCCTCTGATGTACAGGCGAAGATAAAGGAACCCTTCTCGGAATATTTCAAGCCCTTTGGAACCATGCCTGTGGGGACATGCTTTATAAGCTCTGCGTAGATACCGAATCTATTGTTTAACTTTGAATGCACTTGGGCGTAGTTGACGACGGGAGCTCCTTCGTCAACTAGATCAGCCCTAGTGACGGTCATTCCTTTGCTGCTCATAAAAAGCCTTGGCAACGGTACCATGCGCCAGCTGTCCGGCACCTCGCCAAACCACTCGTTGTTGTCAATTTCGGCCTTCGTTCTCATGCCAGGAATCCCTTCATGAGCGAGCCGAGACCGTCCTCGAGTTCGAGGATTTCCTTCGCGATGACCTCGGGATCCCGGGGTTTCTCGTATTTGTAGAAGTACCTGTTGAACGAGATCGACGTGCCGACCACGCCCACCCCGCCGTCGCCAAGCGGGTTGGAGGTGAGACTGGTCTTGGCATCGAACTTAGGCTCGTCCTTTACTGACCGATCCACCACGGCGTCGGGCGCATAAGGCAGCACCTCAGTCGCCATGTAGTCGTCGATATCCATACCGATTGGCACGTTCTCCGTGTCTTTAAGCTCGGGGTCGAACACCGGGTTGCCCTTCGCATCGATTGCGGGGGTCGCAGACGGGTCTCGACGTCCGAAGACCTTGACGAGAGCGTCGGCGAGGGCGGCCTTCTGTGGCTTGGGCTTCTCGATTGCTTTGTGAAGCTTCTCGGTCGCAGCCAGGACCTCGCTGTACGTGAGCGAGGCGCCCTCGTTCTTCTCAACCCAGGAGCGAATGGCGGCGCGGCTCGTGTCCGACAGCTTCTCCATGGGCTTGTTGAGGGTAAAGAGGGCATCCAGCCCATCGACCGAGGGATCAATGACAACGCGCAGCGGGCGCTGCGTGGTCACCTTGCGGTACATGAAGTCATCGATCGGGACGATGACTGACCTGCCGTGGTCGTGCCCGTCTACGTAGGTGCGCACGATCCACGCGGCCTGGTCCTCGCCGACCTCGTAGCGCTTGTTCCCCTGGCTCTTGCGCAGGGCGGTCTTCTCCTCCGAGGCGTCGATGAGCTGCACGTACCCCTTGCGGTTCTCCGGCTTGTGGTTGTTGAGCACCCAGATGTAGGTTGCGATGCCCGTGCGGTAGAAGATCTCGGTCGGCAGCTTCACGATGCAGTCGACGAGGTCCTCCGAGAGCAGCCAGCGTCGAATGCCCGATGGGCCGCTGCCGGCGTCTCCGTTGAAGAGCGGCGAGCCGGAGAGGACGATGGCCGCCTTGCCGCCGCCCTCCTCGGGCGGAGCCATCTTCGCCGCGACGTTCTGCATGAAGAGCATGCTGCCGTCGTCAATGTCGGGCTTGCCGGCGCCGAACCTGCCATCGAACCCACGGCCCATCTCCTCGAGGACGGCGTCCCTCTCCTTCTTCCACTCCTTGCCGTAAGGCGGGTTGGTCAGCTGGTAGTTGAAAGTGCGTCCCTCGAATCTGTCGTCGTCGAGGGTGTCTCCGAGCATGATGCCCGCCGAGAGGTCGGTCATCTGGTCGAGCACGTCTCCCGAGCCCCCAGCGATGTTGCGCAGCATGAGCGCGGCCTTGCCCATGGCCCAGGTCGCGTCCTCGAGCTCCTGGCCGTAGGGGACGATCTTGGTGGGGCTCTTGAAGTGGCCCCCGTCGTGCCACTCGTCGAGCTGGTCAAGCGCGTCGCAGATGAAGCCGCAGGTGCCGCAGCTGCCGTCGTAGAGCGTGCGGATGTCGCCCTCGTCGGCGTTGAGGAGCGTGTCCTCGTTCGCGAACAGGAGCGCTGTGGCGAGCCTCGCCACGTCCTTCGGCGTCATGAAGTCCTCGGCGTCCTGCGAGATCTCCTCTCCGTATCGCTGGATGAGGTGCTCGTAGATGTCGGTCATCATGCGGTCGGAGACCGCCTTGGGGCCGAGGTCGAAGCCCGCGAAGCGCGTGCATACCTCGTAGAGCATGCCCTTCTCGTCGAGCTTCTCGCAGGTCTGCCGCATCTCGAAGCGCTGCAAGACCTCGCGGGCGTTCGCGGAGAAGCCGTTGATGTAGGCCATGAGGGCGTCACAGGTCTTACTGGCGCCGAGGTTGGAGAGCGTGAAGCTCGTGACATTGTAGAAGCAGTGGCCGGAGAGGGCGCAGTACTTCGGGTCGTCGTCGTCCCAGACCCCCTTGGCGGCCTGCCTGCTCACGGCCGCCCGCGTCGGTTCGAGGGCGCACTCGAAGCGCCTCAGCACGGCGAACGGGAGGATGAGCTTGTTGTAGTCGGCGGGGCGAATGACATCACGCACGTAGTTCGCGATGCTCCATATCTCGTTCACGTAGTCGAACGCGGTCTTATCGGCCATGGTCGGACCTCTCAGCGTAAAATACATTTCTAACCATGTATTTATAACCTAGGTTCCTCATTTGGGTTAATGGCCAACCAATTGTTTAACAAATCTGGTAAGTGGTATCACCAACCACTGATTTAACGAACCCAACCAGTAATTTTACATACCCCAAAATAGTAGGTGCAGTTGGACTCAGCCGTTGTACCGTTAGCACAGACCTGCCAACGTCTAAGTGAGCGGTCAAAACGGCTCCGGACGAGTAGGGCGCTCATCGGCCCCTGCAAAACAGCAGGTAGAGCACATGCGAATTAACAGGCTACTCAATCAATGCAGGTTTGCCCGCTCACTTAGCGGTTTCACCGAGCGAGGCGCCGCCCGAGCGAGCGCCCCGGCCTAGCTGTTCTCCATCACGATGCCCATGACCTCATCGCCCACGTGCTCGCAGGCGTCCACGCAGTACTCCAGGTACATGTACGTCTCGCGCATGGAGATCACGCGCAGGGCGTCCGTCTCGCTCGTGTGAAGCTCGCGCATGATGCGCACGAACACGTCGTCCGCCAGCCCCTCCACGGTGTTGATGGCCACGATGTGGTCGTGCAGCGTCTTTGACTTGCGGAAGTTCGGCAGCTCGGAGACGGTGTCGCGCACCTCGTCGCACGCGCGCACGAGCAGCGTCACCATCTCGAGCGCACCCGCCGTGACCTCGCGCACGTTGTTGTAGTACAGCCGGTGCAGCACGCCCTCGATGCAGTCCGTGACGTCGTCGAGCCTGCCGGAGAGCGCCACGATCCCCTCGCGCTCGATCGGCGTGATGAACGCGGCCAGCACGGTGTCGAGCAGCTCGTGGCGCAGCTCATCGTTGGCCTGCTCTATCTCGTGCATCTGCTCGATGCTCGCCTCGAGCCCGTCCGGGTCGTACTCGCGCATGACCTGCTCGAGCATGCGCGCCGCGCGGCAGTTGTTCTCGGCCGCCGCAGCGAAGTTCTCGAAGTAGAAGCTGTCCGCAACCCTTGCCATTCTCGGTCCCCTCTCAGACGTTGGCGAACGCGGCCCGCGCCCGCCGCCGACACCCCCGCGCCAGCCACAGCTCCCGGCACCCGCGCCGGCTAGAACAGGAACATGAAGAGCTTTGCCATGGCAAAGCTGATGAGGCCGCAGCCCGGGAACGTGAACACCCACGTAAGCATCATGTCCCTCACCACGCCAAAGTTGATGGCGTAGAGCCTGCGCACCGCGCCCACGCCCATGATGGCGCTCGTCTTGGTGTGCGTCGTGGACACGGGGATGCCCAGCTCGGTCATCACGAGCAGGCACAGCGAGCTTGCGAGGTCCGCGGCAAAGCCCTGGTACTTCTCGAGCTTCACCATGTCCATGCCCACGCTCTTGATGATGGGCTCGCCGCCCACGCTGGTGCCCACGCCCATCGTGAGGCTGCACAGCAGCATGAGCCACACGGGAATCACGACGCCCTCCACGCCCGGCTGGCCATTGCATAGCGCCACGCCCAGGAACAGCACGCCGATGAACTTCTGGCCGTCCTGCGCGCCGTGCATGAAGCTCATGGCCGCCGCAGCCGCGATCTGGGCGTAGCGAAAGAAGCCGTCCGAGCGTCTGCGGTCCGCACCGGCAAAGAGCAGCGTCACGAGCTTGCACGTGAGCCAGCCGATTGCAAAGCCCAGAAGCAGGCTCATGACCAGCCCGTATATGACCTTCACCCACTCGCTGGCGTTCACGCCGTCCATGCCGCCCTGGATGGCGATGGCCGCACCCGTGAGGCCCGCGATGAGGCTGTGGCTCTCGCTCGTGGGAATGCCGAACACCGAGGCAGCCACGCTGTAGACCACGATGGAGAACAGCGCGGCGCACAGCGCAATGAGCGCGGCCTGCGTGTCCGTGC
>ERZ833608.1591-NODE-1591-length-14166-cov-41.889944_pt1 | contig 14166 bp, 12 predicted proteins | sample MGYA00519694_ERZ833608 | MGnify/ENA primary metagenome ERZ833608 (study PRJEB31850, sample SAMEA3708742) | human gut metagenome | biome: human gut; feature: human-associated habitat; material: faeces | place: China | collected 2014 ... | reverse complement strand
CGCCGCCGATCATCTTATCAAAGATCTCGTCCATGACGTAGGCCTGCACCAGCGGCTTCTGCGCCTTGAGCTCTTCCACCACCTCGTCCACCTCTTCCGGGGTGGCGGGGTTGATGCTGTGGCCGCTCTTGAATGCAGCGATGGCGTAGGCATCGCGGCTGTTGTTGAACATCAGGATGTTGCCCGCGTACTGTTCGTCCCACAGGTCTGCCCAGCAGGTAGGGGCTTCGTCTACCATAGTGGTGTTGTAGATGATGCCAGTGGTGCACAGCATATAGGGTACAGTGTAGGCGTTCTGCGGGTCATAGTCCGGGTTGCGGTAGCCTGCATCGATCTTTTGGAAATTTGGGATATTGTCGTAGTCAAGGGGTGCAAGCATCCCTTCGTTGATCATCTTTGCCACCATGTAGTCAGAAGGGATGATCACATCGTAGTTGGCTGCGCCGGACTTGAGCTTGGCGTACAGGGACTCGTTGGAGTCGAAGGTGGTGTAGTTCACCTTGATGCCGGTCAGCTTTTCAAAGGCGCCCACCACGTCCACACTGTCGTCCGAACCGTTGGAGATATACTCGCCCCAGTTGTAGACGTTCAGGGTGACGTTCTGCCCCTTGAAACGGGTCCAGTTGTAATCATCCGACACCGAGACGTCCTCGGTCACCTCGATGGTACCGGCGGCAAACACCGGCAATGCGGCGCACAGCGCCACAGCCAGCGTCAGCAGCAATGCAACAATGCGTTTCATCATGCGCCCTCCCCTCGCAGCGTTTTCTGATCCTTGCGGTAGCTGCGGCTCTCCATAGCATTGGACACCAGAATGACGCTGAGGATGACCACGAACATGATGGTGGACAGCGCGTAGATCTCTGGGCTGACCTTTTTGCGGGTCATGGAGTAGATGGCAATGGGCAGGGTCTCCACCGTGCCGCAGTTGAAGTAGGAGATCATGAAGTCGTCGATGGAATAGGTCAGGCAGATGAGGAAGGCCGACAGGATGGCGGGGCTGATCTCCGGCAGGATGACCTTGAAGAAAGCCTGCCGGGGGTCACAGCCCAGGTCCAGCGCTGCCTCGTATAGCTTGATATCCAGCTGCTTGAGCTTGGGGCTTACATTAAAGATAACGTAGGGCACATTGAACGCGATATGCGCAATAAGCAGCGTGGGCAGACCCATGATGTTATCCGGCAGCCACGCGGACTGCGCGGCAAAGCGCTGGTAGGCCACGAACAGCAGCATCAGGGAGATGCCGGTGATGATCTCCGGGTTGACCACCGGGATATAGGTGATGTTGGTCACCAGCAGGCGGCTTTTGCGGCTCATGGAGGCAATGCCAAGGCTGGCAACCGTGCCCAGCACTGTGGCGATGATGGCAGACAGGATGGCTACCTCAACGGACACCCACAGCGCATGGAGGATGGACGCATTCGTGAACAGGCTGCGGTACCACTTGAGGGTAAAGCCGGTAAAGAGCGAGTAGCCCTTGCTCTGGTTGAAGCTGAACACGATCATGTAGGCAATGGGCAGATACATGAAGCAGAAGAACAGGATGATGTAGACCCGCTGCATCAGGCGCAGATGTTTTGTTTTCATCAGGATACGCCCTCCATTTCATCCTCGTCAAAGCTGGATGTAAAGCTCATGCACAGCAGTACGATGATCATCAGCACCAAGCTCATGGCAGAGCCGACGTTCAGGTTATAGCTGTTGCCCAAAAACTGCATCTCGATCAGGTCACCGATCAGCAGGTTAGAGCCGCCGCCCAGCATACGGCTGATGACAAAGGTGGAAACCGCCGGCACGAACACCATGGTGATGCCGGTGCTGATGCCCGGCACGCTCATGGGGATGAGCACCCGCACAAGGGTCTTGGTGGTGTTGGCGCCAAGATCCTGCGCAGCTTCCACAAGGCTCTGGTCGATCTTGGTCATGCTGGTGTACAGCGGCAGGATCATGTAGGGCACATAATTATACACCATGCCCAGTACCACCGCACCGGAGGTGTTAAGCATGGTATAGGGGCCAAGGCCGATAAAGCCCAGCAGGGTGTTCACCGGGCCATTGACGCTGAGCAGCCCCATCCATGCGTAGGTGCGCAGCAGAAAGTTCATCCACATGGGCAACATGACCAGCATAAGCATGATGTGCTGCTTGTTCACCCGCAGACGGGACAGAAAATACCCCACCGGAAAGGCGATGATAAGGCAGATGACCGTAGCGATCAGCGCCAGCAGCAGGCTGCGGGCAAACACCGAGCCGTAGCCGCTGATGGAGGTGAGGTTATTCAGGGTAAAGCTGCCCTCGGCATCCGTCATGGCGTAGTACACCACAATGAACAGGGGCACAACGGTAAACAGCACCATCCATACAAAGTACGGATAGGCCAGCTTTTTATCATAGATCTTCATGGCACATCACCCCTCGCTCCGCGCCATGATATGGATCTCGTTGGGGCCGATGCGCATACCAATGGTCTCGCCGGGGGTGCAGGCACGGGTGGAGTGGATCAGCCACTCGCGGCCTTCGCACTCCACGTGCATCTCAAAGTGCACGCCCTTGAAGATGACATCGTTCACCACACCCACAAGCTGGCCTTCCACCGGGGAGACCACCTCGATATCCTCCGGGCGCACCACCACCTGCACGCTCTGCTCCCGGGCGAAGCCGCGGTCCACGCAGGGGAAGTCCACGCCGGAGAAGGACACCAGAAAGTCCTTGTGCATCACGCCGTCCACGATGTTGGAATCGCCGATAAAGTCTGCCACAAAGGCGTTTTTCGGCTCGTTGTAGATATCCTCCGGGGTGCCGATCTGCTGCACCTTGCCGCCGTTCATGACCACGACGGTATCGGACATGGTAAGCGCTTCCTCCTGATCGTGGGTGACATAGATAAAGGTGATGTTCATCTCGCGCTGCAGCCGCTTGAGTTCCAGCTGCATCTCCTTGCGCAGCTTCAGATCCAGTGCACCCAGCGGCTCGTCCAGCAGCAAGATCTCCGGCTCGTTGACCAGACTGCGGGCAATGGCCACGCGCTGCTGCTGACCACCGGACATCTGGCTGATGCTGCGGCGCTCGAAGCCCTTTAAGCCCACGACCTCCAGCATATCGCGCACCTTGCGGCGGATGGTGTCCTCGTCCAGCTTTTTGAGCCGCAGACCAAAGGCCACGTTCTCGAACACATTCAGGTGCGGGAACAGCGCGTATTTCTGGAACACGGTATTCACCGGGCGCTTGTAGGGCGGCACACCGGTAATGTCCTCCCCTTTCAGCAGCACCTTGCCGGCGTTTGGCTCCAGAAAACCTGCGATCAGGCGCAGGGTGGTGGTTTTGCCGCAGCCGGAGGAACCGAGCAGCGTCACAAACTCCTTATCATGGATATCCAGATTCAGCCCATCCAGAATGCGCTGTCCATCAAATTCCACTACGATATCCCGCAGTGAAACGACCACCGAGTTGTCCATTTTATATGTTATCCTCCTTGTTCTCAGATACGAAAAAAGACAGGGAACCTGCCCCATCTTTTTTGCGTATAAGGGGCAGTCTGCCCCGCGCAGCAGCATGATTTTGCGCGGCGGACTTACCCTGTCACGGTTTATAATAAACAATCACAGTCGGATTGTCAATCACTCTGCCAATGTTTGCCGAAACTTTATAAAAAGCTGCATAAAAATATACGCTGCACCTTGGTTTCGGTGCAGCGTATCAAAGCAATTATTCCTGCGTTTTCAGGTCGTTTTCCGTCAGCAGAAGCGCCTGCACAGTGCTGGTATCCACCGTGTATACCGAGGTATCCCCTTCCACCTGCAGATACCACCCGTCCGTGCCGCAGGCGTAGGCCAGCTGCACGGTGGAGCCATCCTCGCTGGTAACGGCTGCGGTGAATACCGGTGCATCAAAACCACAGGCGGCAAGATCTGCGTCCGTAGTTTGAGCGGTGGCATAGGTGCACAGAGCAGACAGCAGACTTTGCACCTTGTCCTGTGCAAGGCTGGCAGTGGGGTCAGAAGCCAGCCGCCACACCGTTTCGTAGGCAGCGGAAGAGGTTCTGTCCACGCTGTCGGTCGGCTCACTGACGGCGTTCAGGGTGACGGAGGTTCCATCTGCCAGCGTATAGGCTACCTGCGTAATGGCAGAAGCCGTAAGCCCTGTGGGGCAGAAGCTGCCGAAGAGCCCGGCCTTATCCAGCTGGAAGCAGGCGGCTTTGTTGCCACTGACAGTGTAGATGGCATCGTCCCCGGCTTTTTGCACATAGAGATCCCCGGTGACCGGGTTCTCTGCCCCGAAGGTCAGAGTGGTGCTCTGCCCTGCCGCCGTGACCGTAACGGTGAGCTGCGGGCTGTCCAGCTCGTAGTCCTCCCCTGCCTGCGGTGTCAGGCTGCGCTTGGCAGCTAGTGCCATCAGGGCAGTGCGCATGGTGTTGCAGGCGCTCTCGTCCAGATGATAGGCGGGATCCTGCGCCAGCTGCCAGCTGCCGCCGGAATATTGCAGGGTGTAGGTCTGGCCGTTATAGGTGTACTCGATCTGCTCCAAGTCCTCGGCAGCAAAGGTTGAAAGCGAGATGCTGCCCTCGGCGGCGGCGCTTGCAGCCTGCTCGGCCTTTGCATTGCTGCGGGTCACCGCCCACAGTGCCGCGCCCAGCAGCACTGCCGCCGCCAGCAGCGCCAGCAGGGCACGCTGTTTTGTTTTCATGGCGGTCTCCTTATCTGCGGCGGCGCAGCAGCACCACCACTGCCCCGGCAATGAGCACCGCCGCCGGGAGCACGAACACAAAGGTCAGCCCCAGTGCTGCGGCGGTGGAGCCTGCCACCGTGATGGGCTCGGCTTCCAACGCCTTGGTGTCCACAAGGACATCCTGCCCCACCAGCGAGGCGGCGCAGCCCTGCAAAAAGGTCAGGTTGCCGGGCATGGACTGATAGAGCTGCTCGTTATCCATATTGGGACAGCCGATCCAGAGGACCTCGGCGCCGGTATCCTCGTTCCGCGCCCAGACTGCCAGTGCAAAGGGACCTTCTGCGTCCCCGTCCTCCCGCTCCATGGTGGTAAGGTCGTTGATGTCGGCTTTGGCATAGGCAGCGGAGGAGCTGTTCAGCAGCGGCTCGGCGGTGACATCCTCAGTCTCGGTGACCGTGATGCCCTGCGCCACCGACAGCATGACATGGGTGCTGGTATTCACGCCGTTCAGCGCGGTGCTCTCGGTGGGCGTGCCGTAGTCCGGCAGCAGCGACCATGCAGAGTTATACAGTGCCTTGCTGCTGTCGCCCTCCACCACCATGCCCTCTGCGCGGGCAAGACCAAACTGCGCCAGCACGGCATCCAGCTGCGGGGTCTGGGCGTAGACGCTGCTGGTCAAAAGCAGCTTGCCGCCCGCCGCCAGATAATCTTGCAGCTGGCTGATCTCATCCACAAGGCCGTCCCCTGCGGTAAAATCGCTGGTGGGCGCGTTGATGATAAGCAGATTGCAGTCCTCCGGGATGGTGTTCGTGAGCAGATCCAGCGGCTGGGCGTCGATATTCTGGGCATCCAGTGCATCGGTCAGGGAGTCGGTCAGGGACTGTTCGCCGTGGTTGGTGGTATAGTAGGCGTGGCTCTGTCCGGCTGCGGTAAGCTTATAAATGGCAGAGGTGATCTGCTTTTCGCCGCCAAAAGTCACGCTGGCAGAGCCGGTGGTGTAGTAGTCGGTGTAGTCGTACTCGTACAGGTCGGCGGCATCCAGCACGGTGCTGTTCTCCCCGCAGGTGACGATCAGACTGCCGGTGGAAACATTCTCCGCACCGTACTTTGCGGCAAAGGTGGGGTACAGAGTAGGGTCCTTCTGTTCCCAGCTCAGGTGCCCGCTCTCGGCGGCGTAGTGATCCAGCAGCTTTGTGATGATGGCATCCTCGCTGCCGGTTTCGCAGAGGTAATAGATGTGCACATCCTTTTCCAGCCCCTCCACCAGTGTTTTGGTGCTGTCGCTCAGGGTGTACATTTTGGCTTCGGAGAGGTCGAACTCGGTATATTTTGTGGGGATCGCCCGCACCAGCAGGTTGAGCAGTACCGCCAGCACCAGCACTGCTGCCAGCATGGTGGTGGACATCAGTCCGCTGCGGAATACCCTGCCTTTCTGAGAGGATGCGTTCTTGTTCCATTTCATCATTGCGGCCTCCTCTCAGTTCCAGCGGCGCTTTTCCAGCCCCTGCGCGGTGAAGAACAGGAACACCGCCGCTACGGTCAGGTAGTAGACCAGTGTGGGGATGGAAAAGCTGCTGTTGACAAATTCTTCAAAGGGGGTAAACAGGCACAGGGCGCTGAGCACCGCGCTGAAAGCTTCGGTCAGCCAGCTGCTCTTGAGCAGAAACAGCACCGTAAGCGCCACGCAGCACCCCGCAAAGGAAAGGCAGCCCAGCGTAAAGCTTTTGCTGCGCAGCCCCGCCGCCACGCTGAGCACGGCGGCAATAGCGGTAAACAGCGCCAGTGCCACCGCGCTGCCGGTAGTGAACATGGTGCGCAGACTGGGCATCATATAAGCCAGCAGCAGCGCTGCCACACCGGATACGGCGGCGATGATCTGGTTTTCGGTCAGGCTGGAAAGGAATACCCCAATGGCAATGGCGGCGCAGCCCATGAGGTAATAGCACAGCAGGGCAGAAAAGTTGGCCAGCGTGCTGGTGCCGGTAGCGCCCAGCACCTTCAGCACAAGGATCATGCCCGCATCCACAAGGCAGGGCAGCGCAAAAATGACGCAAAGGGCAAAATATTTGCCCAGCACGATGCCGCCCACCGACACCGGGCTTGTGAGCAGCAGCTGGTCGGTGCGGCTGTGGCGTTCCTCCGCAAAGGAGCGCATGGTGAGCACCGGGATGTAGAGCAGCAGCACAAAAATGGTGCGGTACAGCGTGTAGTAGCCAAAATCCGGCAGACCGTAGCCCAGATTCAGCGCCACAAAGTAGATGGCCGTAGACGCCAGCATAAAGGCGGTAAGCGCCGCACCGATCATGCCGTGAAAGCAGCTGCGGAGTTCTCGTTTAAAGATGGCAAGCATCTCATTTCCCCTCCCCTTCTGCCGGGGCTTCCTGCTCCGGCGTTTTTTCGGTCAGCGCAAGGAATACCTCCTCAAGGCTGCGGTTCTCGGCAGCAAGCGCCAGCACGGTGCAGCCGGCCTCGGTCAGTGCCCGGGACACGGCAGCGCGGCGGTCGGCGGCATCCTCGCTCTCGGCGGTAAAGGTGACCTGACCGTCCGCGGCGCTTTCCAGTTCTACCCGGCAGATACCCGGCACGCTGCGCACTGCGGCAAGCACGGTATCGGTCTCGCCCTGCGCGGTGGCGCGCAGGCGGCTGCCGGGGTTCAAAGTCTCGCCCAGCTCCTCCGGGCTGCCCACAGCCACCAGACGTCCCTTGGAGAGGATGAGCACCTGCTGGCACACCGCCTGCACCTCGCTGAGGATGTGGCTGGACAGGATGACCGTGTGCGCCTTACCCAGTTCCCGGATGAGGTTGCGGATCTCGATGACCTGCGCGGGGTCCAGCCCCACGGTGGGCTCATCCAGAATGATGAGCTGCGGGCTGCCCAGCAGCGCCTGCGCAATGCCTACGCGCTGACGGTAGCCCTTGGACAGGCTGCGGATGACCCGGGGCAGCACTTCCTCCAGCCCGGTGCGGCGGGCAGCAGCCAGCACCTGTTGCTTGCGCTGCGCACGCTTGACCCCCTTGAGCTCTGCCACGAAGTCCAGATACTCCTGCACGGTCATTTCCAGGTAGAGCGGCGGCTGCTCCGGCAGGTAGCCCACACAGGCTTTGGCCTGCTGCGCCTGCTCAGGCAGATGGAAGCCGGCCACCTTCACCTCGCCCTCGGTGGGGGCCAGATAGCCGGTAAGGATATTCATAATGGTGGATTTGCCCGCACCGTTGGGGCCAAGCAGACCGTAGATCTGGCCGTCCGGCACCGTAAACGAGAGATCCTGCACGGCAGGGCGGCTGCCGTAGGACTTGCTCAGGTGAGAAACTTCGATCACAGCAAACTCTCCTTTTATTTCAGAAGCTGTTTTGCGGAAAGCGGCGTAGCGCCAGCGCTTTCCGGTTTGGAACTGCTATAGTTTAGATGGAAAATGTGTTTAAATTAAGACAATCCTGTGTGGGAAAATAAAACATTTGCCTGCGAAAAAACGCAAAAATGCCGCCTCCCGAAGGAAGCGGCATGAGATAGCCTATAATTACTTACGGCCGAAACGCTTGTTGAAGCGCTCAACACGTCCGCCGGTGTCAACCAGCTTCTGCTTGCCAGTATAGAAAGGATGGCACTTGGAGCAAACTTCGACGTGGATCTCGGGCTTGGTGGAACGAGTCTTGATGACGTTGCCGCATGCGCAGGTGATGGTGCAGTCAACGTAGTTCGGATGGATACCCTGTTTCATTCTTTTCACCTCATTTCTGGTTCTGACTTATTGGGGCCATATTTAATGTATGTGCCCATCACAACCTTCAATATCGGCTACCCCGTCGAGCGGCCTTGGAAACGATTGCCTTACTATTATAGCACGAATCGGCCAGAATGCAAGAGGGAAATTTAAGTTTTTTACAGTTTTTGCAGCGTCCAGCCCTTTTTTTCGGCCAGCTGCTCCAGCTCCCGGTAAGAAAGCCGCAGCTGCGCAATGTTGAAGCTCGGCAGCTCCGCAAGGCATCTGCCGTCCTGTACCCGGTGCAGCAACTTGCGCACCGGCAGTTCCTGTTCGCCGTCCAGCGTATCCAGCCCGGCTACATATTCTCCGCATCGGGGCAGCGGCTGCTGCCAGTCGATAGTTTTGCAGACCCTTGCAAGCGTAAGGTGGTTGCAGGATACTGTCTGCCAGAATTCCAATTTCATGATGCTCTCCCCTTTTGCGCCGGAGATTCACAGCCGTGCCCGGCACGACACCATGATATAACATTTTGTTTTATATGTCAATATAACATTTCGTTATGCCTATACTTTACCTTAAATAAAGCCTTTGAGGTAAGCACCATGTATCAACGTATCCGGGATCTGCGGGAGGATCGTGATCTGCTGCAAAAGGATGTTGCGGCGTATCTGAAATGTACACAGGTCTGCTATTCCAATTATGAGACCGGCAAGCGGGATATCCCCACCGAGGTGCTGATCCAACTTGCCCGTCTCTACCATACCAGTACAGATTATATCCTTGGTCTTACGGACGACAGCGCCCCGCCTATCCCCCGTAAAACATAAAAACTGCCCCCGAAGCAGCACGGTCTTGTGCGCTGCTTCGGGGGCAGTCTGCTTTTGTTCTATTATAAGGTTACTGCTTTGCGCTTTCCGGGGCGACCTCAAAGTCGATCTTGCCCAGATTGACGTCTGCACGCACGATGGTGATCATCATGGTATCGCCCAGATTCCAGTTCTTGCCGGAAACAGGGTCGGAAAGGCGGACGCCCTCGGTGAGCATAGTGCCGGTGGCGGTCAGGCTGGAAGCGGGCACAAAGCCCTCCACGCCGTTTTCCAGTTCGATGAACAGGCCGCGCTGGGTCACGCCGGAGATGCGGCCCTCATAGCACTCGCCCAGATGGCGGCGGGCATACTCGGCCTTGTAGCAGTCCTCGGCCTTGCGCTCGATCTGCATGGCGATCACCTCGCGCTCGCTGGCCTGCTTGCTGACATCCTCGGCAAACTCGCTGTAGCGCAGGATCATGGTGTCCTTATCGGTACCCTTGAGCTGCGCCGTCATGATGCGGTGGATGGCCAGGTCCGGGTAGCGGCGGATGGGGCTGGTGAAGTGGGCATAATCCTGCAGAACCAGACCGTAGTGTCCCTTGGGCTTTTCCTCATACACGGCCTTAGACATACAGCGCAGCATACCGGTGTTGATGATCTGCTCATAGGCAGTGCCGCGCACGCCCTCCAGAATAGCGCTCAACTCCTTGGGGGTGGGCACGTCCTTGGCAAAGTGGTCGTTGACGCCGCAGGCCTGCAGCAGACCGTGCAGACGCTCCAGCTTTTCGGCGTTGGGCCCCTCATGCACGCGGTACACAAAGGGGATCTGCTTCACCCGGGCAAAGTGGGCGGCGCACTGGTTTGCCAGCAGCATGAACTCCTCGATCATGGCTTCGCTCTCGCCGGAGGTGCGCTTTTTCACATCGATGCAGTGGCCGTCCTCATCGAGGATCAGCTTTACCTCGCCGCTCTCGATATCCATGCAGCCGCGCTCCTTGCGCAGGCGGGCACGGTGGCCGTACAGCTCCTTCATGGCAGGCAGCTGTGCCAGTACCTCGTGGTACTTGCCGGTCAGCTCGTCATCGGCGTTGCCGGCCAGCAGGGCGTTGATCTCGGAGTACACGCCCTTGACCCGGCTGCGGATGACGGACTTGACAAAGCGGTAATCGGTCAGGTTGCCGTCCTTATCCAACCGCATCAGGCAGGAGAAGGCAAGCCGCAGCACACCCTCGTTTAGGCTGCAGATGCCGTTGGACAGCTGCTTGGGCAGCATGGGCACCACCTGATCGGCGTAGTAGACGCTGGTAGCGCGGCTGAAGGCTTCGTTGTCCAGCTCGGTGCCGGGCTTGACGTAGTTGGAAACATCCGCGATATGCACGCCCAGCTCAAAGCCGCCGTCCGGGGTCTTGGTCAGGCTGATAGCATCATCGATATCCTTGGTCTCGGCGCTGTCGATGGTAAAGATGGGCAGAGCGCGCAGATCCATGCGGCCTTCGCAGTCCGCAGCAGACACCTCGGCGTTGTCCAGCTTTTTGGCTTCGTCCCGCACCTTGTCCGGGAAGCGGCTGCGGATATCCTGCGCGTAGAGCAGTGCCTTTGCGCAGCGCTTGGCTTCGTCACAGCTGCCAAAGCGCATGGCCACGCCCACGCGGTGATCCTCCTGACGGTTGCCGCGCAGCAGGATCTCCACTGCCACCTTGTCGCCGTCCTTGGCGCTGCCTTCGCAGTCCCGCATGACCTGCATGGAGATAGCGGGGCAATCGTCCGGTACGAACTTCAGGCGGCCCTCCATGCGGTGCATGGTACCCACCAGCGCGTTCTTCTCTTCCAGAACAGCAAGGATCTCGCCCTCATCGCTGCCCTCTACCCGGGGGTGTGCAAACTTTTCCACCAGCACCTTGTCGCCGGGCATTGCGCCGCGGGTGAACCGGCCGGGGATAAAGATATCGCTGGTGCCGTCCTCCAGCATGACAAAGGCAAAGTTTTTGCCCAGCTTTACCACCTTGCACAGCAGTGCCTTATCGGCACGGCCGCTGCGCACGGTGAAGAACACGCCCTGACGCTGGCAGATGACGGCCTCGTGCACCAGCTGGTCCACGGCCTCCATCACCTTGCGGTCTGCGCCGCGATCCCCGCCGAACTTATTCTTCAGATCCTTTACGGTGCACGGCTGATTCTGGATCGCGTGCTCAATTTTATCGCGCATTGCCATAAAATATTTTCTCCTTCACTTCCGTGGCCGTGCATCTCCTGCGGAGCACAGCCCTGCCTTGGGACGGGCGCTTTCCCCTGTCCCCTCTTTGCGGCAGCCCGCAGAACCGGCTGCCCGCACTTTTTTCTGCACAGAAAAACAGCCCCGTCCGTTCACGGGGCTGCAACGCCTTCTCAGCCTGCCAGACGGCCTGCGAACAGACAGGCCAGAATAGCGACCACAAAGAACACCACGCCTGCAATGCGGGTGACCTTAGCCAGCATCTGATCCGCCGGGGTCAGACGTGCATTGTTGGCACCGCCCACGCTGCCGTTGATGGCACCGGACAGACCCTGACCGTGGGTGTGCTGCATGAGGGTGAGGAAAACGATGACCAGCGAAGCCACCAGCAGAATGGCACCGCCAACAATTTCGATAACAGACATGAATCGTAACGCTCCTTTTATTTGTAAATACGGAAATCCACGCAAAAACACAACTATATAGTAGCATAACAAAGCCAAAATTGCAAGCGGAATCCGCGCATTTATCCCGCCGCTTCCAGCGCGGCGCACACCTGTGCAAAGATGGCTGCACCGGAATACGCCGTATGCACCGCGCCGTCCTGCAGCACCACAATGGTGTAGCGGGGCTTTTCTGCCGGCCAGAACCCCGCAAACCACAGGTTGCAGCGCTCGGTGCCCTCCGGGGTGAACTGCCCGGTCTGGGCGGTGCCGGTCTTGCCGCCCGCCCCGCCGGAAACCCCGGCGGCATCCTGCGCGGTGCCCTGCTGCACCACCTGCACTAACATAGTGCGCAAGAGCGCTGCGCTCTGCGCCGGGAGCACCCGCCGTCCCCGAGGGTGGCTAAGGGGCTCCACCGGCTGTCCGGTAGTCTCGTCCAGTGTAGCTTGCAGCACATAGGGCGCGCGGTATACGCCGTCCGCTGCAATGGTGTTGAACAGCGCCGCAACCTGCATGGGTGTCGCCAGCAGACTACCCTGCCCAAAGCTGAAATTGGCCAGCTGTCCGCTTTGCACCAGCTCCTGCGGGGCAGGCAACTGCCCGGCCTCGGCGGCAAGCCCTTCTGCCAGCGGCAGGCTCTGTCCAAAGCCGAACGTCTGGGCGGCGTCCAACAGTTTTTCCGCGCCCAGCTGCTGCCCCAGGCAGATAAAATAGCCGTTGCAGCTTTTTTCCAGCGCAGCGGCAAGGTCTACCTGCCCATGCGGCACCCCGCCCGCGCAGCGGAAGATCTGCCCATCCACCACCACCGCGCCGGTGCACTCGAAAACCGGCTGCAAGCCCGCTTCCAGCGCAGCAGCCGCCAGCACCGGCTTGAACACCGACCCCACCGCATAGCTTTGCAGCGCCCGGTTCAGGAAGGGGCTGTTCGCCGCCTGCAAACTGTCGGCAAGGTGCTCCGGGTCGTAGCCCGGCACACTGACGCTGGCGCGCACCGCCGCCGTGGCGGTATCCAGCACCAGAATGCAGCCGCTTTGCATAGTGGTGGACGCCACCGCTTCCACTGCCCGCTGCACCGGGCGGGAGATGGTCAGCTGCACCCCCAGTGCCCCGCTGTCGGCTTGCAAAAGTTTGGACGTCTCGCCGGTGCGCAGCGTGCCCTGCGCCGTCACGGCGCAAACAAGGCTGCTGTGCTCCCCTGTGCCGGAAAGCACGGCGTCCAATGCCTTTTCCAGCCCGGCAGCGCCGTGACCTGTGCCGTCCAGATAGCCCAGCAGATGCTGACACAACGGCACCGCCGCATACCGCCGGGCGGTGGGGTAACCGGTCAGTCCAAGGCGGGCGGGGTCGCAGTTCACCTCCAGCAAAAACGGGGCGGCGCGGCTGCGGCTGCGGTACAAAAGCGCCTGCCCGGCGGCGTCCGTGCAGGCATACAGCCGGTCGTAATTGCCCTGCCCGGGAAAACACACCACCTGCCAGCGCTCCTCTAACCCGGTGAGCAGCTGCCCCTGTGCATCGTAAAAGCTGCCCCGCCGGGCGGGCAGCTGCAGGGTGACCGTGCTCTGCGCCGCCGCCCGCGCGGCATAGGCGGGGTGCTGCGCCAGCAGATACAACCGGCACAGCACCACCATAAACCCCAGCAGCAAGGCAGCATACACCGCCAGCACCCGTTTGCCGGACATCCCCGCGCCCCCTTTCCGTATGGTTAGGGTGGGCAGCAGGGGTGCAGGGTATACATAAAAAGAGGTGGAACCTCTCCGAAGAGAAATTCCACCTCTCTGGCGTATCTTATTAAGAAAGACTGGTACGGATTAGTACATACCGCCCTTCCAAACCACACTTTTGGAGCCGAATCACGAATATCGGGAAACGTAGACTTTTGTAGAATTATCAAGGCCACAAGCCGATTTTTCCAGATTCTCCGTTTTTGCACGATCCACGCTTTTCTACGCAAATCTACGCCACTTACCGGGTGATTGGCGTAAGTTTTGGCGTAAGTTTTGGCGTAAGCAATTCCGCTTCATGCGTCGAAAATCACAGGTTGCCGGCGATCTGTTCAAAGGCTCTTTCAACCGATTCAAAGCTGCTGTGCGTGTAGACATCCAACGTCACACTGGCATTGGAGTGTCCCATCAGGTATTGCAGGCTTTTTACATCCAGCCCGGCCTGCTGAACATTGGTGCAGAAGGTGTGTCGCAGCACATGAGGTGTAATGCGCGGAACAGGTTTGCCGTACGCCTTCTCAAACTTTCCCTGCACGCCACGCATATAGTTTTCCAAGTGCATTGCCACCTTCGGCATCCCGGACTTGTCCAGAAAGAGAAATCCGCTGCAAC